>SDBS01005926.1_pt1 | contig 11907 bp, 10 predicted proteins | sample 2277091 | NCBI WGS metagenome assembly SDBS01 (sample SAMN10404972, study PRJNA504765) | marine sediment metagenome | isolation source: marine sediment core GS10_PC15, 163 cmbsf | place: Arctic Ocean: Southern Knipovich Ridge | collected 2010 | reverse complement strand
CTCATCCTGGTGCCCAAAATCCAGTCGCAGACGGTGACGCTGACCATCGCGGCCCTGAGCTTCCCCTTCGGTGGGCGGGCTTTCGACTACACCGCCATGTTCGTGGCGGGCACGATGGCGATCATTCCGCCGGTGTTCATCGCCTTCGTCTTCCAGCGGTACCTGGTCCAGGGACTGCTGTCGGGCTCTATGAAGGGTTAGCTGAAAAGCAGACCGATCCATCCGCCTAAGCCCGACCTGGCCCGGCGGTGGGTATGTTACGAGGGGATCAGAAAGGGCTTACAGTCAATTCTTCCACGCGGGATGGACGCTGGAGAGCAGCTCGGTTTGGGGGGGAGACACAAGTGGCAACGGAGTCGTTACCAGGGCGCCGATCGCGGCGTCTGCTGAACAAGGGCGCGCGTCACGGGTTAGGGAGGATCTCGCTTTACGCCGTCGTCATCCTGATCGCGATATGGTCGCTGTTTCCCATCTGGTACATGGTGAGCATGAGCTTGATGAACACCAAGGATGTGGTAGACAGGCCGCCCAAGTGGATCCCCTGGCCTCCCGAGTTCAAGGAGTGGCGGATGGTGACCTTCGTGTGGGAGGATGAGTCGAAGCTCCACTACGAGGAGGGGGCAGCTATCCATGCGGCGCGCCGTATTCTGGGGGCCATCGGGCGGAGTTTCATCGTGGCTTTGGGTGCCACCGTTCTCAACTTGATGATCGGCAGCTTCGCCGGCTATGCCATGGCTCGCCACTCCAGCCTGTGGTTCACCAACGCCACCCTCAACCTGATGATGATAACTCGCATGTTGCCCGGACTGGCGCTGGCGATACCGTTCTTCATTTTGTATCGGACGGTGGGCCTGATCAACACGCTTCCAGGGCTGATCATCGCCTACACCTCCTTCATCCTGCCGCTGACGGTGTGGATCATGAGGGGCTACTTCTCCAGCATCCCCAAGAGCAGGGAATGGTCGGCGCAGGTGGACGGGTGCAATTGGTTTCAGGCCTTCTGGCGGATTTTCCTGCCGGTGTCGGCGCCGGGCCTGATAGCGGCGGGCATCTTCACCTTTCTGGTGGCGTGGAACGAGTTCCTGTTCGCCCTGATCCTGGTGCAAAAAGCCGATGTGCAGACGGTTACGCTGGCGCTCACAGCTCTGACCTTTCCCGATTCCGGCCGCACTAGGGATTTTACCGCCATATTCGTGGCGGGATCGTTGGCGATCATTCCGCCGGTGTTCATCGCCTTCGTCTTCCAGCGGTATATGGTCCAGGGCTTGCTGTCGGGGGCCACAAAAGGTTAGGGATGGCGGATCAATGTGAGCCTCGGTTGCAGGGGATTACCGAGCTCGGCTAAGTGGAAAGAGATTCCTTCATAGGATGGCGAAGGTGCAGGCAGAGGGCTTCGGACCCTGTCGGTGGGAACCCAGCTTGCGCACGGTGGGCGATTTGGATTCGGGAGGCACGTAAGATGGCGACGGAGGCGGTTCAGAGGGGCGTTCACGACGTTCCTTGGGAAAGAGACAAAGTCGAGTGCTGGGGAAAGTTCTCCTCTATGTGGCGGTCCTTCTGATGGCGATATGGTCTGCGACGCCTTTCCTCTACATGTTCAGCATCAGCTTGATGGATACCAGCGAGGTGGTCAGCGCGCCGCCCAAGTGGTTCCCCTGGCCCCCAAGTTTTCCGAGTGGCGGATGGTCCTGCTGGGAGGGAGCCAGAGGGCGGACTGGTACAGCGAGGGGGGAGAGAAGAAGTCCAGCGAATACGAGGCTTCCAAGGAGGGCGGCGATGTGGCGAAAAGCACCAGCACCCAACGCATTCCAGGGGCTGTGGGGCGGAGCTTCATCGTGGCCCTGGGGACGACTTTTCTCAACCTGTTGATCGGGAGCTACGCGGGCTACGCCATGGCTCGGTACCAGCACTTCTGGTTCACGGATGCCAGCCTGAACCTATTGATGATAACGCGGATGTTGCTGGGATTGGCGCTGCTCATCCCGTTTTTCATGGTATATAGAGTGATGGGCCTGTTGAATACGCTACCCGGGTTGATCATCGCCTACACCTCTTTCATCCTGCCGCTGACGGTGTGGGTGATGCGGGGCTATTTCACCTCGGTGCCCAAGAGCCTGGAGTGGTCGGCGCAGGTGGATGGGTGTAATTGGTTCCAGGTATTCTGGCGGATCTTCCTGCCGGTGTCCGCGCCGGGCCTCATCGCGGCGGCTATCTTCACCTTCTTGGTACCTTGGAACGAGTTTCTGTTCGCTCTGATTCTGGTGCCCAGGGCGGATGTTCAGACGGCTCCTCTGGCCATCGCTGGCCTGATCACGCCCGGCGCCAACGTCCGCATGACTATACGGCCTTGTATGTGGCGGGCACGATGGCGGTATTGCCCCCGGTGTTCATCGCCTTCGTCTTCCAGCGCTATTTGATCCAAGGGATGTTGGCCGGGGGTACGAAGGGCTAGTAAGAGAGCCGCGGGGACTCCCGGATCTCGCCGCCAAGGTTCTGTCGTATAAGCCGGCACCAGAGGTGCCGGCTGGTTTTGCCTTTCGGTTTGAGGTAAAATTGTCTGTTAAGACCGTGTTGCTTTCCTGAGATGGGGTCTTCCCCAGCGAGAATTCCCTGATGGCTGTCTAGTCAGGTCGATCTCAGAGGCGGCATCCACGGGATGTTCCTTAGGATGTAGGGGAGGGAGTTGGGTTGTATGTCTGACGGGAAGGAAAAAGCTAAGAAGATCACCCATGTGATTTACGGGCAGGATGCTAAATTGGAATTGATTCAGGGGATGCGCCCGTGGGCTCGGGCCGCGGCGTCCACGCTGGGGCCCCGAGGTAGCCTGGTTTGCGTGCAGGATCGCCACAGCAGAGGCGTTCCCATTGTGACCCAGGAAGCTATGGCCTTGATCAAACACGCCGACGTTCCCGAGTGCCACATCGGCACGGGCGCCCAATTGCTCAAGGAGGCTATGACTCGCCTGGACCGCGACAGGGGCGATGGTGTGGCCACGATGAGCGCCATTCTTCTGGCGATGTTGGATGAGATCCTGCGCTACTCGGCTACCAACGCGAACCCCATGATCATCCGAGCCGAGTTGGATAGAGGCCTGCGTCGGGTCGTATCGGCCCTTGACGCGCAGGCCGTGCCGGTTGAGGATCCCCAAACCGTGACGCGGGTGGCGATTACCGCTTCGGGCAATGAGCGCATCGGCCAGGTGGTTGGAAATGCGCTGGAGACGGTGGGTCCGGAAGGTGCGGTGCTGGTGGAGGAACTTGAGGGCGCGGGCATCGCGGTGGAGTACATTGAGGGAGTTCATTACAAAGGAGGCTATCTTTCCCTTAACTTCGTGAACGAGCTTTCCCAGCAGAAAGCGGTGGCGGAGCGGCCGTACCTGTTGGTCACCGATCAGAAGATCTCGGATATTGACGACTTGATGCCCGCTTTGGAGGCGGTGAGTCGGGCTGGGGGAAAAGCCTTGGTGGTCATCGCTGCCGGTGTTACGGGAGATGCGCTGAGTCTGTTGCTGGCCAACGACCAGCGGGGTGAGATCCGTTGCATAGCGGGGAAGGCGCCATCGTTCCAGCAGCGACGTCGGGAGGAGCTGGAGGATATCGCCATCCTCACGGGAGGCTATGCCTTTCTGGATCGAAGCCTTGGAAGGCTCTCATCGGTGAGGCTGGAGGATCTGGGGCGGGCTAAGAAGGTGGAAATAGGCCAGAAATGGACCAGCATCATCGGTGGGGGTGGATCGACCGACGCGATCTTGGATCGAATCAAGCAACTGGAGAGGGCGATCGAGACCGCGGTCCACGAGTTCGACAAGGATAAATACCGGGAACGTATCGGACGGCTGCGTGGTGGGATCGCTGTCATCAGGGTGGATAAGCCAGCTCGGGGGCGGGATCGTCTGGAGATTAAACGCCGTGTTCAGGATGCCATGGCGGCTGCCAAGGCGGCTCGGGATGAGGGGATCGTTCCTGGAGGCGCGGTGGCGTTGCTGAGAGCGGCGGATGCCCTGAGCGGGATCGCACCCGAGAGCGTCGAGGAGACGATGGCCATTAACATCCTTCGACGAGGATTGGAAGCCCCTATTCTTCGGTTGGCTGCCAGCGGAGGAAGGGATCCACGCACCATCCTGAATCACATGAATAAACGGCAACAAGCCTGTGGGGATGGCGTGTGCATAGGTTACGATGTGTTGAGCGATGATTTTGTAGATGTTTGGGAGGCGGGTATAGTGGATCCGTTGCCTGTGGTTCGCGGCGCCCTGACCACCGCGGGCAGCGTGGCTTCTCTCACGTTGACCACCGGGGCTGTTTTGGCCGATGTGACGCCTCCGGAGCCCGAGGAGCCTCGTCCTACGACTTCACCCGCGTTACGGACGCCCGGGATGCAGCGGTACCGGGCCGAACAGAGGGAGAGGATTCGACAGTCTCGCGAGAGCTGGGAGGAGCGAAAGGTCTATGGGCCTGCCGGTCAACCTCGCCGTTCCAAGGGGATCCCAGAAAAGCCGAAGGGGCGGCCGAGAACGCCTCCGCCTTGGGATGAGGTCGCCAAGAGAATAGTCGAGAAGTGAGTTATTCCTCTACACGACTGAGAGACAGGTTTCGGGGCCCATCGCTGTGGCTGCTCTTGATAGCGTTGGCCCTTGTCGTGGCAGGCTTGGGACAGGCCTTTGAGTGGCTGGGGAGAGCTGCCCATGTTTCGGAGCTGACCGAGGCGGACTTCACCGCCGCACGACACGCGATGGTGGCGGATCTCCGGGGGCGCGGCCTGGCAAGCGAGGATGTGCTCCAGGCGATGGACGAAGTCCCGCGACACGAGTTCGTGTCCGCACGATACCTCAGCGAAGCCTACGAGGATCATCCTATTCCCGTTGGTGAAGGCCAAGAGATGCTGCAACCTTACACCGTCGCCCTGCAAGTACAGTTGGGGCAGCAGATTTCCCAGCCTTATGTGGTGGCTCTCATGACCGAGTTGTTGGACCTGAAGCCGGGAGACAAAGTGCTGGAGATCGGCACTGGGACGGGATATCACGCTGCGGTCTTGGCCGAGATCACCGATTCGGTATACACCATCGAAATCAATCCGCTGCTGGGCGATCCGGCACTCGAGCGGTTGGAGCGGATGGGCTACGGGCGGATACACACTCGGATCGGAGATGGCTATTATGGGTGGCCGGGTGAAGAGCCCTTCGACGCTATCGTGGTCACAACGGCCCCCGATCACGTTCCTCAGCCTCTCATCGCGCAGCTCAGGGATGGGGGGGGGTTAGTGATCCCGGTGGGACCTCCAGGCGATTATCAGACGCTGTGGCGGATTGAGAAGCGAGGGGATCAGCTTATCACCAAGAATGCGGGACCGATACTGACTATCCCTATGACGCGATGAGCTACCTTGGAGGAGCTAGATGAGCAAGTCCGACCTTTCTGGATTCTCGTTGGAAGGGAAAGTGGCTCTGGTGACAGGGGCCAGCCAGGGCATCGGCAAAAGGCTTGCCCTGGGACTGGCTGCGGCCGGGGCACGCGTGGCGTTGGCCAGCCGGAACGTCGATAAGCTGGAGAAGGTGGCTGAGGAAATTCAGGCGGCGGGCGGCGAAGGGCTGGTCCAGCACCTGGATGTGAGAGATGCGGAGAGCGCACATAGGGCTACCATTGCCGTTCTGGACGAGTGGGATCGACTGGATGTGTTGGTAAACAACGCTGGCATCGTCATGGTGGGGGATTCGGTCGATTTCACCGAAGAGGATTGGGATGCGGTGATGGATACCAATCTCAAGGGAGCCTTCTTCTGTTGTCAGGAGGCCGCCCGATTCATGATTCCCAGGGGGAAGGGGAAGATCGTCAACGTCACCTCGGTCCTGGGGTTCGTGGCGACCGATGCTGCCGCCGCCTATTGTGTTAGCAAGGGGGGAATGATCCAGTTGACGCGGGCGCTGGCGTTGGAATGGGCGAAACACGGAATCAACGTGAACGCGGTGGCTCCCTATGTAACCCGCTCCCCCATGACGGAGAGCTTGTTGAACGACCCGAAGGTGCTGAGTGATCGAGTGGCGAAGATCCCTCTCGGCCGGGTGGGAGAGCCGCAGGACCTGGTGGGTGCGGTCACATTCCTGTCCAGCGAGGCCTCCGATTTCGTCACTGGCCAGGTTCTGGTGGTCGATGGTGGATACACTATCGCCTGACACGAGGCTGGCGATCATAGCTGGGTGCGTTCCTTGACCGGTCGGTCGATTCATCTGGGAAAGCGAGGGCGACCATGGGAAGGCAGGCTGGAGCAAGGGTCTCTCGACCGGAGTTGCGAGAACGAGTGGATGCTGTTCCGAGCGTCTCGCTGGGCTACTATCCCACGCCTCTGGATGATGCACCTCGGCTGAGCGCCGAGTTAGGCGGACCCCGCATCCTCATCAAGCGCGAGGATGCATCGGGACTCGCTCTGGGGGGCAACAAAACCCGCATGATGGAGTTCTATATGGCCGACGCTTTGAGCCGAGGCAGCGACTCGACGGTGATCGGCCTGAGGGCTCAGTCCAACTTCGTCCGGCAGGCTGTGGCGGCTGCCCGCAAGGTTGGCCTGGAGCCTTTCGTGATCTTGGGGGGCATTCAGGATGTCTATCAGGGCAATGTGCTGCTGGACGATCTCTTGGGAGCCAACATCCGCAACGTTGAGACGACCGATCTGCCCACCCTCTACGCTATGGCCGACGAGCTGGGGGAGGAGCTCGTCTCGCAGGGCAGACGACCTTATATGCTAAACAACTACTTCAGAGCCCTTCCTCTGGAAGCGGTGGGTTTCGTGGACTGCGCTCTGGAACTCTGGGATCAGATGGATGCGCTCGATATTCGAGCTGACTGCATCTGGATGAGTTCGGCTAAGGGCACCCAAGCAGGATTGATCCTGGGGACCCGGTGCCTGGGGCTCGATTGTCGAATAGTGGCCACGAACTACTTCGACCACAAGACCTCCTGGGAAATCCAACGAGTGGTGGCGGAAGAGGTCAATTCGGCGGCCGAGTTCCTGAAACTGGATGTACGAGTATCGCCTGAGGAGATTACCTCTTTGAGCGAATACATTGGGGAGAGCTATTGGACGGTTACCACTGAGGCGGTGGAGGCCATTCGGCTGGTGGGGCGCACAGAGGGGCTGCTTCTCGATCCCATGTACACTGGCAAGGCTATGGCGGGCCTTATCGATCACATCCGCAAGGGGAAATTCGGGTCGGGAGAAACGGTGGTATTCATCCACACAGGCGGGCATCCGGCACTTTTCTCCCACAATCTGGCACTCACGAGATGAGCTCTCGGATCGTGCTTGGCTGCTATCAACTTTTTCCATGGAGGCGGGATGATGCGCAGGATGATCGACCTCACTCTTTCTATGCATGAGGGAATGCTGACGGTCCCTCGAGATTGGCACGCTCGGATGGAAGTGACGATACTGGGCCGTCACGAGGTGGAGGGGCGCTATACGTGTCGGGTCAGCTTTGGCACTCACACCGGGACGCACATGGACTCTCCTCTCCACTTCATCAAGGGAGCACAGTCCATCGATGAGGTTCCCTTAGAGACCGTGATCGGCAGGGCGAAGGTGATCGATATGAGCCACAAGGGGGCTCTGGGAGTCATAGACATGGAAGACTTGGAGCGCTGTGGAGTCTCCATAGGGGAGGGCGATCGCCTGATCTTTCGGACCGACTGGTATGATCGGTGGATGACCCCGGATTTCTTCAAGAAGCATCCTTGCTTCAGCGAGGCCGCCTGTCACTGGATGGTGGATCACGGTGTGAAGTTGGTGGCGATAGATGTCCCCTCGGTGGACGATGCCACGGTGGGTGCGGTGTTGGGGGAGGTCCAGCCCTGTCACTATATCCTGATGGAGGGCGGGGTCATCATCATTGAGAATATCACCAACTTGCGGGAGATCACTAAGCCGGAGGTGGAGTTCATCGCTCTGCCGTTGCCCTTGAAGGGTCTGGAGGCTTGCCCCGTTCGAATGGTGGCTATCGAGGAAGGGTGATGCCCAGCCAGCGGCGAGGCAATCGAGCCCCAGGGCACCGCTCGGCGGGGGGGAGAAAGCGTGTTGGCGTGAAGATCCGATACGTTTCGGAAGGAGGGATCGTCTATGTCGCAGAAAACCAGTGAGGCGTATGGCACGGTAGCGGGGGCGTTGGATCGGATGCCCGACTACTTGTGGCTCGATGGAGAGATCGTGCTTTGGGATTCGGCCATGGTCCATGTGACCGAGATCGGATGGGCGGCTGTCTCATCGGTATACGAAGGGGTGAAAGCCTATTGGAACACTGAGGAGGAGCAACTCTACGGCATTCTCTTCGAATGTCACGCTCGTCGGCTGCTCCAGTCCATGAAGATAGTTCGCATGAGCTCGCGCTGGCCGGTGGAGGAGCTGATCGAAGCCATGCAGGAGGTTTTACGGGCCAACGACGCGCGACAGGATACCTATATCCTGCCTTTCGCCTATTGGGGCGGCGGCGGCCTGAACAGAGCCTACAGCATCGCCGAGTACGATCGGCCCACCTCTCTTCTGATCGCAGCTTGGCCCTTCACATCTCACTTGCGGACCGGAAAAGCCATCAGCGCCTGCGTTAGCTCCTGGACACGCCTTTCCGACAATAGTATGCCGCCTCGGGCCAAATGTACATCCAATTACCAGAACTCCAGATTGGCCTCCACGGAGGCGAGGCTGGATGGCTACGATTCGGCGATCATATTGAACGATCGTGGGAAGGTGACCGAGGGACCCGGCGCCTGCCTGTACATGATAAGGGATGGGGTGGCGATCGCTCCTTCCGTCACGAGCGGCATCTTGGAGAGCATAACTCGCTCCACCCTGGCCCATTTGTTCTGCGAGGAGATGGGGGTTCGGGTGGTGGAGAGGGAAGTGGACCGGACGGAACTCTACATCGCCGATGAGGTCTTCTTCTGCGGAACCGGGGCTGAGATAACACCCGTCACTTCGGTAGATCATATGCCCGTCGGTGATGGCCAAATCGGCCCCATAACGGCGGATATCGATCGATTGTATCACGATCTGGTGAGGGGCATCGACAAGCGATACACCGAGTGGCGGACCCCCATTTGGCCGAGATCCTCGTAGCTATCGGATCCGTGATCCGCGCTCATTCTGACGTCGAGGGGAACCGATGGCTCGATCCACAAGCTCGTCCATGCGGGGAGACCCCATCCGCTTCGAGGTGATCCGAAGCGGGCTGGTGGCTGCTTCCGAGGAGATGGGGGCCGCGCTCCAACGCTCCGCCTACTCCACCAACATCAAGACACGGGCGGATTTTTCCTGCGCCCTTCTGGATTCGAAACGGAGGGTAGTGGCTCAATCCTATCTGCAGCCTACGCTCTTAGGTGCCTTAGCTCACGTGGTACCCAGGGCGATCGAGGAATACGGGCCGGAAAACCTGTGCCCTGGGGACGGGATCCTGATCAACGATCCTCACCGGGGATCGGTCCACCTCAACGACGTCGCACTGATTTCTCCCATCTTTCACGACGACGAGATAGTGGGATATGCCGCCAACATCGCCCATCATGTGGACGTGGGAGGAGGTTCCCCGGGGAGCATGGGGGTCTTCGAGGAGATCTACCAGGAGGGCCTAGTGGTTCCCCCGGTCAAGTTCGTGAAGGGGGGGGAGATCGATCCCGATCTCTTGCGGTTCATAATGGCCAATGTCAGGGCCAAGCGGGAGACGGCGGGGGATTTCAGAGCCCAGGTGGCGGCCAACAACACCGGAATCCGGCGCGTGACCGAGCTCATCGCCAAGTTCGGGTGGGAGACCATCTCCGAGACGGTGGAGGATCTTCTGGACTACACGGAACGGCGGACTAGGGCCGAGCTGAGAAGCATTCCAGCGGGGATCTATGAGGCCGAGGATTTCCTGGACGACGATGGGAAGAGCGACGAGCCGGTGAGGATCGCGGTTCGGATTGTGGTGTCGGAGGACGATCTGCTGTTCGATTTGTCGGGCTGCGATGCTCAGCGCCGTGGAACGACGAACGCTACTTATACCATGAGCTTTGGAGCGGTGGCCTTCGTCCTGCGTTGCCTGATGCCGGATGACGTTCCCATCAACGAGGGGTTCTATCGCCGAGTGCACATCGAGGCGCCGCTAGGTACGGTGGTCAACGCTACTCATCCGGCTCCTGTGGCGGGCGGCTGGGAGGTGACCTTCCGACTGGCGGGGACCCTGTTTCGTGCCCTCGCCCAGGTGGTGCCGCGGCGGGTGGTGGCGGGGACCAAGGGCGTCATTTGCAACGTGGCCTTCGGAGGAGTGGATCCGAGGAGCGGGGAGTACTATGCCTTCTATGAGACGGTGGGCGGAGGATTCGGCGCTCGCGCCAGCAAGGACGGGATGGATGGCGTCCAAGCCCACGTTCATAATACCGAAAACGCCCCCGTGGAGGAGACCGAGCTCAACTATCCGGTGCGCATAGTTCGTTACGAGCTCATCCCCGATTCGGGAGGCGCAGGGCGCTACCGGGGAGGGCTGGGCATCAGGAGGGACTATCAGTTTGTGGATCACGAGGCCAGCTTCACGCTCCTTTCAGACAGGGCCAAGTTCCCGCCCTGGGGCCTCTTCGGAGGACAACCTGGATGGACGGCTCGCTACCTTCGAGATCCGGAAGGGGAAACGATTCCTTTGCCATCCAAGGTCACGGTGAGACTGCGCTCGGGCGAGATGACGAGCGTCCAGACCCCTGGAGGAGGAGGCTACGGCGATCCCCTGGAACGGGATCCCGATGCGGTGGGGCGGGACGTGGCGGAGGGGAAGGTTTCCGAACGAATGGCTCAGGGGTCTTATGGCGTGGTCTTGTTAGAGGGTGGAGAAGTGGATCGGCGGGCCACCGAGTCGCTCCGCGCCCGGTTGCGGAGAGATCGGGGTGGTGACAGTGGCCAGATATAGGTTGGGAATCGACATCGGCGGCACGTTCACCGATGCCACCCTGATGTCCGAGGAGACTGGAGCCGTTCGGATCTTCAAAGTGCCTTCCACCCCTCAAGACCTCTCGGAGGGCTTCATTCGGGTGCTGAACCGGGCGTTAGGGAGCGATGGGGTGAGGCCGGAAGGTCTGGTTGCCATAGTGCATGCCACCACGGTGGCGACCAACGCTATCATCGAGGGAAAGATGGCCAGGACGGGGCTGATCACCACGGCGGGCTTTCGCGATATCCTGGAGATCGCCCGCCAGATTCGTCCGAGCCTCTACGACCTTCAGATGGATAAGCCTCGTCCGCTGGTCCCTCGTCGGCTCTGTTTCGGGGTTCGGGAGCGGTTGGATCACCGGGGCAATGAGCTAGTATCCCTTTCCGAAGAGGAGGTGAGGAGGGCTGCCCGGGCGCTACGTGGAGAGGGTGTTGAATCCATCGTCGTCTGCTTCCTTCACTCCTATCTCAACCCTGTGCACGAGGAGCAGGCGCGGAGGGTGATCCTGGATGCCTACCCGGAGGCGATGGTTTCGCTCTCGGCGGAGGTGTGTCCCGAGATTCGCGAGTACCATCGGGCCAGTACGGCCGCGATTAACGCTTGCATTGCCCCTGTTGTAGCCAGATACATCGATCGGATTCGACATGCGCTCGGCGGGGTGGGATTTCGCGGCGATTTTTACATCATGCAATCGAGTGGCGGGATCATGGCGGCCGAGATGGCGCGGGAGAAGCCCGTCTATATCGTGGAATCGGGGCCCGCTGCCGGGGTGATGATGGCGGCTCATCTGGGAAAGTCTTTGGGCTACAGCAGGCTCATATCCTTGGATATGGGAGGGACTACGGCCAAGGCGGGCATGGTGATCGACGGGTTGCCCAGCATCGCTCTGGAATACGAGGTGGGAGCGGCAGCTGAAGCCACGACCAGCACCACCAAGGCCACCGGCCATCCCATCTTGACCCCGGTGACGG
>SDBS01005925.1_pt1 | contig 11907 bp, 7 predicted proteins | sample 2277091 | NCBI WGS metagenome assembly SDBS01 (sample SAMN10404972, study PRJNA504765) | marine sediment metagenome | isolation source: marine sediment core GS10_PC15, 163 cmbsf | place: Arctic Ocean: Southern Knipovich Ridge | collected 2010 | reverse complement strand
AGAAAGATGCGACGGGAACTCTCAAGACACCAGGGCCAAGTGCGTAAAACATGGCTGCAAGTAATGCTTCTCGGTAATATAGCATTAGTGGGAATACCTGGGGAAATTTTTGCAGAGCTCGGAATCCAAATAAAGAGACTTTCCCCTTTTCGTTACACTTATATAGTAGGGCTTGCCAATGATTACATAGGTTATGTTCCTGATAAAGAGGCTTTTGAGCTTGGAGGATATCAGATTTGGACGGGATTTCACAGTTTTGTAGCTAAAGGTACCGGTGAAATGATGGTAAAGGAAGCCGTTCAGTTATTATCTGAACTGGAGCATTCACAAAGGAGTACCAAGAATGAAGGTAAAAACTAAAATGGAGAAAGAGGTGATTGAGGCTAAAGAAGTCTATAAAATTCACGTAGTTCCCCATTCTCACATAGATACAGAATGGTATTGGACGTATGGAGAGACCAAAAAGAGGGCAGTGATAATTATTGAGGCTGTTCTTTCATGTATGCGAAAAAGAGAGGATTTTACCTTTGCTCAGGATCAAGTAAGCATTTTGAAGCCAGTCTTAGAATACTTGGATAAAGAAGAAAGAGAATATCTTTTGAGAATGGTCAGACAGAAGAGATTTGAGATAACGGGGGGAATGTGGGTGCAGCCAGATACTCAGATTCCTCACGGAGAGGTTCTCATAAGAAACATTTTAAATGGACGAAAGTGGTTTTATGATAATCTCGGTGTAGATGTCAATATTGCCTGGAATATCGACACATTTGGACACTGTCCTCAAACTCCTCAAATACTTAGTAAATCTGGGTTTAAGTACTTTGTCTTTTGGCGAGGAGTTCCGGGGAAAATAGGAAGAGATTTACCCAATATTTTCTACTGGCAATCCCCTGATGGCTCCAACGTTTTAACTCACTGGATGAACAAAAGTTATGTTTCACCATTGAATAAACTCGCCCCAGAGAGCATTAATTTAAAAAGAAATCTTTTCTATAGTTATAGAACTGCGAGCGAAAATAAACAAATTGACTTAAATAAAACTATCCAGGAGATAAAGAACTGGGTAAATGACCTTTTGGAAAAATCCTCTCAAAATATCACTTTAATTCCCTTTGGTCATGATAATTTTATTCCCCAGGAGGATGTCTTTAAGGCTATCGATTTGCTTAACGAAAAATCGAAAGGATATAATTTTGTATTTTCTACTCCTTCTAAATTCTTCCAGGAAGTGAAGAAAGAAAACCTAAGGACATTTAATTACGATTTTCCCCTTCCCCTTCGAGCTCTTGATTTGCGGGGAACCTTTGAGGGAAGATGCGAGTTAAAGAAAGCTCAAAGGAAAGTGGAAAATGCCTTACTCTCAGCGGAAAAATTCTGCGCCATTAATTTTCTTTTCGGGGGGAAATATCCGCTCAGTGGGATAAAGTTAGCTTGGGATGATGTTATCTTCAATAGCTTTCATGATATCATAGGAGGCTCGCATACTGATGATGTATATAAAGAAGCTATGAGAAAGTACGGCAGAACGAAGGAAACAGGAAGGATAAATGAGACGGCAGAGATGATTTTAAGGGATTCTTTAGATGAATTAGCTGATAAAATTAAGATAGAAAAAGAAGCACTTATCATTTTTAATTCTCTTTCCTGGCAAAGAAATGGTCTTTATGAAGCAAAAGGAAGCTTTAACCTAAGGGATGAAGAAGGAAATTTTGTTCCCTCTCAGGAAAAGGGCAATAAGACGTTATTTTTCGTTAAGGATATTCCCCCTTTGGGTTACAAGGCATACTATATTGATAAAATGGATTTGAGAATTACAGGAACGGAATTAAAGGCAAAAGAGGATAGACTGGAGAACAAGTGGTACAAAATCGAATTTGACAAATTCTGTGGAGGGATAAAGAGCATTTATGATAAAGAGATAAAAAGGGAACTTTTGGACACTTCTAAATATTTGGGAAATGAACTTATCTGTCAGGCTCACGATGGGGATTTAGAGGGTATGCTAAATCTAAAAGAGAATATCTGGAGGATGAGAGATCATAAATGCTATCCTCCAGATATAGAGACAGGAAGTGTCTTTGCTTCTATGAAATTCAAGAGTGGTTTTGAAGGAGGGGAAAGGGAGCAAACTGTGAGTTTATATAGCGATTTTAAAATGATAGATTTTGAGACTAAAATAAACTTAAAGAAATCGGGAATTTTACTCAAAGTTCGCTTTCCCCTCCTCCTTAAGAATTTCAAAATATATTATGAGACTCCTTATGCAGTTGTCGAAAGGTGTAGGGGACATTTCGCCGCACAGAACTGGGTTAGTTGTCAGGCGGGAAATTATGGAGTAGCTTTAATAAATACAGGTAATCCCGGATATTGGATAGAGGAAAATAACCTTGACTTGGTTCTTCTTTGGAGTGTAAATCAAGTACGACCACCAAAATCGTACAATGCTCCCTTGGCTAGAGAATTGGGAGAACATATCTTTAAATATTCCCTCTATCCACATCAAAGAAGTTGGCAAGGAGCGAAAATAGTCCAAAAGGGAACGGAGGTAAATACTCCCTTAATGGGCATGGCAAAGCGGAGACCTCAAGAGGGAACATTGCCTTCTTCTAAAAGTCTTATTAAAGTAAAGCCAGATAATTTCATCCTTAGTGTCTTAAAGAAGGCTGAAGATGATAATGATGTAGTCATTAGAGGATATGAAACACAAGGAAAGGATTCACAGGTTAAGATTTATTTTGGCTTTCCCGTCAAAGAAGTATGGAAGACTAATTTGTTAGAGGAAAAAGAGGAAAGATTAGGATTAATCAATAACATGGTATTACTTTCTTGTAAGAAGTTTGAGATCGTAACTATGAGACTCAGGAGGGATCGATGAAGCCCAGAGCTATATTAGTACCTTTTGGACTATCCGGATTATCCTAAGGAGGTGACCTGCCCCCCTAGAATCGGTCCTGTTGCAATTTCAGATTCTTCTGATAGCACCAATTCAGGTGCACCGGGGGATAGTACTTATTTGTTAAGAAGATGTTGAATCAAAAGATAAAGGGTTTGGTGCTGGTCACTCTTGTGGATCCTTACGCAGTGAAGCGAGCGAGAGCATCGGGTGTTGGCAGTAGTATAGCGCTCAGAGTAGGAGGTAAACAGGATAACATATTTAGTGAACCAGTAAAGATTTCAGCAAAAGTGAAAACTATATCTGATGGAAGATTTACTATAGAAGGTCACATGGGAAAGCAGCTCTCTATTGATATAGGTAAAATGGCTGTCTTGAAGATTGGTAATATAAGGCTAGTAGTAAGTGAGCATAAAGGACCGGTACATGAGCAAAACATATATGAGAACGTAGGACTTAATCCAGAGGAGGCAAAAATCGTTGTGGTAAAATCACCGGTTGGGTTCAGGGCTGCCTATGAGCCAATTGCCAAAAAGATTCTCCTGGCCTGGCTCCTTCAAATCTTAATCTACTTACATATAAAAAGGCACCCCGGCCTCTCTTCCCTCTGGATAAGTTGGAATATTGGATTCCTTGATTAAACAAGGATAGTTTGCAAAATCTTGGAATTTGAGAAAGGATATTATGATGAGTAAATCACACAGGAAATATACCCTTCACGAAGATGAAGTTCAACTCAACCATCTTGTGGGACGAAAGTATAAGTTGATGACTGGCGAGGGGAAGCTAGGTTCTTCTAATATGTGTTTTGGGATTTCATTTTTTCCTCCCCAGATCCACGCTCCCGGGCATATTCATGAAAAAGAGGAAGAGATGGTTTATGTTCTCGAAGGAAGGGGAGAAATGGTTCTTGACGGCTTTGTCGAAGAAATACGAGAAGGAACCTTCATATGCATTCCTTCAGGTATTGAGCATAGCGTAAATAATACTGGAGACAAAACAGTAAAATTGTTATATGTTTTCTCTCCTCCGCTTATTATTGGCGCATACCAGGATAGATCTCCTCGAATAGCGTAGGAGAAATCAAAATGATAGAGGAAAAACTGGTGCAGGGCTTAAAACTTCGGGCTAATACCCCTAGGCGTGAAATCATTAAAATGATCTATAAAGCTTGTTCCGGACACCCGGGAGGATCTTTGTCCATCGTTGAAATCATGGTAGTTATGTTTGAGTACAATTCTTGTGTTTGTGAGACTTAGGGCTATTACCCTCACTATGCACGGATTGACTTTGACGATCACCGTTATTTTGCCTGTCCACATAAAGCAGTTCGCTGTACACTGGTACTATCTCATCATTTTTTCAGAGGTGAATGATTTATGAACAAAAAAGAGAAAATGTATAATTTTGCCAAGAACTACCTTGTTGCGGGTGTTTCTTCCTCAACCCGGTTAAATAAAGCTTTAGGATATCCTCTTTATGTCTCAAGAGGGAAAGGATCAAAGATATACGATCTCGATGGCTACGAGTATATTGACCTATGTTGCTCACACGGTGCAACCATCCTCGGTCATGGTCATCCAAACATCAAGAAAGCAATAATGAAAGCTTTAGAGATGGGCATTGTGTGCTCTTATGAAACTGAATACCAAAGCCGTCTTGCCCAAATGATTGTTGATTTAGTGCCTTGTGCTGAGTTGGTTAGGTTTACCTGTTCGGGTACTGAAGCCACTATGCACTGTATTCGGTTGGCCCGGGAATATACGAATAAAGAGAAAATCATCAAATTCGAGGGTCATTTTCACGGATACCATGACTATGTGCAATATAGTTGGTCACCTCCTTTAGATGTGGCCGGACCAGAAAACTCTCCCATTGCCTATCCTCAGTCAGGGGGAATGCCTTCCGGGATTGCCGATTATGTAATCATTCTTCCTTTCAATAACCTGGAAGTGTTGAAAAAAGCTATCAATATGTACAAGAATGAAGTAGCTGCCATCATTTTGGAACCAGTAAACTACAACTCTGGATGTATAATTCCTGACAGAGAATATATGAAGGCTATGCGAGAACTGACAAAAGATAATGATATCCTCCTTATCTATGATGAAGTTTTATCGGCTTTCCAAACCGGTCCTGGCTGCGCTCAGGAATACTTTGGAGTAGTTCCGGACTTGTGCACCATTGGAAAAAGCGTGGCTGGCGGCTTACCCTTAAGTATTTTCGCTGGCAAACGTGAGATTATGGGGCATCTTCAGCCTCTGGGCAATGCAGAACATAGCGGGACCTATAATGGGCACCTAATCCCGGTTATGGCCGCAATTGCCTGTTTAGAAGAGATCTCCTCAGATGGATTCTACGATCATATCTATGAACTAGCAGACCAGCTTCATGCTGGCTTTAGCGATATATTCAAAAAATCAAGAATTACTGGCAAAATCCAGCGATTGGGGGCAAGGTTCGGGATTTACTTTGGGATAGATGAAGAAGTAACCAACTACCGAATTGCTGCCAAGAATGATAAAGAAATGAACCTGAAATTTGTTGCCAAGGCAATTGAACATGGAGTCTATTTCCATGATTACGGAGGCAAGGCCTGTCATGCTGGCTTTTCCTCTGCTCATACTCTAGAAGATATCAACCGAGCTCTTGAGGGAATTGAGGTTGCCATGAAAAACTTATGAAACGATATTTTCAGCAAAGAGGTTATGCCTTTCTCCCTCGGCAACATACCATAAAGACATACTATAAACTGTCAAATTAGGACTTGTTCTTTCTTAAGTTGAAAGAAGATTCTTTGAGGGTCGTAGTTTGCTTCGTATTTGAGCATACTGTACATTATCGAGAGAATCTTTTTGCCCACACAGATGAGAGCTTGTTTACTTTCTTTTCCTTCAGATGTCTTCCTAATGGTAAAGAGAGCGACGAGAGGGGTTATGTTTCAAGGAAGCTACCGCAGTGAAGCTCTTAAGACAGAAGGTCCCTTTTTGGACATCTTAGGATGCCAGCCAATAAATCCAATCAGTTTATTGGCTGAGGAGAATCTAGTTACATCACCACCTACTTCTCCTAAGAAAGCAGCTACTGTCTTAGGGCCAACTCCAGGGATAGAAAGAAGTCTTTTCTGAGGAGAAGAAGGCTCATCAGAGGAAGGAATCTCCTTAATCTTATCCTCAATCTCTTTAATCTTATTCCTTAAAGACTCAATCTGATCAATGATGCCTTTTTAGGCTCGTAGCATACTAAACAAATGTTTATACTCGAAGAGATAAAGGAAGGGGTGGGCGGTTTTCTTAAGGAAATGAGGAAATTAAAGTAAAGCAAATACTTAAACAGTAGCACACGCCTTCGCTTCGCTCGGCGCCCCTTCGAGGTGCCCCCACTTCGTGGGTACATTTGGCCCTATGGTAAATTACCTGAAGGAAGATAAGGCCATATAATCTTATTTTTAGAAGTTCTGAATAGGTCGGGAAATTTCTGTCGAAGTTCAGGGAGGGAGAAGAGTATGAAAAAACGTTCTATAGAACTAGGTGACAAAAAGCGTACTCAATTATGTGGTTATGCTGGTAAGGTGCTAAGAGTAGATTTGAGCACAAATGAGATCGTGAGTGAAAAACTCGACCCGGAAGAGTTGAGGAACTTCTTGGGAGGAGTTGGGTATGCCGCAAAATTGCTGTATAATGAACTTCCCGTTGGTATTGATCCTTTAAGTCCCTTGAATAGATTAGTATTTGCTACGGGACCTTTAACTGGCACAAGGGCTCCCGGGTCTGGAAGGTTCGCAGTTTGTTTTAAATCTCCCCTGACCGATATCTGGGGGGAATCATGCAGTGGAGGAGAGTGGGGTGGTACTCTAAAAAAAGCAGGTTATGATTTCTTAGTAATAAAAGGTAAAGCTGAAGAATTTAGTTATCTTGTAATTAATGATGATAAAGTGGAAGTAAAAACTGCTGAACACTTAAGGGGGAAAACAACCTCAGAAAAAGATCAAATTATTAAAGAACAATTAGGTGACAAGAGATTTGAGACGGTTACTATTGGTCCCGCTGGTGAGAATTTAGTAAGGTATGCTAATATCATGTCACGATTTGGAGATCGCGCAGCAGGAAGATGTGGAGCCGGTGCGGTAATGGGCTCAAAGCATTTGCTTGCCATTGCAGTAAAGGGTTCAGGCAAAATTCCGGTTGCTAAATCTGATAGGTTTTCATCAGCGGCTAAAAGATCTACTAAAATCATTACAGATAACCCTGGTAATGAATTTCTCACTGTACATGGTACCACCGGAGATATCCCAATGTGTGATGCTGCTGGAGATTTCCCAACCAAGAATTGGAGATCCAATTCTTGGGGGAAGGGAAAGGAGCTTTATGATTATTTCTTTCAAAATAATCTTAAAGGACATTATCCGTGTTATAGAGGCTGCGTCTTATCTTGTGGAAGAAAAGTAAAAGTAGAATCAGGAAGATGGAAAACTCCTGAGCATGGTGGTGGTGAATATGAGAGCATAGCTGCCTTCACAGCTTTTGTATTAAATGACGATGTCGATGCTGCAGTGCATGCCTCTTACTTATGCAATGAATATGGTTTGGATACTATTTCTACAGGTTCATCCATCGCTTTTGCAATGGATTGTCGTGATAGTGGTATTATCAGCAATGAAGATTGTGACGGCCTAGATCTCAGTTGGGGAAATACTGAAACTATAGTTGAACTAGTTAAAAGGATAGCCTTTAGAAAAGGGAAGCTGGGGCAGATTTTAGGTGAGGGAACGAGAATTGCTGCTGAAAAGTTTGGTAAGGGGGCCAAAAAGCTAGCGATACAGGTAAAAGGTCTCGAGGCTCCCGCCCATGATAACAGAGGAAGTAGATTGCTTGCCTTAACGTATGGAATGGGCAACAGAGGTATGTGTCACATTCATCCACTTGAAGGACATTTTTACGACAAATATAAAAAAGACTTTGGCTTGATCCCTTACGGAATTCCCGATCCTTGGGAGATAGACCGTTTTGCCGAGGAGGGCAAGGGAGAAATAGCAAAATTGTTACAAGATTTTGGAGTAATTCCAGACGTTTTGGGAATTTGTAAAATCTATATATACGTAGGATTAGGCCCTAGAGAACTCGCAGAAATGCTTTCTTCTTTGACTGGGTGGAACATAGATGGTAAGGAATTACTAAAAATAGGAGAGCGAGTTTATGATCTTCAGAGAATCTTCAACACTAGAGAAGGTATAAGAGCAAAAGATGATATGCTTCCAGAAAGAGCATGCAAGCCACCAGAATTCGGGAAAGATTCCTCAACTGAGGAATGTGAAATAAAAGATTTTGGTAAGATTTTGAAAGATTGCTATAAAGCAAGAGGTTGGGACATAAGAACAGGTGTCCCACATATTGATAAACTTCGTCAGTTTGGACTCAAATAAGGGATAATTCATAAAAGAATCACCATTTGGATATTCTCTAACTTACTGGAATAAGAATGGGATTCATGGGAGCCAAACCTAAGAGTTGCCCGGAGATTTCTCTATTTTTTTCTCATGAAAACTTCACTGCCAGAAAAAAAGACTCCCAGTAAAACCTAGCAAAATGGGGGTGACGTATGGACAAACACCAAGCATTTTATGAAAAAGCGAGTGAGTGTCTAGTAGAGGGAATTTGCTCATCGGCATGAATAAACAAGGCGATAAATAGACCTTTTTATGTCCATAGATGAAGCTGATGATTCGATTATCATTAGTGAGGTCAGCTTTGAAAGGATCAAATAATGGGAGATGAAATTGTACCGAGATCAAGGAGGCAGAAAGTGAAAAAATTTGATTTAGGTTCTTATTTTTCTTCCCGTGATGTGTCCGGTATTATCGAAAGAATGGAAGAAAGAAAAGGATTTGGCATTGGAGTTGGTGGAATCTCTCCTTTGGATTCTCTTGGGAAGATGGAGTTAGTAGAGAGAGAGGAAAAGATAGAGGAAGCTTCTAAGGAAATAAGGTGTGAGTACGAGCTCCGGGGGCTCAAAATTGGTGTAAATTACCACTACTTTGGGGAAGGTAATATTCTTTCCCTTTCTGGAGAAATTGTTAACCATACTGATCAGCCCATCTCTCATCTTTTTCGGATATCTTCTTTTCTTGAGAGTTTCTGTGTAGGGAATTCCGAAAGGATAAAAATTCATTCCTTTAAAGGAGGGATAGCTGATGTCCGTTATCCACCGATCTCTTTTGCTCATCGAGAAAGTGAGTTAATCTCCTGGATCGCAGAAGGTACTACCGTTTCTTCCAGTCTTGGGACAGCACACTTTAACGGCGGACTTCGAGGTCGTTCCACTGACAATGATATGCCCTATTTAGTGATTGAATTGGGAGAGGGAAAAGGCCTCTTTTTTGCACTCGAGTGGCCTGGTGATTGGAGCTCATGCATTAGGAGGATAAGAAAAGGTAATCGGGAAAAACTTGTCTGCGATATCGGCCTGGAAAATCTTGATTTCACTCTACTTCCTCAGGAAAGAATCCCTCTTCCCGGATGTTTAATTGGGTTTTATAAAGGCGACTGGATTGATGGGTGTAATACTTTAAGAAAAACAATAGTTAAATACTACATCCCTAAATTGAATGGGGATAGCATAGTTCCCCCTGTCTTTTACGATCAGTTCTTTGGCCTCGGCCTCAGTTGTGGGGAACAAAAGATGAGAGACATTGCCGAGGTAGCCGCTCAAATCGGATCGGAATACTTTGTTCTTGATGCGGGCTGGTATGCTGGGTGTGGAATGGAAGGAGGAGATTTTAATGATTTTAGTCCGGGGGTTGGAAACTGGAAGGTACCCCATCCGGACAAATACCCCCAGGGATTGAAACCATTGAGTGAATTTGTCAACAAAAAAGGAATGAAGTTTGGATTGTGGGTTGAACCGGAGCGATGTGATGAAGGTTCATTGCTAGCTAAGGATCATCCTGACTGGATTATTTCCGATCCAAAAGGTGGATTTCGAAATCTCGTGGATTTTAGTAATCCTGAGGTGATTTGCTGGTTCAAAGATACATTTGATAAAATATTTGAAGAAAATAAGATTGAGTGGATGAGATTTGATTCAAACATCGACCCACAGTATAACTGGAAACAAAAAGATGTCCCCGGTAGAAAAGGCATCTTGCAAATAAGACACTTTGAAGGACTTTTCAACTTATGGGATCACTTGCTTGAAAAACATCCAACTCTTTTGATCGAAAGCTCTTCCTCCGGTGGCAGGAGAATGGACCTAGCATGCCTAAAGAGATCTCATGCTTACTGGTGCAATGACCATACCGAACATCCGGATATTGTAAGATGGGATAGTAGAGTGAATCTCATTATTCCAGCAAATTATCTGAATCACGCAATTTGCCTTAAAAGCAATAAAAACTATCCTAATTATGTTTATAATTGCTTCTTTGGGGGATCTTTGGGTTTCTCTGATGATTTAACAACTTGGAGTGAGAAAAAGATAGATTCTACTACTGCCCATGTCAAAATATTTAAAGATATCAGACATTTACTAATGAAAGAATTTTCTCCTCTTTTTGATATTCCCCATTCTCTTGACAGTTGGGATGGATGGCAGTGGCACGATGAGGAGAAGAGTGAAGGATTAATCGTTGTTTTTCGGGCCCTTAGCTCCGATAAAACAAAAAGAGTAAACTTAAGATGGATCAAAGAAGACAAAAATTATGAATTGTTAGATTTATATTCTGGTAAAAAGGAAAAGGTATACGGGAAAAGGCTTTTGTTGGAAGGACTGCTATTTAATCTAATGCCCAGAAATTCTGCCGTAATTAAATATAGAGCACTCAATAAAGGATGAAAAACTATCTTCCTTATCCATAAAGAGGGAGTTTTCCAATTTCTCACTGTGATTTGTCTTCAGGAGGTAAGGGGCTACAAATAAGGCCAGAAAAGGATAAAAGCTGAGATCTTTCTTTAGGGAAAATGTTTCGATGTTCAAGGTTAATCCAAAAAAAATTGATGATTCTTTCAGAGGAGAAGTGTTGTATGCCTCAATTTTTGTCCTGAGAGCTCTGACAGAAAAATGAACCTATATCCTTCTCCAGTCTACGATGGCTTCCAACTTGCTGTGGGGTCCTTCACTTTGGCAATTGAAATGGTGTGGCACTAAGCTCTATCAGTTGATGGCTAACAGTATGCAATCGGAATTCGGTATATAGGAGCACCTATTTTTGGTCACAATGGCCATGTAGCGAAATCTGGAAAAGAAAAATAGAACAATGCAAACTGACATAGAATATCCAACACGGGTTCAAGTAAACACTAACGACCTTGAACTGGCAATTCGAGAAGGTTGTAATCCAATGCAACAAATGCTTGATCCCAACCATGACAACCTCCCCTATTTCTCTAACTGTATGTCAGGCCCTGATCCAAGAAATGATCACCATGCATCCTATTCGATAGCACATGTGCCGGGTAGGTGGCTCAATGCTTTATTGAGCGCAGAGAGCGTGCTTGGCGTAGAGTTAAATGAGCGAGTAGTAGGTGACCTGACAAGATGGACTTATGCAGCATTTAGCCATCAGATGGGTCTTTCTCAAAATCTGGATTTGAAAAATCTCAAGACAATACCCGTGACTAATTTGCATAATTTACGTGAAACTACTCATGCTCTCTATGTCTTAGCAAGCTATCGAGACGATAAAGAGGCGTTGAAAATAGTAAAACGGCAAATAGAAGCTGTAAATAAGTTCTACGATTTCGAAACGGGTGTATGGAATGAAAAGACTTTTAATCAGGAATTTGATAGTAGAACAAACGCTGGAGCTCCTTTCCCTAGACATTTCGGACGTTATATCGGGCCACTGGTTAAACTGTATGCAGCATGCGGTGTAGAAGAAGCTCTAGTTCAAGCGATTAGGCTGAAAGATCTTGCTTTTAGGAGTATTCTTAATGAAAAAGGTGACTACGATGTCAAAGCATTGGGATCTCATACTCACTCAACAACATCGATGATATCTTCGCTGGCTCAACTTGCTG
>SDBS01005924.1_pt1 | contig 11909 bp, 11 predicted proteins | sample 2277091 | NCBI WGS metagenome assembly SDBS01 (sample SAMN10404972, study PRJNA504765) | marine sediment metagenome | isolation source: marine sediment core GS10_PC15, 163 cmbsf | place: Arctic Ocean: Southern Knipovich Ridge | collected 2010 | reverse complement strand
TTCATGAGAGAAGAAGCAGCTATGTATCCTACCGGATCTTGGTTTGAAGGTTATATGTATGAGGAGTGCCCATTTGAATACTCCATCTTCAATCCACTGCCGGCAGGGAGCGTAGGAGTCAATCTGAGTAGGGCTTTCGCCATTTCTGCTAAAACGGAACACAAGGATGAGGCTCTACGACTGCTGGATTACCTAATGACATTTGAAGCCCAGAAAATTATGTTTGACATAGCTGGTAAATTTCCTAACGGATGGTACGATCAACTACAGGATTTCAATATTCCAACCGGACCAATTTCGAAAGAAATGCTTCAGCAACCTAACCCCCAGTACTTCGCTATAGATGCTTCACTTCCGCCAGTTCTTTGGGACGAGTATTACGCTACAGCATACAAGCTCATCTCCGGACAAGTTACCCCGGAAGAAGAAATGAAGGAATGGCAAAAGTTTTGGGAACAGGCAATAGAGGAAGACTTGCCTAGACTAGGCACCTAAGAAATATGATGAAAGGTAGTGGCAAAGAATTTCCTTTGCCACTACCTTTAGCAAGGAAAAGAATTTGAGGACATTGAAGATTTCGCGCAAAAGATTGAGCAGAAGAATCCGAGAAAATGCTGTTGCCTACGCATTTCTGCTACCAGGATTGATCCTCTATGTAGCTTTTGTAGTAAAACCAACCATTGAGACGGCTTATCTTTCCCTGCACAGGTGGGATGGGGCCTCTGCCAATATGGTCTTTGTTGGGATCGCTAATTTTTCAAAAGCACTGAGCGATTCGGTCTTCTGGTTGTCAGCCTATCATAATGTCCTCTGGACACTTATTACTTTAGTTTTTTCTTTTTGTGTAGGACTGGCACTAGCTATATTGTTGATGGAGAAAATAAAACTGAGAAGTCTTTTTAGCGTAGTTTACTTTATTCCGGTAATACCATCTCTTGTTGTGGTGGGAATCATTTGGAGTTGGTTGTATAACCCGAGAATAGGGTTAATTCCGAAAGCTTTGCAGGCACTAAGATTGGGCGGATTGATACAAATAGGCATCCTGGGAGATACTGCATTTGTCCTCCCTGCCGTTGCTATTGTTTTTAGCTGGAGTTTTTTTGGTTTCTGTATGGTCATATTTGTTGCAGGTTTGCAGGGAATAGACCCTGTTTTATTCGATGCAGCCAAGGTAGACGGAGCGAGCCACTGGCAACGAGCATGGCATGTAACAATTCCTGCACTCCGAAATACTACAACTCTGATTCTTTTACTTTGCCTGATATTTTCTTTTAAGGTTTTTGATCTGATATACATAATGACCAAGGGAGGTCCTTCCCATTCGAGTGAGGTTTTGGCTACGTATATGTATAATCAGGCGTTTAGACTGAACTATGTAGGTTTTGGAGCGGCACTGGCACTAGTCTTGATGGGTATCATTTTTGCCTTCAGCTTCTTCACCATAAATCTTCGGGAAAGAGAATGAGCCTTTGTGAGGTTATGCTATGAAAATAAATGAGATTAATGTTAAGCTGATTATATATTTTGTGCTCGTACTCTTCATAGGAATTTCTCTCCTACCTATTTCCATAATCTTTATGTCTGCCTTTAAGGAAAATATTCAGATATTTACAAATCCTTATCTGCCTGGAAAAGAACTTAGTCTGGGTCCGCTCATAGAAGCATGGACACGGGGTAGAATGGGAGTCTACTGGAAGAATAGTGTCATTATTGCCCTTCCCACTATATTTTTGGTGGTATTAATCTCCTCTTTGGCAGGATACGCTTTTGCCAAGCTCAAATTTGTGGGAAATAAAGTATTGTTCTATCTCTTCTTAATGGGTCTAATGATTCCTTATCAGGCTCTGATAATATCCTTGTACTATGATTTAATAATGTACAATCTAATTAATACATACTACGGACTGATCTTTGTTGAAGTTGCTATACAGCTCCCCTTTGGAGTCTTTCTAATGAGAAGTTTCTTTAGAAGTCTGCCGGATGAATTAATGCAGGCCGGTAAAATAGATGGGGCAGGAGAATTTAGAGTCTTCGCCTCTATTATGGCTCCTCTGGCCAAACCGGCAGTTCTTACTCTGTCAATCTTTGCCTTCCTTGGTACCTGGAATGAATTTATTCTGGCTCTCGTTGTATTACAGGACGAACCAATGAGGACTCTACCTTTAGGACTAATGTTTTTCCGAAGTTCTCGTCTTTGGGAATATAACTTAATTGCAGCAGGCGCGGTGATTAGTTCTCTGCCAGTAATCATATTGTATCTATTTCTTCAAAAGTATTTCATCAGGGGTGTTACTATGGGAGCGCTCAAAGGCTAAGACTGCTTTCCGGTGTGAACAATTGGCGACTTCTTGATTAAAGAAGGAGAGGCGCTCCTTCTTCTTTTGTTATTAAATGGATATGGATATGGTCAAAATAGAAAAAGGGAGGTACGAAATGAATCAGAATAAAAAATTCCAGGACTCAAGAATAAGACAAGCTGCAGCGATGAGCTTGCCTCTTTCTGGGGAGATTGTGATTGACGCACACATGCATATCGGCAACTACAATCAATACTACATCCCCTTCCAAGAGCCTTCAGAAGCCGAAGAGCTGGTAAAACACATGGACCGTTTTGGAATCGACCGGGGATGTGTCTTTTCTCAGGGAGCTCAGACATCTGATCACGTCCTGGGTAACGATATGGTTATCGAGGCAGTTAGAAAATTTCCGAAAAGGTTCACTGGTTACATTTTTATTAATCCCAATTATCCCATAAATGAGATTCTTGACGATATGGATCGCTGCCGAGGGGCGGGACTAAGAGGGATTAAGCTAATCACTCAATATCATGACTATCCCCATAATGGACAAAAGCTTTCCCTGGTCTACGAATATGCAAACGCTTATGGCTGGCCAATTTTAGGTCACAGATGGGAGGACACGCAATACCTTGAAGAAATCAGCCAACGGTACGCAAGGGTCAATTTCATAGTGGGTCATGCTGAGCACAAATATTGCGAGGTAGCAAGAAAGAGAGATAACGTATATATCTCTCTTACCGGACTGGTTGATAGATTTGGCACGACCGAAGCCTTAGTGAGGGAAACAGGTAGCGAGAATCTCTTATACGGATCAGACTGTGTCTATTTTGATGAGGCCTACGGGCTGGGCGCGATAGTTTATGCAAAAATCAGCGATGAAGACAAACGGCTGATATTAGGCCTTAACATAAAAAGAATTCTAGAAGCAGGAGGGAGCGGAAAATGAAAAAATACCATAGTGTTGAAGAATTGACTTTTTTTGATGCCAATTGCATGATCGGAAGATATTGCCATTTTCAAGAAAACTCCTTTTACACCAAAGAACGTTTAAAGGAAGAAATGGAATATTTTGGAATAAAAGAAGGCCTGGTTTATCATGCGGTGGCGAAGGAATATGTTCCTCAAGTAGGGAACAAAATGCTCTTGGATGAGCTCAAGAAAGAGACATCTTTACACGGATGTTGGGCTCTTTTGCCTCCTTATACTAAGGAGATGTCACCTCCCGAAACACTGGTCAGGGAGATGCTTGCTGCGGGAATCAAGACAGTTAGAGTTATACCAAATGAACGGATAAATCCAACAATACTTCATGACTGGGAGCAGCCCTATCTTCTTTTTAGCTTAAGTCAATGGTCAATGGGATCGACTTTTTCCGCTTTGCAGGAGCATCGAATACCGCTTTTTATTGATTTCAATACCTTCTTCCCCTATATAGACCGAACCGATTGGGATATGATCTATAGAATTTGTAAAGACTATCCCCAATTGCCTGTGGTTCTGGTACATTTCGGGTGGAGGACAAATCGGAAGCTGTACGCTCTTTTCGCCCAATGTGATAATTTCTATATGGATATTTCTGGATACTGGCTATACCGGGGAATTGAATCTATCTGCCAAGAATTTGGCCCAGAAAAAATTCTATTCGGAACTAACATGCCTCACTACGATCCTGGCTGCAGCATAATGTTGGTCACTCATGCTAATATAAGTGAGGAACAAAAGAAACTGGTAGCTGGCGATAACCTGAGAAGATTGTTGAGCAATGTAATTATGTAACCCTGAGTATGGAGGTTCAGTAAGGAAAAACATAAGAGGAACAACAGAAAGTGTTATGACCTATAGTTAATATGGGATAACCGAACAACAAATCCAGGAGGAGAGAAGAAGATGGCAAAATTAGCAATCAAGGGCGGGAAACCAACAGTTAAGGCATTAAAAATCAATTGGCCGGTTTTTGACGACAGGGATAAAAAAGCTTTGATAGATGTGTTAGAAAGCGGTCAATGGTGTAGTCTTGCCGGGTTTGATTTTGATTCGAAAGTAGCTCAATTTGAGAGAGAATTCGCTAAATGGATTGGAGCAAAATATGCTATAGCTACTAATAACGGGACAAGCGCATTGGTTATTGCAATAAAAGCGGGTGGGATAGAAGCGGGTGATGAGGTAATTGTCCCTGCGGTTACTTTTGTCGCCTCGGCTACCGCGGTGATATTGGCTAACGCTGTTCCTATATTTGTGGACATCGAGCCAGATACTTATCAGATATCGCCGAAGGCAATTGAGGCAGCCATCACTGATAAAACCAAAGCCATAATGCCAGTTCATTACGGAGGCTATCCACCTGACATGGACCGCATTATGGAGATTGCCAAAGAACATGACCTTTTAGTCATAGAAGACGCTGCTGAAGCTCATGGTTCAGAATGGAGAGGCAAGAGAGTAGGCTCAATTGGTGATATGGGCTGCTTTAGCTTTCAAATGGGGAAGCCACTAACTTGTGGCGAAGGCGGAATCGTGACCACCAGTAACGAGGATCTAATGCAAAAGTGCAGTTCCTATGGTGACTTTGGTAGAAGAAGGGTAGATATGGGCAGATTTACCAGTGACAAGCTTGACATGCAAGCCATGGTCGGAGAAGATAAATATGTGCATTATCTTCCTGCCGGAAATAGCCGACTATCTGAGTTCCTGGGAGCACTTTTGTTGGTTCAGCTTTCCCGTCTCGATGAACAGACAGACATAAGATACAGAAACGGTGAGTATTTTGCGGAAAAGTTAGAGAGAATCGGAGGGATAGCAGCATTAAAGAGAGATCCTCGGATAACGAAAAGGGGTTATTACTTTTATTTCCTAAGGTATGACGCCTCCAAGTGGGACGGTATTCCTCGAGACAAATTTATGCAAGCTTTAGTAGCGGAGGGAGTGCCCGTTAGTAGAGCACACAATAACCCTGTGTATGGATACCCTATTTTTAGAGAGAATTCCTTTGGGAGAACAGGCTGCCCTATCAGTTGTTCATTTTATGGAAAGAGGATGGACTATTCTGGAGTTAGTTGTCCTGTAGCTGAGCGGGTCCATGATTCGGAGATAATAGCTTTAGGTAAGGATTTTCTCCTGGAAAAGGACAATGTAGACAAAATACTGGAGGCGATTCATAAGATCAAGGAGAATATCGGCGAGCTCAAATAGGAAACCTGAACCCATTGAGAAACTGCGGAAAATATTTCTGCGCCCAAACGAATAAGGGTGGGGAGCAATAAGGAGAGAGATAAATGGCTGAGTGCGCAATAAGGGTTAACCCAGACGATATGGAATGGAACGAGCAGGATGCCTTTGCGGGAGTCCTCTGTAAACAGCTTTATGACAATAAAAAGACGGGACAAATATTTGAACTTTTGGCTTACAAAAAGGACTATGTTGAACCGAGACATACTCACCACAAAGGAGGACATGCGATCTACGTCATCCGTGGCGCAATAGTCGATGCCAAAACGGACAAAGTTCTTGTGCCTGAGGGACACTTTTGGTATGCACCAAAAGATGATGTTCACGGTCCTTTCAAGAATCCCCCAGGTACACTTATTCTATTTATCACGGACTGTGCAATAGATTTTGTGGTGATAGAATAATTCTTTACTACACACAAACGGTACACCTCTGGCCGGTCGAAGCTATCGACGCTACAAGAAATTATTGTGCTAGTTTCGCGGCTCTCTGCAGGATAGGAAAAACTAAGCTTTCTGAAGGTTCTAAGTAAATTCCTGAAAATACTTGAGAGTTGTAGGCCAGCCCAGGATAGAAAAGGAGAAAAACAAATGCCAAGAAGAAAGAGCTACAACCTTGGAGAAATGTCTCATGAAGATGTATCGAGGATACTGAAAAAGACAGATGTTGTTATGGTTCCCCTGGGGAGTTTGGAAAAACATGGTGCACATTTGCCCCTTTCGACAGACACTATAACGACTATTTGTGTAGTTGAAAGAGCGGCAGAAAAAGCACAAGTGCCCTTTGTTCCCATAATTCCTATAGGATATTCTCCCCACCATATGGGAGTTGTAGGAGAGGGAGCGGGGACCCTTACTTTTTCGGGAGAAACCTATAGGCGCATAGTTTACGAGATTGCTAAAGGATTGATTTTCCATGGTTTCAATAAGGTTGTTTTTGTTTCTCATCATGGGTCAAACATAAAAGTAGTCGATGACATTCTGCGCAAGATACGCTATGAAACCGACTGTTTTGTCTGCTGGTATAAAACTCCAACAGAAAGAGAATACTCTATACTAAAAGATATCATCGAGGGACCACCTGAGGAAACACCAGGATGGCACGCCGGAGAGATTGAAACTTCCACTGTCATGGCCTTCGATGAAACCCTGGTTGATATGAAAGAAGCAATAAAAGACAAAACTCACGCACCAGCTTGGATGGGGCCAAAGTTTTCTAAGAAGGATGGAGCAGCTACAGTCGCTTTCGAAGGTGCAGAGAATATATGGGTACCTATGGAACACCACGAGTATTCTGACAGCGCTACTATTGGCAATCCTTTTAGAGGCTCGAAAACAAAGGGTGAGGAATACTTTGATATGGCATCCAGTCACCTGGCGAGTTTCTTGAGTGAGGTCAAGAAATTCAAAATTGAAGCAAAAAATCGAGAATTTACCAACAGGGCCTAGATTTACAAATAAGGAGTAGCTTGGTGAGACTTAAAGACCGAGTAGCCATTGTAACTGGTTCTATGGGAGGTTTGGGAAGACTTTATGCTGCGGCTCTGGCAAAAGAAGGGGCCAAGGTGGTTATTAATGATATTAACCAGAAAGGTATTGATGAAACTGTCGAAGAGATAAAGGTGTTGGGCGGAAAGTGTATGGGAATAGTCGCTGACATTAGCGACAAGGCTCAGGTTGATGGCATGGTCAAGAAAGTGGTTGAGAAATGGGGTAGAATTGATATTCTCGTCAACAATGCAGGAGGAGCTCTTCATACACCAGAACGCTTTGAAGATGTTACGGAAAAAGACTGGGACAAAGTGATGGACATTAATCTAAAAGGTGCCTTCTTTTGCTGTAAAGCTGTTCTGCCTTATATGATAAGGCAGGCAGGAGGTCGCATAGTAAATATCTCTGCCCTTGCTGGTAGGACCGCAGCAAGTCTAGCTGGCATTCAATACACAAGTGCCAAAGCCGGATTAGGTGGTCTGACACGGCACTTAGCCAAAGAAATGGGAAAATATGGAATTTATGTAAATGCAATCGCTCCTGGAATTACATTAAGTGGATCTCGAGTAGAAGGGTTGTGGAACGCTAAGAGTGAGGGAGAAAGAAGAAGAGTTTTAGCCTCTATACCCCTGGGAAGATTGGGAAAAGGAGAGGACATTGCTAATGTGGTGGTATTCTTAACTTCGGATGAGGCAAGTTATATAACGGGCGCAACCATAGATGTTAATGGTGGCCGTTTTATGATATAGGATCGTAGATTACGACTTAGAAAAATGAGAGCCAAACATGGAAATACCTTCCCTGATGAAAGCAGCAGTGTTAATGGGATTGAATGACTTAAGAGTGAGGGAAGTGAGTACCGCCAAGCCTGGTCCAGCCGAGGTCCTCATAAAAGTCAAGGCTTGTGCTGTCTGTAGTAGCGATATAAGCCTCATAGCAAAACCCTGGTTTGGACAGCCTTCTTTTGGTGAGTTTATTCCGGGGCATGAGTATTCAGGAATCATAGCAGCTCTTGGAGAAAATGTGGATGAATTTGAAGTAGGAGATAGAGTAGCTGTAGAAGCTCACTCAGGATGTGGTCGTTGTATTAATTGCAGGCGAGGAAACTATACAGCTTGCCTTAACTACGGAAATACCAAAAGGGGTCATCGAGCTAATGGATTTACGACTAACGGAGGCTATGCTCAATATGTAGTGAACCATGTAAATACTGTCTATTCTATGCCCAATTCTGTTACCTTCAAAGAGGCTTCGTTACTTACAAATCTTGGATGTGTTCTTTATGGGTTTGAGACTGTTGGAAGTTATATTGTCAGTGATACTGTGGTGGTTATTGGACCGGGTCCTTTGGGACTCCTTGCTGTAGAAGTGGCCAAAGTTCTCGCAGCAGAAAAAGTCTTCCTTGTAGGAACTCGTGACAGCCGTCTTAATGTAGGCAAAGAGATAGGAGCAGGTCAGGTGATTAATATTCATCGGGAAGATCCTGTGAAGGTAGTTATGGCGGAGACCCAGGGCAGGGGTGCAGATCTTGTCATTTTAGCAGCAGAGGGAGATGAAGCTTTTGAAGCTGCTGTCAGGATGACTAGACGCATGGGAAAACTCTTGCTACTCAGTTTTCCAAAAGAGCCTATACTTGCTGATTTTGGCACTATGGGAAAGAACAGTATCTCTTTATATACGGTTCGGGGAGAAGGACGCGCCAATTGTGCCAGAGCTGTATCACTAGTAGCCACAGGAAAAGTGAACCTAAAACCACTTATTACTCACTCATTTGCCCTGGATGACATTTTAGAAGCATTTCAGACCTTTGTGGAAAGAAGAGGAGGAGCAATAAAGGTTATTGTGGAGCCAAATCTCTGATATCAGAATAGAGATCTGTCCAGAAGAGAAAGTTCACCAAGGGGTACAGGATGAAGGCAGAAATAATGAAAGCTATGGTGTTGGAAAGATTCAATGCCCCTTTGGTCCATAAAGAGGTACCTATCCCACGCCTAGAACCAGGTGAAGCTCTGATAAAAGTTCTCAATTGCGGTATTTGTGGTACAGATATTAAGATTTCTCGGGGATTACTCCCTCCCTCTATCATTACTCTGCCGTACATTATGGGCCACGAGGTCGCAGGCGAAGTTATCTCGCTGGCACCTGATGTAAGGAACGTACAAGTAGGTGAGAGAGTGGTAGTCTATTTTTATATAGGTTGTGGTAAGTGTAGGTTCTGTCAGTCCGGTCGAGAGAATATTTGTATTAATATCAAAAGATGTGGATTTGAAGTTAATGGTGGATATGCTCAACTTCAGAAAGTGCCCGCAAAAAATCTTTGCCTAATTCATAATATTTCTCCTCGTGAGGCGGCCATCTTACCTGATGCTGTTGCTACCACCTACCATGCTATTAAAACGGTGGGGAAAGTTCGTATTAATGACCGAGTTCTTATTTTAGGAGCTGGTGGTCTTGCAATTCATGCGGTCCAAATTGCCAAACTTTGTGGTGCCCAAGTCGCTGTAGCAAACAGAACGGGATGGAAACTAGATCGCATTCGCGAGCTGGTTAATGACGTTCACTTGATTAGTCCTCAGGAGACCAATCTCAAGCAATATATTGATGAATGGACAAGAGGAGAGGGTGTAGATGTAGTGATAGATACTGTTGGTCATCCGAAAATTGCCACTGAGTGGGGTTTTTCAAATTTAGCAAGAGGGGGGAGGTTTGTTATTGTCGGCTATAGCACTGAACAACCATTACCAGTGGATATGATGGATATGCATTATAATGAGTGGAAAATCGCCGGATCTAGGGTGAGTACCAAATTAGAATTAATGGAAATTATCCAACTAGTAGAAAATCATAAAATAGTGCCTATTATTGACCGAGTATTCCCCTTAGAAGAAGCCAATCAGGCTCTAAGAGCTGTGCGAGAAGGAAATGTAGCGGGTCGCATTGTCTTAGAAAACTCTCCTTAACAAAGGAATGACAATGAAAATAAGGACAATACTTATCATTGGAACGCTGGATACCAAAGAAGAAGAAATCTTATTCGTCAAAGGGCAGATTGAAAAAAGGGGTTGTAAGGTTATTATTATGGATACAGGCATTTTGGCCCAACCTAATGCTAAGCCTCAAATAACTCGAGATCAAGTTGCTCGGGCAGCCAGTGAATCACTTCCTGCACTTATTGCCTCGGGTAATAAGGGGGCATGCGTAATTGCTATGATCAAAGGAGCCAAGAGGTTAGTAGCCGATCTTTACGGAAGTGGAAGTATTGATGGTATTTTAGGTCTTGGCGGGGGCACGGGAACTTCTATTGGATGCCCCGTTATGCAAGTTTTACCTCGCGGCTTTCCCAAGCTGATGGTATCCACAATTGCATCAGGAGTTGCTCAATTTGGACCTTTGGTGGGGACCAAGGATATTACCATAATGCACTCCATAGCGGACCTACAGGGAATCAATTTTCTTACTACTCGAATATTGGCTAATGCAGCGGGAGCTATTTGCGGGATGGTGAAAGACTCGGAGAGAATAGAGGGCCCGCAAGCAAAAGGAGTTCCTATAGCTCTATCAATGATGGGAACCACAACACCGGGAGCTCTTCGAGCCAAGAAATGGCTGGATGAAAAGGGATACGAGGTCGTCACCTTTCATCAGAATGGAACGGGGGGAATTGCCATGGAGGAGATGATCGAAGAAGGAGTCTTTAGAGGAGTCTTTGATTTGAGTCTCCATGAGCTGGGAGACCGCGAATTCGGCGGACTCCATGGCGCCATCAAATCAACACGCCTGGAGGCAGCAGGTAAGAAAGGGATACCACAGGCGATAAGTCCTGGATGCATTATTTACTATGTTTTAGGGCCGATGAACTCCCTATCTGAGGACTTAAGGAAAAGGAAGTTATTTGTCCATAGTCCTCAACTAACATTGGTTCGAGCTACTCCTGAGGAGCTCATCAAGATTGGCAAGGTCATAGCCCAGAAACTCAACCAAGCCAAAGGTCCACTAAAGGTTTTCATTCCCCTTAAGGGATTCTGCTTCCCAGATAGGGAAGGAATGTCCTTGTACGATCCAGAAGGAAACCAGGCCTTCATCATTTCCCTAAAAAGGAACCTGCTCGCAAGCATTCCTTTTATCGAAATTAATGCTCACATCAACGACCCTGAGTTTATAGACCCTATGGTAGAGGAATTTACAGAAATGATGACATAGTCGCATTGCTCAAGGCATCTTCCCATCTCCCGGTTTTTGGATAAGAGGCTGCAAAATCAAGGACATGAGTATTTTGCGGCAAGAATCAACCAGAGGCAAGGCATAGGACCAAAGACCAGATAGTGATCTTAACTATAGACCATCTGCTCCCGAGGCTGTGATTTCGTTGACTCTAGCCTAATAAGTAGCACTATTAATGGAGGCAGATCAGTAAGCTTTGGAAATAATTCATTCGAACACAAAAGAAAATAACAGAAAGGACCATGTTCTCAATGAAAAGAAATGAAAATAAAAGCATTTTCGAAAAATTAATCGAGATCAACCCGGATGCAGAGATCTGGTGGGATTCCTCACCCCTTATCTACTCTTTATGGAGAGGTGAACTCCTGGACTCGCTAAAAGATAGCAATGAAAGAGAGAAGACAAAGGAAAGACTTCTGCGTCTTTATAACCCAGATAATCCAGAAGACGCCCTTTTTCGAGGAGTAACTACCAACCCACTACTCTCACTCAGTGTTCTTAGCTACCAGAAGGAGTACTGGAGAAAGTTCGTAAAGAGAGTTCTCCGTATTTCTCCTAATAAAAGGCCAGGAGAAATCTTCTGGCAGATGTATAAAGAAATTGTGAGAAAAGGAGCAGAAATGTTCCTGCCCATATTTGAAGACTCTGGCTATCGGCAGGGTTACATTTCTGC
>SDBS01005923.1_pt1 | contig 11909 bp, 10 predicted proteins | sample 2277091 | NCBI WGS metagenome assembly SDBS01 (sample SAMN10404972, study PRJNA504765) | marine sediment metagenome | isolation source: marine sediment core GS10_PC15, 163 cmbsf | place: Arctic Ocean: Southern Knipovich Ridge | collected 2010 | reverse complement strand
TAATCCTCAATAACGCTAAGAATGAGAAAAATAAAACTTTCCCTAAAATCCTTGTAAGAAATAGTTTTTATAATTTTGTTTCAGTGGAAGAAGAGCCTTTCCCAATGCAAGCTTTAGCAGATAGAATTGCCAAAATCTTCTCAAAGGGTCATGTAGATTATAAAGAAGATCAAAATGTCATTTCTATTTTAAATGGGAAAATAATTGTGGATGAAGAGGGAGTTCGAGGCTCAGGGCCTTCAGCTGAGAGAGTTAAGACAATATTTGAACAATTTAAAATGGATCTTGAATGATTTAAATTTTTTTTTTACTTTTTTAAACTCGTTAAATGACTGAACTCTTCTTATTTAAAAGTTTTGATGATATTTTTTAGTTGGAGAGTTTGGATTACATTTTTTAAAGTAGCTTTACCTAAGGGAGTTATTTTAACAATATCTAAATCATCAATATTTATTTGTCTAATATAATCATTTTCAAGCAAAAATTCTACATCAGATTTCCAAACTTCTAAAAACATCTCTTTTAAATCACTAAGTTTTATATTTTCGTCTACTTCTTTACTCAGAGCTAATATTAGAGCTAAAGTGCCATATTGACTTGGGGTAATAGTATCGTCTTTGCCTTCACTTGTTAAAACAAAATATTTTTGTTCTAAGAATTTTGTTGTGATTAGCTCAAAACCCACATTGTTAAGATTTTGATAAACTTCCTTGATTATTTGTTTAAAATCAAATGATGGAGCACATACATTTTTCAAATCCTCTTCTCTTATCATTCTTTGTTGATTGGTTAATATTATTCTTGTAATTTTTTTAATAGCTTCCTCATAGTTTTCATCATTCATGACTTACTAATCACTCTTTTCAACTTTAATTATTTTTAAATTATTGATTGGTTTTTTCATTTCTAAATTTGATATAATAAATATAAAAATATACTTGTTTAGACTCTTATCTTCTTCGATAACAGATAAAATTCTTTGAATATCTCTAAATATTGACCCTCGTTTATTAAACGTTTTAGGCATAAATAAGTTTGAAAATATAATAAATTTCGAATCAACTTGAATTTTAAATGAAATATATAAGGAAATAACATAAAAAATTTTTTCAGGAGTAGTTAATTCTTCAAATACTAAACTCTCTTTATTTAACCTAATAAATTCTGTATTAATAAATAAATCCTCTAAATCATTACTTACTAATATTTGATAATTGATTTTTAGATTTACTTTAATTAAAAACTTATTTATTTGTACTTCAAGATAATTCATTATAGTTTCTAATTTTCTATAATTTTCTATACTTTCAGTTATTTCTTTGTTTCTATAAGGTATCCAATATGAATCCTTCTTTGAAATTAATTCTTTTTCGATATCGTTTAATTTATCTAATATTTTTGACATCTTTTCGGGATTTTCCTTGTCCAAAAATTCAGAAAATTCCAAGATATTATCCATTCCACTTTCTATTTCTTGAATTTCACTCTCAATTTCATAAGATTGTTTTATTGAATTTAAATCTTTAAAATCAAATTCTATAAGAGAGTCGAAATGTTTTTCTTTTACTTTTTCTTCTAATTCAATTTGAATAGTTTCTAGACGTTCTTCATCATTTTTAAGTGCATCAAATAATGTTTGATAATCCCTTTTTAAAATGTTATAATTAGGGGTTATTCCATCTAGTTTTAATTGTGTTTCATTAATTTTTGAATTGATTTGATTAATTTCATGTTGAATTTCTTTAGCTTGTGTCTGTAAAGCTTTAATTCTTTCACTCTTTGTTAAATCTTTATACTCATCTGATTTAAGATCTTTATTATGCTCTTTCTGATCTTGCAATGGATTGCTCATTTCACGTGTAATTTTATTAATTTGAGTAAAACTTTCTTTCTTTTTATTAGTTAAATCCTGAATTTTTAATTTATAGTTATTTATGTTATTAACATACTGATCTCTTTTTATTTTAAGGAACAGAAAATCTTCTTCTCTGAATTTTAATTTTTTTTTATTGTGATTAATAGATTCATTTAATTTATTTAATAAATCAGTTTTAGCTGATATAACGCTCGATTCATCTCTAATTTTTGAGAGTTCTAATTCATTTAAGAGAATTTCTTTCTTATGTAATATATCTTTATATTTTATGCTAGAAATTAATGATTGAATTAATGTTGTAAACTGTAAAATGAGATTAGAATTTAAGTCTGCTATTTTGCTGTAGTCCTTCAAAAATGTGAGAATGTTTTTAGATTTATATAAATCTCTATATTTTTTAGCTTGATTTTCATATAATTCAGCAAAGTTCTCAATTGGTAATGAAGTAAAATTACTTATTTTATTATATATATTATCTTTCTGGTATTGTTTTAATGAGTCTGTTTTGAATTTTCCCATAATGAGGGTAAATCTATCTTTTATAGGTATTTTATTATTGCCTATTTTTAATTCTGTTAATTGAGTCTCGATTGAAATCACGTCTTAATCTTTCTTTTTCTTGAATTTCTTAATAAAATCTTCATACTCTTCGTCTTTCTGTTTTTTATGTTCTCTAATCACATCTAAAGGGTCTTGATCGTCCTTTTCCTGAATTAAATATTTTTCATCAAAGCTATTTTCGAATTTTGCTTTAAATTTCTCAATTTTCTCTGAGATTTCTTCACTTATTTCTATTTCATTTGTATCCTTAGTTGTTAGCGTAACATCAGATAACTTTTCTCGTTTTTTTTTACGTCTTCTTCTTTCAAACTCCTTATTGGAGAATCTAAAATAATCATCATAAGATTTTTGTTGTTCTACCTGTTTTTCTTTTAATTGCCTTATTCTTTCTTTTTCTTTTGATTTTTCAATAAGTATTTTTTTTGTAGCTAATTCTTCCTTCGTCAGTTTGACATCTAACTCATTTAAAAATTGTGAAAAAGTCCTAGGTTCTCTTAAAAATGCCTTTTTATAGTCTTTTAATAAAACTGGATCAGTATCGTCAGGTATCTTTGACATTTCGAAATTAAGCCGGTCTTGTATTATAGAACCATAGAATTTTTCAACTTTTTTTATAGCTAATAGAAAAATCGAATTTTCTTTTAAAGAATCTAACAGATTTAACCACTCTTCTAAATTTATGGTCGGAACGGATGGACATTCATTAATAATTTTACTAATTTTCTTATTTTCAATAAGAAATAAGCCAAATTCTTTTGTAAAATCGTTTTCTAAATTTAAACTCTTAAGATTTTCTTTAAATGCGTCCTTATATTTTTTGATAAGTAAATCTTGGAAAACTAGAAATTTATTGATATTTTCATTAGATATCCTTATTACATTTTCATTTATTTCATTTAATTTTTCAGAGATACTTTGAATGTCTAGTCTAAAATCCTTATCATTTATTGTATCAACCATACCTTTATTTTCTATAAAACTTCTATAAATGATCTCCAAATTAGATAGGTTACCTTGGAGGTATTCTAATGGATTAGTAACTTCATTAATTTTTTCAATATCAAATAACTGATGTCCATTCATGAGTTTCTTTTTTATTTATTTTTATAAAGAATTATTATATTTCTGGTGGTCCCGAGATATTTTTATTATTGAGCTTATTTTCTCGATTTTCATTTGGAATTGTACGATCGATACTATTGTAAGTAGTAAGATGTGTAGCTGTACCACCTACAAGTTCTAAGGCCCTATAAAAAATGTCATACGTCATAAGTTCAGTGTGTATTGCTTTAAATAAAGCTACTCTTGTGCCTCTTTCTATATCAGAACCAGAATAACCATGAGTTATTTTCAATAAACCACTTATTTTGTTGTTTTTTTCAACTTCTTTCCAAAAGAGATCATCATAAAATTCAGAAACTTTCTTGGCTAATTTTACTTCTAGCTCATTAGCTATTTTTTGAATTTTATTAAATTCATCATTTAATTTGGTCTGAATTGAATTATCTATACCGATTTTAGCTTTTTTTACTTTTTCTAAGAAGCCTTCTATAATTAATTTCCTTAATTGATAATCAGGGAAGTCGAATGAAAGATGAAAAGTAAAACGACGCCAAATTGCAGAATCAAGTTGCTGCTGGTGATTTGTAGCGCCGACTATTGCCAAAGGATATCCTTCATAATTTATTCGATCAATAACTTGTAAAAATGATATTACTGCCCTTTTTATTTCTCCTACTTCATGGATATTAGATCTTTCTGAGCCTACGGCATCAATTTCATCAAAAAATAATACAAAAGCGCCCCTTTCCTTTGCAATATCCGCTGCTAAATCTACAACTTGACGAATATTTTTAATAGTATCTCCTAATAATGGAGATACTAATCTATCTGATTCTACTACACAAATTGGAATATTATATGCTTTAGCAAATGCTCTTGTAAGAGTGGTTTTTCCAGTGCCAGGAGGTCCATAGAGGAGAATAGTTAAATTTGGAGTTAAATTAGCTTTTTTTAATTGTGCTTTAACTTCTTCATACTTCTTAAGAGCTTTAAAAAAGTCCTCTAACCTCTCTTTTTGACGTTCATTTCCAATAATATCATCTATCGTTTCTCTAACATCTGAAGGAAAAAACACAGCACCATATCTACCAAGACGATCCTTTATTACATCATCTGTATATGTAAGTCTATTTTGATTATCTTCTTCATTTTTACTCATCTTTACTCATTTCCTCATATTTTTACTTATTCCTTAATTCCTTATCTAATTTTTCACAATACTTAGCAATTTCAATAATTAACTCCTTGAGATTGTCAATTTGAGAGCCTATGAAATTAAAGATTTCTTTTCGATATTGAATTGAATCCCTTATTTTCATTTTGTCAAGAGCTAAATATCTAGGAAAACATGCTAGTTTCATTAGATAAGGTAAAACTTTCTCATTTGTTTGTAAATCTTTAAAAATTGAATAAAATATATTTTCATCCGCCAATTTCCATTTTAAAATTCCCATATACATGAGGAATGCAAAATTCATAGAAATCCAATTAATTAATTCTTTAGATAAGAATCCACGTCTCATGGAAGCAAATGCTAAATAATATAAAATCAAAGTCTCATTACTAAATTGGGGAATTAATCTAATTTTCCCATCTGTTTGTTTAACTTCTCTCAAATAATTATTGGCAAGAAGAATATCAACAAAATCTTTTTGAGGAGCTAAAAAAATGCCATCCAACACTCGCAATCCGATTCTTTCAGCTATGCTTTCAAACGCTTCTTCTTCTCCACTTGCTATGGAGTCAATATAGGGGGTGAATACATCATTTTTTAAGATCATTGGTATTTCAAAATTCTCTTTTTCAGGAAATTCTCCAAAGTTTGGATCCAAGTTATACAGAGAGGTAATATTATTAATAATTTGATATATTTTCGGAGACATTCCTGGAATCACAAAAAAATCGGGATTTTCTATTTTTTCTCGATAATAAGTATGGGGCATCAAAATGTTTCTTTGGCATTCATAAAATTGAGGGGTATTTTCAAGTAATTTTTCGTAAATTATTTGAATATTAGCCCCTCTAGCAAAAATCTTTTCTTCTATAAATTTAATTAAGCGGTATAAATAAGTGTATTCGAAATTTCGTTCATCCGGATTGGTTATATACCTTAAGACATTTAAAGCAGCTACAGATTCATGGAAAAACTCTATAATATAATCTTTAATATCTATTAGAGGGATTTCTTCTCTATATTTAACTATAAAATCTTTTATGATTTCATAGACATTTGAGCGATACATTGCAGAAAATTCAGATAAGGCTCTAACTTTCCTAATATTTCGTTTTTCTTCATCTTGTCGAATTTTATCCAGTATTTCTGTATCTATCAATAGATCTGGGTCTAATTTTTCAATAATTCTGCGAGTTTCTCGAAGAATTGGCCTCATATGGCTAATAAAAGTTAGATATCTAGGGAGTAGGTCGGTCCACTTCTCACGTCTGCTGCTAATATTTAACACCTCCATACAATTTTAGTCTTCAGTATCAGCACCTACAGTTATTTCTGCAAAAATATTTGCTATCTCTATGAAAATAGGTATTTCTACACGACAAAGGTTCCCAAGTATCCATTTATTCACATCCTTCAACAAGAAACGTATTTGTGAATGGATTTTCTTGTTAATCTCAGAGTCTATAATTTTCGATAACCATAAACCACCCCCCAATCGATAGCCAACTATTTTTATGAGAGGTGCAAATAAAGGTTCTAAGACTTGTTTCATCATCCAAGATTTAGGGATGATGCTCATATTTTGTTCATCAAACGTAGGATCTCTTAAGACTGGATTTGTTTCTTCGATTGATAATTTTGGCATAAAACTCAATAATAATATTAGTGCAAATATCGCGGAAATTCCATTAATGGTGTAAGATCCTCCAATTTTATCAGGATCATCACGATTTATACTTACATTTGCTAAAAACATGCAAATAAATACATTTCTATCAAAAGAATCAGACACATAGGCTTGTCCCAACTCTTCGTCAATAATAATGTATTTTTCTTCTAATATTCCTAAAATTTCCTCTGGAAAAGTATAGAATTTGTAAACTTTTTTTTCGCTTCTTCTTAAATCTTTTTCAATAACAAGCTCTTTTACTACTAATCCAAATAAATCAACAAGTTCTTGAAGTTGTCTTTTAATATAATTTCGCGGTTTGTTTGGATTACCAAACATGGCGAAGAATTGATGATCTACAATATGAAAGTCATTTCTTTTACTAAAGGCTTCAACCATTCTATCTATGATTGGTCCTTGACTCCCAGAAGCAATTGCTTTTGCTTTAGATGATACAAAGCCGTTTAACAATTCATTTATGATAAAATCTTGTTCGTGAGTTCTTGACTTTAAAATTTTCTGAAAAGCACTTGCAAAATCTTTTGTTTTAGGAAAAAATGCGGTTTGAATTTTATCATTTATGGATTTTATAAAAATATCTCCATTATTCTTCGGAAAATGTATTTTCATGTTATTTAACCTTTGAAGCAATGCTTCTTTTGCTCCGGGAATGTTTTCAACGTCATGTTTTTCTAATTCTTCAATTGCAACTTCCACTCCTTTGATGAAATTTTGAAGGAGTTCCGTCCATGTTCTATCTTGGTTTTCCATTATGATCTTTTATTAAAAATTATAATTATTATTTATCAATATCCCAATTCATTTCTCCAGCAACATTTCGAAGAGCGTTAATTAAAGGTTTCAGATGTTTTTTATCATAGAGATTTGGTGATGCAGCACCTCTTTGAGCCTTCCATCCCATCTGAGTACCTTCTCCCATTTCCCTTTGTCCATATTTCATGATATTTTGGAGATTTCGAGACCACCAATAAAATCTTAGCCATTTTTTAGTTGGATTATCGTTTGAATATATAACAACTAGAGCTTTCCATTCTCCCATAAGCCTTTTAACAGTTATACCTGATACAGGCAAGTAATAATTTATGGGAAAATCTCCTGTAAAATCAAGTTCTAAATCTGAAGCGGCAATATTAAAGATTGGTTGATTATATCCTTCAAGGATCACAATTTCTCCGCAATGTTGGCATTCATAATGAGATTTCATTTTGTCCATTTTTTTTTGGCACTTTGGACAGGTTTTGTTTTCAATTATTCGAAATTTTATAATATCAAGTTTTTTTTCCTTTTCTTTCTGCTCTTCTGACTTTTTACCAGTTTTTCGAAATTTTCCATGAAATGTCCACAAATCATCAAAAGATTCATCTATTTTTTCAAGGGCATTTAAAGTATTTATCAGCACGTCTTTATCGTAAATTTTAAACATTCCGCCATGTTGATAAAAGGATTTTTTCCAGAAAGATATTCTAATGTACTTTTCGCTTTTTAAGTAAGCATTATGACAAATTAGAACTGCCAACCACACCCCTGGAGTTTTAAAAATAGTGATACCCTTCTCTGCTATCTCATATTGTTGATTTAAGTTAGCATTCTTATGAAAGTATTCTCCATCTTGAAATGCTCCTTCCTCAATTTCGTTTTGTTCTTCAGCCTTACCTACCTTGTCCTCTTCTTTCATTATCTTCTTACATTGGGGACATTGGAAAATTCCTGCAACTAAAGATTGCATTTCAATATTACAAGCGGAACATTTCATTTATTCATCACTATTCATTAAAATATAACGTTCGAAATCTAAATTTAATAATTTAATCTGTTTTTTTTCTATTTTTAAAATTTCATCATTTATTTTCATTAATTCCCCTCTTAAAGATAAGAGGGATTCTTGAATCTTATCAACAATATCTTCCTCATTATAAGAAATCCTTTCAATAAACTCTAAATAGCCATATACCTTATTTTTTCCAGAATAATAACTTTTTACTTCCATTAGTTTTTGATCAATGTTTTTTATTTTAAATCTATAATTTAATAATGCTAAGAGTTTAGAATTCCATTCATTATAGATTTCAGCTTTTTTATCTATTTTATCTGTCTCAAACTTTTCATGCAATTTTATTTTCTGATCTTTAAGATATTTTATAATCTCTTTTTTTTCTACAATAGCCGTATTTATTTTTTTTATAACATTTTTACTATTTAATGTGGGATCAAATATATTAATTAAATCATTTATTTTTCCCTCAATTTCTTCAAATCTTTGGTAAAATCCTTCTATTGTGACTTCTATTTTAATAGCTTGATATATATTTCCAAATTGGTCTAAGATGTAATAGAGGTCATCAGATAAAGTATAATCTTTCTCCCCAATCTCAAAAATAAATGGATGAATAACGTTGGTCGTTTCACACCTCACTCCCTTTAACCTTGTAAGAGTTAAATTGAAATTTCTCTTTGTAAGAAATTTAAACTTTTTTCGTATGATTAGAAATAGCGTTTCTGCCGGGATTGATATTACGTCTTGTTCAATAGTGATTGTTTCTGTTCCCATTTTGATAATAAAATCCTCCTCTTTTTGTTCAAACTCTCTCTTACTTCTGATATTTTTAAATATACCAAGATCTATTGCGACATCAATAAGATTTTCACTCCAAAAATTAGTTACATTTCCTTTAAAGATCTCATCGAGAATTAAAACTCTTTCATATGATTCCCGAAGTTCAATATTTTGCAAATCTTCGAATAAATCATTTCTAATTACGTATGAAAAAAGGATAATATATCTCGTATTGATATCATCCAGAATTTTGTTGATTAGATTTCTGTCGTATTCTAAAGATAAATTTTTATGATCCATCATCATACCATACCTAAAATCCACTTAAATTTTAATATAATTGATAAAATAGTTTAGTTAAAAAGAGATACTTTTAGTAATAATACATTGCTAAAAAAATTTTCTATTTTATCGTACAAGAGAGAGAAAGCAAAAATTTTTTAGTTTTAATTTCTAATATTATATTGATTACTTCTTAACTTTTTATAATTATTATTTGAATATTAAAGTTAATTTGGAGATTTAAATGGGAAGAAGAAAACGGAAACAGCAATCATATAAAAGGGTTAAAAAGGTGCCAAAAATATTCAATTGCCCTTCATGTGGTGAAAAAAGTGTCAAAGTCGTGAATATTAGGAAAGCACCGATAGCAACTGTCAAATGTGGTCATTGTGGATTAACGAAGGATGTTTTAGTTAATTCTATTTCTGAACCTGTTGATGCTTTTGGGGATTTTATTGATATTTTTTATGCAGATCAAGAGCTTCAAAGATTAGAAAAACGTATTGAAAAATTGAAAAAAGAAAATCAATGGGGAGATATTGCATTATGCTATTCAATATTATCTGATATAAGTAGAGCAAAAGCCGCCGAAGCTTTAGAAGATGAGGACAATGCAGATATGGAGGCTGCAACTGATTGGAGGATGAAAGCTGAAGATTTTAAAAGAAAAGAGAAAGATGCACTTCTTAAAATGGAAGCGGAAGAGTTAGAAAGAGGCATTAAAACTGATGAAGAGTCATTATTTACTGAACATGATGAATCTGATACCAAGAAGGCGAAAAAACTCGAAGATATTTTTTCGGATCCAGGGTTTTTAGAGTTTTAATATTATTTTTTATTACTATTATTTAAAATATTCCTTTTGAGATTTTCTGGAATATTTTTCCAAATGGGAAGGCGCAAGATAAAATTAAAAAACTGGTTGATGCTAAATTTTTTCTTATTTATGAAAAAAATCCAATTTTGGAAGGCCAATCTATTAAATAAGTTCATTAAATTAATCCCAATTGGATTGTACTTAGAGGCAAAAAATTTAGCTAAAGAAGCTCCTACTCTATTGGTATTAGGGATAGATTCTGGATATACCGATTCGACTAATGATCTATTGAATAACTCGTAAATGGAAAAAATTGGTAGTAATTTATCCAAATAATCATTTACTTCTGTATTAAAGCCTTGTTTGTCTACAGATAAAGAGCTTATTTCATTTAGTTTATTAACAGCATACCGGAATTGTCTTTCTTTAAAATATAGCCACATCTTTCCCATAGAGTCTCTTAATATCTTCAATTCATTAATAACTTCATTATCTGTGAATTTAAATTCATAAATTCTTTCATATTGATTTATCAATGATAAGAGAATCGAATTTGTTGATTCTTGATCAAATTCATCATAATCGCTAATTTTGCTTGTTATATTAGAATTCTTTTCTTTTTTTGTTGGATTGTGGATAGTATGTGTAAATAATGGAGTTGTCCATAAAGTTTCTCTGAGTTTTGTTATTAATCGTATGTAAAGACTTAAAATTTCAATTTCCGAAAAAATTTTGGATATTTTCATTCTTGGAATCAATATTTCAAGACGATATCTAATTTTTTCTATAAGGTTTAGTTTATTGATTGAATTTTTTCTTGTTCCTTTGTAAATTGATATTTTTTTGGTAAGAAATTTATTTACTTTAATCAGTTTCTCAATGTAGGAACAGAAATCAATGTCATATTTTTGTACTATAAAGTTGTGTGTTATTAACGGTATTTTTATTGTAGGAACCGAATATACGCTCTTATTTTTATTACTTGTAACGCTCATAGCGTGATCTCCTATTGTATAAGAAAACATAACATTTTTAAGAGTTTCTTCTAAGGATATAAATTTTCCTAAATGATTTGGGTTATTTGTAAAATATCCATGTAACAGGGTATTGATTCCCTTGAAAACATTATTATCATACTCCGAAATAATAACAGATTCAAATTCACCGGGATGATGCCGTTTTGATTTAATTCTTTTATTAACAAGAAAAATAGCTTGATTAGCTTTATGACAGATAGTATGACCCCATTTTAGAATAGGATCTAAATATTTTAAGAATTTAAATTGATATCCATAAAATTCTGGTCCAAAATTTATTGGAAAACCAAATCCTCGAGAAGTAGCATAAATAAATTGAAAAACATTTCTAGTCTTTTCTCCTTTTAAAAGCCCAGGAAATTTAAAATGTAAAACGATACGTGGAAATAATGCATCAAATCCTAATTTCATCCACGCTTCAAATAATATGATACTATCAGGGAATCGAAATGAATCTTTCTTATTTAAGAAATCATCACTTAGAGTATTGAGAGCAGGTGGAATAGTAAATAGCCAATCTGCTTTTTTTTTTACTGTTTGCAACCCTTCTTTAAACTTTTTTAGAATTAAAGGCTGAATTTGGTTTTGTATTTCATTTTTTTTATTATAGTAATTATTCATTACTCGAAATAGAGAAAGAATTTCTAACATTTGTCTACGTAAGTCATGTGTAACATTAACGTAATTAAGTCCCTCCTCATTGGAATATTGCAATGAATTCACTCAACCTAAAAATAAATTATCTGTATAATAACTCTAAATATGAACTATTATATTTAATTTTTTAAGATATCAAGTTAACGCTATTTAATATTTTTAGAAATAAAATGAATTAAAAACAAAAAATTAGATTATA
>SDBS01005922.1_pt1 | contig 11910 bp, 10 predicted proteins | sample 2277091 | NCBI WGS metagenome assembly SDBS01 (sample SAMN10404972, study PRJNA504765) | marine sediment metagenome | isolation source: marine sediment core GS10_PC15, 163 cmbsf | place: Arctic Ocean: Southern Knipovich Ridge | collected 2010 | reverse complement strand
GAGTTACGTATATATAGTAGAGGAAGCCTGCGTTTACAGGAGACGAATGATTGAGTCTATTCGTGAGCTGGGGAACGGTTAGGCAATGGGGCGACGGGGTTAATAATAAAGCCCTTTCTTAGCATAGCGTAAAGCTAATTAAAGGTCGCCCCAGGAATTTATGTTGTGGCGTGGAGCGAGAGAATTGAGGGTAACGACCGCCAGGGGAGGAACCTGTGCATGTATAGGCGGATGGGTGTTTCCGCCTCTCGCTAGCCATATTGGGGGTATATGAATCAATCTCGTTTTCAGGTGAGACTCGACGAAGCCTATACAAAACTTACCCCAAAGGCTGTTGAGTTTCTAGAGTGCAGGAGGACAGTAAATAAGGATATCAAAGCACTCAACATTACCCAACTTTCTCGTACATCCGTTTCGCGGTGGAAGCAGATAGATGCTTTTCAACAGGCTTACTGGTTAGTTACTGAAGTAGAGCCTCAAATAAAAGCACAGCAAAAGATAGATGCAGTGAAACCGCTAGAGACGAAAGATGTTAAATCCGAGGATGTTTCTCAAGAAGCTGCAGCTACTCCTCCTGCTGAAAGTGTGCTTCTTGTTGACCCTAGTGAGATACATAAGATTGCTCGACGCCAGTTGGCTATTCTTTCTGCTAAACTACCTAGACTTTATGAGAAGCTATTTGATATTGCAATAGACGGTAAGGATGCAGATTCGTTAAGAGCAATAGCTACCATTCAAACGCTGTTGGATATTAACCCACAAACGATGAATCCAGAAGAGATGGATGAAGTTAAGCGAAAAGTGATTGAGTGGACCAAGCTCAAAATCAACAAGAGTCCTAGCATTGAGGAAGTAAGAGAGGAGATTGGGGAGTTAAATGAATCGTAGACAGTTTCTACTCAACTCAGGTTTGGCTCTAGCTGCGTTGGCGGTGCCCAAGAGTGTGGTTGTAGATGGACGAGTGCTCGAGTCTACCCGTGAAGCGGAAGAGCATGTGGGCGATGATGGTCGATTGACTTTTGAAAACGATATCGAAGATGCTGTTTTTTCTTCTACTAATGTTGAGATGACTCCTCTTACTTTTGCTGAGATTGATTATGCTTTGAGAGATTTGGAAGTTAGACTTGGTCTAGTATCTACTCAAACGAGACTTTATAGGAATGGTATATGGCTACGCCAACAGTAACTCAATTACGCCCCAAAAATAGACTAACATTTGTTGCTTGTCCTTTAGAGTCAGGGTCATCTGTGGTGTATATTCCTCGAGATAAGACTTCTTGGCAAGTACACATGGAAACTGACCATTCAGCTGGGTCGGGTACCTGGACTGAGTTGGGTATTAGGGGTTCTGAGCATGGGCACACAGATGAGAAGTATGGCGATACCCCGTACCGTAAGTACGCTCAAATCTGTTATGGTTGTGCTAGTACTTTTGCCACAAAAGTTGAGTTAGTAGCACATTTGTTAGCAATACATGGAGCTTCATAGTTGGGTAGGCGGTACTGGTTTGAGCGTGAGTGGTGGAAGCAGAGGCATGGTTGTAACTGGTCTTCAGGTAAAGGCGTAAGTAAATGGGTAAAACGCCAACTATCTAAACATAGACGCAAGTACATCAAACAGCTACTTGCAGGGTATGAACCAAGAGAAAGCAGTACTACTTATTGGGAAAGTACGGTGAATTATAGGTTTCACTGAAATGGCCGTGAGGCTAAGTACCTTACACCTACAAGGGCGGTCTAACATCGGATGGCACAACAATAGGACATTCAGGTTGGATGGATGAAGATATGGCTATTCCATGGCTGGTCCAATTGGTGCGGGAGATGTTAGGGCCGAAAGATAAAGTATAGCTAAACTTGGTTAGTCCAAAAACGGCACACAACATTATTTGCAAAGGCCGTCTGCGGGCTAGCCAAACAGCTAAAGAGTGGAAGTAGGATTCCTCCGGGTGGGAGTAGAGGACGAAATAGAGTCAAGGCGAAAGCCTAAGAGCCGGTGCTTGGCCCGGCCTCTCTTACCCTATTAGGGGACGGTTAAAGTTGCTAGAGAGTGGAGGTACTATGGATAGTATTACGTGGGATAATCTTAGTCAAGTTGTAGTTTTAGGTACCGTTGTGGCTCTTTTTATGCAGTTCATAGGCAAAGGATTGTTGGAGCTAGCTCTCTGTCTTCTTTTGCGTCTCGTTTTTGGAATGTCAAACGAGGAGGTTGCTGCGTGGCCTGGAAGAAGCCCAATCTACTTTGCATTTATGTTGTTGGTTGGCTTTGGACTTCTTTTGTGGCGTGGTATTGATTCAGGCCCTGCCTTTATTACCGCTTTGGTTGCAATGGTTATAGCTAGTGGGGAGTATGAGTTTATTAAGTCTGGGTTCCGTGCATCTGGAAAGAAGTTGGTTCCCAGCATTGGACCGCTTGGATATAAGTGGCATTAAGATGGAAGAGTGAGCAGGAAGAAGTATTTTACTAAAGAGGAAAGAAAAGAAAGTAGAAAGGCTTATCACCAAGCTTATTACTTAGCTAATCGTGAGCAAAGAAAGGTTTCTGCCCATGCTCGGTATGTTGCGCTTACTGAGGAGGAGCGAGAGGTTAAGAGGGTTTATGGGCGTGCTTGGCATAAGGTAAATCGTGAGAAAATACTCATTTCGATTAAGAAGCGTCGTGCTAGAAATAACGCGTCGATTGAGGGGTACCTGGTGGATAAGGGTTGTATAGTTTGCGGGGAGAGTCGCCGCTTTTGTCTTGACTTCCATCACGTGGACCCGTCAGCTAAGTGGGATAGTATTTCTAATCTGGTGTCTCAGGATTCTTCTATAGCTAAGTTAGAGGCAGAGGTAGCAAAGTGTGTTGTGTTTTGTGCTAATTGCCATCGCGGATACCATGTCGGAGATATCGAAATCTGCAATTTGGTGGAGGGAGTTTGTCTCTAGCATTAAGGTTGATGGGGGTCTAGGGTGGCACCACGTTTAGGCGGGATGGGCCATCTTCCGTTCCAGCGAAATACTGACTACTTCAACGAAGTATGTAAACAGCTTGACTGTGACCCAGCAACAATGATGACCAAAGAAGAAGTTTATGAGGCTCTTCAGTACATTCCGCTACCAACTCTATTGGAGATGCATCAGTGTAGAGCAACACATAGGATAGTAGCAGGCGGCAATAGGGCGGGAAAAAGCGAAGGCGCGGCTTGGGAGATAGTTCCTTACCTATTTTGGCGAACAAGAGGATGGGTTGTATCTGCTAACTATGAGTTAGCTGAGATTATTGTCGATAAGGTTATGACCATCCTCATTGAGCGAGCAGGGATGAGAAGAGTTAAACGCCCTGATAATCTGCGACCTTTCGAGTTTTGCTATTCCTCTCGTGACCATCGGTTAACTTTGTGGACAGAAGCTAGGCTTGAAGCCAAGTCAAGCGAGAATCCTGATAGTATGCACGGGGCTAGCTTAGACTATGCCGTTATTGATGAGGCTTCACTGTTTCCTTATGCTCTTTACGATACTAGACTCGTTCCTAGATTAGTTGACTCGGGTGGATGGATGTTGTCCCTTGGCACCTTCGAGTTTTTGCAAGGCGAATGGTTCGAGAACTATTTCGATATCGGTCAAGCACCGAATGATTGGAGCATTATTAGCTGGCGACACCCGACTCGAGATAATTTCCACCACTATGTTTCGACTGGTGGTGAGACGCCGCAATATTTAGCAGTTATTTTTCGTACTAATTGGCGTAAGGTTATAAGCATGAATCCTGGCGTTGATTGGCCTCTCCAGCCGAACGAAGACATCTTCATTTTTAACATTGACCTTATCTGGCTAGAGAAGGAGAAGAAGCGTCTAGAGGAACTGAGTCCTGGAGTTTTCTCTGCACGATATGAAGCTCAAAAGTCTCCTAACCGATACCTTGTCTTTCCCTCTTGGTCTGTTAAGAAGTATGTAGATACGAAGCGTGCGTCATTTGACAAGTTATTGCCGGTCTACTTGGCTGTTGACCCTGGAGGAACCTACGCGGTAGCAGCGATTCAGTTAAAGCGATTTGATGACCTGGATAGTTCTGAGAACAAGCTTTCTAAAGGTCAACATATTTGCATTATCGATACTATTTATTTGCAGACCACCGTTACAACTAAAGAAGTGTTTGATGAGTGTGGTAAGCGAGAGTGGTGGGCAAACGTAGCAAGAGATATTGATTATTGGGATAAGTTCCAAGGTACAATTGATGTAAATGCTAAGGAACAACAGAAGACGTGGAGAACTCTTGGAAGAGAAAGCACTACATTGGGTAGACTCTATCTAAGAGGAAAGAAGGTAGGGATACAGGATGGTATCAAAACATTCCAGCACTACTTTGACACTCACACTTTTTGGTCGCATCCCAATAACAAGTTTCTTCACCTTGAACTGGCACGACATCACTATCCCGAAGCTCCTATTAAGAGGCAGGATACTGAGGACCCGCGAAGAACCGATAATCCAAAAGATTCTTGGAATCATCTCCTTAAAGCTATTTGGTACTTTATGGTGGGTAAATTTGGGTGTTACGGTAAGTCTAAGAGAAGTGGTGTGGTAACAAGAAAAGAACTGAGAAAGATGGCTAGAGAGAGGAAAGCAGTGTTGAAGGTTCGGGAGGGAATGTATGCCAAAATCTAAAATAGATGCTCCTCTGCTTCAGAGACGTCTTACTGACATGAAGGAGTTTTACAGAATACGTAATCTTAACATACTGGGTTGGCGTGACCTTTTCTTCAGAACTAAGGAGTCCTACTTTCTAGATAAAGAGGGTGAGTTCATTGAGCAGGCAGAGGATGAGGTTCGTATTATTCTTCCTGTCATTCAAACGACTGTTGAGAGTTTTATGGAGCTTCTACTCACGACGCCTCCTGCAATCACTGTACCTTTACCTAGCGATAAGGGAGAGGATGTTATTCATGCAGACCATAACGAAAAGGTTCTTCTCTCTATTTGGCAGGCTGCAGATATTTACGGAGAACTTGTAGATAGCTTGTGGCATGGCTTTGTGGATGGTTGGGGTGTATTACAAGTAGTGTGGGATAAGACTCCAGACAGTGAGCAGTCTCCTATAGTGGTTATCAGCCAGGACCCTTATAATATCTATGCCTGTCCCGGAAATAGGCCTGGTACTTGGAAGTATGTTATTCATGCGTATCCTATTCTTGTTTCTGAAGTTAGGGATAATTTTATGAGTAAGATGAATAAGGTACGTCTAAAGTATAAAGCACTAGAAAAAGCTTTAGAAGGTATGAAAGATACCGATAAAGTTACTTTCATAGATTACTGGGATGACGAGGTAAATGCTACTTCTATCTCTCTTACGAAAGTTGAGAGAGGTACTTCTCGAGGAAATTTACAGATTGATGAGTTGATTAAGGACCCTACCCCTCATGATTATGGTTTTCTGCCGTTTGAGATATATCATCCCAATAAGCTTCCTTTCCGTAGAATTGGTGAGCGGATTGGTATTTCTCTATTTCATATCATTGCTGAAACTGTGGTTTACTTTATGTCGCTTATTTCTAAGAAAGCAACAATGCTTGACCGTTGGAGCGACCCACCTCTTGTCACACAAACTGATGCAGGTCAGGATTTTGAGCCTACGCGTATCGGTGCTGGATATCACTTACGTCTAGGGTTGGACGACAAGGCCTACTATCTAGAGAACCCTACTCCCCAGCCTCAGTTAGACTCTATGATTGAGATGGTGTTAGATTTTATTGAGAGAGCTTCTTTACCTAGAGTGCTGCAGGGGCAATATGTAGGCACTATGTCAGGTATTGCTATGTCTTTGTTGCGTAACCCGACTCTCATGAAAATAGCTTTCAAACAGAAAGTGCTTGAGCGTGCTCTTGTGAGTATGAATTCTAAAATACTTAGATTGCTTGAGACGAAGCTTAAGTCAGCTCGTTACATGTGGGGATTTGATAACCGAGGTCGTGGCATTGACGTATGGATGGACCCTAAGAGAATTAAGGGGTATTATCGAAACGAGGTTAAGCTTTCTGCTTCACTACCTACTGATGATGCTAATACTGTATCTATGTTGGCTAGCATGGTACAGCTTGGGATTCTCTCTACACAAACTGCTAGAGATGTTATGCAGCAGACGCTTCATGAGTTGTTGCCTCCGTCACTGCCTGATGAGCAGAAGCGAGTATTAGCTGAGAAGATTCTTAATGACCCTGAAATGGTACGTCAGTTGGCTTTGAAAGCAGCTAAAGAAACCCTTGGGGAGTTGATAGGGATGGAGCCAGAGGGTGATGGACAAGCTCAGACGAATCCCATGGGTGGTAGAGGCCCTAGTGCCATACAGCTCCCGGCAGGAGCTAGGGCTTCACAGCTTCCTGGAATGCCAGAAGGTAATGTAGATGGCGGTGGTGGTGGGCCTCCTGGTATTGGTCCACAAGGACCACCGATTCAATAAGGGGGGAGAAAGTAGATGTTAATTAGGTTAATACGTTGGTTTGGTTGTACTACTGGTGTATATCATTTGCGATGTTTGTGGATAGATGAGGGGATTCAATGTGTGGATTGTGGCCATTTCAAGAGCAAGTATGAGCACCAAGCTGATATGCACGCAGGGGGTGGGTGGTAAGTTTTTATGGCTGACAATCTTCTTTCTGGTGCTCAAGGTATGGTATCTCAGGGGATACAGGACGCTTTGGGTCTTGTTAAAGAGCAGTTTGGTGACCAGAGGTCTAAGCAGAGAGTACGTTTGACTAATCGAGAGCAAGTTGATTTATTTCTTCGTATGACTCCTAATGACTTTACTGAGTTGCGCAGTCGAGTTGGTGAAGAACAGTTTCAGCGTTATTGGAAAAGAATGAAGAATCTTGGAGAGGCTAACGTTTAATGGTTTATGATTTTAACTGGTTGTATAATGCAATAATTGGAAGCAGTAGTGCGGAGGTTTCTTCTTCTCCTGCTGTAGCTTCTACTATTCCTGATTATATGCCAGGCGGTGGCGGCGAAGCCGGAGCTACTACGACTTATACTGTTACTGTTCCTACGCCTACTGCTACTTCTTCTGATGACCCAGAAGAAGCTTATGAGACCGTTTATGAGTATGTTGCACCTACGTCTACGCCCGCTCCAACGTTAACTCCAACTCCTACGTCTGTGGTTAGTTCTTCTACTTTATCTGATATAACTTCTGATACTATAAATTCTTGGTTTTCTCCTGGTTCCAGTGGGGTTTCAGCTCCTACTGCTGCTCCTGCTACTACTGGTACTCCTGTAGCTTCTACTGTAGAATCTGTTCCTTCTGCTATCAGTCTTTGGTCCCCTTCTCCTAGCGTAGCTGAGGCTGCTAGTCCTGCGCCTTATCGAATACCTGAATATCGAAGAAGTGGTAGTTCCAGGGTAGGCTCTCTTCCTTACGGTGAGTCTCCTTCTTTTGAGGCATCTCCTTACCCCAAAAGGTCTGATATGCCTGGGTATTCTGGTATGCCTGATATGTCTTCTTATCCCCGAATGTCAGATATGCCTGGATACTCTGCTCCTTCTGCTTATAGTTATGGTTCTGTTTCTGGACCTCCTGCTGGCTTTGGTACTGCTCCTGAAGGCATGGATTGGGCTATACGTGAGACTCCTAGCGGGGAACAGACTTGGGCTTTGGTTCCTGAAGGTGAGTCTTCTCGACCTAGTGCGAGACCGGGTGCTTTGGTACGGTCTGATGGTTCTTCTACTCCTGGGGGTTCTGGAGACCCCGGTGGAGGCGGTGGGTACTATCCTTCTGGTTATGGGGGGTATGGTGGTGCCACTGCAGGGGGTGAAGCAGATGTTCCTGAAACGCTCGGTGAACTTACTTGGTGGGGACCCGATGCCGTAACACCTTTGTTGAAGGGGTGGGGTAAGTGGCTTCGAGAGCTTGTAGAGATAAATGCTGAATCTAGGCCCGTACCTTATTTGTTTGATTTTGAACCTGAAGTTGATGAAAGTGCTGAACTTAGAACTGTACTCGAAGACCTTGAGGGTGTTCTTGGTAAGCCTGGTGGAACTGCTGGAGTACCTGCTTTTGCTGATTTTACTGCAGGCGGTAAAGAGTCTCTTTCCCCTCGAATGAGGGCTGTTCTTAGAGAGCTTTCAGATAGAAAGCAACGTGGTGGTAGTACTCTAGGTTATATTGAGCAACTGATAGATGAGTCTAGAGGAGAGGGAGAGGACGCTAGGCCTTGGGAAGAGTTGCTTAGAATGGCACAGTCAGGTGAGGGAGGGGAGAGTGCTCTTGACCAACTTCTTGCTCAGTACTTTTCTGTAGCTGAAGAGTGGGATGATACTGTGCCTCAGCTCAAAACTCCGCAACCAGGAGTTGGAAGCGTTTCTGGGATTCTTAAGCGTCTCCAGCGAATGCTTGGTGTAGAAACTGCAGATGATGCCAGTCAAACTGAGAAGTGGCAGCAGCTTATCAACAAGATTCCTGGTGCTAGCTTTGAGGCACAACAATTGATGCACAGTTTGACTTTTGACCAGTCTGGTAAATGGATGACACAGAGTTCTAGTATGCTTCCTAACCCCGCGTTTACATAGGAAAGAGGTATGCCTGAATATATTCCTGATTATATGCCTGGAGGCGGTGGAGAAGAGAGCGCAAAAACTTCTTACACTATTACTTCTCCTACTCGACCTACTGCTCCTATTTTTCCTTGGGAAGAAAGTAGCGTAGTCGAAAGCGGAATTGCGCCTTCGACTACTACTACCTATCCTTGGGAAAGTCCTGGTAAGGTTCCTGAGTTTTCTAAGGGCGGTGTTACCGTATACGAGGAGACAGAGGGTGACCCTTGGGCTGAGGAGTGGTGGAATTATGAAGAATCTTATACTGCTGAAACTCTTGCCCTTAATATGCCTAAAGGTGCTATTCGAGGATTTCTTCCTTTCAAGAAAGCTTTGACTATTGAGGATAGTCCTTATCGTGTTCCTACTCCTGACTCAGCTGAGTCTTCTTGGGATGCTATATGGAGAGGGGTTCAAAATAAAGCCTGGTTAGTTACTGAGTCTGCTATTGATATCGTTGAGCCTATCTATAAGGCTGCTTCTTGGAAAGAGGCTCGTGAGACTTATGGTAGTGTTTTGAATTACTATTTTGGAAATCCTCTTGAGCTTCCCAGACCTAAGAAAGAAGGTCAAGTTCGAGGAGCTTTTTATACAGCACTTTGGGAGCAACCGGCAATAGTTCTTCGTAATGTTATTGGTACGTATCTTAAAACTACTGATAGACAAGGTGATATTTCTTCTATTAAGGCAAATCTTCTTTATACGGGTAAGTATGAGGATACTATTAGGGATATACGTGGTCGGAGTTTGGATGAGCTGGAGACGGAACTTCGAGGAATGGGAGTTCCCAGTACTGATGTGTTTTCTCTTCGTAATCGTGGTCTTCTTCAGGATTGGGATACTCTAAAGTCTATGGGTTTGACTTCTGAGCAGATTAAGGAGCTTAGAGCTGGGGGTCAGATAGATTTGTTTTCTGCAGAAGAGCAGCTTAAAACTGCGGCTGCAGAGCAGGCTGAGTTCGATAGGCTTATGAGAGAGTACAGTGAAGAGTTTGGTTTTGGAGAGGATGTTGGTTGGGAGAGGCGCAGTAGATTAATTCCAAGTGCTCGAAATGCTTATATTCAGAAAACTCTAATGCAAAGGGTTCTTGAGGAAATTGACTTTACGAGTCGAGACTCGCTTAGAAACTCCACCGATACTCTTGACCAGCCAGGTGAGACTGGACTTGAACGTGCTCAGGCTTGGGCGTCTGGAGAACGATTGCTTCCTTGGAGTCAAACTGCTCAAGAGAATTATGATATGGGTAAGGGTTTTAGGTGGTCACACGCTTTTAATCCTGGACTTGGTCATGCTTTTGAGACTTATGTTGATGCTGGTATGGATGTCTCTGAAGCTGCAGAGCTTACAACTGACCCTCTTCTCGAGGCAAAAGCTCTTTTTGTAATGGACCCTAACTGGGTTCTTGGGTTGGATAATTTGGCTATGCTTCCTATTACTGCTGTTGCTGGTCCAGTTCTTAAGGGTGCTCGTAGGCTTGTTGGGGATATAGCTAAACGAATCCCTTTGCTCAGAGGCGGTTATGCTTGGATGGTAGGTATTACTGCTAATACTGCTGGTAACCGTGCAGCTGGGCATGTTGAGGATGCTGTTCGTGCAGCTCGTAGGTATCTTGCAGAGAGAGGGGCTCAAGTTTCTAGCGAACGTATCCAGTGGGTTTTAAAGAGTCCTCCTAGTGATTTTGCTGAAGCTCTTCCTCGCTTTGTTAAAAGGGCTATAGAGGATATTCATCCTAAGTTATCAGCAATCTTTAGAGAAGGTGCTGCTCTATTTGATGATGCTGCTATTTCTGGAGAGATTGCAAACCTTAGTCCTACTGATGCTGTTCTTAAACAGAATGGCATGTTTGAGGAGTTTTTGAAGAAACTTAAAGCTACTGGTTACGGGGATGCTAAGGCTGCTCGTTTTGCTGAAAATCCTTGGGTAAACAAGACGGCGGTAAAGCTTTTATTTCATAATCCTTTGACTAAGATTATTACTGGACTCAACTCTGTTGCTGTTGATATTTGGCTTGGCTTACGTCCATCATGGAATGTTTTTAATGCTTTAGATAATACAGTTAGGATGCTAGCGGATGGGGTTAATCCTGCGACTAGCCTTTCTGGTCTTGTTAAGAGAGCTAGTGCCTATGCCCCTGATTTGATTGATAACCTTGATGCTGTTCAGATTATCAAAGACAGGAAGTTTTGGATGGGTGGTACTAAGATGAATACTGAGTTTGTAGAACAGTTGGCTAGGATTTCTCCTAGTGCAGCTCTTTCTACTTTCTCTGGAGAACTTCTTACTAAAGTTGGAGATGTTAAAGAAGCAGGTTCTATTCTTAGAAAGATTCCTGTTGTTGGTTCTGCAATTAAGAGGAACTTTGCTAAAGGTAATGTGATTGAAAGTATTGCTAGTCTCCGTACTTATTATCATCATTTCTTTGAACGTCTTGATGAGGGGTGGGAGTATTTGCAGAGAGCAGATATTGAGGAGATTTCTGGTGGAATTCTTAGTGATGATGTAGCTGATGCTATTCGGTCTAGGCTTAACATACTCAAGAATCCTACTACTGCGACAGTTGCATTCCAGTTTGATGATGTTCTTTCTCAGAATCATATTGTTGTAAGTAATTTTAATAATCACTTTTCTGATACGCTTCCTTTGTTGTCTCCAGCAGCTAAATCTCGTATTCAATCTGTTATTGATGCTACAGCAATTCAGACTCCTGGTGGTCGGGTCAGTGCTCAACCAATTCTTGATATTTTTACTGATGAATTGAGGAGAGTAGACCGAGAAGCTTATGCTATGATGGTTACTAGTTCTCAAGCTTTGCGTCAGTCTCTTTCAGTAATTGACCTTAATGACCCTATTGGTTTAGAAGTTCACCTTTTTCGAGGTAAAGCTAAAGGTGCTCGAACTGTCGAAGACTATGCTCAGGCTATGGAGGATTTTCCTGCTATAACTGCTAGTTTTTCTATGACTCGTCTTGCTGATAATGCACAGTTTTTTGACGAGTTAGCTATCAAACAAGCTGATTCTCTTACCAGACTTAATGCTGCTGACTATGGAGCAGCTATAGACCAACAGCTTTTGGTTAAGGATGCTAACGAGTGGACTTCATGGGAAACTCTTCAACATAACTATATTGATGAGTGGATGGATGAGTTGGATGAGCTTCGTAGTAAGCAAATTGATGTTAGAATAGGTCTTGGTGGGGCTCCTTCTGACCCTAATGTTTGGAATGTTTCGGGTCTTACTGTAGACCAGCAATCTGATTATGTGGCTCGAATGTTGAATGCTGCAAATGCTCAAGGTCTAAATGCAAGAGCTATTGAGGGTGAGCTTACTGGTATGTTTAGTAGAGGCG
>SDBS01005921.1_pt1 | contig 11911 bp, 9 predicted proteins | sample 2277091 | NCBI WGS metagenome assembly SDBS01 (sample SAMN10404972, study PRJNA504765) | marine sediment metagenome | isolation source: marine sediment core GS10_PC15, 163 cmbsf | place: Arctic Ocean: Southern Knipovich Ridge | collected 2010 | reverse complement strand
AGGGAGAGTACCATTGAAAAGTGAGATGTCGACCCGTCTGCGGGGCGGGCAGGTAGAGAGAGACGCGACCGGGCACTGGTAACCGGAATAGGTGATTCTGCCGATTCCTGTGCAAGTCGGCACACCCGGCGACAGTTGTGAAGAGATAGTATAGTGAAACTGCCGATTCCTATCCTGTATAACAGAGTGCGATGGCTGGTCAACCTCAGGTGGATTGCCTGCCTCGGAGTTGTGATTGTCATCTGGCTGGCGTCTGCCGTGTTCAAGGTTGTGCTCAATCCCGCCCCTCTGTATATCATTGCCGGCGTGATAGTGGCCTACAATTCTGCTTTTGCAGTTCTCGAGAGACACAGACACTGGAATGATGCAAATCTCGACAGGAACATTTGCATGCAGATGACCATGGATCAGATCGCATTAATTCTGCTCTTATACTTCTCCGGCGTGCCGTACAATCCCTTCATTTTCTACTTCGTGTTCCACATGACGATTGCGGCATTGCTGTTGCGCGGCTGGACTCCATACTTTTTCGCCGGTCTGGCCTCACTGCTGGTGGGCTCGGTCCTGCTGTTGGAGTACCTTGGCTGGATACCGATTTGGCACCTGGAACTTGAGCAGGGATCTCATGCGCTGGGTGGTCCGATCCATAAACTGGATGAAGCTTACCTCGTCGGTTTCTTTGTCGCTTTTTCGACAACGCTGTGGATCACCGTCTACTTCACCTCTTCGGTTCACAACTATCTGCACAAAGCCCAGGCCGTAATCCGCCAGCAGGAAAAGATGCTCGGAATAAGCCAGCTTGTAGCCGGCATCGCTCACCAGATAAGCAATCCCCTGGACGGCATTCAAAACTGCCTCAAGACAATAGGCAGAAGCGTCAGGGACGATGAAAGACTTAGCAGATACGTGGGACTAATGACCGAAGCCCTGGAGCGCATTGAGCGCACGGCCCAGCGCGTCCAGACATTCGCAAGACCGCACGGGATGAAGCTCGAGGCCACAGATGGCAACAAAGCCATAGAGACTGTCGTTGCATTGTTAGGCAATACCCAGGCACAAGGGGTGGAAATCGTGGTTGGGTCCGGCCATGTACCGTCGGTATTGAGCGATCAGTATACGCTGCAGGAGGTGATATTCAACCTGTGCACGAATGCATTGGCGGCGATGCCGGACGGTGGAACGCTGTCAATCCACACGTTTCTGCCTGAGACTGAAGAATTCAGTCAGTTCCGGAAGGTCGCCATTGAGGTCAAAGACACCGGCTGCGGCATCGACAGCGACAATATCGACAGGATATTTGAGCCGTTTTTTACCACGCGGGCTGCCGGCGGCGGGACCGGTTTGGGGTTGACGCTGTGCCGGATGCTCATTTCGGAAATGGGAGGCCGAATGGAAGTCGACAGTGTGCCGGGCCGGGGGACAACATTTCGAGTCATTCTGAACGCTACAGAACACAATCTTGAAATCCAGAAGGAATCATAATGAGAATCCTTGTTGTTGATGATGAAGAGATCAAGCGAGTCTCGCTGGTAGATACTCTGTCCGACGACGGCTATCACACAACAGCTGCCTCAGACGGTGCCGAGGCCTTGGAACTGCTGAAAAATGAGCGTTTCGATGTGGTTGTGACAGACCTGCGCATGCCCCAAATCGACGGCATGGGACTCCTCAAGCACATCAAGCACAATATCGCCGACACTGCGGTTATCATGATGACCGCCTACGGGAGCATTCCTTTAGCTGTCCAGGCCATGAAGCAGGGCGCCTTCACTTTCATCACCAAACCGTTTCGCAACGAGACGATTATCCCGTTGTTGGAGCGAATTCGGGACGACAGACGCGTCCCGACCGGTACCTTGCGGGATAAAATACAGGCCGGCCTCGCTGATCTCCAATCAATTATTGTGGGCGATTCGACCATCATCCGGGACATCAGAAGGATGGTTGAACTGTGCGGCCGAAATGATGCGACTATTCTTCTCACCGGCGAGACCGGCATGGGCAAGGACCTGATTGCCCAGACGATCCATGATATCTCGCATCGACGTTCGGCGCCTTTCGTAAAGGTCAACTGCTCAACATTTCCCCAGCACCTGATCGAAAGCGAACTGTTCGGTCATGCAAAAGGAGCGTTTACCGGAGCCGATCAGTCCAAAAATGGCAAATTCGATGTCGCACAAGGGGGGACCATTTACCTCGATGACGTTGATGATATTCCGCTTGAGCACCAGGTCAAGCTACTGGGCGTTATCGAGGAGAAGGTCTATGAGAGGGTTGGCTCTCCCACACCGATAGAAGCGGACATAAGAATCATCGCCTCGACAAAGAAGCACCTCCTGGCCGAGACCCGAAAAGGCACGTTTCGAAGCGACCTCTACTATCGACTCAACGTTTTGCATATCAATCTTCCGCCTTTGCGCAAGCATTCAGAGGACTTGCCGATCCTTGTTGATCATCTGCTTGGACGCATTGCCAAAGGACAGGACTACAGCCTGGCCGACGATGTAATGCGGTTCCTCAGTTCGCACACCTGGCCGGGGAATGTTCGCGAACTGGCGCACGCACTGGAAAGGGCCTTTCTGACCGGAAACGGCGAAATCACCGTTGACCTCCTCGCTACCGAGGCGGTCCTTGCCGATCCCGAGCCGACTCAGGCAAGCCCGTTCAAGAATATTGTCATGCAGACCGAGCGCGAGTTACTTGAGCGGGCAATCATGCATGCCGATGGAAACAAAAGCGCCGCGGCAAGGCTTCTCGGCATGAAATTCTCAACTTTCCGCGACAAGTTGGCCAGGCACGGATTGTCACAGGATTAGCGGATTTCCGCGAGACTAACGGATTTCCGCGAGAATCTTCGCATATCACGTTCCCCCGTCCGAATTCTCCTCGTACGACCTTACTTCTTCCCAGCAAAGATGTTATGTCAATTACCGGACCCTGCCAAACCCGGCGTTCCGATTTGGCACAGTTCTTGCTTATGAGAATTCTTACCTTGGTCAGTGTCCGTCGCTGACGCGAGGAAACGTGTCGTACGACGTAACCTGATACAATGGAATTAAGGAGGTTATTGTGGCCGATATCAAGGGCAGCAGCCTCAGCGAGGAACTTCTCGAGCACGTTCGCCAGTTGCCGCAGGGAAAAAGTATCGACAAATGTATCCAGTGCGGCACGTGCTCAGGATCATGTCCCACCAGCGACGTCATGGAATACGGCCCCAGGGAGATAATCGCCGCCCTCCGTGCCGGAATGCTGGACCGTGTTCTCCGCTCCAACACTGTCTGGCTTTGTGCATCCTGCTATTTCTGCGCGGTCCGCTGCCCGGCGAAAATACCGTTTACCGACGTCATGTACGAGTTGAAACGCCTCGGCGTAAAGCACGGGATTTATCCACGAAGAGACACAAATGCGGTAATGTCCAAAGTCTTTACCGAAGTGGTTTCCAAATATGGCAGAAATGCCGAAAGCGAACTCGCCGCAAAGTATTTTCTCCGAACCAACCCGCTCAGAATGATCGGGCAGACCGGACTGGTTATGAAACTGCTTACCCGGCACAGACTTGATTTCTTCCCGCATAAAATCAAAGGAATAGATGGCCTTAGAAAAATGATTGCTGCCATAGAGAGTTAACGGTGCAAGATGAACACGACAAAAACCATGAAATTCGCGTACTATCCCGGCTGTTCGATTACAGGCATGAACAAGGCCTATGACATTTCGACAAGGAGCGCCGCAGATGCCCTTGGCATCGCCCTTGAGGAACTGGACGACTGGAACTGCTGCGGAGCAACGCCCTATATCGCCATACATGAAAAACGCTCATTTGTCCTCTGCGCCCGGAATCTGGCACTGGCAAGTAAGCAAGCGGCAGAACTGGTGACGGTTTGCAGTTGCTGTTATCTGCTCCTTAGAAAAACCAACAAATATATGGCCGAGAACCCCAAACTTCGCGCCGAAATTCAGAAGGCTCTCGCCGCCGGCGGCATGAGCTATGACGGCGATGTCAAGGTTCGGCATTTCCTGGATGTCGTGATCAGCGACGCAGGTGAAGAAGCCGTCCGCAGTTGCACATCCAGGTCTCTTAACGGACTTGCTGTCGCACCCTATTACGGCTGTCAGATCGGCCGGCCCTTCGGCGAAATCGACGACCCCGAAGATCCCCAGATGATGGACACGCTCATCGAGTGGCTCGGCGGCCGGACAGTGCCTTTCCCGCTTAAGGCCAAGTGCTGCGGAGGGATGATGATGACCACCCAGCCCAAAATCGGCCGGGATCTCACCCGAAAGGTTCTAAGCTGCGCCACGGACGCAGGCGCCGACTGCATTATTACCGCCTGTCCTCTGTGCCAGATTAATCTGGAAGCATACCAGGATACAATCAGCCGAAAGTCCGGCACCGAATGCAGGATTCCCGTGCTCTGCTTCACACAGCTCATGGCAAGAGCATTCGGCCTGGACGAATCGGCACAAGCCCTGGACGATTGTATGACGCCCGTGAAGGAAATGTTTGCTCAAAAAGGTATATGACATATGATTAGAGAAAACCAGGAACACCGAATCGGGGTCTACGTTTGTCACTGCGGAACCAACATCTCTCATACCGTCGATATCAAAGCGGTAGTCGAATACGCACGTACTCTACCCGACGTTGTCGCGGTCCGGGAGTATAAGTACATGTGTTCCGAGCCGGGGCAGGACCTGATCAAGCAGGATGTCGAAGAACAGAATCTGACCAGGGTAGTCGTTTCGTCGTGCTCGCCACTGATGCATGAGGAGACCTTCCGCAATGCCTGTGAAGACGCCGGCCTCAACAGGTTCCTCTTTCAAATGTCCAACATCCGTGAGCAGTGTTCATGGGTACACTCCGATCGCCAAAAAGCCACCGAAAAAGCAAAACGCCTCATCGCCGCCGCGGTACGGCGCGTCGGCCATCACAGGTCGATGGAGCAGCGCGAAGCGCCGGTTCACCCCGAGGCTGTCGTTGTAGGCGCAGGCATCGCCGGCATAGAAGCGGCGCTTAAAATTGCAGAAGCCGGCAAGAAAGTCTATCTTGTTGAAAAGGAACCCTCCATCGGCGGCCACATGGCCCGGTTCGACAAGACCTTCCCCACGCTCGACTGCGCCGCATGCATCCTTACCCCCAAAATGGTGCAGGTCGCCCAGCATCCGAACATCGAATTGATGACCTATTCCGAGGTCGAGGATGTGTCCGGATATATCGGCAACTTCAAGGTGAAGGTACGACGCAGGGCACGCCATATTGACGAGCAGAAGTGCACGGGCTGTGGTGACTGCATGACGAACTGCCCCGTCCGCAACCGCATATTCATACCCGAAGCAGCACCCGAGGAACCCACGCTGGAGGCCGACGTCAAGACCTGGGTGGATGATATCCTGGGCCGTTACCAGGCTCAGCCCGGAGCCCTGCTGACCATTCTGCAGCAGGTCAACCGCAAGTATCGCTATCTGCCGCGGGACATCATTCAGTATGTTGCAGTGCGGCTTGAAGTGCCGGTTTCGGCGGTATTGCGCGTGGCCACATTCTACAACGTTTTCAGTCTGAAGCCCCGCGGCAGACATACGGTCAATGTATGTCTCGGAACGGCATGTTTCGTTAAAGGCTCCGGTATGCTTCTGGATAAACTCAAAAGAGAGTTGCAGATCGATGAAGGTGAAACAACTGCCGATGAGCGATTCACTCTGGAGGCGGTGCGCTGCATCGGTTGCTGCGCGTTGGCCCCGGCGTTTCGCGTCGACGACCGGACGTACGCGTACGTGCGCCAGAAAGAAATACCCTCGATCTTAAAAGAGTTTGCATAGACATGAGGTGACCAGTCATGAATATCGTCACTGAGGACGATCTAAAGAAAGTGGGCAAGCAGGGCCAACTCAGTCTCTACCCGCACAAGACCAGGATCTCTGTGGGAATGGCAACGTGCGGTATCGCCTCGGGCGCCGCCGACGTGTATGAGGCGCTGACCGCTGAGACCGACAAGCGGGGCCTCAACGTCCGGATTCGCCGCACCGGTTGCATAGGACTATGCCAGCAGGAGCCTTTGGTCGATGTGCTCGAACCCGGCAAGCCAAAGGTCACCTACGGTCGCATGACGCCCGAAAAAGCCAGACAACTCATTGCCGGACTCAGTGCGGGAAACGGATTCGACAAGGAATGGGCGCTCTATCGCACCGAAGAGGATGAGCGTGTCATCACGAATACCACCACCCGGCTCGCCACAAAAGAGGCTCAGGGTGCAATCAAGGATGTTACTCTTTTCAGTGAGCATCCCTTCTTCAAGAACCAGAAGAGGATCATTTTGCGGAACTGCGGCCTGATAGACCCGGAGAGTATCGAGGAGTACATCGCTCGCGGCGGGTATCTTGCACTGTACAAAGCGATATCCATGATGAAACCCGCAGAGGTCATCAAACAAGTCCAGGACTCGGGACTGCGCGGTCGTGGTGGAGCAGGCTTCCCGACAGGAAAAAAATGGGAGTACTGTCGTCAGGCATCTGGAAAAGTCAAATACGTTGTCTGTAATGCCGACGAAGGAGACCCGGGCGCATACATGGACCGCAGCATCCTTGAGGGGGACCCGCACAGTGTATTGGAGGGAATGATAACGGGCGCCTACGCAATCGGTGCCGGTGAAGGGTATATCTATGTTCGCGCAGAGTACCCGCTGGCAATCGAGAGGTTGCAGGCAGCGATCATCCAGGCCGAATGGTATGGATTGCTCGGGGAGAATATTTTCAACTCCGGTTTCGATTTCAGGGTCCACCTCGTGGAAGGTGCAGGCGCCTTTGTGTGCGGAGAGGAAACCGGTTTGTTAGCCTCGATCGAAGGAAAAATCGGGGAGCCTCGACCCAGGCCTCCTTTCCCCGCCGAGAAGGGGCTGTGGGATCGCCCCACCAACATCAACAACGTCAAGACCTGGGCCACGATTGCACCGATTATCGCACGCGGAGCCTCGTGGTACTCCTCGATTGGTATCGAAGGGAATCGGGGAACCACGGTCTTCTCTCTTGTCGGAAAGGTCAAGAACAACGGTCTGGCCGAGGTTCCTTTAGGCATCAAGCTGAGGGAGATGATTTTCGATATCGGCGGCGGTCTGCAGAATGATGCAAACTTCAAAGCCGTCCAAACCGGAGGACCTTCGGGCGGCTGCATGCCGGAAGGCTTGCTCGATCTGCCGTTGGATTATGAGCGATTGGCCGGAGCCGGGTCCATGATGGGTTCGGGGGGTATGATAGTCATGGATGAAAACACCTGTATGGTGGACGTCGCAAGATATTTTCTGGAATTCACTACCAGCGAATCATGCGGAAAATGTACCCCCTGTCGCGACGGCACCAAGCGGATGCTCGATATACTGACCCGAATCTGTGAAGGGAACGGTCAGGCCGGAGACATTGAAAAACTCGAAACAATGGCCAGGGTGATCAAGGATACCGCGCTATGCGGTCTTGGCGCAACGGCTCCGAATCCGGTCCTCACCACAATCCGCTACTTCAGGGACGAATACGAGGAACATATTCAGGACAAACAGTGTCCCGGGCGAATCTGCCGTTCACTGATCAGCTATCGGATCGACGTTGGCAACTGTATCGGCTGCACCCTCTGCCTCAAGCAATGCCCCGCTGAGGCAATAGTCGGTCAGGCCAAGGCTCCTCATGAGATTGTTCAGGATAAGTGCATCAAATGCGGCGCCTGCCTTGAGGTATGCGGCTCCGACGCAGTACTTGTAGAGTGAGAGGCGAGATAATGGTTAAGATAACGATTAACGGCCAGGAAGTCTCAGCCGAAGAAGGCAGGACGATTCTTGAGGTGGCCCGCGAACTTGGATTCGAGATTCCCACCTTGTGTTACTATCGGGCGGTGTCGCCCTACGGCGCCTGCCGCGTATGCCTTGTGGAAATCACCGACAACCGCGGCTCCCGCCTGACCGCATCCTGCTCCTTCATGGTGCAGGATGGACTCAAGGTCGAAACGGCTTCACCGCGGGTGCTCGAAGCCCGCAAGGTCATGGTCGAGCTGCTTCTGGCTCGCAGCCCGAACTCTCCAAAGCTCAGGGAGATGGCCGCCGAACTGGGTGTCACCAAGTGCGAGGTTGAACAGGACGGAGACTGCATTCTTTGCGGCCTGTGTACCCGCGTCTGCAATGAGCTGATGGGAGTTGGCGCCATCAACTTCACCGGCCGCGGCCAGGACCGAAAGGTCGCCGCGCCCTTCGACGAAATATCCGATATCTGCATTACCTGCGGGGCCTGCGCATTTGTGTGTCCCACCGGCGCGCGGGCGGTCGAATTGGAAAAAATCGCCGGAAGAAAACCGGTACCCCTTCCCTCGGAATTTGACGAGGGGATGATCCCACGACCGAGCATCTATACTCCTTTTGCCCAGGCCGTGCCCAACAAACCCGTCATTGACGAAAACAACTGCGTACATCTTAAAATCGGCAACTGCGGAGCCTGCGAAACCTTCTGCGAAGCTGACGCCATCCGCTACGATCAGGAAGACTCCATCGTGGAGGTCGATGCCGGGGCTATCATCGTGGCGACGGGTTTTCAGCTTTTCGATAGTACCAGGGTTGCACGATACGGCTACGGCAAATTTGACAATGTGCTCAATTCCATGGAGTTCGAGCGGTTAAGCCACGCCAGCGGACCGACCGGCGGAAAGATCCTCACCAAAGACAACAAGTCTCCCGAAGCCGTTGCGATCTTGCACTGCGTGGGAAGCCGGGACGAGAATTATAACGAATACTGCTCCCGGGTCTGCTGCATGTACTCGCTCAAGTTCGCACACCTGGTGAAGGAAAAAACAAACGCCGAGGTGTATAACCTCTACATTGACATGCGGGCATTCGGCAAAGGCTATGAGGAATTCTACAAGCGCGTTCTTGGTGAGGGGGTGCATTTCATTCGAGGCAAGTGCGCCGAAGTTACAAAAGTGGCCGAATGCCGGGAAGAAAAAGACAAACTAATCGTCGTAGTGGAAGACACCCTGTTGGGTGTAACGCGCCGGCTGCCGATGGATATGGTCATCCTCTCCGGAGGCCTCACACCCGGCCGCGACGCCGAAAAACTGAGCAGGATATTCGGTCTCAATTGTGCCCAGGGCGGGTTCTTCCTTGAAAAGCACCCCAAGCTGGCGCCGGTGGACGCCATTTCGGACGGAATCTTTCTTGCCGGCGCCTGCCAGGGGCCAAAGGACATTCCCGATTCCGTGGCCCAGGGCGCCGCAGCCGCAGCCGGCGCCTTATCACTGATCGACAAGGGAAAGGTCATTATAGAACCGATCACCGCTACGATCGACGAGGAGCAATGCGCAGGCTGCCAACTCTGCATTGCCAACTGTCCTTATGCTGCGATCGACTACGACGAAGAAAAGAAAATATCTGTAGTTACAGAAGAACTGTGCAAAGGATGCGGAACCTGCGTCGCCGGATGTCCTTCGGGAGCCGCCGGCCAGAAAAACTTCGAGGACGCACAGATTCTCTCGGAGATCGAAGGCATCCTTGCCGCAAATTAGTTAGTATACACGGAGATTAATGCATGGCCAATAAACAGTTTGAGCCGAGAATAGTTGGATTCCTGTGTCGCTGGTGTTCATATACCGGCGCCGATCTCGCCGGAACCAGCCGAATGCAGTATCCGGCCAACTTGGCCGCTATTCGAGTAATGTGCTCGGGGCGAGTCGATCCGACCTTCGTGGTCAAAGCTCTCAAAGACGGCGCCGACGGCGTCCTCATAGCCGGCTGCCATCCGGGAGATTGTCACTATTCCGAGGGCAATTACAAGGCGATGCGGCGATACCCGATGCTGCTGAATCTGCTTGACCAGTTCGGCATCGACCGCTCTCGCGTACGGCTCGAATGGATATCGGCTTCGGAGGGCGAGCGTTTCGCAGAGGTTGTCACCGAATTCACCGAACAACTCAAGACCCTTGGACCGCTCAATTGGCAGGAAAGCATTAGTGCGCTCTGTACTGGCACGTAACCCTGAAACATTCGTCGAGGAAAAAAAATGGCAAAACCTAAAGTGGCATTTTACTGGTGTGCTTCCTGTGGCGGTTGTGAAGAGACCATCGTGGACCTGGCGGAAGACATTCTGAAGGTCGTCGCGGCGGTGGACATTGTGCTATGGCCGGTGGCGATGGATTTCAAGCTCAAGGATGTCAAGGCCTGGAAACGCGGTGAAGTGGCCGTCGCTTTTATCAACGGCGCCGTTCGCCTTTCCGAGCAGGAAGAATGGGTCAAGCTCCTCCGCGAGAAATGTTCCCTCGTTATTGCCTTCGGCTCCTGTGCGCACATGGGCGGCATTCCGGGCCTGGCAAACGCCACCACCCGCGACGAAATCATAGCCAACAAGTATCTTCGCGCGCCGACGGTTAATAATCCCGAAGGCACGGTGCCGCAGGAAAAATCAAACGTCAACGGCTTTGAACTTAAACTGCCGAATTTCTGGAAGGATGTAAAGGCACTCGATCAGGTAATCGATGTGGACTACTATCTGCCCGGCTGTCCGCCGCCTTTCGAGACGGTGGCGACCGCCATCAATGCGATTCTTGAAAACAAACTTCCGCCCAAGGGCTCGGTGATCGCGCCGGAAAAGGCGTTGTGTGAATCATGCCCGCGAAACGAATCGAAACCGGACGATCTGACTATCACCAGCTTCAAGCGATTAGCAACGTCCACGCCCGATCCGGAAAAGTGCTTTCTGGCGGACGGATTCCTGTGCATGGGGCCCGCCACACGCGGAGGCTGTGGCGAGCGCTGTATCAACGGCAACATGCCGTGTCGCGGCTGTTTCGGACCGACGCCTGACGTCCTCGATGCCGGCCTCAAAATGCTAAGCGCCGTTGCATCGCGCGGCGCCGCCGACACCGAGCAGGCGTCTCAGGACTTTGCCGATTCACTCGTCGACCCGCTCGGCACGCTGTATCGTTTCAGCCTGCCTGTTTCCATGCTCAAGCGGCGACTCGTCCCGACCGGCGACGGCAAATAACAGATGCAATAGTACGCCGGGTAATACGCATTGTGTACTGAGGAATAAAAATGAGCAAGCTGATAACAATTAACCCTATCACGCGATTGGAAGGCCACGGCAAGATCGAGATATTCCTTGACGATAAGGGGGATGTCGAACGTGCATTCTTACAGATACCGGAGCTGCGCGGCTTTGAAACATTCTGTCTCGGCAGACCTGCCGAGGAAATGGCGCGCATCACCCCGCGGATTTGCGGCGTCTGTCCGACCGCCCATCACATAGCATCGACCAAATGTCTCGACGACCTGTGGCATGTCGACCCGCCGCCGACCGCAAAGAAACTTCGCGAGCTTGTGTACGCAACCTTCATGTGCGAGGACCATTTCCTGCATTTCTACTTCCTCGGCGGCCCCGATTTCGTCGTTGGACCCACGGCGCCGGCGGCCGAACGAAACATCCTGGGCGTCATCGCCAAGGTCGGCCTGGAGATCGCCGGCCAGGTCATCGCCATCCGTCGCCGGTGCCGCGAGATCATCGAAACCATGACGGGCAAGGTAATACACCCCGTCTTCGGTCTGCCCGGAGGCGTCTCCAAAGGCATAACCGAAGAACAACGCACCGAATTTCTCAAGACCGCTGAAACGGCCATCGAGTTTGCGCAGTTCTCACTCAATCTCTTCGACGATGTCGTCCTCAAGAACGATGACTACGTCAAGCTCATCCTGAGTGACGCATACTCACACAGGACCAACTACATGGGACTGGTGGACGAAAACAACAAGGTCAACTTCTATGACGGCCGTGTTCGCGTGGTCAGCCCCGACGGCGAGGAAATCGCCAGATTCGCCCCGCGCGACTACACCGAACATTTCGCTGAACACGTCGAGCCGTGGAGTTACATTACTTACCCTTATTTGAAAAGCAA
>SDBS01005919.1_pt1 | contig 11912 bp, 7 predicted proteins | sample 2277091 | NCBI WGS metagenome assembly SDBS01 (sample SAMN10404972, study PRJNA504765) | marine sediment metagenome | isolation source: marine sediment core GS10_PC15, 163 cmbsf | place: Arctic Ocean: Southern Knipovich Ridge | collected 2010 | reverse complement strand
ACTAGAGCTAATTTGAAGAACCTTCCTTTCATTTGCATACAGATCAAACGATAGACAGCTTCTGAGTTAGAAGTAAATTTCAAATGCTACCAAACAGGAGATATCTACGTATAACACTACTTACACGCAATGACTGAAGCAAGAGCTCCATCATGAGACAGACGGGGCTTTTGTTATATCTGAAAACCCAGCTAGATTTTCCTCTCTCCCGAGCTACCGATGTAAGTCTATGATTTACGTTAGGCAGTTCCTGAGGCGCAAGGAACGACGTAATCAGAATCCATATATATTGCCTTTCACGATCCAGCATGTTGTAGGGAACCCTTTAAATGCAGGGCAACGTTGGTCAGCAGGCAGAAATGCGTATCATTAACACATGGCCTTTCAACCCGAACCGAAGGAGTTGACTTCTGGGAGCTAGGTCTAGGTCATATTATGTCATTCTATTCGCTGTGCATGACTAAAGAGGGTGGCTAAACTGCGACCATCGAATTTCTAATCGCTCTTTTCGGATTCTTGTGATAAACGGACAACGTTGAGGTTTGGAATGGTATGTAATATAATTCACGTATGGAGAACCAAGAGTGGGTATGCTTCTAGATCTAGGAATAGGACTGACGATCCCAGATTTTGAACGGTCGCTCAACGCTGCGCATCCGTATCAAGTGAGCAAGAATTGGCATCCTAAGCTCAGCAAAGAGGGCTTGACTGTTGACTTGTCACGTATCGAGTGGATTGAGCCAGGTGCCCTCGTTATGCTTGTACTGCTGATCGAAGCCTGTGTTCGTAACGGTTTTAATGTTAGAATAGTGCCCCCTTGCACGCATGCCCTCGATACAGAGTCGGACATTCTATCTCTAGCTCATCGAACAGAGAATCCGGAAATAGCCAATAAAGCAGAGTATATTATGAGACAAATTGCACGACGCCGTGCAGCTCTTGAATCCCTTGCACGGTGGCGCCTTTGGCCCATACTTAAGGCCGAACACATATTGAATGCACAGGGCAAAATTTGGATTGATGAGGAGGTTGGTTCGCTTGCAACTGTAGATATCTCGGATAAGTCTGCCAAAAGACCCCAGCTAGATTCTAGAGGATACTCGACTCTTCCACCTGCTAGAGAAGACTTCACATATCGAACAATTTTCCCGTTGCATTGGGTTGGTGACCCACATACTGATGAGGGAAAGCCTACGCTTGCAAGGGTGGGCAATTATGACCTGCTGAACTTCGTTACTAGCGTGCTGAATCTCCCGGACCGAGGTATCTCGTTCCCTGATGCTCAAACTCTGGCTTACGTTTTCCTTTTCGAGCTATTTGAGAACGTTATTGTTCATGCCGGGGTACCATTTGGATTAATGGCTGTGTGGGCCCGTCCGGGACTTGCGGTAGATCAGGAACTCCTAAACAAAATAATAAGGAGAGACTTCAGACCATCAGAGCGAGAATTTGCTCCACATGTGGTCACCTGTCCTGTCGTTGAAGTGGTTGTTGGAGATTCCGGTAATGGAATCCCTGCTGTGCTAGGGCCGGAGTTTGCGAGATGGAGCCGAAAGTCCTTAGGAGTATCTGATATTGATGCTATGATGCTTGCTGAAAGGATGGGCATTGGAAGAAGACAGTTGAATAGAAATCAGATGATCATGTACTGGTCATTAGATAAGTGGTCATCTTCTAAACCTACAATCTATGAAAGGGGTACGCGTGGACTTTATAGGGTAAGGAGAGTTGTCAGAAAATGGCAAGGACAGTTTACGATTAGGTCAGAACGTGACCTAGTTGGTCTGCGTTTTGAATCTGACGGAACCGAGTTCCCTTTCGAAGAACGGAAGAAGCTCGCCCGTTTTCCGGGTACTGTCGTTCACATACGGATGCCTGCTAGGAGTTTCACTAGAACTACTGTTGCCATTCCGAGTGTACCCGTGAAGGAGTTGGGGTTTAGCCTTGTAGAGTTTGATTCAGCAGTGGATTTCGGTGAGGCTGAGAAGAAAACCGTTGATAAAGTGATGGAGCAGATGAAAGCCCTTCCTCCGTTTCACCAGCCGAGTGTAACTATTGTTGACTTGGGCTTTCGTCCACTCGACAGACATCAGTTAGAATCGCTCCTTACACGGTTTGTGCAGATGGCACATCCAAGTGGTGTAGTCTTGGCTAACATAGGTCATCCTGGTTGGGAAACATTGTCAGAGGTCGGTAGTTCTATTGGGGAAAAGCTTATCCCTACTGATATAGTTAATATGAGTGGCACATCTTACGAACCAGCATTAGTACGAAACACGGTCCTAGTTGTAGAGCAGAGCGGCAAGGCTAAGTGGATAGGCCACCAAGAGTGGCTGTGCTCCCTCTTAGACGAACTGCTAGAGAAGAACAGTCTTACACGAGAAGAAATGTTAGCAAGATTGCCACCTACGGGGGCAAATGACCAAAGTCTGAGGGACCTTTTTGAACAATGGCATGTAATTGAACGTATCCCGGATGGAGGTTTTCGGCTTCGCTTCAACCTCGCCGACATAATAGGACAATTACGAAAGCGAATGAATTCATACCTAGGGCGATTGATACAAGAATCCCAACCACCAGCGGTGTATCGGTACCCGGATCGCGTGTTTGTAACCCCTTCACAAAGGCTCGTTCATTCATATATTTGTGCCGACGACCTGCTTAGAACTGAGGAACAACGTCGGACAACAATGGGCTTGCTTGCATTGCAGATTAGACTCTCTCTGTTAGCGGAAGGAATTGGTCATTCCAGCATTAGTATCGTAACAGATGAGGGGCAGGCGCGGGGCCTAGCTAGTTCTCTTAGAGACCATCTAGGCGAAGCAGAAGTGCATCCCATTCCCCCATATTATAAGGTTGGCCGTCTATCTATTCCACTATCCATACCGAGCACGCATGAGGTAGTCGTTTTCACAGATTTGATTTCCACGGGTTCCATGGTGAAAAGCCTAGCCGAACGACTTGTTCAAAGCAACCTCACACCTCGGCTAATAGCTTGTGTCTTAGACGCGAGGGAAAATTGTACTAACTATATCCATGTCAATGGTATCATGGTTCCTGTTCTCTCTCTGGGTTGCGTGGATCTTGTTCCAGACAAACAGGCAATAGAAACCTTCGAGAAGACCCCAATCAGCCCAATAAGTGGAAGACCCGAGATCAAATCTGCACCATTCCAATACGAAATTAGTCCTGACCGGCTGGATACAATGGTAGCTGAGTCAAAAGCAATGTATTCTGGTCATATTGCACGTTCCGACTGGCGTCACTTTACCATCTATCTGGATGCATTAAGACTCTTGCGCCGAAGCGGCCCGTTGCAGTATGAAAATAATTTATCTGAAACGGGCCGGGAGATCTGTAGTGCATTTAAGCAGGTGATTGACAGGTGGTTGGGTAAAAACGGTATCAAGAAAATAGATGGAATCTTATATCCGGAGACTCTGGATGAAAAGGGAGGTCTGCCAACAGCAGCTAAGACTATTTCACAAGCTCTGGGAACGGAGTATAGACTAAAGAGTACACAGATTAGAATTATACCACGCAGGCATGGTACCACCGCTTTCGCATTCGGTGACACTAGCGAAGATACTTGGAGTCATCTGTCTAACATAGAGAGTCCAGACCAAAAGGGTGTCAGAAAGAACGAGAGTCTAGTTTTGCTTGACTGGGGCTGCATAACTGGACAAACCGCGCATCAGATGCTGGCGCATGTGGCTGAACTTGAAGCAAACTGCGCCTTAGTCATATTCTTTGTGAGCCAGATACCAAAAAGCGAAGAAAAAGCTCTCCGTGTCATTACTGAGGTAGTTAACTTGAGATCGGGGAAAAGGGTGCCTGTCACTGTGCAATTCATTACCAAATGCGCAACATGGGCATATAGCTTAAATGATTGCCCATATTGCGAGCAGTTGAGACGCTTTGAAGAAGAAGCAAGGACATTAAATCCTTCTCCCTACCTCCTCAGTTATGTGCAAGAGGCAGCTGATGAATTACAGCCCAAGGATCTTGATACAGTCAGGCGAGAGCAAGAAGCGGGTATCCAGTTATCACTAGAATCAGAATATATAAGTCCTGTTCGAATGGCTCGGTTCAGAGAATTGATGAGGGATGTAGAATCCAGTAATTCAGCACGCGAAATACTAGCCGCCCAAATCAGATCTCTAAGCAACATTTCATCAAATACTCAGGTTTGCGAACGACTTAACAGAGTAGAGTTGATTACACTTCTTGGTGCTGAATGGACTAGGCTTTCACAATTGCCCTTGGAAGAAGCAGATGAGCGCGACATAGCAGCAATAGCCGCAGATGTAGCTGAAGATAATAGTCTCACAGAGTACTTGCGGCGAAGTGGTATAGTTGTTCTGCGAACTATTTCTGGCAATCCCGATATATTTGCTCACCATTTCCCGAATTTGTTGTTAGCTGTATTGAATAGACCCAAAATGGTCCAACAATTACTGTATTGTGCATTTACGCTAGTTGAGGGTTGTAGAATAATCCCTGACGAGAAGCTACCACGAATTTTTGCTTCCATGGGGCAGGCTTCCGACATGGTTAGAAGGACTTTGGACAAAGCAGTAGGCGGGACGGATCTGTTAAAAGTTATAGGGATTCTAGGCGATATGTATGCTTCAGGTCTGTATCGTTGGAGGATGGCCTTAACCAAACAAGCTAGGCAGTCAGACAGTTGGACGCAGATTAAACTACTATTTGGGGAGTCGTATGACGTCCACGATTCCAGATGCAAATCTGTGGCGAACTTATTCATTAGGGCGCTGGATGATGCACTAACTGATAAGGACATCCAATTGCCCCCGATGCCTTGGGACAACCTCCTCAAACAATGGGAGGAAAACGGCGAACCTTTCTTGCTATCGGATGTTCTCCCTATTTTGAGTCAACTGCGTAGTCTCTTTAATGGACGCTATGTTCGGGATAAAGTAGGTCTAAAAGACAGCACATCATTAGCTGAGGCAGAGCATCGTAACATTCGGCAGAACATGAATCTAATTAGGCAGCGTCTATTAGAATTTTCCCAACATCCGGAGCGTGTAAAGAATTCGGAACTCTGGGAATCGTTCAAACAGTCACGTGATTTCATCTGGAATTTGGTTGTCAGTCCAGGTGGTTCCGTTAGCAAGGTCTCGGCTCTGCTTAGGATTTTTGATGGCTGTCCCTACGATCTTAAAGAACTCCCCAGACTAATTCAAAGTGTGCTAGATTCTTTTCGCGCAAGAGGCAACAAACTAGAGATTAATTTGGATCCGTTTTCTGTACCGCAGAACGTGTCAACTTTAGTCTTTTGTCATGAGCAGGTGATATTCTATTGTATTGAGCAAATATTCGACAATTTGATTAAACATCGCTTATCTGGCATTGCATCACCGGACATGGCCATTAGAGTTGGAGTAGTCGTCGAGAAGAAGAACGGACACATAAGAATTAATATTATGAACGAAGGAACAAAGGCTGGAGAGCAGGTAAAAGAATGGGGCGGTCTCAGTAGGTGCAAGGAGTACTTGGGTTCATATGGGGCTACTATGGATAGAGAACAAATTTCAAGTCCGTGGACGTTTTCTGTCCACACGCAATTTGAGGAGGCTTAACAAAATGACAATACTTCGTGTTCTCTATCTTGAGGATGAGCAGACAGATCTTTATAGGTATCGGCCCGTACTAACAAGAGCTTGGGAGAAAAACCCAGCACTTGTCGGTCTGGGAACACTTGAAGTGGAACTAGTGGACAGCCCAGAAAAAGCCATCGAGTCGCTTAAGGCTAAAGGTGAAGCCTATTACACTTTATTTGTGGCAGATCTCCTGTTCAAAAGAGATCCATCTGATCCTTCAAAGGGACTAGTAGATGACGGACTGATGGCTGTTGAATATTGTGCTAGCTCCCGCCCTAAGATAGTAATAGTAGCGGTAAGCATAGCAGAGGGAACGAAAGGATTTGGCGGAATAACAAAGCAATTCCAAGACCAAGGTGGTGACCTGTACTTTAGCAAGGACTGGATTGACCACGAACCCGATAAGAAAACCCTGTATGACAAGATAGGCAAAGATATAGAAGGGGTTCTACGAAGCAAGAATCACTTTTCTGTTTCTGAAGTTCATGAGATAGCAGAAGTACCACTAAACACCGACAAGGGTAACATGGTTTTGCAGGCGCAATTGGAAAGCGTCGGGGATCATATTTTGAAATCTATAGTCAAAAGTATTGCTCCCGAGTGCGGCAGTCTTTCTATAAACTATGTAGACCCAGGTATGTCCGGGGCTTTCGTCTTCAAGGTAATCTCTTATAGCCACCAAAATTTCTCTGGAACATGTAGAGAACTTCTACTCAAAATCGCAAAAGATGGTCATAGTCTAAAGCAGGAATTATCGAAAGTGCCAGAGCATGGTCTCTTTACGATTGGAACAATCCCAGGACCTGCGGTTAACGAGATTGTAGAGAAGGACGGCTGGTATGCAATTGCTTATGAGTTCGTAGGTGAAGCGATCAGTCTACACACATGGTTAACTAAGGAAACACCGCCCCAAGATAAACTTGAGGCCTTCTTTTGCAGCCTATTCAATGAACTTAAGAAGATGTACATGGGACGCAGGTTTAAAGAACAATGCACTGCTTTGGATATACTCGCCCCATCAACAGCGATTTTAGCTCGTGCAGTGGTAGCCACTAATGAATTGTGGCCCTTAATCCAAAAATATTGCGGCAAGCAAGGCGAGAATCTGCGTAGAGAAGTAATTGATGAGTTCATACAGCAACGTGGCGGTCAACTATCAGCCGGTCTGTCGATGGAGACCTTGGTATGCATGTCTCATGGTGATCTTCACAGCGGCAATATTCTGGTAGGACTTCGCTATATTCAACCTCATATGATTGATTTCAGCGAACGAGGGGAAAAACATTGGGCTTCAGATTGTGCCCAGTTAGCTTCAAGTCTTCTTATTAGAGGATGGGATTATGGTATCAATAGCTGGGAGTTTGAGCACTTGAGCGACTGGCACCAAGTTTTTAACAACTGGCTATCTGCTTCAGACATCAGTAGTTCTATTGAAGATAGGAATCTGGGAATTTGGCACTCTTTATCCTGGCTTCGAAATAACATACAAGAAATATGGGGCAATATCTTGACCTATGCAGTTCCCATATCTGAATTTCATCTAGCTCTGGTAACAGAATTTCTACAATTGGCGGGGCAGATCGAAAGACCTGCTCCAAAGCGCGCCTTAGCTCTGCTAGCGGTTCACGATATAATCAGTAAATTGGAATTGAGTCCCCCCAAAAAGAAAAGGGGAAATAAAAAATGATTGTAGTTTGTAAATGAATCTAGCTCAGTGTGGTATGGGAGAAGATAAGTCAGCATTAGAGCGGGACATGCAGCATTATCGCATCGTTGAGAAGGTGATGGATGTCCCAATACGAAATCAATATGGAGAATTTCTTGTGGCAGCGCTCGTGACTTCGGCCTTTGGGTCGCAAGTCGAGCATCTGACTGTTTACAAGAATCTCGATAACGTATCGAGGGAGACTGCATTGCCCGTGCGGATTAACTCGGGATGCCTGACGGCGGAAGTCTTAGGTTGTGATCGATGCGACTGTAAGTGGCAGCTTGATGAATCCCTCCGGTATATAGCCTTGGTTGGTGCTGGGTTGTTAATCTACCATCCTCAGCATGAAGGTCGTGGATTAGGCCTCAGCATTAAGCTAAAGTCATATAAGCTTATGGATAACGGCTACAGCACAGCGCAAGCATTCCGCAAGCTAGGGGTGCAGCTAGATGCTAGGCATTTCCTATCTTCCGTTCTGATACTACGTGAATTTGGTATTGATAGGGTCAATCTCCTTACTAATAACCCTAAGAAGGTGGAAGTACTCGTGGCGCTGGGGATCAGAGTGGAGAAGGTGACTCCACTTGTGATGCCTGTCTACAATGCTAGGCTGCAACGGTATCTTGACTCAAAAAGGGATGAAATGGGCCACATGATTCCAGGAGGTATATGATGGACAACTATGCAGATAGACTCATTGGAGCAATCAACGCAAAAGGGAATCCTTGTATCGTTGGTCTTGATCCAAGAATCGACCAGATGCCGGTGTTTGTGACTAGAGATGCAATTACTAGGTACGGCAATACTGATTCAGCCGTTCGAGGCTGTATAGCCGATTATCACCGCCGAATCATTGATACAGTGGCTGATATGGTACCAGGAGTGAAACTACAGATTGCCTTCTATGAGCAGTATGGTATAGGAGGGCTTCTAGCTTTTAAAGATACGGTTGAGTATGCTAAGAGGAAGGACTTGATAGTGATAATTGATGCTAAAAGGAACGATATAGCTTCAACTGCTGAAGCATACGCGAATGCACTGCTTGGCAGAACACTGATTTTTGGACGTATGGAGCCTATAATTGACGCTGATTGTATTACTGTTTCCCCGTACCTGGGTCGAGACAGTCTGGAGCCATTTATTGAGACTTGCAAACAATATAGCAAGGGAATATTCATTCTGGTAAAAACATCAAACCCTGGCTCAATTGACGTTCAGGACCTCAAGCTGACTGACGGCAGTGATCTCTATCTGGCCGTTGCTAAGTTGGTTCGACGTTATGCTGTTCAACTCATAGGCAAACGGGGATATAGTTCTATCGGTGCAGTGGTAGGAGCAACCTTTCCAGTTGAAGCAAACATACTACGCGCACTGCTACCTGAATCAATCTTCTTGGTCCCCGGTTACGGTGCCCAGGGAGCAACCGGGCCTGATGTGATGCCCTGCTTCAACAGTGATGGGCTCGGTGCTGTGGTGAATGCATCAAGAAGTCTAACTTATGGATTCAAGACGCTCGACATATCGGCAGATGGTCTTGTTGAGCTGGTCCGTAATCGAACCAGCGCTATGGTCGCTGATATTTCCAATGCTATCGCTCAAAAAATCGCAACGAGAACTTAAGATGACAACGCTTCTGGTTGGCTGCTCAGGAGGGATTGGCGTGGCTGTGGCGCAACGCCTCAGAAACAATAATCACACCCTAATAGGTTTTGATAGAGTCGAGCCAGAGGCAGGTCTCATAGATCGATTCTACAATGTCGATTTGAAAGAAACAGACAGGCTATTAGAAGTATGTGCTCAAGTAAGGAAAGAAGTTCATAGTCTTTGGTCGATAGTATATTGCGTTGGTACGTATCCGATAGTAGACTTTGAACATTATTCTATCGAGTTGTGGGATGAGGTTCACAATATCAATACGAGAGCCGCATTCATCATTTGCCTGAATCTGTGGCAATTGCTTGTTGAAGGTGGAAGGATAATCACCATTGTGTCAGGAGCTGCGCATGTGGGTAGCCGAGACATGGCCTACTCCTCTTCCAAGGCTGGTTTGCTAGGGCTTACAAAGAGCTTGGCACTCAACCTTGCCCCCCGAGGGATTCTAGTTAACGCAATTTGCCCAGGACCAATAGAAACCTCCATGTCACAACGCATGCCACGTGACAGAGTTGAAGAGTACAAGCGCCGCATTCTGCTCCATCGATTCGGGCAGCCGCAAGAAGTGGCTACTGCTGTTGAGTTTCTCTTGAGCCCTGAAAACAGCTATATGACTGGTGCGACTATAGATGTGAACGGCGGTCTCTATTTGAGGTAGCTAATGTACCAGTCAGACAATGCGTTGTCCAATATCAACAGAGCCAATCAGGATGTGTAGTCCAGTATTTCCGAAGGTAAAGGGAGATTAGTCCTTAATGTCATATTCTGCCTTTTCGTTACGTTGTATTTGAAAGGAGCCCCACTTCGGGATACGACAGATAAACCAGAACTTACGCTTTTTAAGCCAGATTGCGAGGGCGAGCGATACCCCAGTAGACGACTAGGTTCTCAACGACAGCCGGAGGTACCCCCAGCACACTAGCAACTTTGTCAGGCGCCCCGTGATGTTCTAGTAGGTCTCTTAAGGTTTTTTCAGTGAATCTACCATGTCTCTGCTCAATATATCTCCTAATCGCGGTTGTGGGCAAAACTTCATTGCCCGGTGGGAGTTCCCAATGCTCGTTCTCGTATTCCATGAGTATCAATGCTTCTAGGTAATTCCAAGTGAATGGTGTATAACTGAATTTGCAGATCGTCCAAATTGGCCGCCTATTCATCTGTGGTTTCTTGTGGATCAAATCGAGCCAGTCCAGCCACCAGCGAATGTGACAAATCGAACTCGCTTTAGACCGCTCTTTCGGCACAAGTATCAGATGTACGGAAGGATGCACTTTGGTTTCTTCCAATAGCGTTGAGGCTATAGTCGATAAAATGTTGTAGGCCGTTAGCTTTCCGGGCTGTAAGTGCAATTATGAGCCGCACCTCCACAAGAGTTCAGATTTTATCCCGGAGCACTTGGACACTTTGGCTGTGTGACGTGCCAGTCAGCATTGCACGAAAACTCAAAATGCTTAATCCTTCATGACAAGGGTTGCTGTAAGCTAGGTCATTAGGCAACAATCCTCGCTTTTACGACGTTCAGGGTTTGCGCTATCTAGCAGAAAATTCAATCCTGTGCTGCTTGGGGTTTTCTATCTTGCTAGCAAAGGAGCGTGAGTGTAGAATACAAAGTACAGGAAGAAGTTCGGCAAAGATGATGAATAAGGCCAGCCAAGCTGATTATAGAGGGGGCAAGAAAGTATGGGGAAGAAAAGTACGATTGGTAGAAATGACCCCTGTCCCTGCGGGAGCGGTAAAAAGTATAAGAAGTGTTGTGGGGCGAGGCTACAGACCGATATCCAACGTAGACAAGAAATGGACCATTTCAAGTTAAACAGAGAGATTGCCTATATAGGCGAGATTGGACGGGTGCGGAAGAATTTCTGTATAGACTACATAAAGCACAAGCAGTCGGCGATTAATGAGATCGAAGAGTTTCTGTTAAAGGAGACTAGGGTTAAAGGTGAAACCATAACATGTCACAAGGGGTGCTTTTTCTGTTGTTCACAACATGTTTCGACACTGTTACAGGAATCTGAGGCTATCGTCTATTATCTTTATCAACATGAGAGACCTCTTAATGATTTTCTTGAAGCATATCCCAAGTGGAGAGCCCAAATAGGCAAAAATGAATCTTTATTCAGACGAGTCAGTCAGCTCTATAACGAAGCATTAGTTGACCGATTCTCAAAAGAAAAAGACCGATCTTTCATGGAGGCAGCTAACCAGTATCTTGCTCAAAACATCCCTTGCCCATTCCTGAGCGATGGTATATGTTCTATATACACGGTTCGTCCTTGGGCATGTGCCAGTTTAGTTGCGACAACCCCGGCTGAGTGGTGTAGTCCAATAAGTCCGAATAAACCGCAAGTATGCATCGTTAATTGGTGGGAACGTATTATCCAGATACCTTTCTACCGCAAGATTGACTTTATCCTCTCAACTATGCCTCTAGCTGTATACAACATCCTGCAAGGCGGAACTTATTACCTGTCAAAATTCCCTGGGCTGGAGAGCCTAGAAAAAGAGGCTATGAACGACCCCGAGGTCAGGTTAGTTCTCCGAAGGTTGTCATAAGTCCTCTCTAATCACTACATTGTGACTCTCACGTATCGATCTCCGGGGGAGAAAGCTCTCTGACGAGTGCCGACTTTTGCTTCCCTCTCAATTCTCAATTATCGTAACTAAGTTCCACGTGCTCAACCTTGTGGATAACATAAATCTGACTATAAATATTTTCGTTATACCGTTATCTTTTCTAATATCGTAATACTATTGCACAAGGCTCAAAAAGTCATGAATAGTACAGGTATTGCACTTTTTAGCGGATCGTGCAACACACCAGGAAAGTGGCCTCTCTGTCAAACTGCGTTGAAACCTTTCTTAAAGTAATGTATTCTGCTTGTACAGACTCGTAACCGCAGATAGGAGATTTAGCTTATGGA
>SDBS01005918.1_pt1 | contig 11912 bp, 14 predicted proteins | sample 2277091 | NCBI WGS metagenome assembly SDBS01 (sample SAMN10404972, study PRJNA504765) | marine sediment metagenome | isolation source: marine sediment core GS10_PC15, 163 cmbsf | place: Arctic Ocean: Southern Knipovich Ridge | collected 2010 | reverse complement strand
CTTCCCCATGTGATCGGCCCTACCGTCTCTGAGTATTATGGACTGATCCGACTCCCTGACTGCCTTCGGCTTTCCTACTTGGCGTTTCGGTTCCGCCTACCTATTCTACAGGAGCTATCAGGGGCTCCCAAGTTCTCGACATTTCTCTCCACACATGCCACGCTCTTCGTGGACCCCGGCAGACCCTCCGAAGCCTCACCTTTACCGGCTTCTTTGTGTTGGCTTCTAGTTCGTTAACACTATCGCCATCTGCTCTACAGTGTTTCCACTGCTATCAAATAACGAGGCTATATCAAGTCTTCAGGGAGTGCGGTCTCCCTTGTGGCCTACGTGGTTCCCTGTGTACGCTTCAATTGTTTCGTTCGGTGGGTTCACCTCCTAGACAACTGCAACACTCGGTATGGGTGGTTGGTTAGACCTTACCCAGTAGGGACTTTCACCTTGCAAGAAACGCCAAGCTTGCTTGGCGCACTAACGGGTTGATCAGCAAACATCTTAATGCTCTATTTCAACCATACGCATACTATACGAATCAATTTTGTGACATACTGGAGATATAGTCATCCTTCCCGAATCAATGCGTGACACGTGGCTAGTGGTGCTCTTGTAAGCTAATATCAGTATATAGGATATATCCTTCTTACGCAAGTACAAACGCTCTCTCTTCGCTAGTTAGTTGTGGGATTAGTGAGTATCTCCGTAAAAGCAAGACAGCCAACTTCGAGGTGATAAAAACAACCCGTCCATTTGACACGTGGTTATATATGATGTAGGACAACATCAATAGTGAACCTGGGGGTGCAAAAACAACATATTAGCCAATCCCTGATGCCATTGACCCCGCGGGCACTACCTGGGCATCAGGGGAGCAGGGTGCAGGTACCCGTGCAGCCTTCACCCCGTGACATAATACACGGCATCTATTCAAGGCTTGTCTCTCGATTGAGAGGCGGGCTTTTCACACAGTCTGGCGATTGGTTGGGCAGCCTCTCCACTCTTGCCTGGGCTAATGGCGCTCGAGGTGATACCGAGTAACTTCTTCAACAGTTCTAGGCATTCAGCACGCACCATATCAACCGTCTTTGGTCCTGCAATCCCAAAGGCCTTGGCGATAGCAGAGGTATCATAAGAATGAGCAGCCTTGTTACGTGCTTTGTTGAGCCTTCTCGCATGGCCAAACCAGTTGTCTCCAAGGTCGCTTACTACCTCTAGCCACCCACTCGGCAACCGCTCGAATCCCTCTTCCCTTGGCATGGAATAAAACTGATATCCCTGTTCTATTTGCTCAACCAACTCAGGATGCCGTTCTGCAAAGTATTCTGCTTCAATTTCCTCCAGTCTATCACTGATGTCTCCGTAATTCTCTGCTAAATACTTCAGAAAGCCATAGCTGCTGCGAATATAGGGAGGGTAGTCATGGGCAGAATAGTCATCGGACAGGTTTGGCTCCTGGCTCAAGCTGGACTGGTAGGAAATCGTTTGCTCCAAGAGCTGAAGCAACGCCTCAAAGCTCTTGGGAAGCAGAACGTACCTCAGATCGAAATCTTCTTGGCAGAACTTGGCCAGTTCATAGCCACTCACGACGAGATCCCTAACAGCATAGTCGAGAACAAGCCAAGTTTCGAGAACTATCTCCCGAGAACTCTCAGATTCGGTGACGGTTTCTACGCAACGGCCTACAAGATCAGATAACTTCTGCAGCTGACCCATTCTGCCCCAGAAGGGAACAGAAGCTGACTCATCCCAGATGTCTTCCAAAGCTGTCTTCTCCCTAGTTCGGCTGCCCAACGTTTAGGTTCAGTGGCGGCGCGCGAGCGCCGTTCACTACAACGCTTTGTTAGGCAACTGCCCATTAACGCTAGACGTAAAGGTGTAAATACACTTCGGTATCTCGAAAAAGACCTGTAATTTCAATATAACCAAACCTTGAACCGATAATTCGGTTTACATCTTTATCCGATAATTCTTTGTCCAAGAACAAATCCAATCTGTACTCTTTTTGCGGCAACAATGATTTATTCTTTTCATTTCCGTCAAATAGTAATTTACAGGTTAAAAGACCTTCAACCTTTGGTTCGTTTTTTGGTGATATATCGAAAACTGTAAGGGGAGCGTCATCATCAAAAACTAATTTGGCTGAGTTTATTTGTAAAACCTGCTCATTATCATTCCGCAGGTCGAAAGATATTACTTTGTTTGAATTTTGAACTCGAACATACTTTGGCATTATTTTAAGCGAGTTTCTCGCTTCTGCTGACATTTCATCCTTCATTGTTCGAGGAGGTCGCCAATCACGAATAGAGATTATATCTGCCCCAACTGGTTTAAGTCTACTTGCGTTGATTTGAGGTACTTCATTGGATTTATAGCCGAGAATTTCCGTAAAATATAGCAACGTATTTTCATCTTTAATCAAGTGTGGTAATCCAAAATCGTCTATAAGGTAAACTCCGTTTGTTTCAGCGTTTTGAACTAAGATATTTTTTTCTGTTTTGTTACATGATAATTTTTTCTGGATGCGAAACAGCAAAAATAATCCTAGAACTTGACCAACCAACATAACTATTAGAAGTGTTAGTTGGATTTCCAACTTCAAAATAAAACCAACAATGATAGGAATTGCAATGCCAAGTCCAATAATCACAGAATACGCAAGAATATTGTCAAAGAGACTTAAGAGTCTATCTTGGATGAAGTTGCCTTTTCTTATTTCTTTCATATTGACCTCATTTGCGAAAGAGTTGCCTAATGGTTAAGGATTGAAGCAGCGCGGCCCCAAGTAAAGCATTCGGTGAACCCGTGAGCAACCGCCACGTCATCTGGAACGGATTGATAAGCAAATTTATGATGCAATATCTCTTCTTTAGAATATTATACAGTGAACTGATTTGGATAATATCAGTTTTTCAGGATCTTATCTGCTCCAAAAAATCAGATAATCCGACTTATTGGATTTATTCTTTATGGAGATGGGATAAGTGTTTATATACATTCAAACGAGAAAAACACCCCCGTCCATTTGAGAGTTCATTAAGTAGGAGTAGTGAACAGTCTATAAGTGAACGTACCCCCTTCATTCTTTCAAACTAACTAGTGATACCTCTCCCTAGGGTGTGGGGGGTGCAGGTACCCGTGCAGCCTTCACCCCTTGACATAATGAGAGATCTAATTCCTCACCCGTGGTGAGGATTTATGCCATGATCTGCCAGGTGTAGCCATTCACTTGGGTGAGGTTGAAAAACTACAATCGGATTGACATCTGATCATATTAGTGAAAGGGAATAGGCAAGAATGAATCCTGGGGTTGTTAAGCAACTGAATATCATGTTTCCTGATTTTCAAATCCACCGATGTTAGCGCTGTACCGTTTCATAACCAGTGAGACATAATAGGGCGGAAATATAAGAGAGCCTTTTCGGCCAAAAAGTATTTATTAAGAATCAAGGAGCATCTCATGGCCGAGAAGAAAAAATCAACGGAAGCAACAGTTCGAAATATTAGCCAAAAATCACGGAAGGAAGTATTCAGCGGAAGAAAAGATCAGGATCGTATTGGATGGGCTAAGTGGTGAGACCACAATCGCAGCGCTATGCAGGTGTGAGGGGATTATCCGTAAAGCAAACAGTACCGATGCCAATATAACGAGTAGGAGCTTCTAAGCGATTTTTTGAACATTAACAACATAATGTGAGCTCATTGGGATAAACCCAAAGAAAGGTATAATTCCTTTCGGAGGGTTAGAAATTGAAACAAAGGTTACAAGCTGTTTGGAAACGTGCAGTTGATGCGTCCCCTATCAGGAAGGTCGGCGCTAGTCTACTTGCAGTTGCATTTGTAATAGCATTGATAGGCTATCTCAACCAGCATGGAAATCTTTACTTGGGAGAAACTCTTAACAATCTTCTTGGAGATTTCTACGCCAATACCAGTGCAGAATTAGCCAGCATTGCGATAACAGTACTAATCATCGATGCTTTATATCAGAGACGTGAAATAAACCGAGAAAAAAGGGATTTAATACTTCAACTAGGAAGCCCAGATAATGCCTTCGCCACGGAAGCGTTGCGAAAAATCCGAGCTAGGGAGTGGTTACAAGAAGGGGCTCTTAGCGGTGCTTTCCTGTATGGGGCCAAACTGGAGGGTGCCGACCTGGAGAGTGCCGACCTGAGTTATGCCGAACTTGTAAGTGCCAACCTGGAGAGTGCCGATCTGAGTGGTGCCGACCTGAGTGGTGCCGACCTGATGCATGCCGACTTGAGGTATTCCAACCTGAGGCTTGCCGACCTGAGTGGTGCCGACCTGAGTGGTGCCGACCTGACAAATGCAACAATATCAGACACTCAACTCGCCAAAGCCAAATCGTTATCGGGCGTAATCATGCCCGATGGTACACTTTATGATGGGCGGTTTGATAAAGAGGATCAAGATTGATCTTCGGTTATGCTAAAAGGAAGGTTAGATTAACTCCGCACACAGAAAGGATTCTTATATGGACATTGCTCCTTCTGCTGTCGCCACTTCAAGTGTAAATACCTCTACTGCGGTTTACTCTATAATTCCTGCATCATACTTAAATACTCTTTCTCTTATTGGTCTGCTTCCTAATTCAACTGCACCACCCGTGTACCGTATTAGAACCTGTGAGACAAAATAGGGTAGGAGTAAATGAAGTTGTTACCGCAATCAGGAGTAAGTTTTCAGTAACTGGTAATCCAGCGAAGGTGCCATTCATTAGGGGAACTGGTTCTTTTTCAGCCGAATTGACAGGCACTGGAATCAGAGTGGACAATCTCGGAACTCAACCTTTTCTTCCTTGGGCTGTATTCCAAGAAGCGATTTATGTCCTCATTCGTAATGGTGGCAGAGCAGAAAACGGGAATGCGATGAAATATAAACTTGGCGAATCAGGCTTATCATTGGATTCGATTGAAGGTCATATTGCCTACATTGTCTACGGAAAAAGTGAGGGGGATTCAGTATTCCGAAGAATAACGCCTATTGCTTGTATATTGATATGGGCTGGTGTTTGTAGGGCAGAACCAGGTGAGTTAGTTCTGATTTCTAAATAAGGATTGAAACTACAGATTTTTCCTGCGTAGCTTACATCAGCGAATACGACTGGGATAGCACCCTTACCAGACGATGGCTTTCAGGGCACACCAGCGAATTGTTGGGTAGCGCTTGATAAGGGCATTCTCGCCTACGCCTCAAGCTCTGGTAGTACCCGTAATGGGTGAATAGGAGGCTGTGGGCGCGGGACAAAGAACGTTGATGCGCCTAGAAAGGAAAAAAAACGGGCTTTGTCGGACGGGATTGCGTGAAACTTCATCCCGAGCGAGCAGTAGATTAGTGTCTAGCCTGAGTCCAGGTTGGGTAAATCAAAATCAGATGCAGCGGACTTTGGCTCAACCTCAGATTCTTCAAGATGTATGTGGATCGTACGGGCTGGGGCAGGCACAGGATCGATGCCTTCTGTGTTGAAAGGATCTAATTCAGGCGCTGCGGCAGGCTCAGGCTCGATGCCAGGTATGCCTTAAAGATCTAACTTTGGCGCTGGGGCAGGCTCAGGCTCGATGCCAGGTGTGGCGTAAGGATCTTCCAATATCGCTGGGGATCCGGTATTTGCACCACTGACTTCTTTGCCTAAAGGACGAGAATCCTTAGTGGACTGATCTGATTCGATAAACTTTTCGCTCTCCACTAGAAACATCTTTGCTAAATGAAACATCCACAGGAAAGCCTCTTCAGTTGTACTAATTCTTAACACCCTAGATTTCAGGATCTCATCAAGTAATATGCGTTCCTTTGGCCCAATAGAGATCGTGATCTCTTCATCCATGTTTTCCTCCTCAGGTCACTCAAAAAACTATTTTTGTCAGAAAACTTATTACTGCCAGAAGTAAGCCCGCGAAAAGCATAGCACCACTGAAGGATAGTAGCTTTGCCCGCTGGTCATTAATGCGTGCATTGATATCAACGGCGCTCAGGTACATGCGCGCGATCTTGATTTTCGCAACTTGGTCAGTGATGCTATCATCTTTCAGTTCGTCTATCAGTGTTGTACCTCTAGGATAGGAATAGTAATTCCTAACCCGCATACTCAGCAGGGTCAACACCAGCGATATCCCTAACGCGAGAAGAGCAATAATAGCGAGCCAACCATGAACCACCTGTTGCCAACTGCCTGACAGAGTCAACTGATCAGTCTTTATCAACTGAAATCCAATGATAACTGCTACTGCTCCCACAAACTTCTCGGCTGCTGCACTATGTTTATCCGCTCTTGCTCTCTCTTGAAAGAAGGCTTCCTCGCTCACATGAACGATTAAATCTACTTTTTCCATCTACTGTGCCTCTGTTATGAAGTCAAAACATGTACACTCTTGTAACAGTTATGTCGCGGCCTCACGTATAGAGTTCTGTCGCCCAGCTCGTGCATTGGCTTGCTATTCAAGATTCCCGTTCCAGTAACCTCATTTGCAAATCACCCAGGTCGCGGGGTCAGCTGCAATGAATGGATAGGCAGCCAACTATGATGTTTACGGTTGGAAAACAAACTCTCCGATTGACTTTTTACACAGTCTGGCACATTTTTAGCCTATGCGAGAGACCCACTCCATAAATAAGATCCGTTACCCAGCTGACAACGGACTTATCTATGGTATGAACCCTAAGAATGTACAGTTAATAACAGGAATACCTGTTCCCTTTTACTCCTTAGGAACAACCTCAAACCACTCTGTCTGCCGTTGAATCTTGTCATTCTGGATGATGTATGTGGTCACACCGAGTGGGAGCGTGGCCACATCTGAGTCTCCTGACCATTGGAGTAAAAAGAGGTCACCTTCTACAGCCGTCTGATCAAACGACAGCCTTAATCCAGGGAATCCTCCTATCAGAGACCCGAAAAGAGCCTGAATGGCTTCCTTGCCGACAGCAACCCTATCAAGCAGTAACATAACAGCGTCATCGGCATAATCCGCCACAAGCTCAGCCATATCGCCGCTCTGGAAAGCAGCTTCATGGTGATCGAATACCTCTTGAGTTGTGCGTGCCATTTTGTAATCCTACTTTAATTAAAAAGCCCTCTTTATGAGCAGTAGAGAGGGCGAAGAGAGAGACGAAGTTACTCCCCTGATCAATATTCGGATTGTCACAGCATTGCAGATTCTTTCATAAATCATTATATAGTATATATCCTTCTTTTACAAGTTCGACGCGCCCTCTTCACTGAATAGTTGTGGGGTAAAAGTTGTTCTTCAATGGGAACACACTATATCTTATTTACGAGAAAAACACCCCCGTCCATTTGAAACGTGGTTATATATGATGTAGGACAATACCAGAAGTGAACATGGGGGGGTCTTTACAATTAAATAGCTGATCCCTGATGCTGGCGCCCTGGGGGTACCAGTCAGACACCAGGTGAGTGGGGTGCAGGTACCCGTGCAGGCTTCACCCGTAACATAATACACGGCATCTATCCATGGCCTGTCTCTCGATTGAGAGGCGGGCTTTTTTGATTCTTGGAAAGGCGGTGAGACATATGTGTGTTGTCTTGGGTTATGGCGTTAGTACTATAGCAAAGAATGCAAGTTGCCAGACATGAAATACAGCTTCCAGGCATCCTTATTACAGATGTCCAGATTTGTTCAAGCAACACTAACGTAGAGGTTGGTTTCAGTTGACTGTGATCTAACAAATATCATGAGGGGGCATATTCTATTTCAACAAGTCCTTTTCTTTTCGATAAAGCTATCGCATCAAATACTGGACATAATGAGAGATCAAATTCCTCACCACGGGTGAATTTTGTGCCATGATCTGCCAGGTGTAGCTATTCACTTGGGTGAGGCTGAAAAAACACATAATTGTGATCACTTCGATCGGGCTTGCATCCCTTGCAGACGATAGCTTTCAGGACACACCACGCTTTGTTAGCCAGCCACACGAGGAATTCTTCAGTTATAGGAGGCGGCTAATTACATCGGCAGCCTCTGCAATGGCCTTAACAAGTCCTACTGCAGCTGCCATGTCAATAAGGATATCTTTCGCTCTGCCTATATGATCAAGGATTATTCCTTTGTTAGAATCATCCGCCTCGACCTCTTTGTTCGCTTGGAGTATGTGGTACTCAGCTTCTATTGCTGATTCCTCCGAGATAACTTTGGCCTTCTTCGCGGATTGAATCTCGTCCATGATACTTTTCAATTGCTGAGAGAAGTCTTCGATGGTGTTGACAGAGCTCAAATTAATATCTCCAGCAGCGTTGAATTGATATTGAATACTTTGTCCACGTTGATCAAATACAGTCACTGGACCTCCTTCTGCACGATTGTATATAGTGACATTGACCAGCTCTCGCACTTGAGATTGAGCTGGAGGATCTTCCTCATCGATCCATTGCTTATTTAGCTTCAATATAAAATCTAGGAGTCTATTACGAACTGTGTCTAGGATCTGATCAAAGGCGTGTGAATCAAGATTAAAGTGAAGTGTTGTATACCCATAACCTCGTTCACCCACGTCTGTGTTTACCAATGCAACTACACTTGGTGATAACATGATCCTCTTCTCTCCTAGATCTGAGACAAGATTTTCAACTGTTCGGATTCCATTAGAGACTTGATATAAAGTCAGCGCCTTCTTAATATCCTCATCCTTTATCTTGAACATTGGCACAGAATGGTTGTTTACCATCCGATAGCCATTAGTCCATTGACCTGAAGCGTTAGTGGTCAGCTTGCGGTAGTCAGGTAAGTCGTCGAATGAGTCGTAGCCGTCTAATTCACCTGAAGCCCATTCACCTAGCTCTGTACTATCCAGTTGGGCGGCCAAGACTTTGGCTTTTCGCAATATGACGGATACTGACACGCCTTGATTAAGGATATCGGATTGTATCTGTCTTAGGATTTCCATCTATACAACTCTTTCATCATACAAGTTTGCTGGCTAACTGGTTGATAAGCAAACATCTTAATGCTCTATTTCAACGAAATCCATATTACCCGAATCTAAAATGCGGCTTACTAAGGATATGGTCATCCTTACTGAACTAATTAATGATGTGTTATAAGAGGTGCTCTTGTAAGCTAATATCAGTATATTGGATATATCCTTCTTACGCAAGTACAAACGCTCTACAAACGCTCTCTCTTCGCTAGTTAGTTGTGGGGTTAGTGAGTATCTCCGTAAAAGCAAGTCAGCCAACTTCAAGGCGATAAAAACACCCCCGCCCATTTTGAAGCTCATTATATAGGAGTAGAGAGTGGTCTATAAGTGAACGTACCCCCTTCATTCTTTCATATTAACTAGTGATAGCTCTCCCTAGGGCACGGGGAGGGGGTGCAGGTACCCGTGCAACCTTCACCCCCGCAACCTATGCATGGCATCTATCCAAGGCCTGTCTCTCGTGATTGAGAGGCGGGCTTTTTTGCTTTAAGGAGGTGATGTATATGTGGATTCTCGTTGGCTACATTCTCTGCGGACTGGCAAAGGCTACTCGCTAATGGAGGCTATACACAGCTTCCAGGCATTCATTCCGCAGTGGACGTCCAGGATTGTTCCTGCAATACTGGCTTATGTAGGGGGCAAACAACTGAATAGCTGAGCCTTGATGTCGATGTCCCGTGGGCATCGGTCGGGCATCAAGGAGCAAGATGCAGAGGTTGTGCACCTGTGCCTTGTCAGCAATATGCACGGTCTTATCAACCCGTCTCAGTTGAGGCGGGCTTTTGTGTTTAAGGAGGTCATATGATCAAAGTTCACATTCTTGCTCAATGCGAGCACTGTAACGGTGAAGCGCATTTGCCAAAAGGCGAAGCCGAAAGCTACATAAAGGAAATCCAATGCTCTCACGAGCACACATCCTTTAATGGCGGCTTTCACTTCACCGCTGGTGAGGTCTGGGATGACATTACAGAAGTTTGCGACGACTGTGGTGCCAACCTTGACAAACAATGATCGACACAAACCTATCCAACTGAGCGCCTTCCAACCAATGGAGGGCGCTCTTTTTTTGTTTAACCATCATAAGGAGATGTGAAATGACTAAGATTGTTGTACAAGTAGATGAAGCACGCACCAACTGGTGGGAAGAAATGAAAGCAAAACTGGCAGAGCCCTTTCCCGCTGAAGTGGTGTATTGGAAACCACAGAAAACCTGGAATCCTGATGATTGGAGTGATAAAAACAAGCGCAATCACAAGAAAGCCCTGGCAGTTGCTTACATTGATGCACGCTTGGTGTCTGATCGTTTAGATGCAGTGTTTTCCCCAGGTGGTTGGCAAATAAATCACCGCCAGGAAGGTGACAAGTTGCTAACTGGATTAGGAGTCTATGATCCCTTCTTAGAGCAGTGGTTATGGAAATGGGATGTCGGCTATGTAGATGGCAACAACGACCAGGGGCAGGTAACAAAAGGCACGCTCTCTGATGGACTAAAACGGGCTGCAGTGTTATGGGGCGTCGGGCGGTATTTGTATTATTTACCAAAAACCTCCGTTCCCTATGATCCACAAAAACGCAAGTTAGTTCGGAATCCAGAGATGCCTCAATGGGCTTTACCTGGAGGTGCTTGCAGACCATAGAACCGTTTAGTCAATATAACCGTTTCGATAGAGGCAGTCTGGCAATCACAGTCAGGCTGCCCTTTTTCTTTGTAACTACAAGAAAGGAGTGTGTGTCATGCTGTTTCAATCAGGAAAAATCGTAGCCACCCCAGGAGTTTTGTCCCTGGCTGAGCGTGGTTTGGACCTTCTGGAGTACCTCCAACGCCATCTATCTGGCGATTGGGGTGATTTATGTGAGGAGGACAAGGCTGAGAACCTTTTCTCACTAAAACACGGCTTACGTCTTCTCTCTACATACAACACGCCCTGCGGAAAGCTGTGGATTATCACCGAGGCAGACCGAAGCGTGACAACCTTCCTGCTACCTGAAGAATACTGAGGAGCACATTATGACAACTTACTTTGACCCGCTTGATATTGAAAGGATAGACGCTGAAGCCGATTATAAAGACATGCTGGAGGGTACCAATTACCATCGCTTCCGCTGCCTAACATGCAAATACACCTGGACGGAGCAATGGTTGGGGCAGGATTTGTTATGCCCTCGCTGCAACTTGGACCCGATACACCCCAGCGACCCGCCTGTTCCATTGGAAGACGAGCCGCTTACCAGGGATGAACGCTTTGAAATGGCAGACTTCCTTGAGGAGATTAGTCCAGACGAGTTCTGGTTCAAATAGTAGAAGACTAAACATTGGGCGGGCTGGCTTGGATAAAGGTCAGCCCGTCCTTTTTGATTCCATTCCTATCTTAGGAGTAAGGTTATGAGTAAATACAAATTAACACCCGAACAAGTGCAAGTTGTCCACCATCCATTGGGCAGCCATGCCCTGGTGCTGGCGGTTGCTGGTTCAGGCAAGAGCACAACCATGGCTCACCGCATCAAGCATCTAGTCCAAGAGTGTGATGTGCGACCTAACACGATCCAGGTTTTGATGTTTAATGCACTGGCTCGTAAGCAGTTCACTGCTCATCTGGACAAGATCAGCTTGAACCAGACCCAACAACCCACCGTGCACACCTTCCATTCTTTCAGCTTCCACATCATAAATCGGATGGTCAAGAATGGTTACCTGCCTCCCAACACCCAGTTCTGGTTGGGCGATAAGACCGAGTTGATATGGCTGACAGTAAAGCGTGCCATTACCAAACTGGAGAAGGCAAAGCGTATTCCACGCGATGCCGTCGATCCAGAAGAGGCTCTCAATACTATCGGTTTGTGGAAGGGCTCACTGATCCCACCTGAAAGGGCAGGATCGTTTGCTTCGCCCTATTTCCCACTTGTTTACGCTGAGTTCGAGAAGCTCAGATTAAGTGCTTTCGCCCTGACTTTCAGCGATT
>SDBS01005917.1_pt1 | contig 11912 bp, 20 predicted proteins | sample 2277091 | NCBI WGS metagenome assembly SDBS01 (sample SAMN10404972, study PRJNA504765) | marine sediment metagenome | isolation source: marine sediment core GS10_PC15, 163 cmbsf | place: Arctic Ocean: Southern Knipovich Ridge | collected 2010 | reverse complement strand
TTCTTGAAATTGTGAAGCAGGAAGATTTTTTATAGACGCAATTAAGATTGTTTTCTTAGTCTCAATTAAATTCTTTAAGTCTTCAACTGTTTTTACATTTCTTTTATTAGGTTCTCGTTTTGGGATATTTTTTTTCAAAGTCATTTTATCTTATTTTTAATTTCTGAGGTTTAGTCATTGTGAATTTTATTTCAATATTTTTTATATTTTCTTTATCTCTTGGAAGCTCTTTTACTAGTGCATTATAAACAGCCATTATATTTTCAATAAGATCTTCATCACTCATACTTTGTTTTCCAGCAGCCACTTTTATGCTAGCTTCTTTTATCTTTATCTTTAGAATATTGTTAACTTTATTTTTTATATCATTAATTGCCTTATCATTAACATCCATGATAATCCCTAATTGAGGCGAAGGCATTTTTCCAGCAGGACCTAATACTCTTCCAAAAGTTGTTGCAACTTTTGGCATTAAACTGGCTTGGGCAATAAAAAAATCATATTTATTTACCAAATTCTTTAATTTCTTTTTATCTGTATATTTTTTAAATTCTTCAAAAGTAATAGTGTCTAAGTTACTATTTTTTACTTCTAAAAAACCAGCAATTCTTTTATCTTTTATTTTATGAGGAAGGGTTATTAAGAAGTTTAATTGACTTTTTTTAACATCAAATTTTTGCAAATTCACAATTAAATCTAGTGTTTGGTCAAACTTTCTTTCTTTTTCTTTTCTTAATTCTTCTAAAGCTTTCTTTAGTTGTTTTTCAATTTCCATTCTCAGTTACCTCCCACATCACGCGCCACAAACATAGAATATATTTTGTAACGATATGGTTCAATCGGTAATTTTTTGAGATGATTTGGGTTTATAAAATATTCGGTTGTTCATAATCACAATAATTCTTAAAAAGCGAAATGATATTTATTGAATATGGAATTTTATTATCAAATTGTTGAAGAAGGAAAAGAAGATAAACAAGGAAATATAATTAAATTATCTGTAAATGGATTAGAGATGGTTGCAGGAGAACCAACTGATAAAAGTAATAATGATCTTTTAGAAAAAATGGAGATTTTACATAATACAAATATGATTTTAGACATAAATGAAAACTACAAATTTTTTGTACTTGAAGAAGATAGAGCAAAACTATTAATTGAAGATTGGGGAGATTATGTAGCTTATGGACGTGCTAGTGAAGATTGGAGGGACATGTAATGGAACTTATAGCTTTATTATCAACTGGAAAAGGAACATGGGGACAAGTTTCTGGATTAATGACTCATGGAGAATGGGAAAATATCTTTCTTATTGGAAGTGATTTTGCAAAGGACTTTAAGCATGCCAAAGATTTTGAATTTATTCAAGTTAATTTAGATAAAAAATTAAAAGATCTAAAAGAGGATTTATCTCAAAAACTCAAAGGAAAAATAGATGGAACAGAAGTTGCATTGTCAATTGCTTCTGGTGATGGTAAAGAACACATGGCATTAATATCTGCATTGATTAATCTGCCAGTTGGAATTCGTTTCGCAGCTCTTACAAAGGATGGTGTGATTGACTTATAAAATGATGCAATTAATTATTCCTGGATTTGAAGACTATGTAGATTTTGATAAGGCTATTTTTAATCCTGAAGGTCTGATCAATCATTTAAATAGAAAAGGATATTCTTGGCTAACAGATTTTAATAGTGGAAATCTTTTGGTTGGAAAAACAGAAGGTGAACCATATGTTCCTTATAGAGTTCAATTTCTTTCTGGCAAGATTCTCGACGAAGAAGAAATTTTCCAAGATTTTTCAGATTTAGAAAAAATAGGTTTTCCAAAAAAAGAAATTCAAGATGCGAGATTATTATATTATGCGATAAATCATGAAAATACTCCAAAAGACGAATATAAGTTTAATAATTGGTCTTTTGCAAGTAAAGAAGATGAAACCAACACAATTAAAAAATATATAAAAACCCCTTTTCAATTGGATGTTGCTTAATATTCACTTTTCTTAATCTTCATATCTTTCTTGTTCTTGCCTAAAACATAAGCTCTACTTCTTTCGTGTTTGTCTAATAACTTTAATCCTGTTGCTTTTGCAAGCTTTTTCACAAAATCCATCATTTCTTTTTCAGTTGGCATTCTTTCATATCCTAATCTTTGCCTTGCAAACCCTACACTCATAAAACCCTTAACATGCACAAATGTTGGTTTTGCTTTTTTAATTAATGCTGCATATTCTTTAACATGCTTATTTTCCATATTTAGATCTTTCACTAAATTCATTCTAATAACTGTTCTTGATTTTAATCCAGATAAGAATTTCAAGGTTTCATCTAATTTCCACCAAGCATCTTTTATAGAACTTCTGTGAAATTTAATATATAATTCTTCATTAGAAGCATTAACAGAAACAGTTAATTGTGTTGGAAGTTGTTTTTTATCTGCAAGTTCTTTTATCTTTTCAGGATAAAGTCCATTAGTAACTAGAAAACTTGTTTTCCCTCTTTTACGGATTTCAGCTATGAGTTTTCCAATTTTAGGATAAACAGTTGGCTCTCCTGACAATGAAAGTGAGAAATGCATTGGTTCTTGTGCTTCTTCCCATTTTTTCATATTTGCTTTACTAACTGTCTTATGTTTTGTTTTTTGAAGAATCTTAAAACCTTCTAATAATTTTCTTTGAGCTTTAATACAACCATCAATAATTTCTTTTGGACTTTTTATTTGATTTTTATTAATAATCTTATTAAAATCAAGTTCTAAAGCACGCCAGCAGTGAATGCAATTATTTTCACAACCAAGCCAAGGGCTCATTTGACAACATAAATGAGATTTTATTCCATAGAATTTTTCTTTAAAACATACTCCTTCATCTCTAAGAGATTTTTTAGTCCATCTACAAATTTTTATAGCAGCATGGTCTCCTACAAATCTATATCCTTGTTTCTTCATTTGTTTGATTATTTCTTTAGATTTCATTTTTATTTATATTTTAGACAAATTTAGAGCAGTTTTAAACCTTACCAAAATCTAGAAAAAACTAATAGCCCAAAGAACCATTAAGAATAATAACAAGAATAAAAAGAACTTAGTCATGAACTTGAATATCTTTTCTGCTTTATCTTTACTCTTTGTTAATCCTAACATAGTTAGATAAAAGAATCTTCCACCATCAAAGATTCCAACAGGAAGCATATTAATTAAAGCCACAGTAAAACTGATTAAAACAAGCCACCATAATAGATGGTAAATAAACCAAGCAGCCTCGAATTTAGTTTCATAATAAATATTTGATTGTTTAAATGAAGACATAAAATCCATAATCGTCCCCATGACACCAGATCTTCCCGTATTAAAAAACCCAACACCTAAATAACCAGGACCTTCTTCATTAGGATTTTCACCTAATTCAATTTCATAACTTTTAATCTCGTCTTCAACAAGAGTTTTTAATGTAATGCTTTCTCCAGGAGAATACTTTGAAAGTTCATTTTGAAAGACTTCTAAACTTGTAATTTTAACACCATTAATCTCTGTTATTGCTCCTTCTAATCCATTATTTATTGCAGGAGAATCATAATATAAAAAAGTATAATTATAGATTTCTCCTTGAGCATCTAAAAATTCTTTTGTAGAAACATAACTGCGATTATTTACCTGTATTTTATTTAAACCAGTTTCATTTATCAATTCAGAAACCTTCCCATAAGTTGTATTTGTAAGAGAAACCCCGTTCACCATTGTAATTCCTACTATTTCAACAATATCATAAGCATAATCATCAAATATAACTCCTGAAGGAGCAAAAGAAAGGGAAAAGAATAACCATATAATTATAAAAAATAATATTGCAGTGAGTACATTTGCAAAAGTTCCTGCAGATAATATTGCCATTTGAGAAAATTTACTCTTTTTCTCCATATTCTTTTCATCTAATTCAACAAATGCTGCTAAGAATATTGGAAGAAAAAATGGGAAAAACCCAAAACCTGTTTTCTTAATTTTAACTTTATTTAAAGCTGCAAAAATACCATGTGCAAATTCATGTGTAATAGCAATTACCGCAATAATTATAATCCAATATGTAAAATAAAAAGGAGGGAGAAAATCTAAGTTAAATACTTGGGGAAGATATGGAACCAAAGGCATTATAGGAGGAACTTTAATAGCTCTTACAACTTGAGGATATGCAATATAAATATAAATTATTTTTCCAACCAAATACAAAATACCCACCATTAACAAATAACCCATACCAATAGAAACATAACTTAATCCAGTCAATAATTTTTTATATTTATTACCAACTTTGTTAATTAGTTTGATTCCCCAATTAGTTCTATATAAAAGCAAAAGCCCTTGTCTCTTGAGATTCTTTTTTCTTCGGTATAAAAACACAGCTAGAAAGACTATGAAAATCCCTAGTAATACAAAATCATAAACAGCTAAGTTCATTTTTACCTACTTTTTCTTTAATTTCAATTTTATTTATTTTTCTCTTGGAAATTGTAATTCCTGAAAAAATCTTATTTTTTCCTTAAAGGACGAAATGCACTTTTCTTACATTTTCTACATTTAACTTTTCCTTTTAGAATTTTTTGAGGATCAGATCTAATTTTAGTTCGACATTTTTTACATACATATATGTTTTTGAATATTCTATTGTGTGCTTCTTTTATCTTTGCCATATTTAATTTAGAAGAAGTTTGTTTTTAAGGTTTTTCTATTAGAAGAGTATCGTCAAAACTCTTGTTTATTTCCTATAATAATATTTAATAAGTTTTTATAGTGTTTTTTTAGATTTGGTAAAGAAATCTTTTTTTCTGAATCATAAAAGACTTTTACATTATAATGTCCATGAGGGGGTCATGCTTCCTTCAAAAGTAAAAAGATTACCTGAGCTCTTAATGTATTCTTGAACCTTATCACATTTTTCTTTTTTCAGATATCTTGCTTCTAATCTTGGAGGATATTCATATGACATCCTTTAATATAATAAAAGATATTTATAAGAATTTATATGTTGTAATTACAATTTCCTCTTAACTATTTTCTCACCTTCAACATCCCAATATTCCACATTTGAATTCTCTTCTAATTCTTTTTTGATTTCATCTGAGCAAGGAACATCTAATGTTTCAAAACTTTCTAAATCCATCACACTTACTTTATCTCCAATAGATAAAACCTGGCCTTTTCTTTTATCCACCATTGGAACTTCTAATCTTTCATGTCCAGGAACAACAAAGACTTTTTTTTGTCCAGTGATTATTCCAACAGCCTCTATTCTACATTTAGCATGTCCATGTTTTCCTGTCTTACTAATATCCATGCTTCTTACAGTACAGGGTGTTTCATCAACAATTATGTTTGTACCTACTTTTGCTTCAGTGGCGTTAATAATCTTTAAAACCATAATACATTCAAAAAAAATAGATTTATAAACATTTTTACTTAGAAAATTAGATGACACTTCAGAAAAAAGATTTTATTGAGATAGAATTTACAGCTAAAGTAAAAGATGGAGATATCTTTGATTCAAATATCAAAGAGGATTTACAAGGAAGAGATTTAAAGACAGAGCTAAAACCATTTATCTTTTCACTAGGAGAAGGAATGTTTTTACAAGGAATTGAAGATTTCTTAATTGGAAAAGATATTGGAGAATATAATATTGAATTAACTTCTGATAAAGCATTTGGTAAGAGAAATCCTAGTTTAGTGCAAATGATGCCAATTAAAGTATTTGCAGAACAAAATGTAAACCCTGTTCCAGGAATTATGTTTAATTTTGATGGAAGAATAGGAAAAATCTTAACAGTTACAGGAGGAAGAGTAATGGTTGATTTTAATAATCCAATTGCAGGAAAAGATGTTGAATATAAAGTAAGAGTCTTGAGAAAAGTTGAAGATATCAATGAAAAGACAAAAGCATTGATAGATTTCTTATTTAAGAGAGATCTAAAATTTGAAATAAAAGATAAAAAATTAATAATTGAAGTAGAAAAACCAATGAAACAGTTTATTGAGATGTTTAAAGACAAATTCAAAGAAATACTGGACTTAGATTTAGAGATTAAAGAGATAGAGAAAAAATTATCTTCTAAATAAAAATTTAAAAATATTTTTTAAAAAAGAAAATTTCTTACTATCTATACTTCCTTTTAAATACATTAATGCAAGATTCCCATAGACTTTTTGGAAAGGACTTCCTTTTCCTGTAGAAATATGTATTAATTCTAAATCTTCTGAAATCTCTCCTTTTTCTTTTAAATATTTCTCTAGAATTTTGAATTTTCTACCATGTGAATCATATGTAAAAAAAGGGTATTTTCCAGCAGTTCCTTTTGGAAAAGTAAATAGGACATTTTCAATAGAATTTGTAGAGTTTATGTCTACCCCAATAAATTCATCTGTATTTTTCATCATAAAATTATAAAGTTCTTCATGAAAATCTAGATTTTTATTAGTTTTATTCTCATCATAATTTAGAGCAATATTAGTATCTGGCCCTAGACCAGAAATTAAATAAGGAACATCGAGGTTATTTTCTCTTGCATAATGAATTGCAGCATGGGCTCTTTCTAAATCCTCTTTTGCATTTCCTCCAGTGGGAATTACTAATGCTTTTATATTATCAATTGTTTTTACCATGTTCTTAGCTTTTTAAGAGCATATTTAAATCTTTCTAAATAAACTAAAACAATCCCAAAAAATCACAATAATTCTTATAAAGCATTGCAAACTCTTCTAAATATGGATGATATTTACTCTTCAGGTGAGAGAGAAATTTCTCAAGAGATGCCTTCTGGTTTATCACCAGAATTAAGAGCTATTGATCAAGAATTAGCAGAATTATTAAAGAAGCAAACAGCAAAAATAAAAGTAATAGGTATTGGTGGTGGAGGTGGAAATTCTTTAAGTAGGATGAAAGAGATTGGGATTAAAGGAGGAGAACTTATAGCAATTAACACAGATGCTCAAGATTTATTATATACTAATGCAGACCAAAAGATTTTGATTGGTAGAGAATTAACTCAAGGCTTAGGTGCAGGGAGTAATCCTAAAGTAGGTGCAGAAGCAGCAAGAGAATCAGAATCAGAAATAAAAAAGAAGATTTCAGGAAGTGATATGATCTTTATAACTTGTGGTTTAGGGGGAGGAACAGGTACTGGTGCAGCTCCAATTGTTGCTGGTTTAGCAAAGAAACAAGGCGCCTTAACAATAGGGGTTGTAACTTTGCCTTTTACAATAGAAGGAAGAAAAAGATTAGAAAATGCTTCAGATGGATTAGAAAGAATGGAAGCTGTTGTAGATACATTAATAGTAATTCCAAATGATAAACTTTTAGAATTAGCACCTGAATTACCTCTACATACAGCATTTAAGATTGCAGACGAGATTCTTACAAATGCTGTTAAAGGAATAACAGAGCTTGTAACAACTAATGGGCTTGTTAATTTAGATTTTGCAGATGTAAGAGCAGTAATGCTTAACGGAGGAGTTTCATTAATTGGAATGGGGGAATCAGATAGTGCACAAAGAGCAATTGAATCAGTTGAAAAAGCAATTCAAAATCCTTTATTAGATGTTGATATTTCAGATGCAACAGGAGCTTTGGTAAATGTTATTGGAGGTCCTGATATGAGTCTTGATGAATATAAATTAATAATCGAAACAATTGGAGAAAGATTAGATCCAAATGCTAAGTTAATTGGTGGAGCTCAAATAGCAGATGATATGGAAAAATCAATAAGAGTTTTATTAATAGTTACAGGAGTTAAAAGTGCTCAAATTCTTGGACACGGAGAATCTTTAGAATCTATAAGACATGGTGAAATAGAGGATGAATTAGGAATTGAGTTTTTTGAATAAGTATTTTATAATACAATAATTCTTTTAAAGTTTTGATTTTTGAAGATTAAATGGCAATTGAAGAATTTGAAGGAGTTGATAGGGATAAAATTATAGAAGGAAAAGTAAATCAATATAAATTAGCTTTAAATAAATTAGAAAGAGCAGCAGGATTGGGAAATGCTTATGGTTTTTTAAAAGCAGGAAATGAATTTTTAGAACTTAAAGATGAAGTTGAAGAACATCTTACACATAATGGCGGAGCATATAAAGGCCTAGAAGAAGTTAGTAATTATCAGAAGAGGTTTTTGAGAATATTTCAGGAGACGATACAGCATAATGTTTGGAGTTATGGCCGTGTAGATTAATTTTAAAAACCCTTGATATCTCTTTCAATTATGAAATCATTCACAAAAACAAGATCATTTTTAATCAAATGTAGACGTGTTTGGCACACTTTGAAAAAACCAACAAGAAAAGAATTTGAACAGATTACAAAAGTATCTGCAATTGGAATTGCAATTTTAGGTGTGCTAGGATTTTTAATTTCTATGGCTATGAAAGTATTTGTCAAATAACAATAATTCTTATTAAGAGGAATTCTAGTATCTTCTCATGGGGAAGCTACTCTCGGGAAGAATTTATAATGTTTTAATGAAAGAGGAGGTTTACTTAGGGATATATCTTGGGGTTAATTCCCCTAGAAAGACAAAACTCCCTCATTCAATTTTATTAGTAGAATCAAGAGATTCTTTAAATTTCATTATCTATCGATTTAAAGATTTTAGGTTTGAAAAGGAGAACGTTATCTTAAAACGCCCGTATCCTGTTGAACCTACAAGAAAATTAGAAATAGAGTATTATAAAAATCTTTTAGAAAGAAGATTATAATCAATAATTTTATAAACCCTTATAATCACTTATTTATATCTGCTTCTTATATAATTAAGAGGTAGCGGATGCAAAATGATATTTATTATTAAGGTAACAACAAACAAAGAAGAAAGAGCAGTAGATATGATCTCTGATAGAGTTGAAAAAAAGAATATTAATGTATATTCTGTTTCACGTCCACATGGATTAAGGGGATATGTTCTTTTAGAAGCAGAAGACAGAGATTCAGCAGAAGAAGCAGTGTTTAATCTACCTTATGTTAAAGGAATTATTGGAAAGACAATTGGTTATGAAGAAATAAAAAATATGGTTGAACCTTCTATGACTTCTGTAACAATAAAAGACGGAGATTTAGTAGAGATTCTTTCAGAACCTTTTAAAAAAGAAAAAGCAAAAGTTTTAAGAATTGATAAGCAAAAAGGAGAAATTGTAGTTAGTTTGCTTGGAGCAGTTGTACCCTTACCTGTAACAATTAAGTTAGATAATGTTAAAGTAATAAGAAGAGAAGAAGGAGAAGATGAGGAGGATGAATTCTGATGATAATTAAGCTTTTAGTTGATGGCGGAGACATGAAACCAGGACCTGCACTTAGTCAGAAACTAGGGCCGCTTGGAATAAATATAGGGGAGATAATTTCAAAAGTTAATGATTCTACAAAAGATATGAAAGGTTTGAAAGTACCTGTTGAAATAGATGTTAATTCTACAACAAAAGAATTTAACATTCAAGTTTTCTCTCCACCTGTTTCAGAATTATTAAAAAAAGAATTAGGTATTGAAAAAGGTTCTGGAGAGCAAAAAAAGATTCAAGTCGCAAATGCTTCAATAGAACAAATAATCTCAGTAGCCAAAACAAAACTTCAGAATTTATTAGCTAAAGATCTTAAAGCAGCTGTTAAATCAGTTGTTGGAACCTGTGTAAGTTTAGGAATTTTAATAGAAAACAAGACTGCAAAAGAAGTTGAACAGGAGATAGATGAGGGGAAATATGATAAGCAAATTAAAGAAGAGATTACAGAGACTTCTGAAGAAAAAAAAGCAGAATTAAAAGAATATTTTGAAGGAATTAAAGAAGAACAAGAAAAAATAATCAAACAAGAACAAGCAGCCAAGGAAGCTGAAGAAGCTGAAGCAGAGAAGAAAGAAGAAGAATCTGCAGAAAGCACAGAAGAGAAACCCGAAGAAGAGGAGAAAGAAGAAAAGAAATAGCTTTATAAATTCCTTTGGCCCTTAATTTCTAAGAGGCTGTGGGCCAGTTTGGTTAAGCTTCGAGCTTTGGGAGTTCGCGACCCCGGTTCAAATCCGGGCAGCCTCATTTATTAAAATGACATCAAAATCAAAAAAATCAAAAGCAGCAGGAAGATACGGGGCTAGATATGGAAAGAGAGTTAGGGCAAAATTAGTTAAAGTAGAATCAAAACAAAGAGTAAAGCAAAAATGTCCTTTTTGTAATAAATTAGGAGCAAAAAGATTATCAAAAGGAATATGGAAATGCTCAAAATGCGATAAAAAATTCGCTTCAGGTACTTATTACTTAGAATAAAATGGTTAATTACAAATGTTTCAAATGTGGAAAAAAGGTTACTAATACTAGTCTTGACAAGAGATTTGTCTGTCCTTCTTGTGGAAGTAAGATTTTCTACAAACCAAGAACCAAAGTAAAAAAAGTAAAAGCAGAATAAAATGGCAGACAATAAAATTAAAGATTTTAAGCCTCTCATTTATAGGAGAGTTTATTAAAACAAATGGTAGACAACAAAAAAATTCAAGAAATGCAATTTCTAGAACAAAATTTTCAAAACATTATTCTTCAAAAACAAGCTTTTCAAATGGAATTATCCGAAACTAATTCTGCATTAAAAGAGATAGAAAAAGCAGGAGACGAAGTATTTAAGATAATTGGTCAATTAATGATAAAAACAGATAAATCAAACACTAAGAAAGAACTTGAAGACAAAAAAAAGGTGTTGGATTTAAGAATTAAGGCAATTGAGAAGCAGGAAGCTTCTTTAGCAGGGCAATTAGAAAAATTCAGGGAAGAAGTTGCAAAATCCGTTAATAAATAAAACATTACAAAAAAATTACGAAATCTTTATAAATCTCAGCACGTTAAAATTGATATGGTCTTTAAAAGAATAAGAGATGCTTTTTCAAATTCTGTCGGTGAGGAAGCAATTAACCAAGATTACCTTGAAATTGATCTAGAACAAGAAGAAAAAGAAAAAAAAGTTAAAGTTAAGCTTTTTGTATTAAAAGAATATGAAGATGTTACCTCTGTTCTTAATGCTTTAAGAGAAGGATATACTATTGCTATTATTGATATAAAGGTTCTAAGACAAAAAGACCCTATTGAATTAAAAAGAGCTGTTTCAAAGATAAAAAAGACAACAGATGCTCTTGAGGGAAGTATTGCTGGTTTTGGAGAAAATACAGTTATTGTGACTCCATCATTTGCAACCATTGAAAAAGAACCTGATAGAGTTCCAAAAGAAGAAAGAAAATTTGAAGATTATTGATTCTCAAAACATTTAAAACCCCTATGTTTTTGAACTATTTATGAAAACATTGTTTATTTCTGCAAAATCAAAAGCAACTTTGAATAAGTCTAAGATAAAAGAACTTTCAAAAAAGCTTCCAAAAGACCTAGCTATTGCTTATTCCGTCCAATATCAAGAACTTGCATTTGAAATAAAGAAAATATTAGCAGATCATAATATTACAAGCATAATACAGATTTTAGGCTGTAGTCAGCCAAAATTCCCTAAAAATACAAAAGCAGTGTTATTAATAGGGTCTGGAAGGTTTCATGCAGTTTCTTTAGCATATGAAACCAAACTTCCTGTTTATATTTTAGAAAAGAATCAATTAACTAATATTTCAGAGAAAGATATTGAATTATATGAAAAAAAGAATAAAGCTTCATATGTAAAATTTCTTAATGCAAATAATATAGGAATCTTAATATCTACAAAACCAGGTCAAGAAAACCTCAAAAGAGCTCTAAATTTCAAAAAAAAGATAAAAAAGAATTCTTACCTATTTATGAGCAATGCTATTAATATATCTGAATTTGAGAATTTTGCATTAGATGCTTGGGTAAATACAGCTTGTCCAAGACTTGATATGGATAGTTCTGTTATTAATATAAACAGAATCAAACTTTAGCAA
>SDBS01005916.1_pt1 | contig 11912 bp, 8 predicted proteins | sample 2277091 | NCBI WGS metagenome assembly SDBS01 (sample SAMN10404972, study PRJNA504765) | marine sediment metagenome | isolation source: marine sediment core GS10_PC15, 163 cmbsf | place: Arctic Ocean: Southern Knipovich Ridge | collected 2010 | reverse complement strand
CTACCTGGGTTATGCCCTGACCAGCGGGAAGATGCTGTGCCTGGACACCGGCCACTTCCATCCCACAGAATCGGTGGCTGACAAGATCTCGGCCCTCCTCGTGTTCTGGGACGAGCTGCTCCTGCATGTCAGCCGGGGTGTCCGCTGGGACAGCGACCATGTCGTAATCCTCAACGACGAAATCAGGGACCTGATGACGGAGCTGGTGCGGGCCGATGCGTTGGAAAGGGTGCACATCGCCCTGGATTTTTTCGATGCCGGCATGAACCGGATCGGAGCCTGGGTGATCGGGGCGCGGGCCGTGCTGAAGGCCCTGCTGCTGGCCCTGCTGGAGCCTACGATCCGCCTCAGGCAGCATGAAGAGGAGGGTGATTTTTTCCAGTTCCTGGCCCTGCTGGAGGACACCAGGACCCTGCCGTCCGGCGCGGTGTGGGATTATCACTGCCTGACCCGGGAGGTGCTCCCTGATCAGGAGTGGATCGCCGAGATCCTGCGCTACGAAAGGGACGTCCTCAGCCAGCGGTGATTCCGGGGACAGGGCAATGGGCGGCAGAGAGATCATCCGGGCCATCATAAAGGAAAAATCCTGCCCGGGCCGCATCGGTGTGTTCGAGGAGTTCTGGCAGGACACGCAGGCCGAATGGGAGCGGCAGGGCCTCCCCCCGGGGGTGGATCTAATCGACCACTTCGACCACGATTTCCGGCCCATCGAAGGCTCCATGTCGAACACCGACCCCTTTCTCGATGAGGAGGAATGGGTCGAAGCCGGGGGTGAGACCCTGATCCGGGTCAACGGATGGGGAGCGCGGACGCGGGTGTGGAAGGACCGCCCGGGCGTGCCGGAGCACCTGTCTTTCGACATGAAGAACGAGCAGACCTGGAAGTCCAGATACCGGGAACCGCTGCTCGGGCTCGACCTTCGCCGCTTCGAGGATCTCGAGCGGTTGAGGGCCAACTACGCGGCGGCCCGAGCCTCTGACCGCTTCTGTTACTACTACAACATCCTGCCCACGGAGATCATGCGGCGCTCCATGGGGGACATCGTCATGCTGGAGGCCATGTGCCTGAACCCGAGATGGGTCCACGATGTCTGCTCGGTCGTGACCGACAACATCATCCTGCACCTGGAATACATCCTGCGGGAGGTGGGCCTTCCAGACGGCGTCTGGATGTATGAAGACATGGGCTATACTCAGGCCCCCTTTTTCTCACCGGAGATGTACCGGGAGTTCCTGCTGCCCTACCACAGGAAGATCGGGGAATTCATCCACAGCTATGATCTACCCTTTATCCTGCATTCCTGCGGCAGGATCCGGCCGCTGCTTCCCCTGATCGCTCAGGCGAGGGTGGACTGCCTCCAGGCGATCGAGGCCAAGGCCGGTCAGCACGTGGCCGAAATGGCCGAGTTCCTGGGCAATTCCATGGCGTTCATGGGCAACATCGACATCCAGGCCTTTGAGTCCAATGACCGTACGATCCTAGAAGCCGAGATCGTCCCCAAGCTCGCCGCGGTCAGGGAGAACCGTATTCCCTATGTCTTCCATTCCGATCACTCCATCCCCAGGTCCGTGCATCTCGACACCTACCAATACGCCCTCCACCTGCAGCGCACCCACGGCCGCTACTGAGTTACCAGTTCTTAGCCTGGTCCGGCTCGAGCCGGGAGACGTCCAACCCCCTCTCCATGGCTCCGAAACGGTAGAGGCAGATCTCGCGGACCGAGGAGGGGTGGTGCAGCACCTCGGAGAGAGACTGGGAGCCCGCGCCCCAGACACCTCCTCCCCGCACCACCACGACCTTGTAGTCGTGCAGGAGACGGATGAGGACCGCGGTCTCGAAACGGGGGGGGAGGACCGGAATGACGAGGTAGAGGAAGCTGCCCTCGGCGTCGATGGGGACGATCCGTTCGACAGGTTTTTCCTGCCCGGGAGGGATAAAACGAGCCATCACCTCGGCCTCCGGCACAAAGCAGTGGAGCAGGGTCTGGAACTGGCTCTCCTGGTAGATGGCCTTATGCAGGGCGATCTCCGCATCATCCGTTTTCTTGGTATCGAGCGGCATTTCCCGGAGAACACCTCCGATCTCTCGCGGCATGGAGGCCGTGGGGGAGTAGAGCATGGTCTTGACTCCTCTCACCGAGACCGAACCTGTGTGGAACGGCGAGAGGCGGGACTCGAAGATCCGGGCTCCGGTCCTCCTGAACTCCGCCGCGATCTCCTCCTCGCCTGCCACCTCGGGTGTACCGATTCCCTCGGGCATGTAAGGGGGCGGGGGAGTGGCAAAGACCTCTTCCGGCCTTGCCCGGATGTCCTGACGCAGGCTTTCCACCCTCACTCCCATCCGTTCGGCCAGACGGGCCACGTATCCGGAATTGTCGGCCAGGCAGATCCGGTACAGCGCCTCCAGGAGGTTCCGTCCCTTGGTGAACGTCCCGTGTCCCTGGATCAGCATGGCCGGATGATCGCGCAGGCGCTCCGGGATGATCTTCGCCATCTCCGCCGATCCGCTGGGGACCGCCACCCAGTCCACGGGGATTACCCCGAGGTGATGGTGCCCGAGCGGATCGATGGGGACAAAGGGAGCCGGTGTGTTGGGCTTGGCCTCGGCATCATATGTCATGACGGTCAGGTCTTTGGTGTGGGCATGGATGGAGGCGGCCGCATCGGGCAGCGCCAGGATCCGGGCATGGATGTCGGTCTCGGAGGAAGCTTTGTAGTACCCGTGATCCGTCTCCGTGGTGGAGAGGAAGCAGATCTGCCGGGCGTCCAGGTCGCCCTTCTGCGAGCCGGTGGAGGTTATGACGAGGTGCTCCTGGCCCTGTCTGTCTCTCCAGCGCAAGGCGATGTTGCCGCAGTGGCTGTCCTCCATGTCGTTCAGCAGCAGGACCCGGCCCACCGAGTGGAAGAGCCGGACCAGTTCGGGGGGAACTTCCCACTTGCTCATGGTGCGTCCTCCTCCAGGTTCAGGGCCTCCAGGGTATCAGGCAGGGGGAGGCCCGAATCCTCGGCCCAGCCGCGGACGCTGTAGTAATCAGAACGCATTCTGGCCATGGCTTCTTTGGGGATGTTTCTGTCCCTGTCTTCCACGGGGATGCTCTCCTCGACAAAGCGATCGGGCAGGGTATCATCCTCTGCCGTGAACCCGGCCCGCAGGTTGAAGAGCCGCTCCAGAGTGGCGACTCGCTCCGCGATTTTTTCCAGGTGAGCGGTGGAGAAATCCGCCCCGGTCAGGCCGCTCACCATGCGGGCCCAGGGCTCGGTGGAAAAGGCGAATCCTGTGAACCGGCAGATGCCCAGGCTATCCTGGATGATGCCCAGGTTCTGCATGTTGCGTATAGCGATGGGGGACTGCAGCAGACTGAACCGGGGGATCTCCTTGGTGCCCCCGAAGAATGCCAGCGAGACCGCGTACCCGCCCCGCAGGTGGCAGGCGCCTGTGGGCGAGGTCATGTATCCCAAGGCCTGGGGGTAGGAAGCCCTGGGGTCATAGGCCGGAAGCTCCAGCCCCTTCACGGTCATGGCGGATTCGGGACAGCCCATGGTTCGGGCCAGCCGCAGGGCACCCTCGGCGAGCAGGTCCCCGATGCCCCGGCGGGAGGCAGTCAGCCGCACGAACTTCTCGAGCGAGCCGGCGTTTCCGAACTCCGGTGCCCCGCCATCCCCGCTGTCCTGCGTCCCCCATCGGCCCCGTTCATTCAGTTCCATGGCGCAGGCCAGGGTGCCTCCGAAGCTCATGGTGTCCAACCCCAGCTCATTGCACAGGTAATTGGCGCGTGTGATGGCGTCCAGGTCATAGATCCCACACTGTGGGCCCAAAAGGACCACGGTCTCGAACTCGGGCCCCTCGCCCGAGCGGTCGCCCACCCGGGTGTGGCGCTGGCAGGCGATGGGACAGGCGTGGCACCCGGCGGCCTTCTGCAGGATGGTCCTGCGGATGGTCTCGCCCGAGATCCGGTCCAGGTCCTGCTCGTCATGGCGGTTGCCCTGAAAGTTGCGGGCCGGCAGCATGTCCATGATGTCGATGAGCTCCAGGAGCCCGTCGGTCCCCAGCTCTTTCAGGAGCCTTTTGGTGATGGGTGCGGCCTTCATCATATAGCGGGCCTGGTTCAGGCCGCTCCGGTACTGCTCGGGATCGCTCGACGCCACCTTAAGGCGGCCCGTCACCCGCACGGCCTTGATGTTCTTGCTGCCCAGGACTGCCCCAGGTCCAGTGCGGCCGTAGGCCCGGTTGCGGTCGTTCATGACCGCGGCGAAGCGCACCAGGTTCTCACCGGCGGGCCCGATGCACAGAACGCGCGTGCTGCGGTCGGCGCCGGGTTCAGCCAAGAGAGCCTCGGTCGTGGCGGGGACATCCATCCCCCACAGGGAAGAGGCCGGATGGAAGGTCACTGTCCCGGGCTGTATGTCGATCCACACCGGCTCGGCAGCCCGGCCCTCTAGGACCAGGGCGTCGTGGCCGGTCGCCTTGAAGGCCGGCGCCCAGGACCCGCCGCAGTTGGTACTGCCGATGGCACCCGTGAGGGGGGATTTGAACACCATGTGGCCGCGGCAGGAGGTGGGGGCGTTGGTCCCCAGGAGCGGGGAGGCCGCCAGGACCAGCACATTGTCGGGGCCCAGGGGGTCACACTGCGGATCGACACGATCCATGAAGAGGCGGGTCGCCAAGCCGCGCCCTCCCAAATAGGCGTGGACGGTCTCGGATTCGAGCTTGGATGTTGAGGCCCGTGATGCGCCCAGGTCGAGGGTGAGGACCGTTCCGTGATAGCCTGGGTACATGGTTCTTGGGGGCTACTGCCCGACCTCCTGTATCCAGATGAAATCGATCCCGATCTCGGCCCTCTCTACCGCGGAGGGTGCGCCCAGGTATTCGAGGATCAGGGTGTGTCGGCCCTTGGCCAGTTCCCGGTCCTGAAGAGCGAAGTTGCGCAGCAGTGTCCGGAAGGGCCGGTGGAGGTCGATCTGCTCCTGCCGGCCGCGCAGGGTGATGGGTTCGCCGTTCAGCCGCATGGCGAGCCTGCCCGAGTCGGGCGTCAGGGCGGCGGTGATGTGAATGCGGTAGGTGCCGTCCTCGGCGATCGGCAGCCTGAAGGTCTTGGTCTCGCCCTCTGAGCGCGGTCTCCAAGTCAGAATCCTCCCCCCGGCCCAGAGCCTCCCCGGGCGGAGCTCCGTGTTCCTCCGGTCAGTGACCAGCTCTTCCGCGGGATGCATGACGGAGTTGCGGGCGCCCCTGCGGGCGGCCGGCTGCCAGCCCTCCGGCAGCTCGAGCGGCCGCAGATCCTCCGGCATGATGGCCAGGTGGTCGTCGGTGATGCCCGGTGCGGCATAGTGGTAACCAATCCGGGCGTAGGACAGGCCGGGTGTGCGTTCGTGGCTGTAGAGTTCCATGAAGAAGCGGATATTACGAGTAAAGGGGATCGGATCGAGGATGTGCCAGCGGTAGTTGGACACGAAGCCGCGGTTCCCGGGACCGTCGTTGCGCGGCTGGCCGCAGTAGGGGAAGAAGAAGATGTCCGGGGCGGACCAGGAATAGTTGTAGTAGTCTTCCGAGCCGGTCCCGAAGATGGAAGGCTGCGCTTCGTCATCCACGAACACCTTCTCGTCCCCCTCGCCCCACCAGTTGCCGGAGGGAGTGGGAACCGGGTTGGGATTGAGGAGGATGGAGGTGGTGCCCACGTACAGGCCCCGGCCGTGGGCGAGCAGGAAGGGGAGGTCCTGCACGTCCCGGTTGGAGGCGACGAGTTCATGGTCCACACGCCAGCGGGCCCGGAAGTGCAGCGAAGATCCCGCATCCCAGGTGAAGGGGAGTGGGAGTGCCGAGCCCTGGATGGAGACGGCTTGGTCCCCCCGATTTTCCAGGCGGATGCTCAGACTGTTCGCAAAGGGCATGACGAAACGGCAGACCATGGTCCCGTCCGGATGGACGGAGAACGGCAGGGACCGGTAGGGATTGATCCCCGGCGCCGCCCCGAAAAAATCCCCCACTGGGGACTGCACTTGTCCCCAGGGGTGACCGTCGAAGCGGATGTGCAGGAGGGTCTGTCGGAGTGCCCTGTCCATGTCCCCTGCCTCGAGTTTCAGGGTCAAACGCTCGATGGCCATGGGTCCTTCCCAGGTCAAGACTTCCTCACTCGAACCCGGTTCCAGGGCCGCCTCGAAAGTTGCCGCCTTCTCCGTGGATCGAACAGCCAGCCGCTCGTCCGGGTCTGCGAGGACCTGTGTGACCTTGTCGATGGTTTGAGCATAGGCGGCCAGATCTCCAGGGGAAAACGTGCTGATCCGGGTTCCCGGGGCGTAGAGACGGACCTGGACCTGGTAGAAGTGGATGGTCTTCAGATCCCCGGCCCACTCGAGGCGCATGCGCCGGGCAAAGGGGATGGGGGCATAGGAAGCGTCGCGCTGGTACACGGTTTTTTCCAGCCGCTCGCGGTCCAGTCCCTCGATTTCGGGATATCCGTCCAGCGTGCAGTGGAAAAAATCGATGGCCGGGCCGTCGAATACAGGCTCTGCGCCCCCATCCAGGTACAGGCGGATTTCTCCCGAGATGGCGGCGCTCCAGAGCCTGACGATGGCGCCCGGGCCCGCCACGTCCGCGATCAGGTACTCCCCGATGCCCTCCCCGTCGGGCTCGCTGAGCACCTGTTCGAAGTTGGGGATGGGTTCCCCGCCGAAACCGTCCGAGTTGGCGAACCAGTCTGGCCCTCCTGGGACGCGGCTGCGGTGGTCATAGGAAGAAAACTGCACCGTGCGATAGGCCGGGTCAGGGAACGAGGTCAGGCGGAGCAGGTCTGCCATTTCCCGGTACAGGTCGCCGGTGGAGATGGCTTCGCCGGGAGCGCCCGTGCTCTGGCAGGCCGGGAGCATAAGCAGTGCCGTCAAACACAGAAAGGCAAGCGGTTTCTTCATCTCTCTCCTTTTTTGCGTTCCAGGTACTTGTCGTCCCGTGTGTCGATGCGGATGACGTCGCCCTCCTTGATGAACTGGGGGACGTTGATGGTCAGACCCGTCTCCAGGGTGGCGGGCTTGTTGCTGGCGCTCTGGGTGGCCCCTTTCAGGTACGGGGCGGTTTTTTCCACCTTTAGTTCGATGGTCATCGGGGGATTTACGCCCACCGGCTTTCCCTCATACATCTCGATCGAGAACACCACATCGGGGGTGAGGTACTTAATGCCGTTGCCCAGCACCTCTTCCGTGAGTTTCATCTGGTCGTAGGTCTCCGTGTTCATGAATACGTGTTCGCTGCCTTCCTGATACAGGTACTGCATCTCCATGGTCTCCAGGAATACCTGTTCCACCCGCTCCTTGGAGCGGAAGCGGATGTCGTGCAGCGTCTGACCGTGCAGGCGGCGGAGCTTGGTCTGCATGAGAGCCTGCCCCTTGCCCGGTGTGATGTGGCTGGTTTCGAGCACCTGGTAGAGATCGTCTTCCAATTTGATGATCATTCCCTTCCGAACCTGTGTCGCGTTGATCATGGGCTCTCCTTAATCTGAAGTAACGCCGGTGTCGATGCGTACGATGAACGGCCGGGAGTCCAGCCTCCTCAGGGCTTCCGCCACCTCTTCGGCCCGGCCGGGTGCGTAGGCGAAGATGCACCCTCCCTGTCCGGAGCCGTTGATCTTCGCACCCAGGGCACCGGACTCCAGGGAAGCCTCGATCATGCGGTCGATCTTGGGGACAGAGATCTGGAGGAGATCTCGGACCACATCCTGCTGGCGGTTGAGCAGGACTCCGAAGCGCTCGTGATCGAATTCGTCGGCCTGGAAGAGCCTCTCTCCCTCCGCCGTCACATCCCGCGTCTGCAGGGTCCCCTCCACCAGGCGCTTTTCCACCGGCGGCAGCGCGGCGATCCTTTCCCGCTCCCGTTCTCCCAGGCCGCTCTTGAGGGAAAAATCGGGAAGCTCTGCCTGGATGCTCCGCACGCCGTTCAGCACATTGGATTTGATGAAGCCCAGGGTGCCGGTCGTGTTTTTGCGGATCAGGGAATCGGCCAGGACAAATTCACCCAGATGGCTCGGGTGCTGCCGGGCCTCCATCCGCTCCCCGAAGTGGAGGGAGATGACTCCTCCCAGGGCCGAGGCATAGTGATCCATCTTCCCCCCCGGCTCCTCGAATTCGGCCACCTCTGCCTGGAAGGCCAGCTCGGCAATGCTCTCCGGTTCGGTGGACCGGCTGTCCCCCGCGGCCTCCAGCAGAAAACGGACCCAGGCCACCACCAGGGAGGAAGAGCTGGCCGTCCCGGAGTTGATGGGGATCGTTCCCTGGACCCGGCAGTCCCATCCGGACGGGAGGGAAAGGCCCTGCCTCTGCAGGATGTTGACCGCGCTTTTCAGATAGTCGCGTTCCTGGCTGTAGGCCAGCGTCTCCCCCAGGGGGAATTCTTCTTTTTCCCCGATATCCGGGAGGTCCAGGCGGACCTTTTTCTCGGGGATCCTGTCACCTGCAATGGATATCCTCAGATCGATGGCTGCGGCCAGGATGGGGAGGCCGAAATAGTCCTGGTGCTCGCCCAGGAGGCACAGCCTGCCCGGAGCCGAGACATGGATGCTGTCTTTTCCCATAGTTCCTTATTATCCAAAGTACCCGACGCCTGTCAACCGCAGGCATTGAATTGTGAGAGAGAATAGTATCTAATAATCCCCGGTCGGGAAAGCATGAGCGAAGTGTACTTCTTGGGCACGGGCGGGGCCGCCGCCACCAAAGAGAGAGACAACACCGCCCTGCTCCTGCATCATGAGCAGGCCCTGGTGATGGTCGACTGCCCCGGCAGCGTGACCCGGAAGATCAAGATGCTGGGGCTCGATCCCCGCTGCGTACGCGCCATCCAGGTCACGCATGTGCATCCCGATCACATATACGGCCTGCCCAGCTTCGTGCACAGCCTGATGCTGGCCGACCTCCGGATCCCGCTCTTCGGCTCCCGGGAGTCCGTTCGCTTCTGCCGGGAACTCCTGGACCTCTACGGGCTGCAGGACGAGTCGATCCGCTGCCGGATCGAATTTAAAACCGTAAGCTCGGGGGATCGTTTCGAGCCCTGTCCCGGAGTGGAATGCCGGGCGCTCCATGTGCCCCATAAGGAGTCCTCCCTGGCCTTTGAGTGGCGGTTATTAGATGAGGGCAAAACCCTGATCTATTCGGGAGACACACCCGTATACCCGCCCCTGTTCAAGCGGGCGGTCGGGATCGAGACCCTGATCCATGACTGCAGCGTTCCCTCGCGGTATTTTCAGGAATATCCCTTCCTCCCGAGCATGCACGCCAATTCCCTGGATCTGGGACGGATGGCACAGGAGGCACGGGTCAAACGCCTGATCCCCTGTCACTTTTTCGGAGAACTCGATTACGCCATGGACGAGATCACCGACGAGATCCGGAAACATTTCCGGGGAGACCTGATCATTCCTCAGGATCTCATGCGGGTGGGTCTGTGAGAAACCCAACGCCTGAAACGGAGGTCCAAGTATGAATGGTTTGCTGAGACCTGAATGATCTTTATATACAGCGCGGCCTTCCTGGTGGCCTTCGCCATCCTCTTCAAGTGCGCCGATCTGTTCGTGGACGGGGCCTCACGCATCGCCACCATCCTCAACATCCCCAAGCTTTTGGTCGGGATCGTGCTGGTGGGCTTGGCCACTACCGCCCCAGAGTTCGCCGTGTCCGTCATCGCCGCGATCCGGGGACTGCCGGAGCTTGCGCTCGGCAATGCCATTGGCTCGGTCATCGTCGACGACTGCGTCGCCCTGGCCCTGGCGGCCATCCTGGCCCCGACCGTGATCTTCATCAACTGCCGCATGCTGAGGATCTTCGGTGCGTTCCTGCTGAGCATCGACTTCCTGGCCTATTTCCTGGCCCGGGACGGGGTGCTGAACCGGTGGGAGGGCCTCACACTGATCTCCCTGCTGGGTGTCTATTTTGTCCTGCTGTTTAAGGTCCGCAGCTTCCGTGCGCCTGGGATGACGGACAACGGCGAAGCGAAAAACTCCGCCGGTCCCCGGATGAACGCCGCCGCGCGCAGGGATCTCAGGGCGCCTGCGCTCAAGTTCCTGATCGGGCTGGCCGGGGTAATCCTCACGGCAGAGGTCATCGTGCGGTCCGCGGAATACGTCGCTCGCTATTTCGCCATCCCCGAGATCATCATCGGTTCGACCATCGTGGCCATCGGGACGTCCCTGCCCGAGGTCAGCACCTGCATCACAGCTGCCTTGCGGCGGGAGGGGGAACTGGCCGTAGGCAACATTCTGGGTGCCGACGTGCTCAACATCCTGTGGATCATAGGAGTGGCGTCGCTCACCAATCCCATCATAGTGGACCGTGCAATCATCAACTTCAAATTCCCCTACATGATCCTGGTGGTCACCGTGATGCTGGTCCTGATGAGCATCGGCTGCCGCCTCAACCGTTACAAGGGTTTCATCCTGCTGGGGTTTTATCTGCTCTATCTCTTTCTCACCTTCCATCTCTTCCTTTAACCTGGATCATTCATAAGAATTGCCGATATTGAGTGTCAAACAAAGGAACATTAATTTTATATCGGCAATTCTTACCCTCCGGGCGAACCAATCTCACCACATCGACTTCGTCGTGGCCCAATCGCAGTAGTACACTACAGCTCATGAGCCCCTTCCTTGTCGGTGCGGCGATCTTGGCCCGTGAATGATCCAGGTTTTTTTGAATCATTCATAAAAGCTCCCGATATTTCTGATAACTGAAACTCTATTTTAAATCGGGATCTTTTACCCTCCGGGCGAACCAATCTCACCACATCGACTTCGTCGTGGCCCAATCGCAGTAGTACATTGGCGTAATTTTTGGGCTGAAAAAAGCCTTGTTCAGGCGGATTCCGGGACGCCTTAAAAATTTTTTGACTTAGCCCGGCAATCTGGTATGATGACTCCTTATCCAGGAGGTCCGGATGGTTTTCGGGCCGGGGAGGACACCATGAATATCGGTGTGATCAACGAGAGCGGGAAGATCGAGAATCGAGCCGGTCTTTCCCCCAGCGGCGTTTCCTTTCTGGTTGAGAAAGGACACGAGGTTTATCTGCAGGCCGGCTCCGGACTGCGCTCCGGGTATTCCAACGAAGATTTCATCGACCTCGGCGCGCAGGTGGTCTTCACCAAAGAGGAAGTCTTCGGGCGCTGCGACATCGTGCTGAATATCTCCCCCTTGAATGAGGAGGAAGCGGAATTGGTCAAGGAGGATCAGATCCTGCTCGGGTTCCACCACCTGGCCGTCGCCCGCAAGAGCCTGGTGGAAAGCCTCCTGAAAAAAAATGTCACCATGATCGGTTATGAGATCATCCAGGACGAGGATACCAGCCTCCCGTTCCTGGAAAGCCTGAGTGAGATCGCCGGCCAGATGTGTCATGTCATAGCCGGTCATCACCTGCAGGCGGACCAGGGCGGCCGGGGACTGCTCATCGGCAGCGTCGTGAGCGTGCCTCCTGCCACGGCTGTGATCGTGGGCAGCACCATACTGGCCCGCAGCGCGGTCTGTGCCATGCTGGGGGCGGGTGCTCACACCATCGCCCTGGGACGTAACATGGACCAGCTGCGGGAGATCGAGCGCCTGACCGGAGGCCGGGCTGTCACCCTCATGGCCAGCCAGTACAACCTGGCACGCATGACCCAGGTCGCGGACATCCTGATCGGGGCGGTCCTGAGGCCCGGTGAACGGGCCCCTGTCCTGATCACGCGTGAGATGGTGAAATCCATGAAAAAGGGCTCCATCCTCATCGATCTCGCCATCGATCAGGGCGGATGCGCGGAAACCAGCCGCCCCACTACCCTGGAACAGCCCACCTATGTGGAAGAAGGGGTCACCCATTACTGTGTCACCAACATCACGTCGACCGTGAGCCGGACATCCACGAAGGTCATCTCCAACCTGGTCGTGCCTTACCTGCTCCAGATCGGAGAG
>SDBS01005915.1_pt1 | contig 11913 bp, 7 predicted proteins | sample 2277091 | NCBI WGS metagenome assembly SDBS01 (sample SAMN10404972, study PRJNA504765) | marine sediment metagenome | isolation source: marine sediment core GS10_PC15, 163 cmbsf | place: Arctic Ocean: Southern Knipovich Ridge | collected 2010 | reverse complement strand
AGACCGGGAATCCTGGCTTTACCGAGCAGAGCAGTCGTTACCACTTGACGCTGTTGTTGTTGCGCCCAGACTTTGTCGAGTTTGATTTCGAGATACATGCCGTCGGATTTTTCAACCAGCAGGCCGGGATTGACGTTCGGGTGCACGAGTGGGTTGGATTCGTGCTTAGATGGCTTGGCACCTTTGAGAAACACGTTACCGGCCATGAATACCGGCAGTTTCGCCGGGTCATACGCTTGCAGGCCGACGTTGACGAAGATGTTGTTGTAGTAACGTTCATCACCGCTGGCATTCCCATGCAATCCCGCCACTTCCGTAGAGTGTGCTTTGAGATAGGGTGTCAGACGACGTTCACCAACGGCAACCCGTATGCGACCCGCTATCAGGTTATGCACGTAGGCGGCGCCTTGGGAATTCACCAAGATGCCGTTGCCGGAGAGGAGTATGTTGTTGTCCACCAGAAAGGGGCCGTGGTTGACCTCCACAAACAGGTCTTCACTGGGACCGTTGTCGTGTAGTAGGTTCCGGGTGACGCGTGTACCCTGTGTCATCCAGTCCAGCCAGATGCCGCGGCATGTACGGTAGATGTGGTTGCGGCTGATGATGGTGTCGATAGCTCCGTGGAACTTGATGCCGGCCATTTCGGCCCCGGTGAACAGTCTGCGGATGTGGATATCGTGGATGGTGTTGCCCGTGACGGTGCAGAACACGGGACCCATGCTGCCGACGATTCCCGCCTGCTCGCAGTGCGAAATGTGGTTGTTTCGCACGATGTGGTGGCCGAGACCGTCAGGAGATACGCACGGGATCGGGGTGCGGACAACAGCCCATTGGGCTGGCGGAAGTACATCAAGAGCCAGCAGTTGTTCCTGCGGTTTTGCTGCTGGGCGACGGTGCGGGAGTTGATGAGGCAGGAGTGGCATCGTCAGACGGGACAGACTGTTTCGTAGGTTGGTCGAGGGGTATGGAGAATCGCAAATGCGGGCTGTTCGACAGTTAGCGTTGGTTAAGGGCGAACACCGCTTTGTGTTTCGCTACGCCCCGGGGCGGGAAGCTGATGTGATCGCCGGCTTTGCAGATATGGCCAGCGAATCGGACGTTGACTTTGATTGGTTCGATGCAGCCGTACTGAGCTACCAGATGGGTCGACGACTGGAGGTGGAGCTGGAAGGGCTGGTCCAGCAAGCGGACACCGATGCGACGGACTAGCGGGACCGGCTACCGGCTCGGCAGCGAACAGGAGATGGCTCGGAAGTCGTTAAGTATGGAGACCGGATCGATCTAAGTCAGGTTGAGTTTTGATGTTGGGCATCGCCGATGAGCCTATTGGACAATGACTGATAATGAACTGATAACTGAATTCCTGAACTATCTGCGGTATGAGCGACACTTTTCACCGCACACGGCCAAGTGCTACTCTGCCGATCTGAGGCAGTTTTGCGAATTCATCGGCAACGACCACCAGGGTCTCGTCGGCGTTGGGGCGGACTATCCGGCCCACCAGCCGTACGTGCCTGGCGACGGCCAGATGGCCGTGACGGTAACGGTGGCGCCGCCGGAGTCGCGGACCCCGCTGCTGGAGGTGGACGGCGACTTAGTCAGGCGGTTCCTGACTATGTTGCACGGGCGCGAGTACTCCAAGAGCACTACGGCGCGGAAACTGGCAACGCTCCGCAGCTTCTACAAGTTCTGCCTGAGGCGCAGCTACGTGCAGAACAGTCCGGTGATCACCGTCCGCACACCGAAGCAGGACAAGCGCCTGCCCAAGTGCCTGGACGTCGAGGAGGTCACCAAGCTTCTGACGGCGCCGGAAGACGCGACGCTGCTGGGAGCGCGGGACCGGGCGATACTGGAGACGCTGTATTCGACGGGGATGCGAGTCAGCGAACTGGTGGGCCTGAACTTTGCCGACATGGATCTGGCCGGGCAGGCGATGCACGTACGCGGCAAGGGCAAGAAGGAACGCATCACGCCGCTGGGACCGACGGCGGCTGCGGCGATCCAGAAGTACCTCGAGCTGCGACAGTCGGATCCCAAGTCTGGCGGCTTCGACCCACAGGCGGTTTTTGTGAACAAACACGGGCAGCGGCTTAGCACCCGGAGCGTGCGGCGCAAGCTCGACAAGTATCTGTTGCAGTGCGGACTGGACCCATCGATAAGTCCGCATACGTTGCGGCACAGTTTCGCGACACACATGCTTAACTCGGGTGCCGATCTGCGCAGCGTGCAGGAGCTTCTGGGGCATCAGTCGATCTCTACGACGCAGGTTTATACGCACCTGACGACGGCGCGCATGAAAGAGAGTTACGACCAGGCTCATCCGCGGGCGTAAGTCTAACGCAAGCATCTTAAGCCTGGGATAGAGAGAAGGACGCGGGTGGCTGGCGAGGCGGCAGCCGCCCGCATTTATTTGCGCGGCCCCGCTAAGATAGCACAGGCGGGCGCCCGCTCACCGTTCTGGTTGGTCCTGCTGAATCAACTGTAGCAGTTGCCTGGCCCGCGGATGTTCGGGGTGGCGGGAGAGTATCTGGTGTAGCTGCCGCGTAGCCAGGTCGAGCTGGCCACGGTCGGCAAAGAGCAATGCCAGGTTAAACCGGGCGGGCAGATAGTCGGCCCTGGCGGCGATCGCCAGGCGGTAGTGGTGGATGGCCTGGTCGATGCGGCCCAGGTCGGTCAGCACAATCGCCAGGTTGTGGTGAGCGCCATGCCAGTGCGGGGCCAGCAGGATGGCCCGCTCAAGATTATCCACGGCTAACTCGGGCTGGCCTAGCCGCCGTTGGATAAGGGCCTTGTTGAAGTAGGCGTGCACCAGGCTGGGGGCGGCGGAAATGGCTTGGTCGAGGTGCCATAGCGCCTGGTCCGTTTCTCCCTGCCCAGCCAGCAGCGGGGCCAAGTTGCAGTGGGCACCAGCGTGGTCGCCGACCAGTTTCAGCACTGCCTCGTACTGGCCGATGGCCTGGTGGGCGTGACCTGCCTGACCCAAGGCAACGGCCAAATTGTACCTGGCCAGGGCGCTTTGAGGATCAAGTTCAACAGCTCGACGAAGGTGGGACAACGCTTCTTCCAACCGGTTGGTTCTGACCAGGGCGTCGCCCATGGTGGCGTGGGCAAAGGCCGAGTCGGGAAAACCCGCCAGAGCATGCTGCCACAGAGTCACACTGTTGAGCCAGACGCGGCACTGGAGCTTAGTTTTGAGACCGAAGATTCCGGCGACGGCAAAGCAGGCGATGAAGACCAGAAGCATCCGCCGGGGCTGCGCCAAGACAGGAGCCAGCCCGGCTGCCGCAGCCAACAGCAGACCCACCATGGGTAGATAGGCGAAGCGATCGCCGGCAATGGAATGGGTAAAGGGCACCGTTCCCAGCACCGGCGCCAACGCCAACAGGAAGAACGCCAGCCCGGCCGCCAGTGGCCTGGACCGCCGCCAGGACCAGATCACCAGAGCGATGACCAGGGCAGTCACCACCAGGCCGGCCAGATACGGCGGATTGGTTGCAGCCACGGGCTGGGGGTAGGGATAGATGGGGTAAAGGCCGAGCGGAACGAGGATCTTGTACAGATAGAAGGCAATGTTGTGGGCTGGTACGAGCAGCAGCCCGGCGGCGGTCAGATCGGGCTTGACGTAGGACTGGCCGGAGCTCTGGCCGTGGGAGACCAGCGTGACCACCGCAAAGCCCGCAGCCAGCAGCAGGGCGGGGACCATCTGGGCCAGGGCTCGCCGGTCTAATCGCTTCAGAGGCCAATAGTCGATTGCCAGCAGCATCAGCGGCAGGGGCACGGCGGTGGGCTTGGCCAGCAGCGCCAGGAGCAAGGCGATCATCTCGAGGGCGAACCACAACCGACGGCGACCGGGCCGGACCCGTCGAAGATGGGCCAATATGGCCAGCAGGCTGAAGAACGCCGCAAGCATGCCCTTGCGTTGGGAGATCCAGGCGACGGCTTCGACGTTGAGCGGGTGCAGGGCGAATAGCAGCCCCAGGATGGCGCCTGCCTGCCAAGAGCCCGTGGCTGTAGCAATGATGAGCACCACCAGCACCGCCGAGCCGACGTGCAGGAGCAGGTTGGTCAGGTGGAATATCCAGGGCTTTAGCCGGCCGGTGCCCGACAGCCAGCTATCGACCATCAGCGAGGCCATGGTCAGCGGCTTGTAATACCCGCTGACCGTTGACGGCTGGCGGACTTCGGTGAAGAACCTGGTCAGGCTGTTCAGGCTGGGTTGGCGGACCAGGGGGTTGGCGATGACGTGTTCGGGGTCGTCGAAGTTGGTGAAATCGCATAGGAGGACGGTCCAGTAGGCCAGGAAGGTTGCCGCCGCCACCATCAGGCAGGCAGCGATAAGCCCTCGGCGAGGCGAGCGGTGTTTAGGATGTGGCTGAATCGGACCCATTCGTGGCAGTATTATAATGCGGTAGCCGCAGCAGTGGCGGACTTGATTGACATAGATAGAGGGGGTCCCTAAACTGCTTTGGCTTGCACGGATGTCGGCCACAGGATTTGCGCCGGGGAAGTAGCGACGTACCTGCCGGTGGTCGATAATTACCTTGGTCCAGGAATAATCGCAGAGGTATTCAGGAATGAGCCAGAAGTACGTCTATTTCTTCGGCGGCGACACTTCAGAAGGCATGAGCGTGGCGGACTCGGTGGATGTCCGCAAGAAGATTCTGGGGGGCAAGGGCAACGGTTTGGCGGAGATGACAGCGCTTGGCATACCGGTTCCGCCGGGTTTTACGCTATCGACCGATTGCTGTGACGCGTACTACAAGTCCGACGGTCAGTGGCCGGAGGGACTGGCTGAGCAGGTCGAGGAGGGGATAAGGAAGGTCGAGGAGGCCATGGGGATGCAGTTCGGCGGCGAGAATCCGTTGCTGCTGTCGGTGCGCAGCGGAGCGGCGGCGTCGATGCCGGGCATGATGGACACGGTGCTGAACTTGGGCATGACCCCGACCACCCGCGACGCGTTGATCGAGTCTACGGGCAACGAGCGGTTCGCGTGGGACGCGTATCGACGGTTCGTGATGATGTTTGGCGATGTGGTAATGGGGCTCCATCGCGATCAGTTCGAGCATATCCTGGAAGGGGGTAAGCGGAAGTTGGCCCGGCGAAGGAAGCTGGCCAACGCAGCCGCCCTGAAGGGCGAGGCGCTGAATCAGGCCGTACCGGATACGGCGCTGGAAGTGGACGATTTGAAGGAAGTGGTGGCTGGATATCTGGCCCACTACAAGAAGGCGCTCAAGCAGGACTTCCCGACCGATGCCCGGGAGCAGCTCAGGCTGTCGATAAACGCGGTGTTTGGCTCGTGGCATAACCCTCGGGCCGTCAAGTATCGCGAGCTGAACGAGATTCGGGGGTTGCTGGGCACGGCGGTGAACATACAGGCGATGGTATTCGGCAACATGGGGGAAAACAGCGGTACGGGTGTGTGCTTTAGCCGAGATCCGTCCAGCGGCGAGAACGAGTTTTACGGCGAGTACCTGATGAACGCCCAGGGCGAGGATGTGGTGGCGGGGGTCCGCACGCCCGAGCCGATCGTCGGCCTACAGGAGCAGATGCCGGATGTTTACAACGAACTGGTCGAGATCAAGGACCGGCTGGAGCAGCACTTTAGGGACATGCAGGACATGGAGTTCACCATCCAGCAGGGCCGGCTGTTCATGTTGCAGACGCGGGGCGGCAAGCGGACGGTGTTTGCCCAGCTTCGCATAGCGGTAGAGATGGTTCAAGAGCGGCTTATCGATCGTAATGAGGCGCTGCAGCGGGTCAACGCCGACCAGCTTGGTCAGCTCTTTGCGCCCTTGCTGGCGGAGAACTGGATGCGTTCGGCGACGCGGCTGGCCAAGGGATTGAATGCCTCGCCCGGAGGGGCGACGGGCCGGGTGGTTTTCGACGCCGAGACCGCCGAAGCCTGGGCCAAGCGTGGGGAGAAGGTGCTGCTGGTTCGCGTGGAGACCAGCCCGGGGGATATCGGGGGCATGGCGGTGGCCCAGGGCATTTTGACCAGCCGGGGCGGTATGACCAGCCATGCGGCGGTGGTGGCGAGGGGCATGGGCAGGCCGTGTGTGGCGGGGGCGGGCGAGATCCAGGTTGACTACGCCCGCAAGCGGCTGAGCGCTAACAGGACGAGCCTGAAGCAGGGCGACTGGATGAGCCTCGACGGGTTTACCGGCGCGGTGTATGCGGGGCAGGGCAAGGTGGTGCCCAGCGAGATCGTGCGGGTGTTGGACGGCAAGCTCAAACCGGAAAAGTCAGTGCTTTATCAGCAGTACACCGAGTTTATGGGGTGGGTGGATCAGACGCGGGCGTTGAAGGTGCGTACCAATGCCGACACGCCGGCTGATTCGAAGGTGGCTGTGAAGATGGGGGCCGAGGGCATCGGGCTTTGCCGCACCGAGCACATGTTCTTTGAGGGTGACCGGATCATAGCGGTTCGACAGATGATCCTGGCCAGCGAACCGGTAAAGGCGTTGCGCGATCAGCTTGAGGTGGCAGAGGCGGCCGAGAACAAAGCCGAGATATCCCGGATCAAGAAGGAGCTTAAGGAGCCGCTGCAGATGTACTCGGGCGCCCTCAGGAAGCTGCTGCCGCTACAGCGGCGGGACTTTGAGGGCATCTTCAAGGCCATGGACGGCAAACCGGTGACCATCCGCCTGCTGGACCCGCCGTTGCACGAATTCCTGCCGCACGACGAGAAGGGCCAGCGGCAGGTGGCCAGAGCCCTGAAGGTAAAGACCGCCGACGTTAAGAATATGGTGGCGTCGCTACACGAGGTCAACCCGATGTTGGGCCATCGTGGTTGCCGGCTGGCGATAACCTACCCCGAGGTCTACCAGATGCAGGTGCGGGCCATCATTGAGGCGGCGCTGAACTGCAAGAAGAAGGGCATCACGGTGCTGCCGGAGATCATGATCCCGCTGACGGGCGGCAGGGAAGAGTTCGATATTTGCGCCGTATCGGCCAGGAAGGTCATCGACGAGGTTTTCAGCCGGCGCGAGATGTCGATCGACTACCTTATCGGTACCATGATCGAGGTGCCGCGGGCGGCGCTGCTGGCCGACCAGGTGGCCCAATCGGCCGAGTTCTTCAGCTTCGGCACCAATGACCTGACGCAGTTGGCGTGCGGCTTCAGCCGCGACGACGCGGGCAAGTTCCTCGGCGACTACGTCCGGCAGGATATTTACCCGCGAGATCCGTTCCAGTCGCTGGACCAGGCCGGGGTGGGGATGCTGGTGGAGATGGGCATCCAAAAGGGTCGGCAGGGCCGGGCTGATCTTAAGATTGGCATCTGCGGCGAGCACGGGGGCGATCCGCAATCGGTGGGCTTTTGCCATCGGGTGGGGATGAATTACGTAAGCTGTAGCCCGTACCGCGTGCCCACCGCGCGGCTGGCGGCGGCCCAGGCAGCACTACAACCACCGCACGCAGGTTAGGGCGGCGGGTGCTACTGGATGATTTCCAGCGATGTGCGATAATCAGGCCGGGCGGCGGCGCCCGGTCTGTCTGTGTTATGGCAGTGCGTTGCAACGAGTTAGGCAAACATTCTCTAAGGAGCAGAGCGAATGAGAGGTAGCGCCAAGTGTTATGGGGATTTGCGGGAGTATCTGGAATCGACCCCGCTGGTGGACTGCCACGATCATAGCGGACAGTGCGGGCCTAAATATGTCGATCCGGTTCAGGTGGTGGTCAGCGGCTATTTTCATAGCGATCTTCAGAGCGCTTCGTCGGATGAGGATCTGGTGTTCATTCAGGATTATAACATCCCGATCGAGCGGCGCTGGCCGGTGCTCGAGCGGGCCTGGAAGCGAACGTGTCATACCGGTTATGCCGAGGTGACCAGGCGGGTATTGAAGAAGTTCTACGGCGAAGACGACGTCAGTCTTGAAATGCTCAGGCGGATTCAAGGCAAGCTGCTGGACCTGGAGAACGAAGCCACCTTCGATCGCATCCTTGGCGAAGCCAACATTGCCGTGCGCTTGTTGAACAGCCATTCGGACGTTAAGGAGATCCTCGACGGTTCGCTCAAGCTGACTCCGCGCAGCCGGCTGGTGATACGCACACCGCCGTACCACAGCGCGTGCAGTTACGGCGCCGTGGAGGAAAACGTAGCTCCGTTGGGACGGCGGGTGACGTCGCTGGGCGAGTATATCGACGCCTGCCGGGAGATATTCGAAGGCTATAAGCGATACGGAGCGGTGGCATTTAAGGACCAGAGCGCCTACATGCGAACGCTGGAATACGGCAGTCCGACCCGTGCGGCGGCTGAGGAGGTGTTCAATTGGTTCATGTCCGATCCGCGGCGGAGCGTATCGTATCCCGATGGTGTTAAGCCATTGGACGACTACCTGTTTCACGAGTTCATGCGAATGGCCCGCGATTTGGAGCTTCCGGTGCAGATTCACACCGGGCACATGGCGGGAATTCGTAACGATATCGTCAAGACCAACGCAGCCGGGCTGACGCGACTGATCGAGCTGCATCGCGAGGTGCGGTTTGATCTGTTTCACGCCAACTGGCCCTACAGCGGCGAGCTGCTTTACCTGGGCAAGAATTACCCGAACGTCGCCATCGATTTTTGCTGGACGAACATTATCGACCCCATCTATTGTCAGATGATGTTCAAGCAGGCCATCTCCAGCGTGCCGCACGGCAAGATACACGGGTACGGCTCGGACTTCGGCGGCTTTGCCGACCGGGCGTGGGCCCACGCCTCGATTGCGCGAGACAATATCGCCATTGCCCTGTCGGACCTGGTCGAGATGGAGTATTTCGGCCTGGACGACGCCAAGCAGGTCGCCCACGACTGGTTGTTCGGCAATGCGAACGAGTTCTTTAGCTTGGGGCTGTAGCATCCCCACGCCAGCCCCGCTCAGCAGTCGTGCCTACCGGTTGTGCTACGCCCGACTGACCACTACGACAGTGTAGACCTGCAGGTGCTGGACGGCGAAGCTGAGCTCATCCGGGCCGGTGTTTAGCTGGCCGAGGACGGGCTGCGGCTGGTCGGGGCTTAGTAGTTCCACGTTGGTTAACTTACAGCCGGGCAAACGGACCGTTACCGTATCGACGGGGTCGGGACGATAATTCATAAGGTGGACAATGATCGTGTTGCGTCCCCTGCCGGTCACGGTGGCCAGGACGCCGTCGGGGCCGTCGATTTCCAATACCGCTGGGCCCTGTAAACGACGAACGTCGTCGATGAATTGCTGACAATAGTTGTCCGCCTGCTGGTCGCTGAGCTTCTGGCCGATCGAGGCGGGATAGAAAACGACTTGTCCCTTGCCGAATTGGTTCTCGATTCTCCCGGCCGGATCGTCGGCCATGCTGACGCCCAGAACGTCGGTAAGGCAGGAGTCCTGGCGTGGCTGCCAGTAGTGCTTGGCGATGCCCGTCGGGCCGGTGGCGATCAGGTTGCCTCCGCGACGCACGAAGCGGCGCAGAAGCTCGGCCGTCTCGCCGCCCATGGCGCGTAAGTCGAATAATATCAACAGGTTATAGAGCGACAGCTTATAGCGATCGATCTGCTCGTAGATGACCAGGTCAAATTGGATATTGTGCCTGGCTAAATGAGAGAACAACGGCGCCCGTTCGGCCACCGGCGAGAGCCCGCGCAGTACCACGCCGACGCGGCCCAGCGGCTGGGTGCGATTATAGATCTGACGGCCGAAGCGCTGGTGAAACTCATGGTAGGCCGGGTCGGCAACTCGTCCGGCGTCGCCGCCGCAGGCGTTGATCTCGGCCCACTCCACCTTAGAGCTGACACCGTTTTCGAAGGGCTTCTGTCGTCCGCAGTCTTCGAAGAGGTACTTCCATAGGCCGAAGTTGGTCCAGATGGCGCCGGTGGCAGGGTCATAGCTGCACGGCCGATCGTCCTCGCTGAGCTTGAAGTTGCCCACTTCGTTCATGGGCCAGCGCTCGTGCGCGTTATGGACGAACACCAGGTCGGGCTTGATCTGCCGGGCCATATCCCATATCTCGCGCAGAAAATCGGTGGTGCTGTTGTTCCAGTATTGACTGCGCAGCATATGGAGGAACGGACGTTCGGGCGGTAGGTTGCGGTCGCTGTCGGCGATTACCTCGACGCCGGTGCGGGCCTGTAGCTGCTGCTCGGTGATGTTCTCGGGCGCGGGCATCTCGTAGGCCTGGCCGTAGATCTGCCGGGTGTAGTCGGCGAAGCCTTCTCGACATATGGGGCAGAAGCATTTCGAGAACAGGTTGTCGAAGAACAGCCCGTCCACCCCGGCCTCGAGTGCGCCCCGGACTTTTTCCTGGAAATACTCGCGCCACTCGCGGTTGTTGACACACAGCAATACACGGCTGACCTGGCCGTGATAGGTGGCGGCCATGTAGGGGACATTGTCGCCATCGTGGTTGAGCTGGCGCCACTGTCGGGCCCGCGGCTAGGCCTCGAACATTTCCTGCCAGAAGGAGTTGGTCAGGCTGTGGTAGGCGATGATCTTGATGCCCTTGCGATGCGCTTTGCGGATATACTCGCGCATGATCTGCCACTGCACCTGATCGCCCTGATGCGAGAAACCGGGCGACCAGACCAGCGTCAGCATGTTGGTGTGGTGCTTTCGCGCGTAATCGAGCAGCTCGTCGTTATAGCCGGTAACCTTTTCCCACAGTTGCAGGGGGGTGAAGTGCCACCGGCCCGAGAGCAGCATCTTGGCGCCCTCGGCCGGTCCTTCGTAGCGAGCGATTGAGCGAAACAAGCCGTGCTCGGCCCAGCGCGGCAGCCCGGCTTTGTCGGAGCTGATGTTGGTAATAGCCATGTGAACGTGTCCTTTCGCCAAAAGGTCGGCAGCCTGAGACAGAACCGTGGTAATTCTACCGGTCGGTGCAGGTGGTTGCCAGCTCACCGATGGCCTGGCAAAAGTGTGGTGCACCCGACTGAGCAATCCGCTGCTAACGCGGTTCACACTTCAGGCGATACATAACAATGCCCCCAGAGCGGCGAACAGCACCCACACCAGACGACGAAACGGCTCGGTGCCGACTTTCCTGGCCAGGAGCATACCAATCAGCCCGCCGAGCAGAATGACCGGCAAAACGAGAACGGCTGTGACCAGGATGGAGCGGCTAATGTGCCCGGCGCTGGCGACGATAACGAGCCTGAGCAACGTAGCGAAAACAAAACATACTTGGATAGTCGCCTTAAGAGCGTCGCGGTCCATGTCGCGGCTGTAGATGTAAGCGATCAGTGGCGGTCCGCTCATGGTAAAGGCGCCGCCCATCAAGCCCGAAGCGGCGCCCACCCCTGCCGCTTGTGCCGGCCCCAATCGCCCACCCAACCGGCGTTTTCGCCGCAGCAGCGACCAGAGGGCAAAGGCTATTACCAGTACGCCCATCACCCGCCGGGCCAGTAAGTCGTCCACTGACGAAAGAAACCACACGCCGAATGGCAGGCCCGCCGCCTGGCCCAGCAACAGCGGCCAGACCATTCGCCAGTGCACATGGCTTCGCAGATGCCACAGGATCCAACAGGTGAGCACCACGGCGCACAGGTTGGTCAGGGCCGTTGCATCCAGCACGGTGCCGAATAGACTCAGAAGGGCAACGGCAACGATTCCCACGCCGAAGCCGGAAAAGCCCTGTACGAACGACGCTGCCCCCACAGCCAGTGCCGCCCAACCGACGAAGTGCCAATCGATGATCACGCCAGAAAGCACTCGATCATTCTGCCGGAGCCGATCCGGCAGTCAAGGACAGAGCTGGCCGCCGGCTGCCGCACCTGCATAGCAAGAGCCCTGGCAGGCCTCAGGCAAGGCCTGGAACTGTCGCGGGTTCGTCATGCCCGGTTGGGGGACGTCCCTGGAGACGGCCGGACTCGCCCACAAGGCCCCGCTAACATGGGCCCTGTCGGACACTACCTTGCGACGTGCGACCGGTGTGTCTGCCGGTTATAATTTCATGGAGCGGCGA
>SDBS01005914.1_pt1 | contig 11913 bp, 8 predicted proteins | sample 2277091 | NCBI WGS metagenome assembly SDBS01 (sample SAMN10404972, study PRJNA504765) | marine sediment metagenome | isolation source: marine sediment core GS10_PC15, 163 cmbsf | place: Arctic Ocean: Southern Knipovich Ridge | collected 2010 | reverse complement strand
TACCAGTTCCGTGGTCTGGGCCGATATTCCTTTGTGGTTTACGGCGGGCGAAGCCGGGCCGGATCAACTGACTCCGGATCTGGGGACGATCATACAAGAGATTGTAGATCAGCCAGGCTGGGCGGCGGGTAATGCGCTGTCCATCATCATCTTTCCAGAGCCGATCACTGATAATAGCGGCGAGCGAACCGCAGAGTCCCGGAATGGGGCTGCGAGCTCGGCACCATTGCTGACCGTCAACTTCATTCCAGCACCCGGGGCAATTCTGTTAGGCAGCATTGGCGTAGGCCTTGTCGGCTGGCTGAGAAGACGTAGAACAATATGAGCTATCTGAGAACACGACTATGAAGGGCTGTGAGTATTATACTTGCAGCCCTTTTTTCAATGCTAACGAAATCTACTTACACCTATGTGTAAAGGACGGAGCAAAATCGCGGCACCCCTGACATACTCACCTGTCTTGCTCAAAAATTAATCTGAGAGCAAGAAATAATAAATTCAGTTGTTTCTTTGGAATAACAAGCTGCTCTTTGAGAAGCTAATATATGCTGAACCGAAGCAATGATTCGAGAACATAGCAGATTTTATTGAGCTCTTAAAGTCAGCACAAACAGTAAATGCGTTGGTTTGCCTGTCAGAAAATTCTATCAATTGTTTTTAAGCTACACGGCTATAATTGTGATGCAGATCGCCGAAGATGGCTTTGCTTACAATCTTGCCATCTGTCTGAACAGCTCTGTGCACAGGTGTATCCTTATCAAGCGACATATGAGTTCTGCTAACATTAAAGCCTTTTTTGTGCCACGTTATCAAAATCCCAGGCTCGACAATAATCAGTGCCGATTTTCAATTGCTCCAGATTTTTAATAGCTACACCCAGAAAATACGGTCGATATTTTTGATTTTAGGCCTTTTGATGTTTCGCTGATAAACTATAAGTTGCTCTCTGAGCGAGATGTTCTCAATAACTACACAGATTCTTGGATAGAATAGAGCTTTCAGAGTTAAGAACAACAGCTTGAGCACGCTGATCACGATGATTTCCCTTGAAATTTGCTTAAGAATACAATTTAATTACTTAAGAAATTCATTGTACATAAGCTCTTGAATACTAATAAGTTCAACTTTTTTAGTAAGACAGGTAATTCAGAAAGGCATTAATGTTATTTAATTCATATGCTTTTTTAATTTTCATCATAATCGTTTTATGTTGCTATTATTCTCTCTCAAGGAATTTGCAAAACAAACTCCTACTTCTTACAAGCTATATATTCTATGGCTGGTGGGATTGGCGATTTCTTTCACTCCTAGCTATTTCTTCTGTAGTGAATTTTTCCTGCGGAAAGAAAATCGCATCATCAAAAAATTCGAAAACCCGAAAAATGTTCTTTATAGTTAGCCTGTGCACAAACTTGGGCATCTTGGGTTTTTTCAAGTACTGTAACTTTTTCTCTCAGAATATACATAATGTACTCAGATTAGTAGGTTTACAGGTAGATTTTCCTCTTCTTGAAATATTGTTACCAGTGGGGATAAGTTTCTATACATTCCAGGCAATGGCTTATACTATTGATATTTATCGTCGGCATGAAAATCCATGCAATAATTTTTGGGATTTTGCATTATACATCTCCTTTTTCCCACAGCTTGTTGCTGGTCCGATTGAACGATCAGTGCATCTGCTTCCACAATTTCAGAGCCAACGAAAAGTTACACCCGAAATATTTTACTCTGGATGTCAGTTAATTTTGATGGGGTATTTCAAGAAAATTCTAATTGCCGATACAGCAGCACCATTGGTAAACCAGATTTTTGGCAATATAAATTCAGCCGGAACATTTGAATTAATTCTAGGAGTCTATCTATTTGCATTACAAATATACGGCGATTTCGCCGGCTATTCTGATATCGCACGCGGAGTTTCCAGACTATTTGGAATAAATCTATGTCTGAACTTTAAGCAGCCTTATCTGACGGCAAGCATTACAGAGTTCTGGAGATGCTGGCATATTTCGCTTTCTTCTTGGCTGCGTGATTATCTTTATATCTCCTTAGGAGGCAATCGCCACGGCACTCTAAACACTTATCGCAACATTATGTTAACAATGTTGCTAGGTGGCTTGTGGCATGGAGCGAGTTGGAATTTCGTTATTTGGGGTGGTTTACATGGATTATATCTATCGTTTCACAAATTACTTTTGAAAGGCAAAAAAATAAAGTATACTACTAAACCAGAAAAAGGTTATCATTTTATTAAATGGATGCTTAAAGTGTTTTTGACGTTTAATTTGGTATGCCTAACATGGATATTCTTTCGAGCAGAGTCACTATCGTTAGCAATTGATTTCATATATAATATTTTCAGCTTGACAAGCTACCGTTTTGTTGGTATTCCCCAGCTTGCATCCTTGTGTATATTTTTGGGTTCTTTGTCTTTTCTTATAGATTACTTCTGCTGGAAAAATAACACGGAAATACCTTTTAGTGAAAATTGGTCTATTTGGATTAAAGTATTTGTTTATGCTGGAATGATTATTCTGATGGTTCTAGTTGGAGAGAATTATGCACAACCGTTTATATATTTTCAGTTTTAATCCATTGACGTTTTTCCCTTTTCCGACTAAAGCTGCTATCATTGCTTTTGCTGTTTGCTCATCGGTTTTCCTTTGTATCCAAATATTTTACATAGATTATATCAAGACAATAAAAAATGATCGAATTTCTCAGAGAATTCACATTTTGAATTCGGCTAAAGACCCAAAGCTTGTTTTTTGGGGTTCATCTCGATTCAATTCGTGTATCGATGAAAAGACATTTGCCGGGGAACTCGGACTAGATGTTGAACAAGTCGTAAATCTTTCGTGGGCTGCCTGGGAACCTTGGCAGTATCTTGTCTGTTTACGTAATTCCGATACAAAAATTGGTACCAATACAATTGCTATCATTGAGATTAATCCATGGACATTTAACAAAATTCCTTGGGATCCTATTTTTCATGAGCCGCGTCTACCGGTGGAATTTCCAATATGGGCAAATTCCTGGGAACGACTTAATTACCCTTATCCTGACCCTGAAGACAGGTTTGATATGGTCTTAGGATGTTTTAAGCCAATGGCTTTGCGGGCACCATTTTATACATGGGTAAGTCGATTTTGGTTAGGTCGATTTAAAGGAGAGTGGATTGGAAAAATTCCCAAAGCGCCTTATCATGAAGATCGGGAAAAAGAGATTTCTCTCGCTAATAACCCTAATTTCAAAGCTGAAAACATATCCCGCAACGTAATGAAGGATTACCAGTTTTGTGAATATAAAAAACAGGTCTTTGGAAAATTATTGTCGTTGCTTTACCAAAAAGGTTATAGAATTGTTATTGTTCACCCCCCTATAAGAAGAGAATTTTACAATTATGTTTCTCAATCACCGGAATGCTTATTAGAGTATAATAAACACAAAGAGTTTTTAAAATACCTTGCAAAAAACTATCTTTGCATTATCTGGAATACTCCGGAAGAAATGGCCTTAACATCTTCTATCTTTGTTGATTATGGCCACTTTAGCAGAGATGGATGTGTAACATTTTCAAAAAAACTAGGAGTTGAATTAAAGAAATTGTTCCAAGAATAATGTTCTACTTTTTGGATTGTGTTATTCGCAAATACCGAAAACATGAATCAGAGTGCAGCTGTTAAGCATGCCGCAAAGGTTCCTGCTGACACGGTTATTGTATAAAGCTCATATATCGGTACTATTTCAGGAAGTCTGCCATTAACTGTACCTAACACGTAAACAAGTTATCACTCAGGAAGCACCTATGGGACAGGAGGTGGATTTGTAAATTACTCAGGTTATATTGAAAATTTAACAAATAGACTTCGCAGGAAAATTGAATCAAACAAAGGGGTATATATTATCGTTGTTGTGAAAAGGTCACCAGCGTTCGACAATGACCTTTCGACTGGTGATATTATACGTAAAATCAACAATATAGAAGTAGCAGACGCAAGTCACTTCTTAAACCTTTTAGCAGAGAATAACGGACAACAAATAGAGTTAGAAGTATTTCGGAACGACAAAACTATTGTGAAGACAATCAAACTGAATTGAAGTTCAAGTTCTAACCGACTACTCTTAAAAACACCTTTTATAGCCGTCCTGATATGGAACGACCGTTGTCAAGTCGATAAAATTCGATTATTTTTTACTTTTCTACATTTTTATTAATGACACTTCACGGTGCAGGCTTCTTCGACGATGAATCAGTCTGATATCCGTGGATTAGTCCACCATTGGTGGACCAGCGCCGACATTGATATTCTCCGTCATGAGCTATGCTTTCTACAAATGCGAGTTCAACAGCAAAGCTGCCTATCGCAAGGACGGCTCGCATATTACTCTTATCGTGCCTGCACCTATGAGTGCCAATCCTATTTCCAGTTTTAAAGTATCAAAGAACAACTTCGGAGGACGGGTGATGAAAAACATTTTTCCTATCACGCCACCTTCCTCTTTTTGCGTGCCTCATATTCTACTAATACGGACCATATGAATCCTGCTAACTCTCTGGCCACTGCCGTTGTTACCTTACAGGGCAGCTTGCCCCGATGGACAAGTCTACGATAACGCTTGCGTAGCCGCAGCCCCGCTCGGTCTGCGATGTCTATAGCCCATTGAGGCTGACCTTCCCTTCGTTTACGCAATGCCGTGCTTACACCATAAGAGTGGCGATGATGCCACGCGGCTTCAGTCAGCAGCCGTCTGGCTCGTTTGTTGCCAGTTTTAGTGATAGAACCCTTATGCTCTTTTTCTCCGCTGGAAGATTCTGAAGGCGTCAAACCAAGATAACTCATAAAGTCACGAGCCGATGCGAATCGACCGAAATCAAATACCTCTGCGATTATAGTAATTGCAGTCAGTGTCTCTATACCGTAAAAACAACGCAGAATACCTACTACTTCTCTGTAATCTTCACTTTGCGCCAGTTTTTCCAGCTCTCTGTCCAACGTCTTGACGCGTTGTAAACAATGCCGCATCTCCGTAAAGTAGCAGTCAAATACTTCCTGAAGCAATGGCTGGTCAAATTCAACTGCCCCTAACCATCGAAGATGCTTTTGTGTCCAGTGTTGGCCGTCAATGAATACGTATCCATGGCGGACAAGCATTTTCTGCAGTTGATGGCGAATTCTTTTGAGATTCTCCTGTGCTGCCCCTCTACATCGAGTCAGTTCACGAGCTGCCTCCTGTTGCTCATCCGGTGGGTAAACCTCTGTCAGCATCTCTGCCATAGACAAACCAAGTAATTTCTTAGCATCTCGGCGGTCAGTTTTCTTCCTCTCACCTGGCTTGCGGGGAATCAGCGATGGAGCGATGACGCTGCATGTGCATCCCAATGCCTCAATTCTTCGTTGCAATGTGAATCCGCATACCCCGGCTTCATAACAGAACTTTACTTTACCTGGAGCATTTCTTTTGATCTTCCTGACCATCTTTCTGATTTCTGTGGGTGTGTTCTTCACTGAAAATTCGATGATCAGTTCATCGTTCGGATAAACTAAAGCAACCCTATGTTGTTTCTTGTGTGTATCCATCGCTACGTATGTTATACCCTTTTCCACGATCGGCTCCTTTCGATTGTATGCGGCTCTGCCCCTAAGGGGTAATCCGCGATTGCTGGTGGCAACGCACCACCGTGTCGCATAAGCTTTATCGACTTATGACAACCTTTACAATCAGGGTGCCGGTCGTTCCATATTTTCTACAGAAAATCTTGAGCTGGTTTATTAACAACAAAGTTGATATTACGGTGATGGTGTCAAGGTCATTGTTCCGTGACATTCTTGAGCGTATCCATCGATTGAAACCTGTGCCCATTGGGTCTGGCTAATGCCAAAAAAGACTGGAAAACTTGATGTTGTGAGAGTAATGAATGATAGTTAAGGTCTGTCTTGATATCAATAATCAGCCAGCTAATTCATGCTTTTGCGACCATTGAGGCTAAAAGACACTCGAAATGAAGCCGGAAATCTTGACTTATCAGGATGGATTTGGTAGTATGTTAAAAAGAGGCTCGGTGGTGTAGCTGGGCAAGGATATAGAAAGTTATATGGGAAATCCCAACTCACACAAAATCGAAAAAAAAATTCCACTTGAACTGCGTGCTAACATAAACTATATAGAGTTCTATGAGACTGCATTTTACAGAGAATTAAGGACGGAGACATATGGAAAAAAACGCAAGAGGTCTTTTTCGTAAATTTTGGTTCCACCTACCGTTCGGCTGTTTCGTGGTTGCCATCCTTTGTCTGTGCTTTACTTATGGCGTCGCGGTTGGTAGGTGGCATCTTTTTCCGTACGGGCTTCTTAACGCGGGTTGGGATTCTCTAATGGTACTTCGAAATAAGCCGCTACACTACCTTTATCCTGCACGCTACGAAGGAGAAGGAGTGGTCGTGTATGAACGTGAGCAAGTCTATCCAGGAGTGACGTTACTTGCAGGACCTTGGAAAGATGGGGATGATTGGAATCTGGGTGTTCGCCTTATCGACCTTAATGGCAAGGTGCTCCATGAATGGCAATGCAATCCACGGGATATATGGGCTCATTCTCCGCATAACGATTATGCCACCGGCACACTAGATCATAAAACAGAAACCTTTATTCATGGAGCGTTGTTGTTACCTGGCGGCGATGTTATTTTCAACTTGGAGTATTTCAGTCTTGTCAGACTGAATGCACACTCAGAAGTTGTATGGAAACTACCTTACCGCACCCATCATTCCATATTTCAGGACGATGATGGTAAGATCTGGGTTTGCGGGAATAAATGGCATGAAGACCCTGTTCCGGAATTTCCGGGTTTGAAGCCGCCATTTCAGGACGACATAATACTTAAGGTATCTCTGGACGGAGTTATCGAGCGTGAGATATCCGTGCTCCAGACCATATACCAGTCGGGATACCACAACTTGATTTTCGCCTTACGCCGAACGACCGGCGACATTCTGCACCTGAATGACGTTGAAGTACTCAGCGAGCGAAAGGCACACGCCTTTGATCTCTTCCAGGCTGGTGACATCATGGTCTCCGTTAAAATGATCAACACTATCTTTGTAATCGACGGTAGGACAGAACAGATCAAATGGTCTTTGACTCATCCGTTTATTGATCAACACGACCCAGACTTCACTGAAGACGGACACATTACTGTGTTTGATAATAATCTGGACATACTTGGTGGTAGTCGTATTCTACGTATCGAACCATCTACAAGGGAGGTCGTAGTGCTGTACGGTCATAAAAAAAAACAATACTTTTTCACAAACTGGTGCGGAAAACACCAGCATCTCCCCAATGGAAACATACTCGTCTTGGAGTCGGATGCCGGGCGAGTATTCGAGATCACTGCAGATGGTAAAGTCGTGTGGAGTTGGATCACACCGCGGTGGGATGAAAACAACGTGGCAGAAATTTTAGAGGGAACTCGATATAGTGTAGAGTTTGCCAGTTTTACAAGTAGGTTAAGAAAGGATGAGAAATGAACGATATTGTATTTACCGGGCTTTTCTGTTTTCCTGGCACTTGCTTAGCATACATTGGTCCAGGATCAGGTATCACCATGGTATGGGCCCTACTGGCAGTGATAGGCGCCATATTATTTACAGTTGTCGGGCTTCTGCTTTGGCCTATAAGACTTCTACTACGATATATCAAGAGGAACAAGTCCAAAAACGGAAGTGGAAGTACTCCAAATCTAAATACCGAAAACTCTAAGGTTACTAGAGATGATAAGAGAACTCTTCCCAGCCCTGAACATGGTTGACAGATGGCTTGCCGGTTTGCTTCCATTCGCGGTTCGGCTTTCGATGTGGGGAGCTTTAGCTGGTAGCCTCTCAATTATAATATATGCCAAGCTCTCGCCGCAGGCTTCAATCGCGAAATTGAAAAAGATGACGTGGAGTCTGCAACGCAAGATGCTGTGTATAGATCTCGAATTCGTGGATTTCATGCGTCTCTCTAAGGAAAACCTAAAAACATCACTAAGATTGTTCGCCACTGTTCTAGGCCCTGCGCTTGTTTCAGCGCTCCCTGTTCTGTTACTTGCCGTATGGATTCACACTTGTTTGGCGTATGAGGCTCCCTCGACACCTAATGATCTTGTCGTAACGGATGCGGGTGGGAACGTTGATCTGCGTCTGATTTGCCATACTAGCATGGATGAGATCTCCCACGATGAGATTCACGATTACGACCTAGCGAGCCCCGAGGCAATCGTGGTGATTGCCGACAATAAGGTCATCTACTCAGGTAATCCTTTATCACCGCCCACACCCGTGATTCACAAAAAGCGATGGTGGAGTGTTCTTCTGGACAGCCCCGCCGGATATGTTGTCGAAGATGCACCTGTAGACAGCATAAGGCTGAATCTCTCCAAGAAGCAGGTAGTAAAGTGGATGCCCAACTGGGCGACGGGATGGGAATTCCCATTTTTTGTATTCGTTTTCCTTGCAGCTCTTGGGATAAAGTTGGTCTTTCGAATTGAGTAAATTGAAACAATCAGAGGATATCTATTGAAAGCTGTGTTGCTACATGATTTCCTTGGCTGGTGTGCAGAACACAACGAAGACTTGCTGTTCTCTTTAGCCAAGTTGGAGACTAAGTTTCTTGAAGGACGCTTGTCTCAAATTAAGATCGACCGCCCGATATATGTAAGTGGATTGGCTAGATCAGGTACTACAATTCTTCTAGAACTCATTTCACAGAATGAGGGAGTCGCTTCTTACCGGTACATGGACTTTCCGTTTATCATGCTTCCCTATTGGTGGGGAAAGTTCCTGCAAATGAGCACTAAAGGCAATCATAAACCTGTTGAGCGATCCCATGCCGATGGCCTGCAGGTGACCCCGAAAAGCCCAGAAGCTATGGAGGAAATACTCTGGAAGTATTTCTTTCCCGAATGCCACGAACCAACAGTAAGAAATGTCTTGGATCAAGGCCGGGGGGCTTCAGATTTCGATACATTCTACACTCAGGTGATTCGCAAACTCCTTTTGTCAAGGGGTGCTAATCGTTACCTTGCTAAGAACAACTACAATATCGCCAGACTTGACTACCTCAGAAGTCTCTTTCCCGATGCACGTTTCGTTGTTCCCGTCAGAGAACCAGTTTACCATATCGCATCACTCATGAAACAACATCGTTTACTCTCTGAAGAAGAGAAACGCGACAAGCGTGTATTGGCCTATATGAGACGTTCTGGGCATTTCGAATTTGGTCTTGATCGGCGACCATTGAACCTGACGTCAAATGACAGGACGCTCGAAATCCAAGAGCTTTGGAACAAAGGACGCGATGTGGAAGCTTGGGCAAAGTACTGGCGAGATGTTCACATGTATCTGGTCAACCTGCTGGAAACTAACAAGGTGGTTGCAGAAAACACGCTTGTTCTCAGCTACGAGAAACTCTGTGGTAGGCCGAAGAGAACACTTGCTCGTCTTTACTCTCACGTGGGACTTATGCCGGATGTAGCCTTACTGGAGGAGCAACAAAAGCAGCTACATCTTCCCTCTTACTACGTACCTGATTTCAGCGAGAGTGACCTTGAGATTATTAATGCTGAGACTGCAGATATTCACGCGCATATAACGTGTTTCGCTGGGAACTGAGTTCAACCTATTAGCTTGTCAACATCGTTAATGTAAGTTTAGGATGCGTGTGTTCTTTTAGCGCCTGTGTTGCAGGTGAGCGATCACGATTATCAATAATCAACCAGCTAATTCATTCTTTTACGACCATTGAGGCTGAAAGACACTCGAAATGAAACCGGAAATTTTGAATTATCAGGATGGATTTGGTAGTATGTTAAAAAGAGGCTCGGTGGTGTAGCTGGGCAAGGATATAGAAAGTTATATGGGAAATACCAATAAATACATCTTCCTGTTTCTACGTATTTTGGTTGTTGCGGTTGGAGTCATTTGGGTCATAGTGTGGGTATCTCATGGACAGAGATGGAGCAATTTAACTTCGATTTTTGGTCAAATGAATTTGGGGGTTTTCGCAGTACCACTCAGTGCTTTTATCTTCAGCCTGGTAATAGTGGGATTTCGCTGGTGGCTGTTGCTCAGAACTCAATCTATCTTTATAGATTTCGGAGTCATCGTCAGACTGATTTTTTTAGGACTTTTTTATAATAATTTTTTGCCCAGTTCGGTTGGAGGGGATTTCCTGCGGGCCTGGTATGTTACCAGGCACACCGATAAGAATTTCGAAGCGGTTTTGAGCGTATTTGTTGACCGGCTTATTGGGCTCTTAAGTACATTGATAATCGCGGGTTTCTTCTATATGCTTTTCCTGCGAACTCAGACAGATGCAGTAACCTTCACCGGCCGGAGTGGTTCTTTTAAGTTTCTTGCGGAATACAAGCGAGTTATTATTTTAGTGGTCGTGATATTGGCAGGGGTTTTTTGCGGACTGTTGTTAATCAAGCGAGGCCGGGCTTTGCTGCGAATGGCCTGGCTACATATTCGAATCCACGGCGTCAAGGCGTTTGAAAAGCTCAAAGATGCGGCGCATGTTTACTACAGCAAACCCCTAACAATTCTCACGGCGTTTGGGCTGACTGTTTTTATACATATTTTGACGATTACAGGTTTCTGGTATCTTGGGAAGAATCTTGGGATTGCCGCAGGCCTCAGATACTACTATGTCTTTTTCACACTGACGTGGGTATTGGGAACACTGCCTGTCAGCATTGGTGGAACTGTGATAGTGGAAGGCACACTCGCCTACCTTTTTATCCATTATGCCTCTGTCGAAGCAGAAGCTGCGTTGGCTCTGGTTCTGTCCCAGCGTATAATATGGATTCTTGCTTCACTGCCGGGGGCGGTGATACATTCGATTGGTGCACATTTGCCGAAAGACTTTTTTGTTGACTATGATAAGCCGGTAATTTAATCTATGGTGTACTGGACAAAAAGCCGTGTTGTTAGCGGCTTCAGTTACGTAAAACCGGTAAATTGATAATAATCATTAATATATTCTACAGTACAGTTAAAATCTATGTTCTTTATTTGCCGATACTTATGGTATAGAAGGAATGTTGGTCAGCCCGGACCAGTCGGACGCAAACATTAACTGGGTTCCTACTTGATTGGTGCGAGTGTGACTGCTATACTTAGCTCTGTCTGAGCCAGCGGTTGGTGTTGGCCAGGTTGTCATAACGTCGGGTGATGTTTTACTGAGATTTGAGCTCTCCAAAGGGAAATCTGCTGGTGAGGATGTCACAGGATTGATCTGCTGTGCTTTGCCTGAGCAAAAAGACCGGGAAGAGAATCGACCTGATAAAGAAAGGAAAATACCGGCCCGAGGCCTGCAGGCTTGAGCAATTATAGATACTCCTTCGAGGTTGCGGAATGACGGAATTGAAAGAGACTATAGCAAGAATTAGCATTGATCTGAGCTGCTGCTCGACATTTTGGATACATTTTCTAAGAAGTATGCCTAAACAACGAGGAACCAGACAATGAAGAGGATCTTAGTTACAGGCGGGAGTGGCTTTCTTGGGTCTCATCTCTGCAAGAAGCTGCTCGATATCGGGAACGACGTGCTCAGCGTTGACAACTACTTCACGGGCAGGAAGGAGAATATCGCTCATCTGATCGGCAACCCTTACTTTGAGGCGATGCGTCATGACGTGACATTTCCGCTCTATGTAGAGGTTGACGAGATATACAACCTAGCCTGCCCGGCGTCTCCGATTCACTATCAGTTTGATCCTGTGCAGACAACGAAGACCAATGTGCACGGCGCGATCAACATGCTGGGGCTGGCCAAAAGATTAAAGGCCAGGATACTCCAGGCATCCACAAGTGAGGTGTATGGGGACCCGCAGGAACATCCGCAATCAGAAGGCTACTGGGG
>SDBS01005913.1_pt1 | contig 11914 bp, 8 predicted proteins | sample 2277091 | NCBI WGS metagenome assembly SDBS01 (sample SAMN10404972, study PRJNA504765) | marine sediment metagenome | isolation source: marine sediment core GS10_PC15, 163 cmbsf | place: Arctic Ocean: Southern Knipovich Ridge | collected 2010 | reverse complement strand
CGGGTTTTATCTTTTCCATTCAGGCACAAAAAGTTAGTGGGTTCGTGTTTGATGATAGCAACAATAATGGCCTGTTTGATGAGGCAGAGTCAGGAGTAGCTAATGTCCTTGTATCGAATCAGAGTGATGTTACCATTTCTGATGAAAGCGGAAAATATGAAATTACTTCATCAAGCGAGACGGTAATATTTATTACCAAACCCAGTGGTTATAAAGTACCTCTTAACAGATTAAATATTCCTCAGTTTTATTATATTCATCAACCCGGGGGATCTCCTGAGCAAAAGTATAAGGGAGTAAATCCAACCGGAAATCTGCCGTCGTCACTTGATTTTCCACTACATAAATATGCAGAAAAGGACTCTTTTAGTGTCGTTCTATTCTCCGATCCACAACCGCGGTCTTTAGAGGAAATTCATTACATCCGTGATGATGTTGTTGCGGAACTGGTCGGATTCCCTGCAGCTTTTGGTGTTGCTCTCGGCGATGTGATGTATGACGATCTTTCGCTTTATGATGCTTATAAAAAAGTCATTGCAAAAATTGGTTTTCCATTTTATTATGTGGCAGGCAACCATGATATGAATTTTGACTCTCCGGATGATACCCATGCACTGGAAACTTTTAAGAACAATTTCGGACCATCTTATTATTCATTTGACTATGGAAAAGTGCATTTTGTTGTCCTTGATGATGTCGAATGGAAAAATGAGGGAGAAGAAAAGGCACATTATATTGGAAAGATTGGTGAGAAGCAATTAAGATGGTTGGAAAATGATATACAGTATGTACCCGCTGAGTATTTAGTTGTCCTGATGATGCATATACCCTTAAATGCATTAATAAGTGAGCGTGAAGCGGTAAATGTAAAAGACCGTGATAAATTGTTTCAAATTTTGAAAAACCGGGATCATGTTTTGGCTTTGGCCGGTCATATGCATATGGTGGAACAGCAATATTTGACAAGTGATATTGGCTGGCAGGGAAAAAATCCTTTTCATCATATAACCCTCGCTGCCGTTTCGGGAACATGGTGGAATGGCCCCGAAGATGAACGAGGCATACCGATCGCCGATCAACGGGATGGTGTCCCAAACGGGTATCATGTCATGACCTTCGATGGTAATCGTTATACTGAACAATTTAAGGCAGCCGGAAAAGATGCTTCATATCAGTTAAGAATTACTTTTCCAAATGGAACCTTAAACCGGGAACAACTATCAGATTCATTAATTATTGTAAATGTCTTTAATGGCGGTGAAAAATCAGTGGTTGAGTACCGTATTGATAACGGAGAATATAAATCACTGGAAAGACAAATACGGACCGATCCCTATTTTGTCTCACTTCTTTCGACCCATAAAGATAAGTATCCGGAGTGGATTCAACCGAATATATCAAATCATATTTGGACAGGAAATTTTCCGGATGGACTAGAGCCGGGTGTCCATTCACTGGAGGTACGAACGGTGGATCAATATGGTAAGATGTATCGATCGGTTACAATATTTGAAATATCAAATTAGAAAATTTTTCCTGCATAACTGATCACTCAGCTATTCTAATAATTTCTTTAATTCTTCTGTTGTAAACACCGGCGGGCTACAGGCAAAATTATGACAAACATAGGCGGTGATCTTACCCTCTATCGGTTCTTTGCCCTGTAACAGAGAAGCGGATAAAGTAGACGCTGTTTGATCATCTTCTAGAGTAATAACCACTTTATTTGGCAGATAAGTTTTGAAAATAGTGTCATAATATTTTTCAGCATCGCTGTTTTGGGGAATAACCAGTACAATCTCCTTTGGCTTTTGCGTATAGAAGTCAAATCCCAGCAGATAACTGGCATACCCATAAGGATTACTTACCATCCGTTTTCCATATTTTTTTAGTATGTTTTCTGTCCTGTCCAGAAATTCATTTGATTCAGTAAAAGAATAGAAACGCAAATTATTGATCATTATAATCGCCGTACCAGAGGGTATTGACTGATCGTGCTCATCTTTTAGCCGTTCAATTAACTCATTCTGGTCCGAGGAGGTGTAGAAGTATCCAAATTTATCATCATCCCAAAATTTCTGATTTGTATAGATTAATAATTCATGTGCCCATTCCAGATATTCAACATTGAATAAAGCTTCATAGGCATCCAATAGTCCCTGGACAAGAAAGGCATAATCGTCCAGATACGCATGGTATTTTGCTTTACCCTTATTGTAAGTGCGCAATAAATGTCCGTCGGCATAAAGATTATTTTTTATAAAAACGATGTTTTCTTCTATGACTTTTTTGTAAACTTCATCCCGATCAACCTGATACATACGGGAAAACGCTGAGAGCATAAGACCATTCCAGGAGGTAAGGATTTTATCATCCAATCCGGGCCGGACTCTTTTAGATCTTGCTTCCAATAGAATTTTCCGCGACTCTTCCAGGATTTTATCAACCTTATTTGTGCTCAGGTTAAATCGTCTGGCTGAGGATTGTATGTCTGTTTGTATATGTAGTATATTTTTATGTTCAAAGTTACCATTCTCAGTCACATCATAATAATCACAGAAGACCTCACTCTTTTTCGCTCCAAGAAGATCATCTATTTCAGATTTTTCCCAAACGTAGAATTTGCCTTCAACACCTTCACTATCGGCATCCAGGCTGGAGTAAAATCCCCCTTCCGGGGATAGAAGTTCTCTCATGATAAAGGTAAGTGTTCCGATAGCAATTTGTTTGAAGTATTCATTACCGCTGAGCATAAAAGCATCGAGATATAATGGTACCAATTGAGCATTATCGTAGAGCATTTTTTCAAAATGTGGTACCAACCATTTTTCATCCACTGAATAGCGGGCAAATCCCCCACCAACATGGTCATATATTCCTCCCTTTGCCATACTTTCAAGTGTATGTGTTACCATATCTAAATAGTCTTTATTACCGGTATTCTTGAAATGGCGCAGAAAAAAAGAGAGGGGGTAAACTGCCGGAAATTTTGGAGCGCGCCCAAGACCTCCAAATCGGGGATCATAGAGACTTGCCAGCTGTCTTGCGCTGCTCTGCATAATATCCGAATCTGGAATATCGGAAAGGCTTCCTTCTTCATGGGCTTTCCTAAATTCTTCTTTTATGATATCGATATTTTCTTTTAGCTTTTGTTTATTCTTCCGGTAAAAATTGCTTGCTGATTGAAGCACTTTTGTCCAGGAAGGACGGCCATGGCGTTCATCGGGAGGAAAATATGTCCCCCCATAATAGGGTTCCTGATCGGGAGTTAGAAAAACATTTAGTGGCCATCCGCCGCTGCCGGTTGTCATCTGGACAAATTTCATGTAAATTTGATCGATGTCCGGTCGTTCCTCCCGATCAACCTTTATACAGATAAATAATTCATTCATCAATCGGGCGGTTTCCGGATCTTCAAAAGATTCATGTTCCATAACATGGCACCAGTGACAGGCGGCGTAACCTATACTTACAAGAATCGGTTTATCCTCGGATTTTGCCCGACTTAATGCCTCTTCACCCCATGGATACCAATCTACAGGATTATCGGCATGTTGCAAAAGATAGGGACTGGTCTCATTGGCTAAATGGTTTGATTGATTTTGCACAGAATGATTCTCCTGTAGTTCCTGTTTATTCTCTGGATCACAGGCATACATAAGTAGCAATGCGATCATGAAAAGTTTTAGCATAATCTTTATGACCTTTTCTTTGCAATAGTATACGCAGATAGTAGCGGAATAATTTCGCAATAAAAAAATATTAAGCAGGGAAGTACGTGGAGTAACACGGATTGAGTAAAAAGGTATAGGGTATAAGGGTATAAGGGTATGGGAAAATAGGCGCATAAAAAATCAAAGTTGTAGTCCATCTTCAAAATGTACTACAACTCTCAAATTTTATAAACTAATCATTACTTACCTTTTTTAATGATGATATCTCCATTTACCGTATTAATCCGGATTTTGTTTTTACCACCTGCCACTTTACCCGTGCCATAGATAAATCTGCGTGCTGACCGGTCGGAATAATCCCAGTCGCCAGATTTTTCAATATCAATCGGAAAATCACTGATGATTTTGTAATCAGCCGAGGAGCGGTTTGTAATGGTCAGTTTTATATCAAAATCCATGGATAATCCATCGGGAACGGTTAAAGTAATATCCCCGCCCATCGAGGAAAGAACGACATCTCTGTCATATTGATCAGGATCCCCGATCATTGTAACATCCACATCTCCTCCCATGGTTGTAGCTTTAACACCCCCATCAATTTCGTTAATCTCAATATCACCACCCATAGTTTTGGCCTTGACATATTTTTTTGCCGACCGGATACGAATTTCACCACCCATAGTGCTTACATTTGCGCCTCCGGGTGCATCATCGACTTCAATTTCACCTCCCATTGTCGATATTTTTATCTCCCGGGCGTCGCTGCGCTCATCCCGTCTTTTAACATTTCGATAAGATACTTCGCCCCCCATCGTGGAAGCGTCCAGATCACCAACAACATCACGTAAAGAGATTTCACCACCCATGGTTTTCACCTGACCATCCAAATCACAATCTTCAACCTTGATTTCACCACCCATCGTTGTAAGATCTACTTCTCCTTTTAGATGATAGAGTTCAATCTCTCCTCCCATTGTTTCCCCGGAAAAGCTTCCTTCAATTTCTTTGAGCATGATATCACCACCCATTGTCTCCAGTTCAAGATTATATTTTTTCGGCACTTGGATATCAACCGAAACACCGCTATGCCGGTTTTTACGGCCTTCATAAGAAATTTCAACTTTTATTCCCGAAGAACTTTCATCAACATCAATGTAATAATCTTCTTTATCTCCTCTGATATGAGCGACGATGGATACAAGGTTTTTGTCCCATCCGGTAACCTCAATATCTCCACCGGTCGTTAATTCTAAATCTAGCGTTTTGCCAGGCTCGGTTTCAATCTCCTTTTTTATTTTATCCTGGGCAAAAAGAAATATCGGTAGAAGAAACAGAACGGAAATGAGTTTAAAATTTTTCATTTTTAACTCCCTTATTATGGTATTTTTTGATTTATTTTTTTATCAAGATAATTTCTCATTTTTATCATAACTGCCGGGCTTTGTGGTACTTCAGATTCATTCAATGCTTGTTGCAGGGTATTCGGAGACATTTGTTCTCCTGTCAGATAATCAATAGCGAGTAAGCGCATTTTTACAGACTCTTCCTCCCGTAAAACTTTCAAAAATGCATTATGTATATTCTGATCATTTTTATATTCAATCAATCTGGACATCGCTTTTAAACGTATGGCGAGAATTGGTGTCTTAAGCATTGAAAAAATCAAGGCTTCCTTTAATTTGGGATCAACAATACCCCTCGTATATGAAATTGCTTTTAGCTCAGAACCGATATTCGAAGAACTTAATAATGTCTGAGCCATAACATCACGTACTAATGGATCATCTTTTTTGCTGGTTATATTCAGATGAGTGGTGACATCGAAACTGAGCGATACAGTATTTTCATCAATATCTTCATATCGCACATTTGTGTATAGATAGGGTGATTTTTGAACATCTTCCAGTTTTGTGTTTTTGGTTGCCAATGAACTGATCTGGTCTATAATGTTGGAAGTCAATGTCTCCTGATCCGGTGGGAGTGCCCGTCCTAAAAGAAAACCAATGATCAGGGTAAGAGCGGCCACCGCCATTTCCGGACGCATGGCATAGCTTTTTATTTTCTCGAAAAATTCCTGGAAAAGTCCGGGGACTCTTTGTTCTCTCAATCGAATTTTCCGAAATACTTCTGCCCGCATCTGACTGAAACGTGCCGTGTCCGGGTCAGGTGCCGGGAACTCACCACCGCTAAGTTTCCGGTGGATTTGGATTAAGTCCCTGTACTCCGGATATTTAGAAACGTATTCTTCCAATTGATCAGATTCAGTCTGGCTGATTTCACCGGACTGAAGCATCCCGAGCAGACGTTTAATTTCTTTTTCGATACTCATTATCTTCCCCAAATTCTGTCATGGTCAAATATTTTTTTAGCTTTTGTAAACTGCGAAAAAGCATGTTTTTGACGACTCCCTCGCTGCAGTTTAACGTTTCAGCAATATCCCGGATCGAATAATTTTCATAATATCTCAGGACTATAGCCAGACGATACTTTGTATTTAATTCATAGAGACTTCGTAATAAAATTGTTTTATTCTCTGAAGCCAGATACTCATCTTCCTGTGTAACCGGGGAACTGGCCTCAGCCACATGGTTGTTTAAATCCTCATGCACACCATGTTTTTTATTTTTTCTGACCCAGTTCTGAGCTTCATTATAAGAAATTCTGGTCAACCAGGTTTTAAACTGACTGTCTTCACGAAACCGGCCTATATTTTCGTATGCTTTTAAAAAAACGTTTTGCGTGATATCCATCGCTCCTTGATCGGATCTGGCAAAACTGTAAGCGATGCGATAGATGTTTTGTTGGTGTCTTTGCATCAAATCATCATATGATTCCTGCTGACCATTTTTTATTTCTTTTACGAGCATCTCATCACTTTTTTCCAATATTTTCCCTTTCTGAAAATAATAGACTCTGTTTACTTAAAAAAGTTAGCATATAAAAAATAAAAATGACATTTTTTTCGTTATTGTTATTAAATCTATCCATTTCCAATCGTTAATTTAAAATAGACCACGGATATCCGTGGTCAATAAAAGAAAATCAATAATTTAATTCCCCCTTAGCAAAGGGGGGAAGGGGAAACTTTACTGTCGCTATTTGATAAATCTACAATTCATAAATTAACCAGGTTAGCAAAAATTATAATCAGGGAAAGGATATGAAATGGTTACAAGGATATCAAACTGGTATTTGGTTTCTGCTATCTTTTTATTTTTAATCAGTACTTTAATAGCAAATGAGAAGGAGGCAACTTTGAATATTGGAGATAATGCACCGGATATCGTTTTAAATGATCAGGACGGAAATTTATGGAAACTAAAAGATCATCTTGGCAAAAAAAATATCGTTGTTTACTTTTATCCAGCAGCAATGACCGGTGGTTGTACAAAACAAGCCTGCAGCTACCGTGATTCTAAAAATGAACTTGAGGAACTGGACATTGAAGTTGTAGGTGTAAGTAGTGATGCGGTTAAAAACCTGAAAGTATTCCAGCAGGCCCATCAGTTAAATTTTGGTCTTTTATCCGATGCAAGCGCTGAAACGGCAAGAAAATATGGGGTTCCACTCGATCAGGGAGGCTCGATTTCCCGAAAGATCGGAGATGATGAAATAACACTTGAGCGTTCCTATACTGTATCCCGATGGACTTTTATTATCGATAAAAAGGGAAAAATTGTTTATAAAGATATGGAAGTTGAGGCCTCAGAGGATAGTCAGAAGGTGATTGAGTTTTTGAAAAACGTAAACCGTTGAGCGTAAAGCGTGGGGCGTCGTGCGAAGAGCTATGGAACAACCCACAGATTATCCCGGATCTCTAATTTTGTATTGTCGAGATAGACGGCTTTTCCCACACCCCCTTGCCGGAAATCAGTGACAATATCCACATGCTGGGCAGATCTGTTTAAAACACCTTTTTCAAAAAGACCGTCAGCTTCCTTTTTACCTTTCTCAGAAGCAGGTTCAGTGACAAAACACTCCGGATAGCTGGCGCCAATGGCAATATGCAAGGTTCCACCAACCTTCTCGACAAACAAAGGGTGTTTCAACACTTTTTGGATGCCACTATTCATCCCAAGGGCTACTTCTCCGAGGCGATGTGAACCTTTATCTGTCTCAATAATCTTTTTTAGGGTATCTTCACCACTTTTAGCAGAATACTCTTCTATAACGCCATTAGCAAAACGCAGATAGACACCCTGAATCGTAACGCCCATATAGGAAACGGGAAGATCAACAAATATTTCTCCTTCGACGGTATTTGCATCCGGGCTGGTAAAAACTTCACCATCGGGAAAATTACGCTCGCCGGTACACTTTACGATATTTCTTCCCAAAATAGTCATCTTTAGTTCCAGATCTTTTCCTGAATCCGGGTGTGTTGTTATGATTCTGATGACTTTACTCTTACTCATGAATTGGTAGATATCTTCCTCAACTTCATCTAACATTCTCGGATCAACGATGGATGCATTGACGATAAAATCTGTATAATCTTCCAGGGTCATTCCCTCCATGTCAGCAAATCCCTGAGTGGGGAACAGGGTTAGCACCCAGGGTTTGAATAAACGAATCATCTTAAAGGGCTCGTCAGCCTTCATAATTGCCCGTGAGGTGTCATCGGGGAGATTGGCATATAATTCGGGAAATTCAGAACCTAGAATTTCAATATATTTTGTCATCGATTTATATCGATCTTCCAACCAGGCCGGTACCCGTTTAATCTGATCGATCGAACCGTGCCGTGCCATTGAAGCGCCCCAGACCTTTCCCCTGTCATTATCGGGAGGCACCAGATATAAGTCTGCGATCGCACCTGCAGAAACAATTTTATCCTGCATCACAGACATTAGTGGCCAGGTGATATGTTCACCCTTGATCATGACAATATCATCCGGATTAATACCTTTTAATGAATAGTCCAATAAGTAACCTGCCCAGGTTTCGAGATTTTTCTGGTTAATATTGATGGTCATTGTGTCTCCTACAAAATATATTTATTAATCTTGCCGATCCCTTAAAATTTTCAGAACTCTTTTCCTTTCAACTATATCAAGAGAATTATCAAACCAGGGGTAGAAAATATCAGTCTCAAGATTGCGATGCATACTGAGCATTTCTTCAAGTCCCACACTGAGCAATGTGATTTCAGAATATTTTTTTTCGATTAGCATTGTTTCGATTTTATCGATAAACATACTTTTAATTTGAATATGTTCATTTTTTAATACAAAAGTGGTGTCCGCACCGGGAAAACCAGTCCGTTCTTCAAACAATGGAAAAAGGATTTTTTCTTCCCATTGAAAATGCTTTTGTAGATTTTCTCTGAATTGAGAAAACACCTTTACTGATTGATCGGAATTATTTTTTATATGGGAAAGAAACTGATCAAACAGAGCTACAAACTCTTCATGATCCTTATCCATTAATTTGAGAATTTCCTTCATATAATTCTCTAGTTCAATTTAACCGCAAAGACACAAATGATAACCCTCCCCAGTTCCCCTCCCTTATGCATAAGGGAGGGGATTAAGGGGTGGGTTATAGTGTCCTTTGTAGTTAAACCAGTTTCTTTATTTCAGCCAGGGCATTATCGAATTTCGATACATCTTTACCGCCCGCCGTGGCCATATGCGGATTTCCCCCGCCTCCACCATTGACTACTTTAGCAACTTTTTTTATGAGCTCACCGGCTTTTAGCCCCTTTTCTTTGATGAGATCGTCGGTGACCACACAAACAAAACTAATTTTTCCTTCATTTATTGTTCCCAGAACCGCCACTGTTTCTTTGGACTTATTGCGAATCTGATCCCCCAGTTCCTTTAGCTGGGCCATATTAGAATTTTCCAGGGCATGTGAAATAACCTTAACACCATTGATTGTCTCTGCATTTTCAAGAATATTCTGAATTTCACCTGAAAGGATTTGTGAGGATAATTTTTCCAGTTCTTTCTCTAATTGCCGCCGACTCTCGATGAGCTCCTTAACCTTATTCTCAAGTTGGTTTTCGCTGGTATTTAATAGTTCAGACATATGACCCATCTGATTTCGGGCATTTTGCAGATATTTGACTGCTTCTTTGCCGGTCAAAGCCTCTATTCGTCTGATACCAGAGGCAATGCTGCCCTCATAGGTGGTTACAAACAGGCCAATCTGGCCGGTTCGGTTTACATGTGTTCCACCACACAACTCCAGACTAAAATCCGGCACCTCAACGATTCGCACAACGTCATCATATTTTTCGCCAAACAACGCTATCGCGCCTCTCGCTTTTGCTGACTCAAAAGAATCCTGCGCGATCTCCAGGGCCAGATCATCTTGAATCCTGGCATTAACCTGACGTTCAATCTCGGATATCTGTTCGGGTTCGACTTTGGCAAAATGAGTGAAATCAAATCGTAACCGGTCGGGAGTAACCAGTGATCCAGCCTGCTGAACATGCTCTCCAAGCGCATTTCTCAACGCTGTATGTAACAGGTGTGTGGCCGTGTGGTTTTTTTCGGTTTGACGTCGGTTATCAGTTTGAATCTCGGCAAATACACGATCTGAATCTAGCTTAAATCCTTCCGGTAGCCGGCAAATATGAATAACCGTATCCCCATCTTTTTGTGTATCGAGGACTTCCAACTCAAATCCTTCGAAAGAAATAATTCCTTTATCTCCGACCTGACCGCCGGATTCGGCGTAGAAAGGTGTATCTTTGAGTACGATATGCAGCTTATCCTTATGAGCTGAGTAACGCAGTATATGTGTCTCTATCGCATCTTCCGTAAAGCCGACAAAGTTTGTTCCCCCTTTTTCACTGAATATTACCCAGGAATCTTCCGGAATATCTGCGGATTGAAATTTAGCTGCTTTTCGGGCACGTTCCTGCTGTTTTTTCATTTTTTCATCAAATCCAGTTTCATCCAATTCGAAACCGGCTTCATCGGCGAGAATACGGGTGAGATCAACCGGGAATCCGTAAGTATCGTAAAGTTTGAAAACATCTTCTCCGGGGATAATATTTTGTTTGGTTGTTGCCAGCTCGGATTTAATTTTATCAAATATTTCCAGTCCACGGTCAAGGGTACGGTTGAAATGTTCTTCTTCTGAACGGATAACTGTTGATATATGATCCAGTCGTTCTCTGATTTCCGGAAAGGTATCTCCAAGGACCTCGACCACGGAGGGTACGAGTTTATAAATAAACGGTTCGTGCATGTTTAGATTTCGTCCATACCTGGCCGCCCGACGAAGGATACGGCGCATGACATATCCCCGACCTTCATTACCGGGAATAGCTCCATCGGCAATAGAAAATGATAACATGCGCACATGATCTGCGATTACATGAAAGGCGGATTTGTCTGCAGATTCTGGGTAAGAAATATTGGTCACTTCTCCAATTTTATCAAGAATCGGTGTAAACAGATCAGTTGCATAATTGGACCTTTTTTTCTGTAAAACGGCGACAATCCGTTCAAATCCGGCGCCAGTATCTACATGTTTTTCCGATAGCGGATTAAGTTGATCTTTATCATCCCTGTTGAATTGGATAAAAACAAGATTCCATAGTTCAATATACCTTCCGCAGCCACCATTAACAGCACACTGATGATTTGGGTCTTTATTGTCACAATATTCTTCACCCAAATCAATGTGGATTTCTGAACAAGGTCCGCATGGACCGGTCTCACCCATCTCCCAGAAGTTGTCTTTTTCATCAAATCGTAGAATATTATCTTTTGAGATATCAGTAACCTCAGCCCATAATTCTGCCGATTCATCATCATCCCTGAAAACTGTGGCAAATAGATTGTTTTTTGGCAACTTCCAAATATCGGTTAAGAGTTCCCATGCCCAGGCAATCGCTTCCTTCTTGTAATAATCTCCAAATGACCAGTTGCCTAACATTTCGAAGAAAGTATGGTGATACGTATCGTGACCAACTTCTTCAAGATCATTATGCTTTCCACTAACACGAATACATTTTTGGGTATTAACGGCACGATTATACGGCGGCGATTTTTTTCCTAAAAGAATATCTTTAAACTGATTCATTCCGGCATTGGTAAAGAGTAGGGTGGGATCATCCCGAGGTACAACGGGCGCACTGGTTACAAAGGTATGTTCTTTTTTCTTAAAAAAATCGATAAATGAATTTCTGATCTCTTTTGATGTCATCATAGGTTAAATTTAAATCCTATTCATTAATTTTCAAAATGGGAATTCGGATAAAGATGTCATTCCCGTCCCGC
>SDBS01005912.1_pt1 | contig 11914 bp, 12 predicted proteins | sample 2277091 | NCBI WGS metagenome assembly SDBS01 (sample SAMN10404972, study PRJNA504765) | marine sediment metagenome | isolation source: marine sediment core GS10_PC15, 163 cmbsf | place: Arctic Ocean: Southern Knipovich Ridge | collected 2010 | reverse complement strand
AAGTAAACTTATTAATCTTGATGAGATTTATTTCTCGCCTATGGTTTATACATAGTTATCTATTTTTCAGCAATAAAGTTGGTACAAAAGCCCGAATACTAATAGATAAAACCAGAAAATGGCTTTTAAGATACAGAAAGTGGTACTACGTGCATGTTTAATTTATAGCATCAAATGTAGAATCTGTATATAAGAGGTTGTGAGACAACCTCAATTATAATTTACAATTTTCTTGCAAATATTTTAAAGTTAGGATATGATGAGTTTAAAACGTGCAGGAGGGGAAATTGGCTCCTCTTTTTAAATCTGAAAGAAAAAAGACCTTATTAGAAAAAGAACCAGAACATCCATCATATATTAAGGAATGGTTGAAAAGAAACACATTCCATCATTCCAGTTTTGAAGATGTCGAAAAACTTGTGAAAAAAAAGAATGAACTGGGCTGCACAATCAGCCTGTGTTTTCCTACCCTGAATGAAGAAAAAACTATTGGGAAAGAGATTTTGCTCATGAAGGGCGAAATCATGGAAAAATATCCTCTCCTGGATGAGATTGTTGTAATTGATTCAGGCTCCACAGATAATACCGAAGAGGCTGCACGGGATGCTGGTGCTGAATTTTTCTATTCAAATGAAATTCTCTCCCAGTACAGGTCTTACAGGGGGAAAGGGGAGAACCTCTGGAAGAGTCTCTACATTCTTAAGGGAGATATAATCTGCTGGATTGATGCGGATATCACGAATATTCATCCTCGGTTTGTGCTTGGACTTGTGGGCCCGCTTCTTGAGTATCCTCACCTTTCATATATAAAAGCCTTTTATAAGAGGCCTATTCGTATACATGGTGAGCTGCATTATACAGGAGGTGGAAGGGTAACAGAGCTTGTGGTTCGGCCGTTCTTTAATCTGCTCTTCCCCGAGCTGACCGGAATAGCGCAGCCCCTTTCCGGTGAATATGCGGGCAGGAGAGAGCTTTTAGAGAACATCTCCTTCTTTACAGGATACGGAGTAGAAGCCGGGCATCTTATTGATATAAGCAGGCTTTTCGGCCTCGATGTCATGGGGCAGTGTGATCTCAACGTGAGAATACACAAGAATCAGAACATAGAAGCTCTGCGGTCCATGTCATACAGGATCCTGAAAATACTTCTCCAGCGGGCTGATGATATGGGAAGAATAGAAATATTTCAGGACATATCAGACTCGCTGCAGATCATTACCGGAGTAAAGAACAGTTATTCGATTGAAAAGTTGAAGGTCTGGGGAACTGAAAGGCCTCCGATGATTACAATTCATGAATACCGTGAAAAGAGAAATATAGTCCCTGAAGAGCCGAGAAATGCAGATCAGGGTTATGGTAAACCACTTCCATATACAGCGTCTCTTATGTTTCATAAAGAGCTGATAATTCCCCGTTTGAAGGGGAAAACTAAATCTGAAGTCATAACAGAGCTCCTGACTGCCGGGAAAAACAGGATACTGGACCTTGAGGAGGCTAAAAAGGCATTGAAAGATAACTGGGAAGTGGTCCATACTCCAATCAATAAGAATATTGCCTTTTTTCATGCCTTCGGGGATTTTGTCGATGATATAGTGCCTATAATAGGCCTTTCTCCAGAGGGCATCGATATGAAGCTGCCCGATAAACTTACCATCCACATAGCATTTATGTTCCTTGCTCCGGAATACCTTGGTGAAATTTACAGGAGGATGATCGATTCTCTTTCCAAGATCTTTTCACATATTGAGCATTTTGAATGGCTTGTTCGTTGTAAAACGCCGGATGAAATAATTGCTTTTATAAGTTACCTTGAAGTAAAAAATAAAATTATGAAGATGCTTAATATAGAAAATATCAAGGATGTGAATATTTAGCTTACCCGCCCTATTTAGTTCCCGGGAGTGCATATTATTCATACATTTCCATCGCCTGGTATGGACAGGCAGGGATACAGAGCCCGCAGGCAATACACTTGTCCTGGATGAAGTTTACAAACATGGTGTTCCTGTCTTCTATAAGCAGAGCACCTGTTGGACAGATGACCGTACAGGCGCTGCAGTGCGTGCACCTTTCATCGTCCCGCGCTATCACCTTGGATACAGGTTTATAGGTAATCCCGATATCTGTTAGATATTTTAATCCGGCATCGATATTTTCTTTTAACCCCGAGATCTCAATAACCAGTGTTCCCTCTTCATCCTGATCGATTCTGGCCCTGGATATGTTCATTGTAAGATCATAATTTTTAATAAGGTTTGAAATGATTGGCTTTTCTGTGAGCTTCTTCGGATAATGGAGCATGATATTTCTTGCTATGGTCCTCTGCATGATTATCTTCACCTTTTCGTTTTAATTTCAAGTGATTTGAAAGTCTGGCCTGATTCAACGCCGGGTAGAGGAGCTACCTTTTCAGTAAGTTGAAATTTTCCTGTTGCTATCCAGTTTTTTAAAGTCTGGGCAATTTCACGGGCCATCGGGTAACTGGAAATGGATGCTGTCGATACTTTTTCCCCCCTGATTGTTGCCACGCCGCTTCTCAGGTCTCTATAGTTTAATTCTGCTAAAATTTCATTTTCTCTTTTTGGATAGCTGCTCGAATAATCGATAACAGGGGCATAGATATCTTCATCCTTTATTGATACAAAGGATATCATCTCTTCATCGATTATGGGTATGGGGATCCCTATTCCCATAGAAAGGCTTACTCCGTATCCAAGCATGGATACTCCTTTTACATAGCGTGTGCTCATATTTTTCATATCACCGGCTACCGAGATTGTGCCGGCTCCCTCTGTGGGGACCCCGGTCTTGCCTCTCCGTGCAGTGGGATTGTGCTGGGTTCCTTCCCAGATAACATATCCAACACTGCCGCCTAGAAAAATTCTCGTGCCTATCCCTATCGTTCTGTAGTATGGATCATTTAATAGCGGGCTGAGCTGGCCGGCAGACGAAAAGTTTGCATTACCCATGCCGGGCTGAAGGACTCCAAGATAGGTATAGATGACTCTGGATGAGAGATTCACAGCAACATTGTAATTCTGATAGGCGTTTCTGGGGTTTACAAGGTATGCCTGGTTAAGATCTTTTATGTTGATGGTTGTTTGAAGTTCTTTTCTTGGATAGCAGTCGGTGCCGTAAGAGGTTGCTTTGAGAGTAATGTCCTTCCCGTCAATAAGCTCTTCTATTACATACCCCCTCCATATTTGAATCTTCCCGGATAGATCTTATTTGCCGGATCTTCGTCCGGTATCTGGGTTGCTCCAATGTATACATCACAGGCAGCCAGCCCCCCGTAGGCAGGCACGTCATTCAGCCATGCATTTTGTATTTTCATTCTTGGAGCTGAGTGACCGAAATTGAGAAACGCCCCTGATGAGCACATCGGGCTGAATGTCCCTGTTGTAACGACATCAACCTCCCGGGCGGCTTTTTTATATCCTTTTTCCTCAACATAAGGAATTATTTCTTCTGCTGTAAAAACAACAGCTTTCTCATTTTTTATCCTTTCATTAATTTCCTGTATAGTTTTTGCCATTTTACACTCCTGTAGCTGTAATGTTCTAATTTAAGGGGCAAAAACCGGGCATTCTCCATAACACAGCCACCACCTCACTTTTTAAACCGGTTATTTCAATATACTCCACGTGTAAATAAATTCAATCAAAATCAGTCGAAATTTTTCAGGAACATGTTTAAAGATCAGCAAATATATGTTAAGATATCTGGTAACATATTTTATTTGCCGGCACTGGTTTAAGATTGACTGGTGTAAATTAAATTAAGGGGAAACTAAATGAAAGAAAAAAGGGTTGCTGCAATAGCAGGTGCCTCATCAGGAATAGGGAGAGCCACCGCCATTCATCTCGCACGCATTGGGTATGCGGTTTCAATCTGTGCGCGAAGGTCAGAGCTTATCCATGAAATAGCAGATTCTATACATAAAGAGGGGGGAGAGGCCTTTGCGCTGAAGGCGGATATGACTGATTGGAAAGAAGCACAAAATTTTATAAAAAGCACAGTAAAGGAGCTTGGCAGTATAGATGTTCTTTTCAATAATGTTGGGGCGGGAATCCGGTTTGCGGATTTTGAGGACCTTACCATTGAAGAGATAAATGAAGGCATTGCCGTGAATCTAACCTCTGTCCTCTATGGGTGTAAGGCCGTGCTGCCTGTTATGAAGAGCCGGAAGAGCGGGCATATTATCAATACATCATCTATTCTGGGAAAAAGGGCGCGTTCCGGATTTTCAATTTATACTGCCGGAAAACACGGGGTTGAAGGTTTTTCAAGGTCTTTATATAATGAGGTAAAAAAATACGGTATAAAGGTGAGTATATTAAGCCCGGCAATGGTGAACACCGATTGGGCCAGGAAGGCCGGTTTTGATAATCCAACCGCGAAAGGCAAGATTATAGAACCTGAAGATATAGCCCTGGTCGTTCAGCATTTGATTGAGCTTCCCGATCACATTACAATATGGAATGTTGATGTTATGGCACTTTCCCAGACATTGAATCCACTTTGAAATTTTAAAAGGATGATAAAATGGCCGAAATGACTCCTCGTATAATATATAGAGAATAAAATGGCAGAAATGACCTCCAGAGAGCGCGTAATTGCCGCGATAAATCACAGGGAACCGGACCGTGTGCCCTTCGATATTGGATCAGGCGGGAGCACTTCCATAGTTATAGAGGGTTACGAGAATCTCAAGCAGTATCTGGGCTTACAGGGAGAATCGGGAAATACGCGGTTTCTGAGCAGGGCATTTCGGATAGTTAGGATTGATGAGAAAGTGATGCGCCGGCTGGGTTCAGACTGCCGCCCTGTTACTATAAAGCCTCCTTCCAACTGGACTCCGCCTCCTTCCGGGCCGGGAACATTCACCGATATATGGGGAATAACCTGGAAGAAGGTATATTACACAGCTGGTTGTTGTTACTATGAGGTTTTGAAATATCCTCTGGCCGGAGCAACCATTGATGATCTGGAAAGCTATCCGTGGCCTGACCCTCTGGATCCTGGGTTCACGGAAGGCCTGGCAGAGGAGGCAAGGGCACTTTATGAAGATACGGATTACGCAATTGTTGGAGACGGGAGATTCAAGAGTTTCTGGGAACTTGGATACATGATGCGAGGGTACGACCGGTTTCTGATGGATCTTGTAATAAATCCCGAATTCTTTTCCGCGCTTATGTCAAAACTGCTTGAAATAAATATTGCCGGAACCGGGTGTTTCCTTGACGCGGTCGGGCCATATATACAGGTGTTCCGCACAGCTGACGACATGGCAACACAGAAAGGGCTGCTGTTCTCACCCGGGATTTACAGGAAATTGATAAAACCGGTGTATAAAAAATATTATGACTTTATCAGGTCAAAAACCGATGCCAAAATATTCTTTCACAGCTGCGGAAATGTTACGGATCTACTTGATGATTTTATAGAAAACGGTCTGGATATAATCAACCCGGTTCAGGTTTCTGCAATGGGAGACACTGCTGAATTGAAGGCCAGGTTCGGAGACAGGCTTGTTTTCTGGGGAGGCATCGATACCCAGCATGTGCTGCCCCGAGGTTCAGTTGAGGATGTCGAGGCAGAGGTGCGAAGGCGCATACAGGACCTCGGGCCTGGAGGCGGGTATATAGTATCAGCCGTGCATGCGATTCAACCGGATGTTCCTCCCGAGAACATCCTTGCTATGGTGGACGCAACCCGGAAGTACGGAACCTACCCGCTTACTGATTGATGAATGAAAATAGTTACTTAAAAAACATATCAAGTGTGAGGAGCGGGTGGACAGCAGGCTTGTCAGGGCTGCGTGAGGTAATATTTTTAGACTCATAACATTATTATTTTATTGAGAACAGGTGGAAGGATGTGCTTGCTGGGTTTAGGATTTGTTAAAATTGGTATATTATTGGCTGAAAAATCTATTGTAAACAGGCATAAGAAGGTTTGAAGGAGGCATTTGGAGAGTTGGAAGTTTTGCGTTAAGCATACAAGCATATAAAAAAGGAGGGTCAGGATGGATAAATCAATTAAATGGCTGGATAGTTGTTTATCAATCAGACAAGGTCACCTCTTTATTGAGGAGTGTGACACAGTTGAACTCGTGGAGAAATTCGGGTCCCCAATATATGTTATTTCGGAAAATCAACTCAGGCGTAATATCCGGCATTTTAAAAAGGCTTTCGAGGAGCGATGGCCGGAAGGCAAGGTGGAAATTATGCCGGCAATTAAAGCTAACTGGGTCCTCGCTTTACGCCATATACTTACTCAGGAAGGGGCCGGATGTGATATTTATTCTCCCGGTGAGCTTTATGCTGTTCTCCATACGGACATAAATCCCGAGAAAGTATCCGTAAATGGAAGCGGCAAGAGTCCGGAGCATATAAGTAATTGCATTAAAGCAGGTGTCAGGATTACAGTCGATGACATTGATGAACTGGATATCATTGAAAAGGAAGCCGACAGGCTCAAAAAGAAGGTGAAGATACGGTTTCGGTTGAAACCTGACATGCCGAATCTCTGGAAACCCTCAAATTTTGTTGTTGAGCTGGTTCCAATAGACCTTGGCATGCAGGTGTATAAAAACGGTATTCCTACCGAGCATGTGGTTGATATGGGCCGCAGAGCATTGAATATGAAAAACATTGAGGTAACCGGTTTTCATATACATCTGGGCCGTCACCACCGGGCTCCCTGGTTCTGGAAAGGCCAGATGAAAAAGTATGCCAGGCTCATTGCAAAGCTCAAGGAGGAGTGGGGAGGATATGAGCCAGGGGAGATCGATATTGGAGGCGGTATTCCCACCCCCCGTGATCCCTTTGCGAGAATTGTAAGCAGATTAGATTTTCCTATCCTGGCGGTTTTCTGGGTCATGACTCTGCTGTTGAAGATCCTTGGAGATAAGACACGGTATAAAATTATATCCAAAGCGTTAGATTTGTTCATACACAAAAGCCCGAATAAAAGCCTTGCCCCGGAGATCGAGGAATATGCCGAGGCAATCACGGATACTTTACTGAAAAATTTGAAACGGGGCGGGATTAATCCTGATGGAATTACTCTGCAGATTGAACCTGGAAGAAGTATGTATGGAGATACCGGGATTCATCTCGCAAAAATACTCAAAACAAAAAATCAGACACGGCCGATAAAGTGGAACTGGGTACTGCTCGATACGACGTACTTTTTCATGGCAGGAGGGGTGCTGGAGTATAACCTTCACGATTTCATCCTGGCGAATAAAGCGGACAGCAGACCGGTAAAAACCGTGGATATTGTTGGAAGATCCTGTTTTGCAGACCGCATGATGCCGGAAGTTAATTTTCCCGAAGTTGAAGCCGGTGACATTCTAGCCATACTGGATACTGGAGCATACCAGGAGGTATCTGCCAGTAATTTTAATGCGCTGCCCAGACCGGCCACTGTTCTCGTCAACGGTGATAAAGCAGAAATTGTAAAGCGGGCTGAAACTGTTGGGGATGTATTTAGAAGAGACAAGGTTCCTGAAAGATTGTTGAAGAAAAAAGCGGAGGAATTAAAAGTGGGGAAGGTTGGTTGAGGGGGACCCATCACGTTAAAATGCCTATATAAAGAGCCAGTGTGCCCAGCCCAACGGCTGTGGCGCGCTCTTCAATAGGAAACCATCTTGCGGCCAGTTTGGTGATAGATCCGATCACAGGCGGTTATCCTACGTCTATTCGAGATTCGCCAACAAAAAAAAACCGTGAAAAGCCCCGATTTGCCCATGAAATATTCACGAATGCTTTTCCTACCAAAAAACGACCGCCTTATTGTAAATATTCTATCCGTAATAAAACATTCTGTTAAGAATAAAGAAAATGTGAAGTTTCCAGGGCATTACAAAAAAGGTAACAATCGTGATATTTTTTTGAGATTAACATTTTTATGGGTAATTTCTATTTCTACAACTTTTCTGGGAAAACATTAAATCCAACCTTTTTAGAAATACGCCTCATATTTTTATCAAATGAACAAATATATAATTTATCCCCAAAATTATCTTTGAAATCAATTGCCGTTGCTAAGTGAATTGCATCAAGAGTCCTGCAGTTCGAAAGTACTTTTTTGATCTCGATAATGTCAAGAATAGATTTATCGAATATTCTCAATGTTACCTCTTGCAGCAAGTTTTTCAGTTCAATTTCTTTCTCTTTTAACCAGGTTTCAGGAAGTTTATTTTTATAATTAAAATGAATGCGTCTGAGTGTTATAATACATTCTGCTCGTAAAAGAATAGAACTTACACGTATGTCCTCATTTTGCCAAACATTTATTGTTCGTGAAGATAAATTTTCTTCTATAATTATTGAAAGCAAGAAGCTTGAATCTATGTAGGATGCCATAGTTAAAGTCTATCTTCTCTGGTCTTTTGATAGATCCTTTTCCAATCAACTGAAACCCTTTTTTTTCTCTCACTTTTTATTATTGTATCAATTACACTCTTAGTTCTTACGGCTCTAAGGATTTTTCCTTTTTCTTCTTGTTCATTTAGATAATTCATAATATCTGAATCAATATCAGATTCATTGGGAATAGGTTGTTTTATTTCTGCAACAATTTCATTTCTATCTGTAACAATTATTACTTCTCCATCTTTAACAAGTTTTAAATATTTGCTAAGTTTATTTTTTAATTCCCTGATTCCAACAGATTTCATATTATAAATGTAGATATTGTAGCTACAAAAGTCAATAATGAAGTGGATTTAAAATGGACTGGCATCAAATGCTGAAAGTAAGCGTAAAGTAATAGGTCAGATATTAGAATACGGAGCATATTTATGGGGTATGACGTATGAGGAGGTTGATGCGCGCGTACATACTCTTACTGAAAAAAACCTGGTTGATTTAGTTTCTGAAGAACCAGGTATTCCAGATTGGGATGAAGAGAACTTTCAAAGTAATGTTCAGGAATCACTACAGAAGGGAGCTTTCATTCAATGCTTTAGAAATGCGGCGGTTTACCATTTTTTCTGACCCGGTATCTTAAACGGCAGAAGGCACTTGAAATTTTGTTTAGAGGTAGGGAAATCAGCGCAAAGGAGGCATTGGAACTTGGATTGATAAATGGCATATTCCCAATAGATGATTTTGAAAATAGCTGTATAGCACAGAAGCTAAAAATTACTGACATTCTAATTAATAACGCGGCTGTATGTCCTGCCTCCTTTATTAAAGATACAACGGAAGATGAAAAGATACTCTATACTTTTTTTATCCTGTTAATGTTGTTTATGGCAGCTCCTTTCATCCTGAATGCAGAACAAAAACCACTAATTCCTGAAGAGTTTGAAAGAGGGGGTTCGGGGGACCATCGTTACATTATCATCTAAAGTCTCAAGGCAGGTATATAGTGTCCGCCGTGCATGCGATTCAACCGGATGTTCCTCCCGAGAACATCCTTGCTATGGTGGACGCAACCCGGAAGTACGGAACCTACCCGTTTACTTGTCTATCTCTTATACCCGAACTTTCTTAAGAGATCCTTTCTTTTTTGAATATCTGCATCATTTTCCACTCCTTTTGGGGAGTATCCGTCAATCACGCCCAGGATGCCCCTTCCCTGTTGTGTTTCACCTACAATAACCTCAAGCGGATTTGCAGTTGCGCAGAATATGTGCACTACCTCTCTCGTTGCCTTGATTGATGGAAGGATATTTATGGGGAACCCCTCTTTCATATATATAACAAATATGTGTCCCGCACCTATTTTCTCAGCTGCGGTGACAGCAAGCCTTATTAGCTCCTCATTGTTGCCATCTTTCCGAACGAGGCAGACACCGGAAGCTTCGTTGAACGCTATGCCGAACTCAATCTGATCGGATGTGTTTATAATTGCCTCGTAGAGATCTTCGATACTCTTGATAAAGTGTGTCTGCCCGATAATAATGTTTGCATCTTCAGGCATCTCAATTTTTACTGTTTTTATATCCATAGTAACCTCCCGGACTATTTTTACATTATTATACATGGGAAAATGGGTTTGAAAACAGATTTTTGTTTTACGGATGTGAAAAAAGTAATATTTTTTAAAAAACAAAAAGGGAATATAATATGATAGCAATAACAGGCGGCGGCACAGGCGGGCATATTTTCCCCAATATTTCCATTATAGAGGAATTAAAAAAAAGAGGGTGGATGGATATTTTCTGGATCGGGGAAAAACATGGGAAGGAGCAGGGCTGGGCCGAAAAAGTGAATGTTCCTTTTTATGGAATAAATACAGGTAAGCTGAGAAGGTACTTTTCATTAAAAAACATTACAGACGTATTTCGTGTTATTATTGGTATTTTTCAATCCCTTTTTATTTTATTGAAACTGAAACCTGATGTGCTTTTTTCAAAGGGCGGGTTTGTATCAGTGCCGCCTGTACTGGCGGCCTGGATATTGCGTATCCCGGTAGTAACCCATGAGAGTGATATCAACCCCGGGCTCGCTACAAAGATCATATCACGTTTCGCATCTGTTATCTGTGTCTCATTTGAGAAAACCAAGGGTTTCTTCAGTAAAAAAAATATTGTTCATACAGGAAACCCTGTGAGAGATCTGATCAGGCAGGGTGACCCGAAAAAGGGGCTGAAGTTTCTGAATTTTAGTGAAGACCTTCCGATAGTTCTGATTGTCGGCGGCAGCCTCGGAGCATCTTCGATTAATCAGGCTGTTCGTGAGATGCTAGAATTACAGGATCTCACCTTTAATGTGGTTCATCAATGCGGCCAGGGAAATTATCAGCACAAATCTTCTCAGAATAGCAGGTACAGGCAGTTTGAATTTATTGATAAAGAGATAGGGGATGTGATGGCTGCCTCGGATATAGTTGTCTCACGGGCCGGGGCGGGTGCCCTCTATGAAATAGGATATTTAAAGAGGCCATCGATACTGGTGCCTCTCCCAAAATCGAAGAGCAGGGGGGAGCAGATTGAGAACGCGCTTTATTTTGAGGAAAATGGCGCATCACGCATTATCAGTGATGAGCATTTAAATGGGAATGTGCTGTCTGAGGCTGTTAATCAGCTTCTCACCGACAGGGGAAAACTCAGGATGATGATGAGCAGGGCCGGAACACTCTGTAAATATGACGCGGAAAAGAAGGTTGCCGATGTTATTATAGGTGTATGTAAAAACCGTTTGATAAAATTTTGATTTCATAGATAAAATGTATTATACTTTGGAAAAATTTTGAACGTTTTGGAGGTAATAATGATTGATGTAGAACAACTTCTGGGAAATGAAGCAAAGGACCTGCTGGAGCATAAGTGCAACACAATTCCAAAAGAAAGCCTTCATCTTCCAGGGCCCGATTTTGTTGACAGGGTGTTTGTACATACAGACAGGCCTGCTTCGGTTTTGAGGACTTTTCAGGCAGTTTTCGATCATGGGAGGCTTGGAGGGACTGGCTATCTTTCAATACTTCCTGTTGATCAGGGTATTGAGCATTCGGCAGGGAGCGCATTTGCTCCGAATCCCATTTATTTTGATCCTGAAAATATTGTCAAACTTGCTATTGAAGGTGAATGTAATGCTGTTGCATCAACATTAGGAGTGCTGGGCTCTGTTTCAAGAAAGTATGCCCATAAAATACCCTTTATAGTTAAAATAAATCATAATGAGTTCCTGACATATCCAAATAAGTTCGACCAGGTGTTGTTTGCCAGTGTTGATCAGGCATTCAATATGGGTGCGTCCGCAATCGGCGCAACGATCTATTACGGTTCACAGGAGTCTATCAGACAGATTCAGGAAGTCGCGGAAGCCTTTGAATACGCACACAGCCTCGGAATGTTTACGGTCCTCTGGGCATACCTGAGGAACAACGCGTTTAAAACCAGGGAGAATGATTTTCATCTGTCTGCCGACCTCTCAGGACAGGCAAATCATCTCGG
>SDBS01005911.1_pt1 | contig 11915 bp, 8 predicted proteins | sample 2277091 | NCBI WGS metagenome assembly SDBS01 (sample SAMN10404972, study PRJNA504765) | marine sediment metagenome | isolation source: marine sediment core GS10_PC15, 163 cmbsf | place: Arctic Ocean: Southern Knipovich Ridge | collected 2010 | reverse complement strand
AAAGAAAGCTTCAGGTAGAGATCGAGTTTTAGTTGCTGTTGCAGGCGGAATTGAGCCACAAACTGCGTCGTATGCTTTAACACAAGGAGCAGACATTTTAATTGTAGGGCGTTTTATTGCATCAGCTAAAGATGTTGAATTTGCTATGAGACGGATACTTGGTGTATTACCAGGCTATCAAGATATCGATTTAAAAAGAATTCACACTGAAGACGATGATAATAGTGTTGAAAAAATGGGGGGCCCTAAATGGGACTAATTTTTTAGTTAATCCCTAAATTATTTCTATAACACTAATTCAATTTTTAATTTATTTGAAAATTAAATTGTTTTACTCCAAATTTATTAATATAATCATCTTCTGTGAGAAAATTATCAATAACTTCTTCAGGATTACACTCAAAAATAAGATTAGTGTAATATAATATACTATTAATAGCACTCTTAAGATTTTTGTTGTAATGTGGATTATTTGATTTAAGAACTTTATTTTTTTTCCAAAAAAAGTTATTATGTTTTGCAATTTGAATTGGTGTCATTCCTATTTTATATAGTTTATAAAGAAGTGGTCCAATAATAGAGATTTTTAATTGTTCAAGTGACTTAAAATTTTTTTTTTTTTCTACTATAATATATTTTAATCGTCTTTGTATTGTCTTATAGGTCATACTAAAAATATTTGATAATTCAGTTAAAGAATTTGGATTAAAGTGTAATATTATATCTTTAATCTCTTGTAAGCTTTGTAAGAATCTAATAGATTCTATATCCATACGGTAAATGCGTTTGAACAAATTTGTGATAAGCGCAGGTTGATAACCATCATTATCATAAGGATTATGCTTGAATCTTTTAGCAATTTCTTCATTTGTTAATTTTAGTTGAAAACAACGATATAAAGCAATAGGAGCCATTAAAAGATTCTGCAAATCTTTAAAATGAGGTTTGTCAAACTTTTTTGCTTCACCAGAAGTAAGCGGTATACTCCATATTCTTTTTCCATTAGAATCAATGGTTCTAAAATTTTCTTCTATAAAAGAATTAACTTTTTGACTTAATTGTTTCTCACCCATCCTTAACAAAGGAGCAATATGTTTTAAATCATATCCTAAAGATGTATATTCTATGAATTTAGGAATATTAAGAATAGATTCCTTAAAATTAGGTCTAGTATGTGAATAGTAATGATGATATAATTCATAAATATAAGAATCTAAGTAACCAGCATCTTCAATTAGTTTAATAGTATTTTCTGTAAAAATGTCATATGCGTTGCTAATACTACCTAGCATATCAATGATAATTTCTTTGAAAGTGTTTAATCCCATATTTTTTCTAACTAATCTAATTTTTTTAAAAAGATTGAGAATTTGTGGTATAGATCTTCCTATTCCTAAATGTAAGCTAAGATTAGGGAGTAAAGCTACTTTACTAGGAGGGCCTCCTCCACCTTTATCATAATTAAGAGGTAATGACGCAAATTTATCACCAAGTATATGACTAAAAAAGGCATATCTACTGTTATCAATTTGTAATTTTTCAGCTTGTCTAAATTTAGCTTCTGACCAATAAACACCTGTAGGGATCATTCGAAAATAATTATCAAGAAGTTTCCTTATCTCATTATATCTAATATTCCCTTTGTTATTAAAATAAAATTCTTTAAATGATTGCCCATTTGCCCTTGCAGCTTTTTCCATCATTATTCTCATTAAACCAACCATTTTAATTTCAGTTTCAAAAGCAGCAGGTTTCTTGTAATACTTATTTACTTCTGGATTTTTCATAAATATTGCATCATCACAATAGAATTTAAACCTTAATAAGCTAGATTCTGTCGAATAACCATCAATATGAGCTAATATATTCTTAAATCTATCCAGACTAAATTCTAATCGATAAGTAAATGCTCTCCATAAGAAATTTTGCTTTCCTATGTGAGATACTAATTCATTAATATCTTTTACACCATCTAAATTATTAATTTTAGAGGGAGTCAAGTAAAAATCCTTTAAAGGTGTAGTTCTATCCCATTTTAAATTTTCTTCAATATTATTTTCTATTTGAATAAAAAATTTTTTCATATTCTGAATTGCATAAATTCTTTTTACTTTCATATTATCTTTTCTGTTATTTAATGCAAAATCATCTAATGGTCTTTGGAATATATCAAAACCTTGATTTTTTATATTTTTTCTCATCATTTTTGTTATTACTCTTAGATTCTTCTAATTTCTTTTATGAAATAAGAAAAATTGAAGGGTAAAAACATATTCTGTAAAAGAAATAGATTGTTTTTATATATTCTCATAAATACTATTAATATATATATCTTTATTAATAAAATGGGAGTCGTGATTTTTCTTTTTATAAATTAATTTTATTATCTGAATCTTTTATAAAAAAGAAAACAATAAAAATATATTTATGCATATGGAAATTTCAAAATTTTTTTTTTATTCTATGCGTTCAGCTAATTAAATGAAAACACCTAATAAATATCTAAGAATTTATTAATTCAGATATCAACTTTTTTTATATTCACAAAATTCTTATTAATTTTAAATTATTAAATGAGGAAATAAAAGAAAAGAACATTTAAACCTAAACTCATTATCAAATCCTAAAAAATCTGAGGAATTCTTTAGATAATTCTGTAGAAAGAAGTGGAGGACCTAAGTGGGATTAATTTTTTTCTGATCCCATAATTTCACTATAGATACAAACCAAATAGGAATTGCTTTAATTAACTAATTTTTTATCTAACTTTTTTAATTTTAAAAAATAGAGAAATAAGATAATTAAAAAGCTTTTTTTAAGTAAAAAACTCTAAAATATCTCTCTATAGCGTGTCTCGTTACTTCATTCTAATCAATTTTATAATTTCGAATTTTTTGATAATTTGAAAATTTTATCATTTTTTTTAACAGGAGTATTAACAATGATTCCAACTGTTATTCGTTCATTTTTAGATTTAACAAATGGAGTTTCAGTTAGATTTTTCTTTTGTTTAATTTGAATAGAGTTAACTTCTTGTCTTAGATAAGTATCTGTATGTGTCCCAATAATAAAAATTTCTTCTTTTAACTTTAATTTACCTGAGGTCAAGAGAATTTTTGCTGCATTTTTTTCTGGGAAGTAATTTAAGACCTTTCCAATCTCGATTTTTTTATAATTTGATAAATTCCCATCAAATTCTCTTTGTATTTCTCTACCTTTTGGTAATCCAAAATAAAATCCAGTTGAGAATCCTCGATTATATACTTTATTTAAACGTTTAAGCCATTCTTTTACTTTTTCTTGTGTGAAAGTATTATCATAACATGCATCAATAGCTTCTCGATAGCAAGAGGTTGTTTCTTCAATGTATATTGGATCCCTCATCCGTCCTTCGATTTTAAAAGCATCTAAGTCTGCTTCTATTAATTGTGGTATATGTTCTATCATACAGAGATCTTTTGAATTGATAAAGAAAACTCCATCATAAAGCATCTCATTATTTTGATCGTCATAAACTCGCCATTTTCTTCTGCATGGTTGAATACATTTCCCTCTATTTGCTGAGTAATCTTGGGATTGACAAATTTCAGCAGAAAAATAACATCGACCTGAGATTGAAGTACATTGTGCCCCATGGATAAAAGTTTCAATCTCAATCTTATTTACTTTATTCTTAATTTCTTTAATTTGTGCTAATGATAATTCTCGCGCAAGAATCAACCTTTGGGCTCCTAATAAATCATAAAAAATTGCAGTTTGAGAATTGGAAATATTGGCTTGAGTAGAGATATGGAAGTTTAAGGCTTTTTCTTTAACCAAATGGATCGCTCCGATATCATGAATAATCACTGCATCAATTTCTGCCTCTACAGCTTTATCTAATATTTTATCTAACAAAGGGAATTCATTTTCATATATTATAACATTTGTAGTTAGATAAGCATGAATGTTATTATTATGGCAAGTTTTTACAATATTATTTAACTCTTCTAGTTTAATGTTGTCGCTATACATTCTCATGTTAAAGGATTCAACACCAAAATACACAGCATCCGCTTTACTTAACACAGCATTTAAAGATTTATAATTCTTTAAGGGAGCCATTAATTCGACTTTATTTTTGGATATATTTTTCATTGTATTTTTTTCATATATGTATTGTTTCCAGGTTTGATTAAATGAAATTAGTTTAACATTGTCTAAATATTTACTATTTTCATAATTTCATTTTCTTCCAATAATTGTTTTTTATAATTTTTAGAGAAATAGACGATTACCCTTTTTCAGCAATTTTAAAAGCTAAGGTGCATATCCAATTGAAACCTTTTAATCTGATTCTGGTTAACTTATAATTTTGAGCCTAACTTCAATACTTTCTTTTTTTATATTTAAGTATTTTTCTTTTATTTTTCTCATACTTTCAATTAATGCTTGATAAAATTAAAAAAAAAAAGAAATTTAAATTTAAATATTCTTAGGTTTATACGCTAGAACAGTTACGCTTTTAGCAAAGCCACCAGTATCAGAATTCGGTGATACTGAAACATTTTGGAAACCAGCTTTTTTAATAGAACCAACATAAACCTCTTCTTTTATTGCTCCAGATATGCAACCTACATAAGAGTTTGGATCATTTTTTAAATTCTCAGGTAAATCTTTTGTTAAGACAATATCAGAGACATTAATCCTTCCACCAGGTTTTAAAACTCTAAATGTTTCTTGAAAGACCTTCTCTTTATCTGGAGATAGGTTGATTACACAATTCGAAATAATAAGATCGACAGTATTATCTGCTACCGGTAAATTTTCGATTTCCCCAAGCCTAAATTCTACATTCTCGTATTTTTCTCTTTTTAGTGTTTCTCTTGCTCTATTAATCATTTCTGCAGTCATATCAACCCCTATGACTTTTCCATTTTTACCGACTTTACTTGCAGCTAAAAAACAATCTATGCCTCCCCCAGAACCTAAATCAAGTACAGTTTCACCTTCCTTAATTTCTGAAGTAGCTATAGGATTTCCACATCCTAACCCTAAAATAGCGTCATCCGGGATATTCGAAATATCCTCTTCAGAATATCCTATACCTTTACTAGAATCTAAGCTTGTAGGCCCACATCCACAACCGCAAGTGTTCCCACTAGGTGTTTGCGATGCGATTTTACCATATTCAGATCTTACTATTTGTTTTACTTCATTTTGATCCATTTTTTTTACCTCCTAATTTTCTTTTTCAGTATTTTTACTTTCTTCGGGTGTTTCGGAACTTCCGCAACAAGTGAAAGATGGTGCAGATTGACCACAGCAGGATACACCCTGCTCTGATCCTCCAAAACAATTTTTCATCAATTCTAACATTTCTTTTTCATTCATTTTATTTTTCCTCCTATATTCATTTAATTTTTTTATTTTGTTCATATATTAATTGTTAGGAACCTAACTATATATAAATAATTAAAATATATAAAGGTTTCGAATAATTCGGATCCAAACTATTATGAATTAGAGTTAATGCTACTTAAATGATTAGAACTATAAATATACTACAAATTTGTAATATTAAATGGTGTAAAAATGTAATTTTGTTGAATATCTCTAAATTCATTTAATGAGCTATTTTATTGGCCGTGAAGAAGAAAGAAATATAGGGCCTATAAACTCAGAATACAATTTAGCATAACCTTCTTGATTGGAGACAATAGCAATCATTTCCGATTCTTTTTCTACAGCAGGAGCGAGTATCACTTCTTCAGCATCACGAGTAACGGCAAAATATTTTCCAGGTGTTTGTAATTGACGGAATTGTATATTTCCAAGTTGTCTCATCTTTGCTATTATCCCGCTATATTTATCAAGCTCCCATCTACTTGTTAGCATAAACCTTACTGCTTTTTTCTGAAAAGCATATTCAGAAACAACTTGTAGGATTTCAGGGACTACATATGGTGTAACAATAATAATCGAAGATTTCACACGATAAACTGCGTCCTTTATAGCAGCAACCATTGCATCTTTTCCAACCACAGGCCAAGTTGTAACTTTAGCTAAGTCCGGAATAGCACTCGAAGCAGCATGAATATCCTTCAATTTATCTTCATTATTTTCAGCGAATTCAGTACCATCATCAATAGAATTCATAAATTCTAAAGTAAAGTCTGCAATGGCATCTTTAATGTTTTGTATTGTATCTTTAGTAGTGGTTGATAAGCTATTTTGAAGTGTTTTACCATTTTCTTCATATTTTGATTTATGATCGGCAAGCATATCCATTAAATTATTATTCATATCCTTGGATTCTGCATCCCATAATCTAATTTCACTGTCTATTTTATCTGAGAAATCACGTTTACCATTAGCTAATAGATTATCGATTTCCCTAGTCCAATCGATATTAATTTTCTTAATCTCTGAATCGAAATCAGTGTAATGTTTTAAGGAACTATCTTTATGAGTACTGATTGAATCTTCATATTGGCGATGATGTGTCTTTAAAGAGCTTTCTAAAGAATCATTTAATTTTATTGTAGTATCGGAACAATCTTTAACACCACTTTGTAAAGTATTGTCAATTTCTCCTGCCATATCAGTTGCCAAGGTTTCTAATTGGGTATTTATAGTTTCTTGTGCTTTATAGTCAAGATCATTAGTTTCAGTAGCTAATCCAGTATTTTCCTTTACGATTATATCCGTAACATCAGATTTAATTTGGTCAGTTGTTCCTCTCGTAGATGTAATGTAATTATCACATGAATTAGAAAAATCCTCTTTCATGGGTTCTGTATATTTTAACACATTCTCAAGAGTAGTTTTATGCCTTGCTTTGTATTTCACTTTTTTTCCAACCCAGAAAAATCCTTTTTTCGCTAGATCTGCTGAAAAATCAGTAAACCTATTAGCATGTTCAAGTAGATTATCAATAAGAGTAAGTGTAGTACTTTTAAATTCATTGGTTTGATCGGTTAATTCTCTATATCTTTCATCTGCAGTTGCTTTGAGGTTTGTTTGAAGTATGTCGGTAGTGTTTTTTAGATGATTTGTATGTTCTTTCAATATATTTGAAATCTTGATTTTTAAATCAGCAATAACTTTGTCCATTCTTTCTAAATATTTTTCTAAAATTTGCTCCATTTTAGGTTTAAGCTGATTTGAGATATTTTTATGTCTTTCTACATGCTCATCCAAATTTATTTTCAATTCTTTATCTAGATTTTCGACTCTTGTTGAGAAATCACTTAATAAATCTGAGATTATATCTATCAAATTCTCTTTTGTTTTGTTTATTTCAGCTTCATTTGTGCTAATGCTAGTTTCTGAAACACTTTTTAAATCTGAATTTAATGTATCTGCTATTGAATTAATATTACTTTCTAATACTTTACTAGTCTCAGTAAAACGTTTTGTAGCATTATCGATTTGATTCTGCTTAGTTTTATTTTTAGTATCGGAATCTTCGAAAAATGCGTTAATTTGATTAGTTACAGCATCTTCTACTTCTTTTATGCTCTTATTCTGAATTGATTCTAGTTTTTCAAAACGTTTGGATTGATCAGTTAAGATGTTATCTTTTATTTTTGCAATTTCATTTCTAAAGTTTTCAGCTTCATTAGTAAATAATTCAAAAAAAGGCTCCAAAGGAATATATCTATCAACAATTCCTTCAACTCTTTTAAGAAAGCCTTTCTCAACTAACCATTTTGTAATTTCTAAAACAGTATTATAAGTCAAATCCTCGTGTTCCTCATTGAGGGTCAAATAAACTTCAGAAGGGGTTGCACGTGGTACTCTTAAATAAACTAAGTATATATTAATGTTATCTTCAGTGAAACCATATCGAGTGAATATTTCTTTAGTGAAATCCTTTAACGACATAAATTTTTCTCCTTATTTCAAATAAAAATAAATTAGGTTTATTCCTTATTATTATTTTAATCTGAAAGTCTTTAATAATATTTTCAAAATTTAAAGATTAGAACTTAAGGCTCAAAGAACTTAATTTATATCTTTACAGTTATTTATGAATCAATTTAGTTTTTATTATTGAAGTAAGAAAAAAAAAGCATAATTTAAGTTAATTTACAGTAATTGGGTAGAATTATTCCTCAATGCTTTTTAAATCAAAATACATATTTTTCTTAAAACAATTTGGTGTTAAAAAAAAAATGAGAAGAACAAGTAAAACAATAATCGGAGTTTTTGTTGTCTTAACATTGTTTTCATTAATAAATGCTAGAGATTTAGTAGCCGCAAATGGACCCCCTGTTGATATTCCTGGAGATACTGTTCAAACTAAAGTGCAAGCTCATAATAGAACTACATATACATTTAGGAATCGAACAAGATTAACTTTTAACTGTTCCGCAAATGCGGAAGTAAATATCGTATGTGATGCCTTAAATATCGGTCAAAAAGATTTTGAACTTGAAGTTATTTCTGAAAATGATCTGCAAATGAATATGACATGTACAGAAGAGCAAAATCAGCTTGGTTTAATGAAAGGTCATACTTATAGATTAAGAAACAGAAACCGTTATAGATATGAAGAAGGTTTCTGTATTTCAATACAGTGTAATCAATCTAGTCAAATTCAAGCAAGACTGAAAATATTGGCAACAAATCAAAATCGTGGCGGGACTTGGGCTTATTATGCTGAAGATACAGAAGAATGGGTTTCAGTTCAAACAACTGAACAAAATGGGTATTTAGTTTGTGAAACAAATAGTTTCTCAATATGGACTGTTTTAATACCTGAATCTGACGATACAATTATGGGTTTCGGTAGCATAACCGCTATCGTTGATGTTGTGGCGGTTATAGCTATAGTTTCAGTTGTACTGCTAAAAAGAAGAAAATAAAAGGGTTAATAAATTTTTTTTTTTAATTTTATTTCAATTTAAAGTAATAGATAATAGTATGTTGATTAATTTAGGTGGATTCGATTAGAACCTATAAATGGAAAAAAAGTTTACTTAGTATTATACTCTTATTTTTTATAATACTTCAATTTAATTGGTTAATTTATATTGCTGTTGCCGAAAAAAAACAAATCTCTGGTTTTTGGACTGAAGATGTGGTTCAACCTAATGAAAAGGATTCTTATCATTTCCAAAATAATAATATATTCGAAATTTCTACTGATATACTAATCGATCTTTATATCGAATATGAAAATACTATTTCAAATCGCCAGACTTCCTTTGTAATTAATAATAGTAATCCAATCACTTTAAATATTGCAACCAAATCAAGATTGCAAAATTTTGGTACAAATCAATCTCCACAACAACCAAAAAAAGGCAGAAATAGATTGCAATTTCGTTATAACAGCATTTTTAGAATTCGTTCAAATACATCAATTGAAAAAATAACCATAAAATATCAAAAGGTACTCAGTTATGGCATAAATCCAGATATATCATACTCCTTGGCAATTTTAGAATCAGGCCAAGAATCGTGGGTTTTAATTGATACAAAAGAGAAAACCAACGAAACTAGCTCAGAACAATTCTTAGAAAGTTCTCTTCTAAGTATTAATGGGGATACAGATTATTTCATCACTCTTTTCGAGATAGAGGGTGCCCCATATGATTGGTCTTGGCTTATAATAACAATAATAGTTGTATCTATTGGGATAATATCTTTAATAGTTTTAATTTCAAAAAGAGATTATTTCAAATATTTGAAAACAAGAACTATTTCTATTGAAAGAGGAGCTCATCGATTATCATTAGACGATGTATTAGAAAATGAAAATCGAAATAAAATAATTGATTTAATATTAACCAAACCTGGTATTCATTTTAATGAATTATTACGACAAAGTGGCATAGCGGCGGGAAATTTGGTTTGGCATCTAGACATTTTATCTACATATAAAGTAATAGGTAAAAAACGGATTGGAAATTTTGTTGCTTATATCCCTTATTATCAAAAAAATCCCATTTCAAATATTGATTTAAAATTACAGAAAAGTAAAGTGACCCTTGAAATTTTAGAAATGATTGAGCAAGAACCAGGATTATGGAATAATCTAATTACTAAGAAATTAAAAGTAGATCACAAAACTGTTCAATATCATATTAAAAAATTAACAGAATTGGGTTTAATTAACATTATTAAAGAAGGAAGGAAGAATAAATTACTACCAAATTTAGAGTCTGATTATTTTAAACATAAATTTAATAATGGGGAAGAATAAATACGCTGTTCTATATGTTTTTAAAAATTCTATTTATTCGAACATCGATTATTTTATATATAACGGAGAAGAACAATAAAGAATTTCACAGATAAGTAAAAAAATTTCAAATTGATCAATTTGTTAAAAATAAAATTAGTAGTATATCAAGAAAATTTAAAAATTTGGTTTATTCAAATACTAACATTTTTAATATTTTTTATATATGAGATATAAAATATCTTTAATTGTATTTTTCTGATTTAAGGTTCTAAATAATGAAGTAATTCTATAAAGTTCTTAATCAGAGTTTAAAGAACTTAATTTAACTTAAGATGAATCCATTATCTTCAGGTTGTATAAGCTCAAATTCGAGAAATTTGTCAAAATGTTTTTGTACCATTATCAATTCTGCAACTATTTCATATTCTTTGAAATCACTGTAATATTTGTAAATAATATTTTTGTTTTTAAAATCAATTACGGTAATAGGTTTAGTTTCAGAGAAATAGGATAAAATTCGCTGATCATTTTTATCAATTATAGATTTATATTTATCCAACTCTTTTCTTATTTCTTCTGCGCCTCTCATTACTCCACGATGACCAGTAATTGCAATATCCATCTCTATTTCTTTAAGTTCTTCAATTGATCTTTCAAAATCTATTAAATTTGAATCAATACCAGCATAAAATACAAAACTAGTAAGATCAATGTCGGCAAGAAAAACTATTTTAGAATTGAGTTCATAAAATGAACAATGTCCAGCAGTATGACCAGGAGTATGAAGTACTTTCAGTTCATAATCAGTTCCAATCTTAATAGTCTCATTATCTTCTAAAGTTTTTTCTATTTTAGTATTTTCATACCTAAGACCTTCCATAAGCCAAGCAGATGATTCACTTGCATTTGTACCTGAAATACCATAATATTCATTAAATTTATCTACGTTTTCAATCAAAAACTTATCTTCTTTATGAATAAAGAATTTAGCATCCCTGAGTAAACGGTTTCCATGCACGTGATCTTCATGCCAATGCGAAATTAAAACTTTATTTATTTGAAACTTTCTTTTTAACTTTCTTATAAGTCTACTTGATATTCCAGTGTCAATTAAACAATCCTCAATTAGTAGAGAATGAGAAAAGGGATATCTTCCATTTCTGGCGCCTTTTATGAAATAAATATCTTTAAATTCATCAGAAAGAGGTTGGACAAATTCATTCATGAAAATTCATCACTTTAATAATTTAAGAAAATTATAGTTTCTAATTCTCTTAAATTTTTCGATTATTCATTAATTGAATCGAAGCTGGAAGAAATCAATGAATTTATGTATCTAATTTCTTAGATCTTTTCATTGTCTGATTTATAGGACTTTTTAATGTTATTTTAAAACTTTAAATTATGATAATTTAAATTAAAATTTTTTAAGTAATTAAGAGAAGAGATTTTAAAAAAATGTTTTATTATTGCCCTCATTGCACTTCCAGAAGAAAACCTGTGATTGTCAAATATTTTCCACCTATAACTGTAAAATGTTGGGAGTGTGGTTATATGAATCTCGAGTATAAATTTATAAAAAAAGATAAACAAAAATCATCTGCATTACATTATATACATTGAGATCTTCTATTTTTCCTTTTATTTTTATTTTTTATAAAATTCTAAAAAAAACTATTCTAAGATAGAATCTTATTTTAAAGCATAATAGCAACGTTTAGGAGAATAGACTTTCCCT
>SDBS01005909.1_pt1 | contig 11915 bp, 8 predicted proteins | sample 2277091 | NCBI WGS metagenome assembly SDBS01 (sample SAMN10404972, study PRJNA504765) | marine sediment metagenome | isolation source: marine sediment core GS10_PC15, 163 cmbsf | place: Arctic Ocean: Southern Knipovich Ridge | collected 2010 | reverse complement strand
ATTCCATAATGATGGGATAGTTCAACATCGAATTCATTCCCGACCACAATGCGAGCTTCATTCAGCATGCCTTTGATTTCATGAATAGCCTGGTAAACAATCTCCTTCTTTGTGATTTTTCTTTGATTAAGTTTTTCCGGAATAGGATCGCCTTTTGTATAATTTCTATCAGCAACCATATTTTCATTCCATTGCCCACTTGTTAATTGCTCCTCTAATAAAGGCATAGCAAAGAAGATATCTGAACTTTTTATCTTTGAGCCCTTTTTTATGTTCACTTTAGCAAAAACACCCCTCATTAATGAGCGAAGTGATTCTTCCTCCTTGTGATCAACAGGTGGTCTGTTATCAACGCCGCATGAGATGACCGCTTCATGATAAGCTTTGAGCCATTTTTTTATCTGTTCCGCGGTTGAAGAATATGCATTGAGCTTAATTTTATCGGTCTCAATGCCCACATGTCTTTCAAAAATTCTAGCACCTTTTGAATAAGCGATTTTTATTGCATCTAAATTCTCAGGATTTTCGTGAGTGGAAAAACCAATGGTTATATGAGGATAACGATGACACAAATTTTTTATCTGATTCAGCTGGAGTTTATCAGCAGGGGTTGGATAAATAGCTACACAATGCATAATTGCACAGTTCACCGCACGATGATCAAAGAAACTGACAAGATTATCAATTTCTTTAATGTTCAATCCTGCTGTTGAACATACGACTGGTTTTCCAGTTTCTGACACTTTTTCTAATAATGGCCAGTCTTTAGCTGAACAACTGCCAATTTTAATAATATCTAAATCCATCTGCATGATAAAATCCACAGATTCCTCATCAAAGGGAGTGCAAATAGTCATAAGATTGTTTTTTCGAATTGAATCTGCCATTACCTCAAATTCATCTGGAGTTAATCTTGTTGATAAAAATCTCGGAATATGTTTATTTTCTGTATTGTTTTTATATTTGGGATGAATGAAGGTATCCAATTGTCGGAACTGAAACTTTACAGCACCTCTCACGTCCCTTTCGTTAGAAATTTTAGCGATTTCGCTGATGATTCTTAAACCATGCTTAAGGCTTCCCTGATGGTTGTTAGCCATGTCATATATAAAAAGTCCCTTATAATTGAATCTGCTATCTTTCATTCAGTCCTCTTTTAAAATATAATTTTATGAGATTGCTTCCTCGCTTTGCTCCTCGCAATGGGCATAATACTATCAGAATGTTGTTATTTCCTTATATTAAATTTAAGTGTAGTTAATCAAACCTTATGTTATTAAAGAAGATACGAAACTTAAATAGGCAATACACAGAGCGTTTTTTGGTGCCATTATTGGATCCTTTCAATAAACATGGTCAAAATCATTGCTATGATGTTTATTCTAATAAAAATATAAATATAGCCAACAACAATTTAATAGTATTATGCCCGCAATGACATTTAATCATGTAACCTTAAGAAAAAGTCAATTTTTAATTTTGTATCATAAAGGTTTTATTGATTCTAGTCGGTAACCTTTATTGTAATCAATATACACAGGTTTCTTCTGTCGGTAGGAAAGATGGGCTGCTGCAACTACCATCATTGTATCTAAACCCCTCTCAATAGAAATAGGAGATTCCTTAATTTTTCCTTCCATGATTTCGTTTAGATGCTCAACTTCCCATTTGAAATCATCCGGTCTTTTTTTCGGCAAAATATTTTCTTTAAAAGTTTCATCTCCAAACTGAGATATAACAGTATCCCCTCTGGAATCCCGGTTGACATACCACTCCACAAATCCATCGCTTCCCTGAATACGGACATATTTTTTAGGCGGGTCTGTTACTACATCCTGAGTAATCAACCCATAAAATCCCTTTTCTGTTCTTACATTGATATTACATATCCGATCATAAGCAACTTTGCTATCTTCTACAAAATCCATGAAAGCAAAAACTTCATTTATCCTGCCGAGATTCAAAACATGGGCAAAATGCTGCCATATATTTATAGCATGTGAATGTTCTCCGCTGGCACCGCCTCCCTTTTTAGAGAACCCAAGATAGCTTTCGTGCGGGCCAGCCAACCACGGATGAGCCTTGAATATACCTCCCCAGTATTCCTTAAATCCCGCCTCAATCAATAAACAATCACCAATCGTTTCTTCCTTCAATATCTTTTCAACCTCTAATGTATTCCTTCCAAGAACGTGATTATACCCAACACACACTACTGTTCCTGATTCTTTTGAAAGTTCATACAGTTCCTGGCACCTTTCAAGTGAAGGCGGAGCCATCGGTTTTTCTACCAGGACAAGCTTGGGAGCAGTTTCTTGTATTGCCTCGATGGCTAAATCCATATGGCTATCCGGAGGGGTCCCTACAATCACCACATCAAACTTTTCTTTAGCTGCTTCTTGTACTGTCGATAACCTTATAGAAGAATCCCACTTGCCATAGCGGGCTGGATAAATTTCATTCTTTGTCCTCTCGAGTGCTTTTTTGTCGATGTCACAAATAAGAACTTCCCAATCCATGGTGCGTGCTGCATGCGCCAGATGGTTACCTATGGAACCTGCGCCAAAAATCTTTACCTTCATAAATAATGCCCTTCTGTTATCTTCTTTTTAGACCTAATTCCTGCAACTTATCAGCTTCTCCCAGATAGACCCCCTGTTTAAGAAGTTCTGATTGAAGGAGCTTTATATCCAGATTATTATTCGCCACTGCCCTCTTAATACACAAAGCAGCAGCCACACCAACTGCCTGCCCAATAATCATACAATGAGGTTTGGTTCTAAACATAACGAAATCATCTGTAGATACGGACTTCCCACTTCCTATAAACAAGTTAGTTATATTTTTAGGAACCGTACAAAAAAAGGGAATTTCTCTCTCTCGCTTAGTTTTTCGAGAATAAATACCGATTACATCCTCATATTTACGTTCCTCTTCCCTTTCCTGAACTGTTAACATTCTCTTGCCTTTGATCTGTGCACTTCTTCTGATTCCCAATAGGGGGGCAATTGACACGATTACAGATTTTTCAAAGCCAGGAATATACTTTTTGAAAAATTTCCATATCTCAAAACAAATCTCTTGACCTTTCACCAGTGCATTAGTTATATCATCCTCGGAAAAAGGGTCTATAATTACTTTATTTGCTGTTATAGTAAGGATTCCATTTGACTTTAATCCATCAATTGAAACTCCACATTCACCAATTGATCTATAGCGCCACGTATGTTCTTTAAAAAATCCTTCGCTAACTGCTTTTTGGATTTCCTTCTCAAAATTTCTCGTATGAGGAATGTAAAAAATACTTTTTTCATTCCATAAGTATTTAAAAAGTTCTATATCTTCTTTAAGCTCGCCCCTGAAATATGTATCATATCCATCTGGATTATGAATTACATGATTATAAAGCCTGTCAAAATTAACACCTGAAACTGAAAATTGAAGAGTAGATGTTTTTTCAGTTCGCTTTGCCCATCCAATCCGTTTCATTAAAGCACTCGCAGCTCCCTTTATAGAGTCCGAATCTGTAAGGTCAGAATTTATATTAGTAGGAACCCCGGTACTTATTGCTACTGAAGCCCTCCCCGTACAATCGATAAAAAATTTTGCCTTAATAGCCTGTCTTCCCATTTTGTTTTCGACAATAATGTGCCCAATTTTTCTATCTATTAATACTGCATCTGAGAAAAAGGTATTGAGCATTATGGATACACCTGCTTCCTCAAGCATCTCATATGAAACTAATTTAAATACTTCAATATCAAACGGATATTTGGGAATTTTCCAGTCTCTCCATTCTAGCGGTATTCCCCCTGCATTTGCTAACTTGTCCATAAATTCATCAACGATGCCCTTGGTTATTTGCTTTCCGGAAGCATCAAAGAATTGGTTGCTGATATGAGGTACTAACCCAAGTGTTCCCAGCCCTCCTAGGCACCCCTGCTGTTCTATAAGAAGAGTCTTTGCGCCGCTCCTTGCAGCACAAATAGCACTTATTATTCCGCTAATACCACCTCCAACTACAGCCACATCTACCTCTGAAGTTACAGGAATTTTTAATCCATCAAATATACTCAATTTCTTTGTAAACTTTTCTTTCTTCAAACGTCTAAAAAGTGAATGTATAGATTCTATCTTTCTACCAACATTGGCTATTTTCCCCTGTTTTAACATGAAGATTGAATCTCCTATCTTTTCATGATCAACTCTGCAAGTGAAAAATCTATTTCAGTATCGATATTAATTGATTCCCATTCTTCCATTACAAATGGAGCAATAATATCTCCAGACATGCTATTTTTTTCCAGAATGGTTTTCGTCCATATAACGTCTACCGAACCATTCTGGATATAGGCTGGGGGGAGCTTTTGCCGGGGCATATTGTAACTTTCTTTAATTCCACTTATTTCTTCTGAAACAAAGGGGGCAAGCCTATTATTTTCTATTTTCCACATTTTTAAGGGATGCTGCCCAACGGCTGTTACACTCCGCACTGAGTCTGCTCCAGGAGACTTCAATAATAGCTCTATGCCTGTATCAATATGATAATTTTTTCTAAGTGGGGCAGTAGGCCTTAAATGAACAATTATATCAGGAATATAATTTTCATTTTCTCTCAGCCAGTTTAGACAATGTTGAAAAACTGGAAGATCAGTCACATAATCTTCCGCAAGCTCAGAAGGTCTTAAAAATGGAACTTCTGCACCAAGTTTTTTACCAATAATAGCAATTTCTTCATTATCTGTAGATAGTATAATTCGGCTTATGTACTTTGATTTTTTACTTTCTTCGATTGTGTATGCGATTAATGGCTTACCTGCTAACAGCTTTATATTTTTTTTTTTAATTTTCTTTGACCCACCTCTTGCTGGAATTATTGCTAAGACTTGTGGGCTATTACTTTTTTTACTCAATGTTGCTTAAATTGGATGAGGCTAAAACAAAAACATTATAACGATTTATCAGATACTTCGCTAACCTTTCAATTTGATTTTGCCTCTCTTTATCTTCATCGATATCCGCCTGCTGCTGATTTTCTCGATAAACCCCCGGTCTGCGAAGCAATCTTGAATAAAAATCTATACTTACTGAATTATTCATTACTGCTGATATATAGCTTAGTAGTGCTGCTTCATTGTATTCATAATTTTCCAGAAGATCTTGTATCTCATAACCCAAACGTTCTGGATTCTCTGCATAGCGAATCATACTATTAGGTAAGAAATTGTAGGCAGTTCGCCCCAGAACTATTGCTGGTTTCTTTAATATCGATCCCTCAAGACCTACAGCACCAGCAATGACTGTGATAAGTCGAGCATGAGAGGCCAATTCTCTAGAGTTCAAACTTGGATGAGCAAGCATAACATTGGGGATCTCCATTAGCTTAAGATAATAGCTAAGAGGTCTTCTCCCAATTGCCCAAGGATGTTCTTTAACTACTAATTTCATGCCTATGGGAAGATTGTGACTGAATAAGCGAGCGGCTTCGATTTGATTGCGATAAGGTTTACTGTACACAGAAAGTGTTACTTCCGGTTCAGTATGAAGCGGGAAAAAGGCGTAGTTTAAGAGAGGAAGGTCTTTTGACCGGACATATAATTTGCGAAATCGTCTCTCCATCATTCTGGCTCGCCAAGGTCTAATAATCCGCTGTCCTATGAAGGGCCCAATGTATCCTGAAACGTGATTATCATACCGGTATTCTCCGAAACGGAACTTGTATTCTCCGATTAATAACTTCAAGAAACTCTTTAATTTTAAAAATCTCAGCGCTTTTTTTTTCGAATTCACCATTCCTGGAGGTTTATTTGAAGGCGCAACCACACCCTCATACATGGCGTGCGTTTTTTGTGCCTGTTGAAGGTATTTTTCGGCTTCATCTTTTAGAGAATTATCAATTCCGTATTTAAGAAATTGTTCGTAAATTTCTTTGAGATAATCAGAAGGCTCCATTACAGTTTCGCCAGCATAGAAATAGTTTCGTATCCTTGTTGGTCTAAGATTCAAGATTGGAATATTACGAGCCCTCGCAAAAAGATACGATAGATAGTCTCCTATGGTATTACACTGAAAAGAGACTATGAAGTTGGGCTGGATTTCATTAAAAAATATTTCTATCCTTTTGAGGCCTACCTGGAGAATAGACAACATCCTTTCATGGCTGAATCGAGGCTGGTAATCTTGATCGTATGCGTATTTCTTCCCGAAGTAAATCCGACGATCGGCAACTAAAGCATTCCATAAATAAGGCTGACCGATTTCTTTCTCATATTGTTCAAGCAAAGAAATGTCACGTTTAATATCTTTTGAATCTCGAATAATATCCCATTCCTTCAAGAGCAAATATGAATTTGATTCTATCTCAGGATATTTTTGTTTGAACTCTTTGAAAAATCTTGAATCAGCCACATAAAATCCAATTTTTTCTAGAGATATAGATTTTTTTATAGCCAGCATAAGATTATAAAACATATCTAAGCTCGAGCTTTGCGTAAAAAAAAGTGCGTTCATTTCATCTGTTTTTCATTTTTTTCTGATTTACTTTGTAAATATAAATGTTTAAATTAGGTTGGTTAATGAAATTCAAAACAACGAGATATTCATATTAGAACACACCAATCAATAATAAATACATTACCATCCAAGATGCCTTTCATTATTAAGACCATAATCATTTCTATATAGCTCAATAAGCTTTTTTTCAATAATTGAATCCAAAGGAGGTTTGTTTAAATCCACAATAATATTATCAACATGAGACTTTTTTTTCACACCAAAAATAATCTTATTAATTTTACTATTTTTTAATAAGAATCTTCTAGCGAGGGAAGAAAGTTCTATATTACTAATTTTTTTTATTGTATTAACTCTTTTCATTATGGAAGCCAGCCTTTCTTCTTTTAGCCAAACGGACCGATGGTCATCTTTAGGGAAAGAAGTGTTTTCTGTTAGTCTGTCTGATAAAATACCACTTGCTAAAGGAGATCTTGCCATAAAGAGCGTACTCTTCAGTAAATTCATGTTTAAAAAATTCATTGATAGAAGGCTGCAGTCATCTTGAATAACATCAAACTCATTTAAGTCTATTTTTCTACTGTAATCGTAACCTTTAGCTAAGCTAATACCTTTATACTTAATTTTTCCTTTTCTCTTTAAATCTTCCATCAAATCCAAAAAAGGCTTAAAATCTTCCACTTCATCTCGAGGAGTATGTAGGAATAGAATATTAATAGACTCACGAGAAATCCTTGTTAGGCTTTGATTAAATGACTCTTCTAGATCTTCTATGTTAAAATTTTTGCCTTTAAATGGAACATTTCCAAACTTAGTGTTAATAAGAACATCATTTTTATCACGAAATAACTTGCCCAAACAAAATTCTATAAAGCCATTGCCGTATGAAGGAGCTGTATCATATTCTTTAAATCCTCTTTGATAGCAATATTCAAGAGTTTCTTGGATGTCCTTTAATTCTACTAATCCCCAATCTCCACTTAAAGACCAAGTTCCAATAACTACCTTTGATTTATTTATTATTTTATGCCTTCTTTCTTTTTCAATTGATCGATTTTATCAACACCTTCTATTACTAATTGTACAAAGTATTTCTTATAGAACTCTAATAAACGTTTACTTACCAATGTCGACTTAGATCTACTTCGAAGTGCTCCATCTAAATTATATTCATAATCGTCAAAATAATTCATGTCTTTAGATTTAATTTGCTCTATTGTGCCTATGAATGGAGAATAAAATGCAACGGTTATATTATCTGGGTTTATAAGTTGGTTAAATTTGATTGTTTCAATTATCATTGCTTCATTTTCCTTTGGTAAACCTATTATGTTATATGCTGTTCTTTTTATATTTGACTCTTTGAGCAATTTAAAAGCTTTAATAATCTTTTCCTGTGAAGCGTAGCGATTTAGACTGTTTTTCCGAAAAGTCTCTGTTGATACTTCTATTCCTGTACCCACACCATCAACTTTTAATTTTTTTAAGAGCTTAATAGTCTTTGGATTAATTCCTTCTGGTCTTGTTTCAATATATAATTTTATGTCTAAGTCAGATCTACTTATGAGGCCAGCAAGATCTTTAAGCACCTGACGTTTTATCGTTAAAAAGTTGGAATCTTGACAGCGAATTAATGTTACTCCGTATTTTTTATTCAGAGCACTAAATTCTTCGAATACTCTTTTTGCACTTTTACACCTAAGATAATTTGATGCATTCAGTAGGAGCCCATTTCTAATCTTCTCAAATCCATAATATTTTTGAATTACTGTTTCGACGCAATAACTACATGCATAAATACAACCTCTGGATAACTCATAGTCTACAGCATTAACTACACGGCCATTATAGGGTCTATAGAAGACTTGATCTTCAAAGATAGAATAATCATACGGTGGGATCAAGTCCATGTCTGATATTATATCTTGTTTAGAATTAATAAAAACTTTTCCATTATTTCTATAGATTATTCCTTTCGTTGGAAGGAATTTTTTCTTGTTTTTTAGATTATCGGCCAATTCACATAACACAAATTCTGATTCTCCTCTAATGAAGAAATCTACTTTAGGAAATAATTTAAACATTTCTAATGGTTTCGCTGTAGGCTGAATTCCTCCAGCTATTTTTATTGCCTGAGTTTTTAATTTTTTAATCAATTGGTGCCCGTATTGAATGTTGACATATTCACCCTCGCCGTGAAGGTGTGAAGAAATTGCAGACCAAAATATTAAATCAGGGCTAAATGATTTGATGCAGTCCATCAAATCTTTAAAAACATCACTGGTTTTAAGGGTAATATAGTTAGCATAATCTGATGGTTTATACTGTAGATTATCAGTATTAAAGGCGATTTCATTTACCATCCAATCCTTGTAAAAAGTACAATCAAAGAGCTTAACCTCATGCCCATGGGATTTTAAAATAGCCAAATGGCTAGGTATCCATATAGGAGTTATGCCTCTTCCCCATTTACTCGGATTCAGTAAAAGTATTTTTGCCACTTTATGGTTGATTTGCTTTTTATTGAAGTTAAATAAATTTATTCAAATATTATAAACATGTTTTGTCTTGGTTCTTAAAATGTTTAATTTACTGTATTATTAAACTTCCCATTATAGAGATGTATAATCCAAGTCAAGTCATCTGTTATCTTACAATAATAGCTACCATCTTTAAATTTATCATCTACTAACTACTTTAGTTAGATTGAGTTTGAATTGGCAAATAATCCACAAAATATTTTTGTCTTGACACCTGCCAAATCTTTGAGAGTTTTAATAATTTGAAAAATCTCTCTGCACTTTTCCCGTCACCAAATTCTTCAGTTTTAGTAATTTTTTTATTTTTTATATTATTTATTGCTTTTATTATCTCTTTTTCGTCATGTTCTACTGTTATTATTTCCTTATTCTTACTCCTGTGGTATTGTCTATTTCCGATATTTATTGCAGGAACTGCATAAAATCCAGCTTCCCGTATTCCTGCACTTGAATTTCCTATAATAAATTCAGCATTCTTTAATAAAGTAAGATATGATTCAAACCTAATTGAAGGAAATATTCTTAAGTTTTTATTTTCTTTTAAAGACATTATTTCCTCAAGGATTATATTTGAACCCGGATCATTATTTGGATAGATAACAATATATTTTTTATTTGATTTGAGAAGAGAAGAGATTGCTATTTTTATATATTCTTTTAATTTTTCAAGCTCTGTAGTAACAGGATGATAACAGAAAATAGCATAATTTTTAAAAGTTATTTGATAGTGTTCCTTTACACTTTTTAGATCAGGAAGATTTCTTGAGCTCATTATGTCAATATCGGGTGATCCAATTACAAAAACTGTATCTTCTCTTTCTCCTAGTTGAACGACTCTTTTTTTAGCATTATCATTCGCTACAAAATGGAGATGACTCATTTTTGTTATAGCATGCCTTATTAATTCATCAATTGTCCCGGAGATTTCACCGCCTTCTATATGAGCGACAAGAATATTATTTAAAGCTCCTACAATTGCTGCTGCCAATGCTTCAACTCTATCACCATGTACAATAATCAGGTCTGGATTTAATTCTTTAATATAATTGCTGAAGCCTATTATAGTATTTGATAACACTACATCTATATCTGTGATATCACTCTGGTTGTTAAAAGGATATATATTTTTATAATTGTGTCTCTTAACTTCCAAAATGGTACTACCATATTTGGAAAGCATGTGCATACCTGTGATGAAAATATGACATTCAAATAAGTCTGATTTACCTGTCTTGTCTATTAGAGGTTTAAGTTTGCCGAAATCTGCTCTAGTACTTGTTAAGAATATAATTTTCTTATTCAATTTGATCCCACTTTAATTGGGTGCATTTCTTGATATCCTCTTTGGCCTTTTTTCCTAGAATTTCTTCATAATTTTCAGCTAAAATTTCCCCTGTTCCAGGTCTTTTTACCCAAATATTATCAACAGTGAATTCCTCATTTTTTTTTATATTTTCAATAGTTACAACAGATGCATATGCAAAATCAATTGTAGGTCTCTCTTCATTCAGAATCTCCTTGGAACCACCGAGCGCATAATGTATTGCATTGCATCCAATTATCAAATCTTTAAGCTCTGCTGGTGAGATTGATATTTCTATGTCCGGACCTGGCCAAGTTTTATCTGATGTAAAATGTTTTTCTATTATTGTACCGCCAAGGGCTACTGCCCCAAAACTTGTATAATTTCCAATAGAGTGATCACTTAATCCTATAACAGCGTTAGGGAATTCTTTTTTTAGTATTTTTAGTGCCCCTAATCTTACTTTATCATAGGGTGTTGGATATAAAGAGGTGCAATGCAGGATTGCATACTCGATACCCACATCATCCAAAATTTTAGTAGCCTTTTTTATACTTGGTATGTTATTCATTCCTGTACTGAGTATAATAGGTTTCTTGAATGAGGCAATATGTTTTATTAGAGGATAGTTATTGCACTCTCCTGATCCAATTTTAAACGCAGGAACATCCATTTCTGCAAGCTTGTTTGCAGCAGCTCGAGAAAAAGGTGTACAGAGATATATCATTCCTAACTCTTCTGTGTATTTTTTTAATTTTTTATGTTCCTCGTCACTTAATCTACATTTTGACACAATTTCCCATATACTTGCATTTGCATTTGCAGGGATGACATCATTTTTTATCATTTCATCTTCAATAACATGATACTGGAATTTTACACATTCTGCGTTTACTTTATGAGCATCATAAACCATTCTCTTAGCTTTTTCGTAATCACCATCATGATTTATCCCGATCTCTGCAATTACAAATGGTTTGTGCTTTGGGCCGATTACCCTCCCACTAATTTTAATCTGGTTTTCCATTTCTCTTCTCCAAGATTGCCTCAGCAATTTCAAAGTCTTCAGGAGTATTAATATCAAGAGCTTCAATATCACTTTCTATTATAAAAGGCATAATTCTGTTCCCATATATATTTTCCTCTTTCATCATTTCAAATTTATATATATATATTACACCACATTGATAGTATCTCTCATCCAGCAGTTGGCGAGGAATCTCGCCTTTTATGTCTGGCTGATAGTATTTCCCACTAATATTTCCTGTTTTAAGTTCAAGTTTCTTCACACCAACCAGAGAGTCGTATTCTGCGCTTTTGTTGATGAATAGACGGATAGCTTGATTTATTGTCGAAATCTTTCGCATAGGGCTTGTTGCCTCTAGAAGAACTATGTAATCAGCATTAATTATATAGCATGCATGCTTGAGAACATCCATTGTTTTCGCAAGATCTTTAGCTAGCTCTGGTGGCCTGTAAATGGTATTTGCACCATATTTCTTTGAAATCTCTGAAATCTCTTTATCTTCTGTTGATACATATACTTCATTAATTAGTTC
>SDBS01005907.1_pt1 | contig 11917 bp, 7 predicted proteins | sample 2277091 | NCBI WGS metagenome assembly SDBS01 (sample SAMN10404972, study PRJNA504765) | marine sediment metagenome | isolation source: marine sediment core GS10_PC15, 163 cmbsf | place: Arctic Ocean: Southern Knipovich Ridge | collected 2010 | reverse complement strand
TGTCCTGATTACCAGCAAGATGTGCCATAGCAGCGTTCGTGAGACAACCAGGGAGGCCATCGCCGGAGGCGCGGACGCTGTGCAGTTGCGGGAGAAGGGTCTTTGTGACGATGAGATGCTGGCCCTGGCGGCGGAACTCAGAGACATGACGGACGAAACCGGCAGGCTGTTCATCGTTAACGATCGTCCGGACATCGCAGCGATGGTGGGTGCGGACGGCCTGCACCTGGGCCAGCACGACCTGCCAATCGCCGAAGCCCGCCGGCTGTTGCGTCCGGGGGCGATTATAGGGCGAAGCACACATAACATCGAGCAGGCCAAGGGCGCAGTTACCGAAGGGGCCGACTACATATCGGTCGGACCGATGTTCGAGACCGCCACCAAGGACGCCGGCCCCATTGTCGCCCCGGAAGTGCTCAAGCAAGCCCTTGGGGAAATCCAACTGCCTATCGTTGCCATCGGCGGCATCAACGCAGGGAACGTCTCACAGTTGACCGGCATGGGCGCAACGTGCGTGGCCGTGTGTTCGGCGATCATAAGCGCGGATGACCCCAAGGCCGCGGGTGAGGCAATAAAGAAACTGTTGCCGTGACGGGTCCGCGAATGCATGTCAGTCGCCACGTTCTTGAATTCCCGCCCTTATGCTTTGATCTGCGCAAAAAGATGGGCGGTCAGCATGTGGCACGCGGGGGGGGACGTGCCTTGGATCACGCAAAACCGCCCATGTATCTACTGGATACCGCCCTATTGCCCTGACCTTGCCCTCGCCATGTAATTATAGGATACCCCAACGACGATTATCAAATAGTATTGATGTTTTCTTGAAAATCCAGCCCGCCGCAGGCTCGTTCCACTACTGGGGCTGGCGGACGCGTTTAGACCGCTTGGCCTTGACGAGAGCTGCCTCGAGCACGTCGTCAACATTCCGCACAAAATGAAACTTCAATTCCTTTCGCGCGTCAGGCGGCCGGTCTACCAGGTCCTTTTGGTTGCGTTGTGGCAGTATAACCCCCTGGATGCCCGCTCGCTTGGCGGCAAGGACCTTCTCCTTGATCCCGCCGACCGGCAGGACCAGCCCTCGCAGTGTGATCTCACCGGTCATCGCCACGTCGGCGCGGACCGGCCGTTTCATCAGTAGGCTGGTCAGGGCCGTGAACATAGCCGTGCCGGCCGACGGCCCGTCTTTTGGCACGGCCCCGGCGGGAACGTGCACGTGAATGTCGGTTTTGGCCAGTTGTCCGGGAGTAATCGGCAGCCCTTCCATACGGCTCTTCACGAGGCTGAACGCCGCCTGCACAGATTCTTTCATGACATCGCCGATCTGCCCGGTCAGGGTTAGAAGCCCTTTGCCGTCGTAGGCCGTTGCCTCGATGAAGATGATCTCACCCCCTGTGGGGGTGTAGGCCAGACCGGTGGCCACTCCGGGCATAGAAGTGCGAAGGGCCAGTTCGCTTTCGTACTTTCGTGGGCCAAGCATCTCTGTTATCAGCTTGGCTGTAACCGTTCGCGATCTTGCCTTGCCCTGCGCGATCAGCGCCGCTACGCCGCGGCAGACCGCGGATATCTGACGTTCCAGCTCTCGTACGCCTGCCTCGCGCGTGTAGTCGGCGATAATCCGGTGGATTGCGGCATCGGGCCACTTGGCCTGACGCGCCGTCAGACCGTTGTCGGCCAGTTGCCGCTTCAGCAGGTACCTGCGGGCGATGTGGAATTTCTCTCCCTGGGTATAACCGGATATCTCGATCACTTCCATGCGGTCGCGAAGGGCCGGCGGCACGGGGGTCAGGTAGTTAGCCGTCGTGATAAACAGCACCTTTGACAGGTCGAACGGTACGTTCAGGTAGTGGTCCTGGAATGTGTTGTTCTGGGCCGGATCCAGAATCTCAAGCAGCGCGGACGTGGGGTCGCCGCGAAAATCGGCGCCGACCTTGTCTACCTCGTCCAGCATGAATACAGGGTTGTTTGTCGCGGACTTGCGAATCTCCTGGATGATCCGACCCGGCATGGCGCCGATGTATGTCCTGCGATGGCCTCGGAGCTCCGCCTCGTCACGCAAACCACCCAGGCTCATCCGAATGAATCTTCGACCCATTGCCCGCGCGATCGACTGCCCCAGCGAGGTCTTGCCGACGCCAGGTGGGCCGACGAAGCACAGAATGGGCCCGCGAGATCCAGGGGCAAGTTTCCGAACAGCAAGGTACTCAAGAATCCGACGCTTGACCTTATCCAGGCCGTAATGGTCCCGATTGAGGATCCGTCTCGCGCGATTGATATCCAGCTTGTCTTCAGACGACTTGCTCCATGGAAGTTCGGTCATCCAGTCAAGGTACGTGCGTATGACGTTATACTCCGGTGAGGCGCTTGGAATCTTTTCCAGCCGGCCGAGCTCCCGCATCGCCTCGGACTCCACCTGCTTGCCCATACCGGCCGCTTTGATTTTTTCATGAAGCCCCTGGACCTCGGCGGTCTTTTCGTCGACCTGGCCCAGCTCTGCCTGGATGGCCTTCAATTGTTCGTTGAGGAAGAACTCGCGCTGGCTCTTGGTGATCCTGGCCTTGACCTGATCCTGAATCTTCTGGGACAACTGCAGTATCTCGACATGGTGCTGGAGTTCCAGGCCGATTTTCCTGAGCCTTTGCTCGACGTTGAGCTCTTCCAGGATCCTCTGTTTGGCGACGATATCAATCTGAAGGTTGGTTGCCAGGAAGTCGGTCAATGCCCCTGGCTGGTCGATGTTGTTCAGGACGACGATGGCCTCGTCCGGGATGTTGGGCGAGAGTTCTATGACACGCCTGGCCAGATTGCGGGCGTTTACCGTCAGCGCCTCGATCTGGTCGCCGTGTGACACCTTCTCTTCTACGATGGCTATCTCCGCGCGGAAATACGGCTCGTTGGCAATCCACCGCTTGATCCGCACGCGGGCAAGGCCATGAACGATGATGGTCTGGCTGCCCTCATCCGTCCGGAGCAGCTTCATGACTATCGCAGCCGTGCCGAAATCGTACAGGTCTTTGATCTTGGGGTCATCGACATCACGCCGTTTCTGGCAGACGGTGGCAATCACTTTCTGGTCGGGCAGGGCGCTGTCGAGAAGACGTCTGGATTTTTCACGTCCGATTGCCAGCGGCACGATCGTACCAGGAAACAGCACCATGCCCCGGATGGGCAGCACGGCAACCTCGTCCGGAATCGCCGGCAGGGCACGCTGATCCGGCGATTCCTCACGCTTGGCGCCGGGGGTGATGGTGATCTCGGAATCCCCCTCATCGACAATCTTGGGCTTGTTGGCCTTGCTTGCAGCCATGATCGGTCAGCCTTTCTTCGGCAGGCGTACCCAGAGAAAACCGGACTTGTAACTGGCGCTGATTGCATCGGTGTCAATGTTCTCAGACAGCTTGAGCGTCCGGTGGAACGTTCCGTGATCGATCTCCATAAGCTGCATGCGAAAATGGCGTTCGGGGGTCTGTGGCTCAGGGGTGGGCCGTTGGCCGGAAAGGATCAACTGGCCCTTCTCCACACGGAGATCGACCTCCTCGGTACAGATGCCGGCCAGATCGGCCACAACGCAGTACCCGGCGGGGTCTTCGTAGATGTTAATGGCCGGCTGCCATGCCTGGGATGACCTGTATTCATGAAACATTGGGCCGAGTATGTTGTCAACCCAACTGGTGGCTGACTGGGCCTCGTGGAACGGATTGTCCGCTTTCTTCGCTTGCGCAGGCTGGATCATGGCCTCTACCCTTTCACAGTGGCGTGAAAATGCTATCTGACTGCCGCATCTGCCGGGAAGGTGACAGCAACAAAGGCGGCGCAGGCAACCGCCCCAGAGCGGCCACCCGCACCCTTGATTATAACAAATGGTTCTTTGACTGGTAAGCTACTTGCCCGGTGTCAGGAATATGAATCTGGTGCCGCCTTCGGGGGTCATCACGCGAATGCGCACTCCTTCCTTGGCATTCTTGGCCGACATCGCCTTGTTGAACTCAGCCACAGAGGTCACCGCCTTGTCGTGAACGTGCGTGATGACCATGCCTGTGCGGATGCCGGTCTCGGCCGCGCTCGACGTGGGCTTGACTTCAGCAATGACCACGCCCTTGACCGACTTCTTGTAGCCATGCGTCTTGGCAAGCTTCTCGGTCAAGGGTTGGACCGTCAAACCGTAGGCTTGGCCTTTGCCTGGCTGGTCGCCTGATGATTCGCCTATAAAGGCCGCGGCCATGTCGGTCGGCTGAACCGCTATCTTGACCTTGAGCGTCCGCTTCTTCCCGTTGCGATATATTTCGACCGGGACCGTCGTGCCGGGCGTGATTTCGGCAACAGTGTTGCGAAGGTGATTTACGTCGGGGGTCTTCTTGCCGTTCACGGAGATGATGAAGTCCCGTTCCTTGAGGCCGGCCTTATCCGCGGGCGAACCCTTGGCCACCCGGGTCACCAGTGTGCCCTTGGTAGTCTTGAGGGCGAAGGTCTTTGCCAGCTTCTCATCCACGTTCTGTATGGCCACGCCGAAATAGCCGCGGGTCACCTTGCCGCTCTTTATCAACTGCTTCATAATCCCCTTGGCCATATCAGCCGGGATGGCCAGGCCTATTCCCGCGTACATCCCCGTGCGCGAGACAATGGCGGTGTTTATCCCGATAATCTCCCCCCGCATGTTTACCAGGGGCCCACCCGAGTTGCCGTGGTTGATCGCTGCATCCGTCTGGAGGAAGTCCTCATATCCTCGCCCACCGGTCGTCCTGCCCTTGGCGGAGATAATCCCTGCCGTCACCGTCTGATCGAGGCCCGCCGGCGCGCCGATAGCCAACACCCAGTCCCCGACGGCCATCTTATCACTGCTTCCCAGTGATGCCTGGATCAGCTTGTCAGCCTTTATCTTTATCACCGCCACGTCGCTCTTGCTGTCGCTTCGGATCCACTCGGTCTTGAAGGATCGCTTATCGGCCAGCACAACCTCAACCTCATCGGCGCCGGCAATTACGTGGTTGTTCGTCAGGACGTAGCCGTTCTTGGCATCGACGATCACGCCACTGCCGAGCCCGTGGGTGAAGAATTCGCGCTCGCGCGGTTTTGGTTTCTCGTCCGGCCTGTCCGGACGGCGCGATCCGAAAGGACTGTCCGGGGGGAAAAATCGCCTGAAAAAATCGTCCCTGGAAGAATCGTCGAACAACTCCGGCACGGCGACCTTAACCCGCTTGGTCACGCGGACCTCGACCACTGCCGGACGCACCACCTTGGCGACCGTGCGAAACAACTCCGACATGTGGTCGAACTTGCTCAGTTCCGCAAGGCGCGCGCGGGCGGCGTCGGTCTTGCCGACCTCAACAGCATACGCGACCCTGCCCGCCAAAGATGGTCCGTAAACAGTCCCGGTTACCATCAATGCAAGTATTACCAATAGGTTCAATATTCTTGCCGCTCTTTTCATCTGACAGACTCCTTACGTATGCACACACCCCACGTTAGGCAATACCGGCGGCATGCCTTCATTAGTCTTGTACGAATACAGACGCCCCAGGGTTCATCAAGTTCCACCCGGGCATTTACGCCGCATGATCAGTGATCCCACTACCAGCAGGACGTACAGGGCCACTCCCGGCAGCGTTATTGCCAGTAGCGACCGCGCCGGGGCGGGGCCGGGCGGCATGGCCAGATCGGGAACGACGGCGTTTGCGCCCGGTTCAGAGCCGGCCCACTTGAATCCCTCAATGAACCCGGGTGTCGCCATCTTGCCGCTGACTGGTCGGCCGGGCAAGCAGAGCAGATTCTCATAGATTGCCACGGCCGGATCAGCCGGGTTGAGTGAGGCCAGTTCCGCTACTTTGCGGTAGACCCTTTGCCCGGGCTTCAGACGTTGCCGCAGCTGCACCGGCACATCAAGATGGCTGCGGCGAAGTGAGATATTGCGGGCCTCGATGGGGTGTTCGCTCATGGTAAAGACGCGGAAGAGCACCTGTCCCGAGAGGTCGGCCGGGGCCTGGAAGGTAACTTCGAAGTGCCGCCAGGCTGGGCCCATTTCCTCCGCGATGACTGTCAATCCCAAGTGCTCGTCGGTGAAATACCGCCCGTCGTCGAACTTCTGGAAGAACTCAGCGCGGAGGAAGTTGGCGGCCCCGTTCTCGGCGCGGGCGTCGAGGGAGATGCGGTAAGTTTCTCTTGGAACAAGACTTACCTCTTGCCTCGCCAGTCCCCATTGCCACATCACAGGCGCGCGCAATCGGAGAACACCCTCGGTGAGCTTGGCGTTAGGCATCTCCCATTCCCAGCTGAGCAGGTTCGGCCAGTCGTGCGCAGGCGTTTTGCGGGGGATGGCCACTGACTCTATCACGTGGCGGAACTTCCAGTCAGCGGCCAGGATGTAGCGAACGTTGTACAGGCTCAACAGGCGATTGGTACGAATCAGCCACGCCCACCTATGCGTCTGGCCGAGGGCATTGAAGCCGAACAGGTGGGCGTGGGCTGGGCTGTGCAGGGGGCCATAGCCGGCCAGGGTCGCGAAACCCATTCCGTTCGCTGTCCTCGGCAGTAGAAGCTCGGCGGGGCGATCGTTGTAATGTCTGCCGAGTCCCCATATGCGATAGGGCTCTTGTGGTGCGTTGCGGGCCAGCCAGGACACCGCCGGGGAGTGCTCTGGGTTTTGCACGGGCGCAGCAGCCGGCGGTACGTCGACAAAGCCGGTGATGAAAAACAGGTCTACGAGCAGCAGCACAATCAGGACCGGCGCTCTTGGCTTCGGGCGCGCGAGCCAGAAGCAAGTTGCCGCCACTGTTGCCAGCGTGAGCGCCAGCGGAACCCAGGCTGCCGGATTCGCCGTGACGACAGCCTCCAGAGCTTCCTCGGCCCATCCCACGAAGAATTGAAGTCCACCAGGTTTTTGCGGCAGAAAGACCGTCATCGCCCATGCTCCGGCCGCCAGCAGCACAAGCACCGCCAGCATTGCTTCCGGCAGGACAACCGTTGCGCCGCGCCGAATAGTCTGTTTGAGCCTGCCGGCCTTACCGCCACAAGCGATTGCATGAATGGACACCCCCGCGAGTGTCGCCAGAGCCATGTCCACCACCACCAGCATCCGGGCAGGGCAGCGGACCACGCCCAGTACCGGAAGCATGTAGATCAGCCGGTAGGTCGGCAGATAGTAACCCAGCATCCAGATGCCCGCACCCACTGCAATCCAGGTCCAGAGGCGAACAATTCTGTTGTGGCCCGGCTCCGCGGTGGAGCCCGGCTTGCTCTTGCGATACATCCGCCAGACGGCTGCACCGGCCAGCACCAGCGTTATCAATCCCACGTATCCAAGCATTTCGCACAAATGCCACGGCCCCCACCATTGTTGGGGATAAAAATTCGGCGTTCGGGAACCCATCAACATGGGAAAGAGTGCCAGTATGCTCGCCAGGGGAAAGAAGCTGTTCTCACCGACTGTGGCATAGCCGATGTGCTGTCGGGTGGAGGCAGCCATAATTGTCGCAGTGGTAAGGATTTGCGGTGCGGCTATCGCCGCAGCCAGCACGAGCGCCGCGCCGCAGGCGGCTATTGATCGGCCCAGGGGTCTGGCCCGCAGAAGCAGGTAAGCGGTCCAGGCCACGCCCATGTGAATCAGTGTGGGCCAGTGTCCCGATGTTATCGCCAGTGCTGCTACAGCCGTCATGCATGCAAACGCCCGCATTGGCCTGCGGGACACATCTTCAATACACCATAGCCCCCAAGCCAGGAACGCGGCGGTGTGTATGAGCGACAAGTGGACGCGATGGCCCACCATGAAGCCACTGAACATGAACGCGATGGTGCCGAAGACCGCCGCCGGCCGAAACAGACCCAGCCGTCGCAGGTAGAGATACATCCCGGCGCCGGCAAGTGAAAAGGCTGTGAATATCGAAAGGCTGTAGGCGGTCTTTGTGTCCATTGTCGCGAACAGCCAAGTGGCCGGGTACATTACAGCGGACTGAGGGTCGGCCATAAGCGGTGGCCCACCTACCTCCGACGCAGTCGAAACAGGCCATCTGCCTTCCCGCAGGGCCCGCCCGACCAGCTTCCGCGTGGGGTAGAACCACATCACGTCATCCTCACCGGCCGAAACCGGGTTCGACCAGAGCGGATAGAGCATCACCATTGGAGCCAATACGATCAGCACCCAGGGAATTGACGCTCGCAGTACTCTCATGGTTCGTTACCCGCCCAGTATGCCCGCCCGACGGAGCGTCGTGAGGATGAGCTCTTCAAAAGGCCGGTCTGTAGGTGAGGCGATGTAGGTAACCGTGCACGAGCCGCATGTGCGTTCGCAGCCGGCTTGGAAGTCATTCCATTGCTGGTGATAACTTTCAAGGACTGCCTCAGTGGCCTCCAGCGGCATCTGGCGCCCGGTCTCGGCACAGTCGAGAACGACTGCACCTGCCAGCCTGGGCTCCGCATCCTGGCCGCTGTAAACGTGCAGTAAGGTCACATCACATGATCGCTGCCTCAAACGGGCCAAGGCGCCTGATAGCTGCTCGGCGCAATCCAGCAGGTCACTGATAACGAAAACCGTTGTGGCGACTCGGCTCTGGCGTGCAAAGTGCTCGATGCATCCAGCCAGGTTTGTCCGGCCGGATGCCTCGATAGCCGCCAGAAAGTCAAGCGCCTGCAGGAGTTGCGCGGCGCTTCGTCCTGTCTTCATGGCCTCATCCAGTTGCTGGCCGAAGGGCTGGAGCGTCACCCGATCGAGGCTTGTCATGGCTACGTAGGCCAGGGCTGCCGACGCACGCAGGGCATACCGGAACTTCTCCTGTTGGCCCCGGGGCGCCATCGAGCCCGACCGATCCAGCAGGATAGCCACCTCCCCCTCACTCTGCTGGTGAAAAAGCCGAAGTAGCAGCTTTTCCATCCGCGCGTAGTATGGCCAGTCCACAAAGCGGATGTCGTCGCCGGGGGCGTAGGCGCGATGGTCCGCAAACTCCAGCCCGTCGCCGAGACGCACGGACCGCTGCATGCCCGCCGACAACCTGCCGGCCATACGCTTGGCCAGGAGTTGCAGCCGTTGAAGCCGCATCAGGAAGTCTTCGTCAAACAGACTATCTCTACTCTGCGAGGGCATGGTATCAGTTCAATAGCTGCCGCAGGGATGGGTCGCAGGCCCGAAGAATGTCATCACTGAGCATAATGCCACCACAATCCCTGTCGGTATTCTATGGTTTTGCCATGGTTAATTGCAATCGCGACGTGGCCGTGACAGGCTCAATCCGAGTCGACGAGGGCTTGTTCCTTTGCCAGGAGAATCCGACGCAGGCGGCCGGTATCTTCGGCCTCGAGCAGCTCATCTACCGTTGCCTGGTCGTGCAGTATGGATCCAAGCCTTGCCAGAATATGGAGGTGCGTGCGTTCGTCCTTGCAGCATATCAGGAAGAAAAGGCGCGTCAGCGAACCGTCGCGTGCGCCGAACGGGATGCCGCTGGGCGTGAGCCCGACGACGACGAAACTGCCGCCAATATCGTATTCAAGCGGATGTCGCGGGTGAGGCAGTGCGATACCGCCTGCCAGGGCCGTCGAACACAAGTCCTCGCGCATGCGGATCTCATTCAGCAATACGTCAGGCGTGTGGACCATCTGTGACCGCTCGGCAAGGTCAACAAGCGCCCGCAAGGCTGCTTCGCGGGTTTTGGCCGGCAAAGGCACGGCCAAGCCGCCGGTGGGTATCAGAGGATATACCAGCAGGGATTCGTGGTCAAAGCCATGATGAGCGCTGACGCCCTTGGCGATATCGGCGAGGCGATCCTTGGGGAGACTGTGCAACTGCCTCTCGATCCAATGGTCCAGGTCTCCCTTGCGGAACACAAACTTCCCCGCGACCTTCCGGCAGGGAATCTGCCCGCGCGAGGCGAGCTTTACCACCTCGCGCAGGTCCATGCGCAGGTAGGATGCCACCTGCTGATCGTTCATCTGTTCGCGCGGCATTAGCTTGTCCTGTGGTCGCGAACGAACCTGTCCGCTCATCACTTCTGATGCTAACAGCCGATAAAAGTGAACACAAGCACCGTGGTCGTTTGACTTTGGCCAGGCCGGTGATTACAGTGCATCTTGAGCCGATAGGTTCCAGGTTCCGCCCATACTTATGGGGAAGAACCGAGAAGAAAGGTACGGCTATGGCGGAAGAGGCGGGAGAGTTTGGCTGGGTTGTAAAGGCGGCAAGGGTGGCGCTGATAGCCACTGTGTCCTTGGCGGCTGTTGCGATTATTCTGAGCATAGTGATGGCTGTCACGGTTGGGGCAGACCCTGAGTCTGCATCGACGTTTGTGCCATGGGCAGCGGCCGTGGTATGTGGAGTCGGCATCGCGATCTGTGCGCTGGTGGCGCTGGTAATGTATGGCCTCGTGAAAGTTATTGTGGCCAATGAGGAATCCGTGGGGGCGGCAGCGAGACGGATGGACGACATGGAATCTCTCATGGCCGATCAGGTTGAGTGCAGCAAGAGTCTGGTTGATCTGGGGAAGCTGTCGGATCAGGCCAAGAGTCTTGTCTTCCGCGAAGGAGAGATAGAGGCTTTCCGTGAGGCCATCCACGCAGACCTGATGAGCCAGGACTACAAGAACGCCGAGAGGCTTATAGACAGCATCGAGACCAAGTTCGGCTATGCGGATGAGGCAGCTCGCCTTCGGACTGAGGTTGAGGCTACACGCAAGGCCACACTTGACGAAAAGATAGACGCGGCGATCGGTCGGATAATGAAGACCACCGAGCAGCGCGACTGGGCGCGTGCTGTGCGCGAGGCCAAGCGCCTGATGCAGTTGTTCCCGGGCAATCCCAAGATTGCCTCGCTGCCGGAACGCATCCAAACGGCGCGGATGCAGCGAAAGCGCGACCTGTTGCAGGGCTACGGTGAGGCGGTCCGTAAGAACGATGTGGACCTCAGTATCAAGATGCTCAAGGAGCTGGACGGGTACCTGATGCCGCAGGAGGCCGGCGCCCTTGCTGAATCGGCGCGTGGTGTTTTCAAGGCAAAGCTGCATAACCTCGGCGTGCAGTTCGCTATACGGGTGACCGAGGAGCAGTGGTCCGGGGCCGTCGCTGTAGGCGAGGAAATCGTTCTCGAGTATCCCAACAGTCGCATGGCCCAGGAGGTCCACGAGAAACTTTCGACCCTTCGCGCCAAGGCGGCGCAGCAGGCCCAACAGGGCAATAAAGCCTATGAGTCAGAATAGCGCTGCTGCGGCGCGCAGCGTCCATGCCGGCTGTTTCCTGGAATTCACAGGTCGTGGAACATCAGAGTCCCAGTATGAAGGCCAGGCCCGTTCGCCTGTACATATACCGCACGGCCATTCCGATGCGAATGTTCGAGCATGCGGCCGCGTCCAGAAATCTGGCCGAGTCGGTTGTGGTACGGTTGGAGTTTTCTGACGGCCGGGCCGGCTGGGGAGAGACACTGCCTCGCAGCTACGTTACCGGCGAGACGATCGACAGCGTTGTGCGCGACCTTGCGGACCAGATCTGGCCGGCATTGACGAGTAAGGAGTGGCCGGCCAAAGGTAAGGGGCTGCCTGAGATCCCGGTCAGCGACAGAAACCGAAGGTGCATCAACGCCGCAGCGTGTGCACTCGACATTGCCTGGATAGGGCGGCTGTTCGAATACGTGGAGGATATCTCCCCCGAAGTTCTGACAGAGCTTACCGGCCGTGCCAGGCCGAGGCGCGAAATTGACGTTGCAGTTTCAGGTGTGCTGGGCTCGACCGATCCGGCGAAGACGGCCTGGCGTCTGAGGCTGATGAGATTCATGGGTCTGACGGACTTCAAGCTCAAGCTGGGCCTGGGCGACGAGATCGACAGTAAGAATTTGCAGGCGGTTCACCGACAGATTGGGCGCGCGGTGCGCCGGGGCAAATACACGCTGAGGGTGGACGTCAACGGTGCCTGGAACATCGACGACACGCCACAACGGGTATCAGAATTGAAA
>SDBS01005906.1_pt1 | contig 11917 bp, 11 predicted proteins | sample 2277091 | NCBI WGS metagenome assembly SDBS01 (sample SAMN10404972, study PRJNA504765) | marine sediment metagenome | isolation source: marine sediment core GS10_PC15, 163 cmbsf | place: Arctic Ocean: Southern Knipovich Ridge | collected 2010 | reverse complement strand
TGCTCGGGGTCCACGCCGAATTGAATCCCGCCGGCTTTTACGTTCGGACACGATATGTTCAGTTCGATACCCTTGATCGGCTCGACGCCTTCGAGGGCTTCGATGACCTTGAGGTAATCCTCAATTTGCGTGCCGGCAACGTTGACGAACACCGGCAGCCCCAACTCTACCAGTTGCGGGACTTTCTCATTTAGAAAGACGTCCAGGCCCACATTGGCCAGGCCGATTGCATTGAGCATCCCGGCCCGAGTTTCGACAATTCGCGGATAATCGTTGCCCTGTCTCGGGGCGATGGAAATGGATTTGGTTACGAACGCACCCAGCACGCTCAGATCGACAAAGTCGCTGTATTCGCTGGCATATCCGCAAGTGCCGCTGGCGGTCATCAAAGGCCCGGCCAGCTCTACTCCGGCAATATTTACACTCAGGTCAGGTTGGCTCATTTTGCTGTCTCAATCATCTTTACAGAGGTGACGTCTCAAGAGATTTTACCGCACTGGCGACCGCATCTTGAGAGATATCATCGTAAATAGCAACATCGCCAAGATTCTGGGCGAGAATCATTCGCACTTTCCCGCCGAGGGTTTTCTTGTCGTGCTGCATGATGGCCCAGATTTTTTCTGCATCCAGGCCGGGCCAGGTAATCGGCAGGCCAAGTTTGTCGAGCAGGGCGGCAACTCGTTTTGCATCGTCGGCGTTGAGCATTCCTCGCTCGATTGACATCTGGTTGGCGGCGATCATTCCAAGTGAAACCGCCTCGCCGTGGGTTATCACGCCCAGGCCCAAGTAGCTTTCAATCGCGTGGCCGATGGTGTGACCAAAGTTCAAAAACGCCCTGACTCCTGATTCCTGCTCATCGGCGGCAACTACGCCGGCCTTGATGGCAACGTTTCGGGCGAGAAATTCGGTCATAATCACCGGATCGCATGCCAGGATTTGCTCGGTGCTGTCGGCGATGAAATCTAGCAGTGACGGATCGTGAATAATGCCGTGTTTGACGCATTCCGCCAGGCCGCTTATCAGTTCGCGCTGGGGCAGTGTCGCCAAAGTATCGACATCCATCAGTACGCCGCTTGGCTGGTGGAACGAGCCGATAAGATTCTTCCCAGCCGCGTGGTCTACAGCGGTCTTGCCGCCGACCGAGGCATCGACATCGGCGAGGACCGATGTGGGGCACTGCAGCCATCGCAGGCCTCTGAGGGCGGTAGCTGCTACGAACCCGGCCATGTCGCCGGTTACGCCTCCGCCGAGTGCTACTACTACCGAGTTCCGGTCGATCGCGGGGGCGATGGCGAAAAGGCTGTCCATCAATTGGCTGAACGTCGCCAGAGATTTATTCGCCTCGCCGGCGGAGAAGTCTATTAGCGTTACTGGGATGCCCGCCGATGAGATCGAATCGATTACCAACTGGCCGTAAAGGGCAGCTACGGTTGAGTCTGATATCACAACAGCCTGGGAGACATTGCCCAGGTCGGCAACGGCAGCGCCAATATGAGAAAGCATGCCTGGACCGATACGGACGTCATAGCTGCGAGGGCCTAGTTCGACGGTTATAGTTTTTTCAATCATTTTTTCAGTCATCGTTTCGCTTTCGGATCTCGATGCTCTTTCGCTGCTCGAATCAGGTCGGGGTCTATCTCTCCATCCGTTGTGGTAACGGTTTGCCGGTGAGATGATCTCGCCTTGGCCCTTCGGCCGGTAGTATACACTCTCATGGCTACATATGCCGCACACAGAGAGATAACTAGAGCCAAAACTACCCAGTTATGCTTGGACACAGGGGCTAGGGAGATGGACTTGCCGGTGACGTCGCCAGAAAGATCCCAGCCGATGATTACCGGATAATCGCGCTGGGCAGGCCCTTGAGTATGGTCGCCGCGAGAAGTATCCGAGTAAGTTTTGTAGAACAGGCCTGAGATGGTAACCGGCCGACCTGTCGCGCAGTTGATTTCCTTATCCGCCTCGGCCGGTGATGATACGCCCAGGACTGGGGACGGGTCAGCGATAAGAAAAATGCTTACAGGCTGATCGGCAGGTTTTTCAGCATCCGCAACGAAGCCATCCAACCGCCAGAGTTTTTTTTCGGCTGAAAGATTTCCCGATTCAGTGGGAGCAACCAACCTCAGATATATCGGCTGGATTTTGATGGAAATGCTTCGGCCGCGATAGTGGGCCGGGTCGGTAAGCAGGTTGCGGTAATCGATATTGTCCAGGCCGGGCTGGTTTGCATCCGGATGGCCGGCGATGTATTCGGCGCGGTCGATAAGAACACCCATTGCCGGGTCGATCCGCCAAAGGTCGAAATCCACGACGGCATCAAGGATTGTCTGTTGGTCAGGTGAGTAACTTGGCACTGAAGCTTCAGCATAAGTGAGCCCCGGTAGCAGAGAGGCGATTGCAAAAGCGATGCACAGCGGAAGTTGAATTGACGCACGATGAGCCATGTGGGCGATTCTAGGCCCGCGCGACTGCCGTGTCAAAAGAGCGATTCAGGCGAAGGGCTTTTTTAATATCCTGCCGTCAGTGTAGCTTGACTGCAGGGGCGTCTCGTCATTGCGATGGTCTTACTTGTCGCCGGCGGTGAAGCTTGGCAGCAGGAACGTGTCGGTTTCTGTGCTGGGGGTTTCGTCGCCGTCGTATTCAAACACGCCATTTGCCAGGAAGATATTATCTCCGCCGACACCGGCTTCGGCATTTTGGGCCCAGCGAACAGCGCCCGTCAGGTAAAGCACGTTCTGGCCTTGTCGGCTGTGGTTCCTGCTGGCGGTCGCTTCAATTTGCGATGGGTTGAACTTGCCGCCTTCAAATACCGGCGTGTTGTCAGCGAGGATGGCCATGTCGTCGGCGACGTCTCGTAATCTCAACCGATTCAGGCCGCCTGAGCCGAGGGTGTGCTGGTAGGAATAGTTGACGTAACGTGCCTCGGGGAAGTCGGCAAAGCCGGATTGCACCACGAACGAGCCGCTGGAAGTTGCGGGGCACTGAAAGATGACGGGCGATTCGTAGCCGCCCTTGACCAGTTTGAACAGTGCCGATGAGTTGCTCGACGCTGCGCGGCCTGGGCTGGCAAGCCAGCGAGAATCTGCCTGGCTTGCGCTGGGGAGATAATCGTTATTGGCGTTTGCGTAGCTAAGGATGGCCGAGCCGATTCGTCCGACGTTCGATTCGCATTTGTTGATCAAACCGGTTTGGCGTGCCTGGCGAACTGACGGAATAAACACCGCCGCCAGCACTAGCAGAATCGCTGCGACCGTTGAAAGTTCACGCAGGGAAAAGACTCGCCGCGCCATCGGCCTGGCCGCCTCTTCGCGAGCGATAAGAGCCTGGACCTGCTGTCTCTGGCGGATAGCTTCCATGGTCCGCTCCACAAGTCCGGCGGGGGGTTCGTGCTCGGGTAATAAGTTGATCGCATCAAAGGCGTTCGAGACATTCTCGCAAAGTGCCTTGAATTGAGGATCCTCGACCAGTCGCTGTTTTACTTGATTGGCCTGCTCCTGCGAGCAGTTGCCCGAAACGTAATCGATCAACAGTGCAACATCATCATTTCTCAAATCGGTCATGGCCCTTCCTCTCCTACCTCTTGTCTCCACCTCTGGGCGAAATGTGCGACTGCGGCGTGCAGGCGCGACTTGATCGTCCCGACCGGCACGTCCAGAATCTCTGCGATTTGTTTGTATTGAAAACCATGGAAGTAACTCAAAATGAGGACTGTCCTTAGGTTCTCCGGCATCTTCCTAACGATATTTTGTACGCCTTGGCGGGTTTCAAGGTTCGATAAATTTTCATCAGGTTTTGGAACATCTCCAGCCAGCAGATCGGCGTAACTGGTCCGCTCGGACTCATCGCCCTTTAAAACGGCGTCTAACGGGACCGCCTTCTTGCGAGCCCGGCTCCTCATTGCGTCGCGAGCTTTATTTGCAGCTATCGTAAATAGCCACGGTTTAAGGCGTTTACTCAGGTCAAAGGTGGCCGCCGAAATATGAAGTTGCAGGAACGCCTCCTGAAAAACATCATCAGCTAACGTTGCATCGCCGGTAAACCGCGCAAGAAAGTTGTAAAGTTCTTTTTCGTAACGTTTTACCAACGCAGGGTAGGCGCCTTCGTCACCTTCAAGGTGGCGCCGCAATAAATCACTATCGGTGACTATTGGCTTATCTTTGACTGGCTGGTGGGCTGGTGGACTCATTTTCCCCGTTATCGGTAAGCGTTATTAGCTCGAATCGTTTTCTTAACATACGACGGTTAAAGGCAATCTGTTCTTAAACTTTTTGTCTCTTTACTATTGTATCGTCCTAACAGGACGGATTTCCTCACAATAGCCGTAGCTTATTACTGGATAGGGAGGCAGTTTGGAAAAGTATAATATCGTCTTGTAAACGCCCAATTTCCTCACTATACAAGCGGCCGGGCGACAGAGATGTCGAAACGATTGCAAGGAATTGGCCAGCCAATTGTTGCAGATTATCTCGCTGGGGCATATCCTCAAAGTATACAGATCACTACTTGGGGACTAAAGCTGATGAGAAGAGGAATACTCGCCGGACGCAGTGAGCTTGAAGCATTGTCTGACAGGCTTTCACAAAGCGCGTTTGAACCGATCTACGAAACGCTGCATCAGCGGTGCGATCTTATCTTAGAAGCCGCTCCCATAGCCGAGCGTCAATGGCGCACATTCTGGATTCAGGGCCGGCGTGGCGCTGCCGTCCAGGCTGCAAGGACCACCCAGGGCCGGATTATAGACCTGCTGATAGCTCATCATATTGATACGAATCTGGCGTATCGTGATCGCGCAATTGAAGAGCTGAAAAATATTACTCACTGGACGACCTGGACGGACCCGTCAAACCAATCGCTTGACGTCGATCTCTGCACAGCCGAGGCGGCACTCGCGGCCGTGGTCGGTCTCGACTGGTTATGGGAAGACCTCCAGGAAGCTGACCGCCTCTCGATTATCGACGCTATCAGGCTCAAGGCCATCAAGCCCTATCTTGCAGGCGTGGCCAACAAGGCCTGGTGGTACGACTGCTATCACCATTGGAACGCCGTCATCAATGCAGGCTTGGGTCTTGCCGGCCTGGCTTTGGATGATGAGGAACAGGGTAGCGAAACTTTTAGCCTCGCCTGTAAGGGGCTGGGACACTTTTACGACGTACTGGGCAAGGAAGGCGGCTGGGACGAGGGCACCGGCCATTGGGGCTATGCAATGCGATACCTGCTGCTTTTTGCAGAGGCGACGCACCGGGCGAATGACGATGAAAAATTCTTCACCCGCAGAGGCATGGATCATACGGGCTTATTCCCGGTATATTTTACGCCCAACGGTCGGCCCGCCGGTTTTGGCACCTCGGCCGTGCCTTTGTATGGCTCGCTATACCTGCTGCCCAAGCATCACGATTTGCCCGAGCTTACCTGGTGGCTGGATACATACAGCTTCCACCGCGATGTAACGACGAGCGGCTTTTCGGCGGCGGGGCTTGCAATGTTATTCAGGCCACCGGATGCACCTGCAGTGCCGGAGGTTGATCTCGAACCTGTAAAAGTATTCTCTGAAATCGGCTGGGCTGCCATGGCCGATAGCTGGCCCAGACCAAGTATGTATGCCGCCATCAAGACCGGCGACCTTTCAGCGCACAATAGCCGGCGCGATATGAACTCGCTGCAGATCCAGGTCAACTCAGAGATGCTCGTAGCTCAGCAGCCGGCCGGCCCCGATGGAACGCTGCCCGAATCGGATGAGTTTTACGACGTTCACGCCCGCGCCTATAACACCATAGTTGTTGCTGAGCGTGATCATCAGCTTGACGCTCTGGGCACGATTGCCGAGACGTCCTGCGGGAAAAACCATCGCTGGGTATGCTGCGACGCAAATATTGCATGCGGGGCCAGTGTTCAGTTCTTCCGCCATGTGGTGATGGTTGTAGATGCCGACGGTGCCGGCAGGGCCATTGTCGTGGTCGATGAAATATCGAATCCGATTGCCGAGCGGGTGGATTTGTTCTGGCATGGCCGGGGGAAGATCACACTGGACCCCGCACAGCCTAAGGGTCTTATTCGAGGCAGGCGAGGGGATTTGCATTTTGCCATTGGCGGCACTCAACCGATGCGGACCTGGACGGAAGATCACACCTTTGGCCCGCGCCATACCGATCACGTCATCTGGACCACCACGCAAATCGAAGGCACCGGCCTGTTGGTTAGCTGCTTCGCCGGCGAATCTATAACTAACATGCCCACGATTAAAACTGCACAAGACGGCTCGGTGTGTGTCGAGGTCGACTCGGCCAAGCTTTCCTTTACCGCAGGTCCGGAGCACCTGACGCTGGCGGATGTGAGCATTTAGCCCGTCAGTCCCCCTTTGTCGAACTTTGTCGAAAGATTCTACATTCCATTAAGCGAGATGGGCGCATAGAAACGGGCGAGCCCTTTTTATAGAGTACCCGCCCGCGATGGTAATATATTTCCGTCGGCAACCAGTTGCCAATCCTTCATCTACTTCCGGCGCCTGCGCCTCAGCATTGCAACGCCGCCGACCGCCAGCAGGGCAAGCGTCGCAGGTTCGGGAACCGGCGTCGCATTGATGACCAGCACAACATCGGTAAACTCTATCTCCGGATACGGATTGTAAACACCGGTGCCAACAAAATCCATAATCAACGGCGGGGTGATCGTCACGTCGGCCACGCCGCCAGCCAGAAAGGACCAGTCAGTGCCGGCATGCGAACTGAACTGCGAAAGGGAGGCAGTAAACGCACCGTCAGCATTCGGATAGTACCATTCCGTGAGAAATTGAGACCCCGGCGATTCTATACGCACCATCAGATCTGCGTACAGCAATACGAGGGGGGCCTGGTCGCTGGCCTGCCAATATCCATGCGTGGCGATTCCTGCTATTTCCAGTTCGACACTCTCGATGGCCAACAACTCCGTGCCCAGATCAAAAGTCACCCGCCCTATGGAGAGGCCATCATACACTTGCTCCAGACCCGGCAGGTCGACCCGGAACTCATCTGCGATCGCAGAGGATGTGGAAATTACAAGGACAACAGCTGTAGCCATGACGGCCGTCAACAAAGATACTCTCATTGGTTTTCTCCTCATTGTGAGCATGGTTATTTGTTACTGCTTGAGCTACTTCCGTCGCCGGCGCCTCAGCATCGCAACGCCGCCGATGGCCAAAAGTGACAGCGTCGCCGGTTCGGGGACTGCAAACTTTACCAGGAAGGCATCAGAGCCGCCCGCGTTGGTGCCGCTTAGGTCGCCGGTAGTCACTCCGCTAATAAATGCATTGCCTGCAGCGTCCACGGCGATGGAGTAGCACCATTCATCACCAGCACTGCCGACCTGTTGCGACCAGAGTAAATTGCCAAGGCCGTCGAACTTGGCCACGAAGGGGTCATTCCGGCCCGCATTGATCCCACCCAGATCACCACTGGTCTGGCCCGTGATATACGCATTGCCGGAACCATCCACGGCCACGGAGTAACTGAAATCTCTTTCCGACGTGCCTATCTGTTGCGACCAGAGTAGTTCGCCCAGGCTGTCGAATTTGACCAGGAAGGCGTCGTTTTTCCCTGCATTGGTCCCGCCGAGATCGCCCCAGGTATTGCCGCTGACAAAAGCATTGCCGGAAGCATCCACGGCCACGGAAAAGCCCGTGTCGTGATCTGACGTGCCGAACTGTTGCGACCAAAGTTCATTGCCTGAGCTGTCGAATTTGCTAAGAAAGGCATCTTCATTACCTTCATTCGCTCCTGCGAGATCACCATATGTATGGCCGCTGATATATGCATTGCCGGAACCATCTACGGCCACGGAAAAACTTTTGTCAACTCTCGACGAACCGATCTGTTTCGTCCAGAGTTCATTGCCCGAGCTATTGAATTTGCTCAGGAAGGCGTCATAGCTGCCTGCGCTCGAGCTGCCGAGAACGTCTTCGGTATAGCCGCTGATATACGCATTGCCGGAACCATCCACGGCAACAGAGTAGCTCACATCCGTACTCGACGAGCCGATCTGTTGCGACCAGAGGTGGCTGCCCGAACTATCGAATTTTGTCAGGAAGGCGTCCCAGTCGCCTGCGCTCGAGTCGCCGAGAACGCCATTGGTACTGCCGCTGATATATACATTGCCGGAACCGTCCACGGCCACTGAGTTGCTATTGTCCGCACCTGATGTGCCGATCTGTTGCGTCCAGAGTTCGCTGCCTGTGCTATCGAATTTGGTCAGGAAGGAGTCATAGCTTCCTGCATTGGTCCCGGTGAGGCTGCCATAGGTACGGCCGGTGATATAGGAATTGCCGAAAGCATCCACGGCCACGGATCGGCTGTTGTCAGAACCTGATGTGCCGATCTGTTGCGTCCAGGCTACCTGGTAAGGTGCCTCAGCCACTGCCAGCCCAGCCGTAGCTGCAACCACGGCCGCTATAAAGGCCAGGCAGACAATAGGACGGGATGAGTGAATAAAAGATCTGAGCATTGAGCAATTCCTCTCTTTTTAAATAATACAAATCGAGCATGCTACTAAAACCGGATTGGCGAGCACCAAAGAGCCAGCTTATAGAGCATTGAGCGAGAATGGATTATATCCGATTACCTCATATCTGCAAGTGCAAATCGAAGAAATTCTTATATATACCCCATAAGCCAAATTTGAGACTATTACTAGCAGCGACGACATCTGTGCAGGTCAGCACGCCCTTGGGTAAATCGCTACTTGGATATGACATTCTCAAGTCGCTTGGCGATTCGCTGCCAGTGCGTTCCATGCCATAGCAGTTTGTTGCATCGGCTGCACCGCCAGAACTGATCGCAGTTTTTAAAGGCAAGCGGCGGGGCTTCGTCTATCACGGTGTGCTTGGGGATTTCGTCAAGCTTGCCGCCGCAACTCATGCACCGGCCGGGGCGAATGGGGAGTTTCATCTCGGCCAGCACAAACGACAGTGCCTCAAGCTTTGATAATTGCTGCGGGACGTAGATCGCTTGGACCGTGCCGTCTTTGATGATATTTCTTTCGAATAGCGGCCCGTCGCTGGAGAGAATCACCCTGCCGGTTTCGAGTGCCCAGGCGATAAGGTCTCGGTCGTCTATCCCATAGACGAATAGCGCATCATACCCGGCCGCCCTCAACCACCTGGCGAGGCCGCCGTGCATGGCGTCGCAAATGAACGCCGGCGGATTTTCTTTGCCATCTCCCATTATGCAATGATAACCACCAAAAAAAAGTTGGGCGCGGGTAGTCCCTGATGTTTGTCACCGAACAGGAATAACCGCGAATAAAAGTTGAGAAAAGTATCATCTTTGTCGATGGTTTTGCCTACGATTACCCTCAGCGTCCCTGGCCTTGAATTACTTTGGGCTTTTGTCGCTAAAATGTCGTAGAAATAACCAGACATTGCGTTAAAGTGGCCAAATCATGGCTGAATCGATACCAACTGACCAGATTGTGTATTATTGCTTGGCCTTGTCGGCGATATTTGCTATTAGCGGGGCCGTGATGCGATGGATCCGTAACGCTTTTTTCTGTTCGGATGACTCCCAGTGCGATCCAATGGGTTTTTCAATGCAAAATCTGGAACAGTTACGCCAGGGCAGGCAGATCAGCTCTGGCGAGTATAAGGTGTTGCGTATGAAGGCTATGGGCCTTGCGGGCAAGGGCGAGGAAGTTAATTCATCGTTAAGTTGCCCCCCAGATGGTGACGATGAAGACCAAGGGCAGGGTTCTGTCCAAATCGAGTAGGTTAGTTTTAGTAAATCGCAATAATTCGAGTGTTTTTCAGGAGTTACGATGAGTTCATCTCATAAAGGCGACGGCGGCGGCAACGGTTCAGGCAATTCTGATAAGCCGCGTCATGGACAATGCAGTTTCTGCCAGCGAAGCGGAGATGATGTCGGCCCGACAGTCGAGGGGCCCAATGGTGTGCATATCTGCTCGAATTGTGTCGAGCTATGCCACAACATCGTCCGGCAGGAGCATCGCCGTAAAGTGCAGTCCAAGCCGCTATTTACGACTATCCCCGCACCCCGGCAGATCAAGGAATTCCTTGATGAATACGTCATCGGCCAGGACCAGACGAAAAAGGTTCTCTCTGTTGCTGTGCATAACCACTACAAGAGGCTGACCCATGCCGACCTCGACGATACCGATACGATCGAGTTGGATAAGTCGAATGTATTGCTGATCGGCCCGACCGGCTGCGGCAAGACGCTCCTTGCCAAGACTCTCGCACGCGTCCTTAACGTCCCGTTTGCCATCGGTGATGCAACTACGCTAACCGAGGCCGGGTACGTCGGCGAGGACGTCGAGAACATTCTGCTGAAATTGATGCAGGCGGCGGATTATGACATCGAAGCCGCCGAGCGCGGCATAATCTACATCGACGAGATCGACAAGATCGGCAAGACTTCCAGCAACGTCTCAATCACCCGCGACGTCAGCGGCGAGGGCGTTCAGCAGTCGCTGCTCAAGATGCTTGAAGGCACGGTTGCCAACATTCCGCCCCAGGGCGGCCGGAAGCACCCCGAGCAGCAGTACATTCAACTTAATACCTCTCACATACTGTTCATTTGCGGCGGGACGTTCACCGGCCTCGAAGACATCATAAAGAAGCGCCTGGGCCGCCAGCTTATCGGCTTTTCCTCGGAGAAGGAAGCCGACGAGACCGCGGCCGCACACACCGAAGTTCTTTCTCAGGTCCAGCCGGAAGACCTCGTACATTTCGGTATGATCCCCGAGCTTATTGGTAGGCTGCCATGCCTAACTTCGCTGGGCCCGCTGGATCAGGAAGCAATGGTGCGGATACTGACCGAGCCGCGAAGTGCTATTATCCGCCAGTATCAGCATTTTTTCCGCATGGAAAATGCTGAACTCGAATTTACGGATGAGGCATTGCAAGTTATAGCTGAAAAGGCAATTGCCCGCGACGTCGGTGCCCGTGCCCTCCGTGCCGTGGTCGAGGAATTGATGCTCGATCTTATGTACGAATTGCCTGAGCATCCGAACCGTGAAGGTCAGGTCTTTGAGATGACCGCCGAGATGGTCGAAGATACATCCAAGGCGAATCTCTTTTCCGCGCATAAGGTAAAAAAAGAAAGCGCCTGAATCCGTTAAATCTCACTTAAAAAGCACGGCCTGTATTGGGCTGTGCTTTTTTTTTGCGCTAAATCTGACCTAGCGACTTCCAAAGTCCGCAATGATTTGGCATCTTTGTTCTTGTGGCGCGGTTGCGCGGAACGACATTGATAAGTTGCTTTGTAAGGTAACACTGTTGAGTAATTTGCCTGACCACCTGGACCCCAATCGGCTCGATAAACTTACTCGGGCTCTTTCTAAGAGTGAACTGCGGCGACGTGTTCGCGAGTTGGGAACTCTCTATCAACTCACGGCCGAGTTTGCAGGCACGCGCGATCTGCAGGAAGTTTTGAATATCGTAGCTTCGACGGTTGTTGAAGTTCTCCGAGCCAAGGCCTGCTCCATTCGCCTCATCAATGAAGATAATGACGAGTTGCTCGTAAAAGCCGTCGCGAATCTTTCCAGCGATTATCTTCAAAAAGGGCCGATTCATCTTTCGCAAAGTCTGATCGATCAGGAAATACTCGCCACGGGCAAGCCGGTCTATATAGCCAATCAGCAAACGGACCCGCGGGTAATGTATCCCCTGGAGGCCAGGCGTGAGGGCCTCGTCAGTGCCCTGTGTGCACCGATGACGTATAAGAACCGGACCGAGGGAATCATTCGCGTCTATACCTCCAAGATGCATGTATTCGATAGTTTTGAAGTCGGCCTGCTTGAAGCTATCGCCTCTCAGGCGGCAACCGCCATCGTCAACGCCCGGCTTTATTCCGAGGCCGTTGTCTCGGCGTCGATGAAACGTCAAATAGCACTGGCCGGCGAGGTCCAGAGGCGGATGATTCCCCAAAGT
>SDBS01005905.1_pt1 | contig 11917 bp, 8 predicted proteins | sample 2277091 | NCBI WGS metagenome assembly SDBS01 (sample SAMN10404972, study PRJNA504765) | marine sediment metagenome | isolation source: marine sediment core GS10_PC15, 163 cmbsf | place: Arctic Ocean: Southern Knipovich Ridge | collected 2010 | reverse complement strand
TTTGAGGCCATGCGAAAAATATGAAACAACAACAATTTACAAATTTTCGACTAAGTAACATTTTTGACGGTTTGAGATGTATTTGTGTGAATGTTGATGCAGGCATCAGAAATCAGCGGAAATAGCATAGCCTTAAATTAATCAGGCTCCTCCCATGCTGAATTGGGTTTTTCCCGTACTCGTTGTTTCCAGCGGACCCCATTTTTCTCGAATTCGGCGTGGAGTCTCTCTATTCCAACAACTTTTACACCATATATGGTTTCTCCAGATTTGAGAATCTGACCATCAATAACAATAGAGGAACCCCCAATTCCGGCTGCTTCCATTTGGGTTGCTATTTCTTCGTCTATGTAGAGAATTCCAGTAACCACCCCTTGTTGGTTAATTGTATTTACGACATATGCTGATGTGCCTCCAACGGCCGATATTCCTACAATTAGACGACCCAATAGCAATACAGTATTTGTATTCATGGCTATACCTACAATATTTTAGATTCATTAATAGGAAAACTTATCTGATTCTTTGTAAAACATAATAAGTACAAAGAAGGTCTCCAAATTTTTTTTAGAAAAAAATATTTACAAAAACAGGGCAATCAGAGACGTTGCTTTGATGGATCCAAATATAGATGCCAGTATTATATATTATGCCGGTTCGCTGGTGGGTTATATAGAAAACGGGACCATTATTGATTGTTATTCGGTTGGAGGTAACATTTTGGGAGGTTCTTTTATAGGCGGGCTGGTTGAGGAGGATAGCTCCGGCACATATCTAAAGAGTTTCTGGGACAATACGGTGAATAGGGGCTTTACTGGAATTGGTAACGGAAGCGACCCTGATGTAATAGCTAAATTAACGCCCCAGATGAAAACAGAGTCTACTTACACCGATGCCGGCTGGGATTTTCTTGAGGAAACTGCTAATGGGACAAGTGATTTCTGGCGAATGTGTGCTGACGCGGTGAGCTACCCATTGTTGTCGTGGGATTTTAATGAAACGGATTTAGATTGTCCAGATAGAGTTGACTTTATTGATTTTGCGGTGCTTTCCCTGGCATGGTACAGCCAACCTGGCGATGGAAACTGGAACCCGGAACCCGATCTGTGATATATCAGAGCCGAACGATAATATTATTGATGAACTTGACCTTAAAGTATTCACCGAGGACTGGCTAGTAGGTATAGCTCCCTAAACCTTTAAAATTTGGTTAACTCATAGCAGGAAAACATAGCTGCATTTGATAAACAGCAAAATGTTAGCTTTACTCGAGAAATCCATGTCTCCACTTTGACTTCGAGTCTAAGTATTTCCGGCGTAAAGGCAAAAAAACACCCGTATTTTCAAGCTAATATTCAATATTTCAAGGAAGTTTTGTACGAAATAGTCTTATATTTACTGCTACACTCCTGAACGTATAATTGTCAGATGACAAGATGTGTGCATGATGTTTCAGGACAAACGGATAGGGGTGTTGAAAACAGAAGGAAGTGTGTAATTTGAGAAGACCAAGACATGCACATAAAAGAAAGGCCTTGAATAAATCACTTGCACTAGAATATCTGTGAAGAGGTAATATTTATACAGTACGAAATTTAAACGCCGTATGGAATGTTAGCTGCTGGTAATTTATCCCAAATAGTGGCAATTTCAGCCAAGTTGGACGGCAATTGCTGCGGCTTTGCGTGCACGCTCTTTTGACTTACGAGGGGCATTGGCCGCACGAGTTTTAATTTGTTTTTCTCGTCTTTTATCTTTTCTATCACTACGTCTTCCCATGAAAATTTCCTTTCAGTATTTTCACCAAATCTGTCACGCTGTGCCAAGTTTGGTAGCAAATAAATCATTTCCAGTATTATTACAGCCTACCTATAATACATATCCTCGAATTGTAATCGCCAGACAGGGCAAAAGCAAGAAACTTTTTAGGGAAATCGAAGCAGATTACACCCAATACATACAACTATGGTAATAACAAACAAAAGAATTGCTTGCTTTTTCATTTTATCCCCTTTTAAAACCACCTCTTGGACATTTGGTTAAACTAAACATCAAAAGAGGCAAGCAAGCCAGGAGAGCAGTTGAACCGGATGAAAGCGGATGATTCCAAAAATGGAAAAGAAACAGAAATACCTCTAAGAACAGAAACTGCTTTTCATAGTTTAAGGCATACAACAGGAACCCTTTTGGCTGCAAGTGGCGTACACCCTAAAGTTATGCAATCGATAATGAGGCATAGCGATATAAATTTAACATTATCAAGATACACGCATACTTTGATGAACATCGGTTGCCCGCTATTGGCTCTGTTAAAAGCAATCAAGATAGCAAGTCAGGTGACATTCAAGAAGTTGATAACTCTTTGCAAATGACAGTTTTAGGTAAAGAAAAAAACCAATGTCATCGATTGACACCAGCTCAAATATGAATGGGCCCGGAAGGATTCGAACCTTCGACTAATGGATTATGAGTCCACTGCTCTAACCGCTGAGCTACGGGCCCTGATTTCTGTATTTCTATAAAATTTATGTCACTTTACATTCAGCAGGACAATATTGCAAGAAAATTGTAAACCACAGAATAATTCCTCAATTATATTAATCCTTAGATAATCGATTTTTATATGTCTCTGGTGAGAGTAAGGTTTTTTTTTAATATTTTTCCTAAAAACCTTATTGATATAAAGAGTTACGTCCCATATAATCGCTACCATTAACACCATGAGTGTCACGCTACCCTGTGATTTGCAATGTGAGATTAACTGCAATTTTGGCGTTGGGGGGGTAGAGGGCATAAATATGAAGTAGGTAATATCAATTCTTGGAGTGTCTTCCAATTTCGACCTTATTATTGGTAGATGGAGATACTGTAACATTTCATTTTTTTTTAGGGAAGGAGAAAAACCATGAAAAAAGTATTAATTTTGCTCACCATTCTTTTTATGCTGGGTCTGGCGGTGGAGGCAGACGCAAATCTTGCCGGCTGGATTGAAATGGAGGGGAGTGGGAACGGCTTCTACGAGGACAAAATTACGGGCAATGATGCCACCATAGGTGGTGATGCGGGGCATGTGACAACAGCCATTGATGCTGAAAGGGGTAATGTAGCCAGTTTTGATGTTAATGGCTATATAGGTTACCCAAATGAGTCTGATTATGATATTAATGGCCATGAGTACACAGTAGCGATGTGGATAAAAACAACAAGTACTGGTGCATTCATGGAGGTTTTAACTAAAGGCAGAGGTGGTACGGCATATGCACTTAAGCTTAATAATGTGACAAAACCGTTCAGTTCGACTATTACTCTTGACTCGTGGGCCATAACTGGTGGAGTTCTAGAATTGGATGATGGCCAATGGCACCATATGGCGGCAACGTATGATGGGAATGATTTGAGAGTTTATGTGGATGGTGTTGAAACTAATTCAAGCACTCCGAATGGTGACTCCAACGATGTCAAAGATACTAACGCACAGCTTAATTTTGGCGATACCGGAACAGGGATTGGCTTTAACGGATACCTTGACGAAGCCCATATCTATAATCACACTTTAACTGCAAGTGAGATATCAACTCTTTATACAACAACTTTAAATCCGCCCACAGCGTCTAATTCAAGTCCGGCTGATAGTGCAATAAATATAAAGGATAGTGTCATACTTAGCTGGGTAGCAGGTTGTTATGCAACCTCGCACGATGTGTATTTCGGCACCGATGCGACACCTGATGCTACTGAGTTTATAGCCAATCAGGCTGGTACGAGTTATGACCCAACTGTTGCGGAAAATACAACTTATTACTGGCGTATTGATTCGGTGGGAGATAGTAACTACATAGGTTTTGTCTGGAGTTTCACAACGGGCAATGGTACAGCTGAATCAAATTATTTTGTAGATGGTACTAATGGCAACGACAGCAATGATGGCACTAGTGCAGAGGAAGCCTTTGCGACGCTGGAAAAGGCCCGTGATACAATTCGTTCTGCATTCACATTGCCGGTAAATGGCGTAACTATTAATATTCGAGGTGGAAAATATTTCCGCACAAATACCCTTACTCTTGATGATCAAGATTCTGGTACATCTGATAGGCCTATTATCTGGCAGGCTTATAATGGTGAGGATGTACGAATAATTGGTGGCGTGGAGCTTGGTTATAGCGACTTTAGTCTTGTTACTGACACTGCGATCCTCAATCGTATGGAAGCTGCTGCCGACGGCAATGTCTACGAATGTAACTTAACCGATCTTGGCATTACAGATCTGGGTCAGCTTCGTGCTCGTGGTTCATGTATTGACTATTTGGAAGATTGGGTTTGGACTCCTTCTAATGCGAGTTGGAATGGGCAAATGCGATCACATATGGAATTGAGTTTTAACGAAGATATGATGCAGCTTGCCCGCTGGCCGAATGACGATTTTGATACTACCGTAGAATCGATCAATGATGTGGCCCAATTCGTATATGGTGGCAGCAGGCCCGAAAGATGGACCAGCGCTACGAATCCATGGGCAACCGGATACTGGAGGCATGGATTTACGGACTGGCATGAAGCAATTACAGATATTGATACTGGTTCTAAAACTATCACACTCTTCGATTCCAAAAGTGCGGGTCTGTGCCAGCTTGTTGTTAACCCTGGTGATGGTGTATGGAACAGGTTGGAAAACAAGGTATGGTATGCGTTAAACCTTCTGGAAGAGATCGATTCAGCAGGTGAGTTCTATGTTGAGTATGACGCCGCGGATCATTACAACGGAATGCTTTATATATGGCCTCCGACGAATGATATTAACAGTAGCGACGAAATAATTGTCTCCACGCTTGGTGAAAACCAGGAACCCTTGGTATCAACTAACGATGTCTCTTATATTACTTTCAGCGGTATAACATTCGAGATGGGCAGGCACAATGCTATTGAGATATCCGATGGTAACAGCGTTTTGATCGATGACTGTGTTATACGCAACACAGGTACCAGCGCAGTCTTTATTCTCAGCGGTGTCAATCATGGTGTCCAGAACTGCGATATCTACAGTGTAGGAACTATGGGCGTTCGTATCCTGGGCGGTGATCGCGAGACCCTTATATCGGCCAATAACTTTGCTACTAACAACCACATTTACGATTTTGGCCGATGGGATCGTACATATCGCCCCGCTATCGCGATAGAAGGTTGCGGCAATCAAGCTACATATAACTGGATACATGATGCGCCCCATAAAGCAATATACTTTTCAGGTAACAACCATGATATTAAATACAATAAGATTCACAATGTATGCCATGAAACCAGTGACGTAGGCGCGATTTACAGCTGGATGGACTGGAGCTTTAGAGGTAATGAGATCATGTATAATCTCATTCATGACATTAACAGCTCCAGAACTGAGGATCCTAATTACGGAAATGGTGTTCGCGCAATCTATTTTGACGGATTTTTTGCGGCGGCAGACGTATTTGGCAACATAATCACTGACATTGCCGGAGATGGAATATTCCACCAGGGCGGTCAGGACAATAATTTCCAGAACAATATTATTGTTAAATGCGAGACAAACTTTTTCATGACAGGAGGACCTGCGAGCACGGAGGGTAAAGCCTGTGACTTGCTTGATAGATTGAATGACTTTGACTATCAAAATACTCCGTGGAGCACAGCTTATCCTCTTGCTGCTGCTGTTCCGAACGATTGTTATTCTGCAGCTTTTACTTCTGACTATAATGAAACAATATATTCTGAGTTTAATAGCAACCTTTCCTGGGATAACGGTACATGGATAAGTTTCTATGGTCCTAACGTATGGCCCAACCATGACATTAATGATAACTATGAAAATGTGGATCCGCGGTTTTATGATGAGGCTAGCGGGGTCTTGGCAGTTCATGATGATTCCCCTGTTTACGAAATTAATGGTTTCACCAGGGTTCCATGGGAATTGATGGGTAATCTTGATCTTGATGTTGCGACCAGACCGGTTCCACCGGATGGTACAACTAGTGCTGTAATAGCTCCGAATCTGTACTGGGCACCTGCCTTTGACGCAGATTCGCATACTGTATACTTTAGTGCAACATCTTCTGATGTTAGTACTCGTGCCGCAGGTGCGGATAAGGGTGAATTTTCCGATCCCAACTATGCACCAGGTACGCTATCAGCCAGTACGACATATTACTGGGCCATAGATGGAAATGACGTGGATGGTAATCCTCTTGCTTCCGGCGACCTCTGGAGCTTTACGACCAGGAGCGTCAAGGCATTAACCCCGATCCCATCTAACGGTGAAGTGCTTGTTAATAAGACAAAGGCAGCGACACTTAGATGGCAGCGTGGCGGTGGTGCCGATGATCGTGATGTCTACTTTGGAGTTGACTCGTCTCCTGATGCAGGTGAGCTTGTCAGTGACGATACAACCGCAATGTCATACGATGCAACCAGCCTGACGGAAAATACTGTCTACTACTGGCGTATCGATTCCAATGACGGTGGAACTGTAACGACAGGCGATGTCTGGAGCTTTACGACAAGCTATGGTCTTATCGGTCAATGGCAGTTTGAGAATAACTACAATGATGCATCCACATATGGCAATGACGGAACTGCTTATGGCGATGCTACCATCGTTAACGATGCCAGCAGAGGTTATGTATTAAGCACTGATGGTACCGGCGACTGGGTAGAGATCCCGAATGAATCTGCCTTCGATGTTTCGCAGGAAGTTACCCTGATGGCGTGGGTAAGTACTACCGATGACGGCACTTTTATGAGTGTTGCTAACAAGGGTCAGTACGGATGGCGATTTACTAAAGCGGCCAGTAACAAAGGCTTTGCCGCTATTACCGTTAATGGTTACGATAATCCTCAAATAGGCGGTACTACATCAATAAACGGTGGCACATGGTATCACGTTGCAATTACTTATGATCAAGTGAGCCGTCGCTTATATGTAAACGGTGAGGAAAATGGCGCCCATGCTGATGTTGGCACAATTTATACGAACAATGATAGTCTTCTTATTGGTGATAATGGCGTTTGGTATGCAAACCAATGCTGGAATGGTTATATCGATGACGTTCGTGTTTACAATTATGCTCTCAGTACCGCTGAGATTGACGCTATCTATGATGCAACTCAGTCGACAAGCGGGGCAATCAACGTGAGTCCGACTGATTCTGCGGTAGGTGTGGATGTAAATGATGACCTTAGCTGGAGTGCCGGCGAGGGTATACCTCCGCAAAATTATGATGTGTACTTCGGTACTGACACAACGCCGGATGCAGGTGAATTCAAAGGTAACCAGATTGGTACTACCTACGAACCCGGTACTTTGACGGGAGCCACTGTCTATTACTGGCGTATCGATGCCAATAGCGCAGCTGGTTTGATCACAGGTGACATCTGGAGCTTCAGAACAACAACGGGGCTTATCGGCTGGTGGAAATTCGAAGATAACTACAACGACAGTTCCGTCATGGGCAATGACGGTGATCCGTGCGGTACCGTAAGTATAGTAACCGATGCCAATAGAGGCAAGGTATTGCTCATAGATGATACTGATGAGGCTGTGACAATTCCGAATGAAGCAGACTATGACATTACTGGTGATTTCACGCTTGCTGCATGGGTAAAGATCACTAGTGGCGGTATCTTCAGAAGTATCGTCTGCAAAGGCGATTCGGATGGCTATAGAATAAACCTTGATACTAACAATCGTGTATGGGGTAAAATACAAACTGCTGACGACTACTCGATGATAGGCGGCCTACCTGACACAAACGACGGCGAATGGCACCATCTGGTAATGACATATGATGGATCATATACCAAAGTCTACACGGACAAAGTTCTTGCTGCTTCCGATGCCATTTCAGGCGATATTACAACACATGATTTTCCTGTCCAGATCGGTAATAACGTTTTATCAAAACCAGTACCTGCTTGGCAGCAGCCACTGTACGGATATATTGATGACGTGCGAATTTACGACCGTGCCTTAGATCAAGATGACATCAACGATATGTATGAATCTGGCCAGGTACCCGAAAAGGCTACCTCTCCAACCCCTGCTAATGCCGCTATTGATATTACTACAACCACGGACCTTAGCTGGACAGCAGGTACCGATGCAAATTCTCATGACGTATATTTTGGCACAGATGCCACACCCGATTCTACTGAGTTCATAGGCAACCAGTCTGGTGTAACCTATGATACAGGCACAATGAGTAACAGCACCACATACTACTGGCGAATCGATGAAGTGAGTGCAGACGATGCCACTACCCAGACTGGCGATGTCTGGAGCTTTACAACGGTGGCAGCTGCTAGCCCGACGACTCTGCTTAGTGATGATTTTGAGGGTACGTTGGCCGATTGGACAACGGACTGGGATCTTGTTACGACTTACTCCGTTTCAACCAGCCATTCAGTAGAATGCAGTGATATGGACAACGATCTGATTTCCAAAGATCTGGACGCGTCAGGCGCAAGCACTAATGTCAGGGTTCAATTCAAGTACAGGATCAACAATGTTGACAATAACGACAATGTTACAATCTCCTATTGGGATGGCAGCGGATATGATGTGATTGAAGAAATCGGTGACGATGCAGAAGACACCTGGCTGACTTACGATCATACTACTACCGATGCCCAGTACAGGAATAGCACTTTCAAGATTTACATTGAAGGTTCGTCTATCGATTCAAGAGGCAGCGAAGCACTTTGGATCGATGATGTGGTAATCACATGTGAGTAATGGAATAGAGGGGATATTTTTGCCTTGATATTTCAAATGTGTTTTCAAGCATGGCGGCTTTTATAGCCGCCATGCTTTTTTGCGTTTTATGATAAAGCCCAAATCTACAACTACTCTACAACCCAAACACCAAGCAGTTCATTAAATTGCAAAAACCATGAATCTATAAAGTTTGTAGGAACAAGGACTTAAAAAAACACCAAAAAAGGTGAACGTTTTATATATACTAATGCTCGCTGGCTGCGGTCACCGTTTTGAACATACATTTGGCACCGGATGGAATGTCCAGTGCTGTTAACCTTGCGGCTGTGACGGGCTAGGTTAGTTCAAAAATATGCTATAATCTGTCATTCTGAAACGGTTATTAACTTGGTTTCTCCCTTGTTGAGTTCGACGTTTACGGTTCCCTCAAGTAATGGAGAGCTAATCTTGTACGAAAGACTGCCTTTTTTGTCTTGATAAAGACGGTATTCAATTTGATATTGACCCTCTGGCAAGTTTAAGACGGGTTGACGACGTACAGAAGCATCTTCTGGAGCTAACCAAACCATATGCTCAGCATGTTTTCTATAAAGTGTAAGCATTGGCACAGTATCTCCAGTCTTTGCATTAGATACTCGGCAGCGCAGATAGATGTATTTGGCTGTGTTCCGCTTTTGAAATTCAGAGTCAAGTTCAAACCTGACCACTGCAGCAGGTTCTAATGATATAATTACAGGGGCAATTTCAGCATTGCTAATCTTGGCCCATTCAGATTCACTTGGCAATTCGCCGTCAAAATCTTTTCTAGGAGAACTTCTATCCGACCCGTTGTAATACAGCATGGAACTGTAAACAATCCACTGTCATTTGATTACCGGAGACTTTATATTTGGCATTGATCACATAGCCTGGCTTGTTTATAATAAGGGTGTCGCCAACGATTCGATATCGTTCTTCAGTAATCGTCATTGTGCCGCCTAGCTCATGTCTGGTAGTAACAACTTCTCCGTTAGGTTTGAATTCCACAAACATTGCGCTGTATGGAGAAGGTTCCTTTTTAACCAAGCTGATAACTTTCCATTTTGTCCCGGTAAGTGCCGTTGGTTGAGACATATCGTAAGTCTTGGCGGCTTTTTTGTCCTGTGAATTGCCGATAAGGTATCCGGCACCTGCACCGACAGCTGCACCGATCAAAGTGGCTTTACTATTGCCACCGATTAGCTGGCCGGCCAGGGCACCAATACCAGCACCAGCTAAAGTGCCTGTTTGTGCTCGTGTTTCGCAACCTCCTATTAACAATAGTGGAACACACTGAGATATGGTGAGGATGACACATACCAATTTTTCTTTTCTACCTATTTTTTTAATCCTCTTCATTGTTAATCCCTTTTGGAGTTTAATTTATTTCTGCTTTGGGTCTTCTACTACCATGTAGACAGTGTCGCCATCGCTTGAGAACGGACGGTAGTAGGCACCTTCATAAACAAAGTATTTCTTACCGTTGATCGTTTCCTTGTCAGCCTCTTCCGGCAGATAAGGGACCGTGGCGCCTATGGGCGGAGCCACAACCTCATAATTTTCCTTATCATCGGTCATGGGCGGCACTTCGGGAGCATCTACATACTCCCCCGTGCCTGGCACCCCTGTGGCCGCTGGCGCAGTTTCAGTCTGGACGTTGACATTAACGGTGACTTCCTGCGGTGGTGGAGTTGGAGCTGGTTTATCCGTTACAACGTAATAAGTGCCGCCATAATAGTAGTATGGCGTGGTACCAACATAGACCACGGTTGTGCTGACAGGCACTGCATAGACAATGGCGCCAGGTGGGGAAGCGACCACGACATAACTGGGACCAGACTGGACATAATACACGCCGCCGGCATAGTAGTAGCTTGTTCCTGAGACAACGACAACCGTGTGTCTATGAGGCGGCATCAGGAGGCGGGCACCAATTCGGATGAGATGGTTTATAGTTCGGAAGCGATAGTAGTCTCGGCGGGCGTCCTTCCAATTACTTCCGGAACGGTAGCCTCTGCGTCCGCCTCCATGTCGTCCACGGCGGCTGGCACCGGCACCTGGTGATCGCCCGCGTCCGCGTCCGGCAGCTGGTCTGGAGGTTCGTCTTTGTGACGAGTTCGACTGGCGAACGCTCCCGCGACTGCCGCCTCTACGTCCGAAACCAGCACCCGATGATCGGCTTGGGGTAGCGGTCCTTCTTGTGCGACTGGAAGTTGATCTGGAGGTTCGTCTTTGTGACGAGTTCGATTGGCGAACACTCCCGCGGCTGCTGCCACTGCGTCCGGAACTACGGCCACCACCACGTCCGCCACCACCACGGCGTGCCAAAGTTTCAGTGGAAACGGTTAACAAGATACCGGCAATGAATAAACCCGTGATCATGAGGGCGCAAAGATGCCTACGGATTGGTGTTTGTTTGTTATTCATCGTTCCATCTCCTTTTGCTTGGTCGGCATAACGTCAATCTGGTCTGCTCCTGCTGGCGATTGAAAACGGAAATAATCTTCGGAATGCTTCGGCTTAAAGTCCCAACTGGTGAATCTGGCGGAGTATTGTGGCCAGCCTTTATCGCCGACATACGTTATAACAAGCTTGCGTGGCACAGGATTAGGACCAACTTCGATCCAAATCTGCCAGTCAATAAGTTCCTGCTTGAAAACCAGGTGATGACATGGTATCCCATCGACGGCGTGTTGGCCTACCAGGAAACCTGACTGGACTTTCTCAGTCAGGATACGATATAGGTCGGAATAAACCATATCAGCAATTGGCACGGAGAAATTGTACTTCTCGAAGACGTGATCGACAGCCGCATCGATATCAGACGGAACTTTCATGACCGAATAAGTGTTTGCGACAAGATCGCATAAGGTGATTTTGGTGCCATCGAAAACAACTCGACTCTGACGTTCGTCGCCACGATATTCCACATGGAGTTTATCAGGCCGACGTACGGAAACGTCGGTAGCCCCGCCATATTGAATCTCCTGATCGTTCGACAGCAGGGAGTCATATGTAATTTCAGCGTGAAACTTATACTCCTGATGTGTTTTTAGATAATCAGACATCTCGCGCAGAATACGATCTGCCTGCGGCTCGATGCCCTTAATGCCATCTGTTATGCCTGGTGGCTCATTAGCGTCACTTTCTTGAGAT
>SDBS01005904.1_pt1 | contig 11920 bp, 6 predicted proteins | sample 2277091 | NCBI WGS metagenome assembly SDBS01 (sample SAMN10404972, study PRJNA504765) | marine sediment metagenome | isolation source: marine sediment core GS10_PC15, 163 cmbsf | place: Arctic Ocean: Southern Knipovich Ridge | collected 2010 | reverse complement strand
ACAGACAATCTTATCCGACAATTGAATCCAAAAATTAGAAAAGTATGTTGCTCAAGGACTGAGGTAATAAACTGCCATACAATAAATTCATTTCTGATTCAGATTGACCTTTGCCAGAATCTCCTTCTCTGCTTTTTCGACTTGAGTTTGTATCGCTTTGACTCGCGCAGAGGTCTTATCGACAAACACTTGATCTTTGATCGACCCCAGGTTGACCTGTACATTATAAAGCGCGGCCTGGACCGCAGTTCCGGCCGTCAATGCGGCCACAGCACCATCGGTGACGGCGTTTTTGTTCCCTTGCGTGACGACCTTCTCGATCAACTCAAAAAGATTGCAAGCGGCCTCGGCGACTTGCAGGGGGACCTGCGCCGCCTGAGTGCCTGGGGTGACGCCAATTGCCCGTACAATGGCGAGGAAGAAATTCGTGCTATGGACGACCCTGTGTTTTCGGGTATAGATAAACTACCCATACGTCCGCGGTTGAAGACCGCACCGGTGATTGACCGTCCGTAAAGGAACCTGCTTCGCCAACCTGCTTCGCCCGAGGCTTCGCAGGTCAAGAGGCTGCGCAGGTCAGAAGTTCGGGCATCAAAGCGAAAGGATAGATAGAGTCCTCCGAATTCCTGCTCACTTTGGCGTACTGCTTAAGAAATATGACTAATTTGAAACGAGCAAAGTGGATGTTGGGCATCATCGCTTTCGGACTCCTCGTGTCCGCGATCACGGTATGGCCTGCAGTCCCAGAACTGAAAATGGTCGTTCGCCTGGTCTGGGGAGACAGTGAACCCACCGGTGCATTGCACAATTTCGTACTGCAGGCCATTGAAGGGCTCGAGTCCGTTGAGGCAAGCCACCCTTTCTTGTTGTATGCACATGACTGGCTCGCCTTCGCTCACATCGCATTGGCAATCCTGTTCGCAGGGGCAATCAGGGATCCTGTCCGCAATGTCTGGATTGTGCAATGTGGACTCATCATGTGCGTGCTTATTCCCGTTTTGGCGGGCATCTGTATCCCCCTGCGAGGACTTCCTTTTTTCTGGTTCTGGATTGATGTCGCATTTGCACCTGCTGCAGGATTGCCCCTTTGGATTGCCCTTCGAGACATCAGACGAGCCGAAGCGGAATCGAAAAAGACAAAGAAAGCAGAACAATAGGTTCGGGAGTTTGGGGGACAGCCATGGCCAAGGCCGTGCCGTGGACCTTCCCGGGGGTTTAACGGTCCCGATGTACATCGGGAAGAACCGCGCGTGCCGTTCCCGCCCGGAAGCGCTACAATACAAGAGATGACAGACAGGGGAACAATGCGGGGAAGTCAATGAAGCTTCTGCCTACGCCGAGGCTTCCGTTTTCGCCAAGGCTTCGCCGGACAAGTCGCAGGAAACGGGTGATTCTTGCTGTAACAGCGCTGCTCTTAACGGGCGCCCTGGCGCTTACGCTCTGCATGCTCCGTCCGCCAAGGGACCCTGCCGCGAGGAGGGCCGAGCAGCTTCTCAACAAAATCCGCCCCCCGAGCAAACTGGACGATCTCCTGGCAAGGCTTGGATTGGTGAGCCGTCGCCCTGACCCAACGGGTTTCATGGGGTCCTACGCAGAATCGTCCGAAATCGTCGAGGATCTTGCTCGGCTTGGGCCGCCGGCCATACCCGTTCTGATCAGGGCGATAACCGATAATGACGAGGACGACGGCGTACGCATGCATGCTGCATCGGCTCTTGCGAGAATGGGCCCACAGGCCGCCGAGGCAACACCCTTCCTCATTCAAGCGTTGAAACAGGGTAACGAGATGGTTGCCGAATGGGCCGTTTTGACATTGGGCGAGATCGGCCCGGCGGCTAAAGATGCTTTCCCTGCCCTCATTGACGCTCTGAAGGCCGAGGACTGGGATCTGCGGTGCTATGCGGCAGAGGCACTGGGCCGGATCGGACCCGCGGCGAAGGCAGCCGTCCCTGCGCTCGAGGAGGCATTGAAGGATAAGCGTGTGCGATTCTAGGCGGCCGAGGCGATGGCCAGACTCGGTCTGCCGGACAGGGGGCTGCCTGTTCTGATCGCACTGCTGAAGGATAAGTCCCCGATTCTTCGTAAGTATGCGGCCGAGGCGCTGGGCGAGATTGGTGCGCCAGCCAAGGCCGCGATTCCCGCGCTCAAAGAAGCGTTGAAGCATAAGGATGGGAATGTCCGCTACGCCGCGGCCGAGGCCCTGAAGAAAATCCAGGCTGCGGCAACTTCAGCGGTGGCTGCGCCGACTTCAGCGATTGTGGCCGCAGCTCGGGGTCAAATCGGCAAGACGAAGATCTATGATGGCTCCTACGTGGGTTTGGACTACCCCGGTGGTGATGTTCCCATCGAGCGAGGCGTGTGCACCGATGTCGTGGTTCGGGCTCTCCGCGATTCGGTCAAGATGGATCTGCAGAAGCTGGTGCATGAGGACATGAAGGCGGCGTTCGCCGACTACCCCAAGATATGGGGATTGAAGAAGCCTGATCGGAATATCGACCATCGCCGTGTTCCGAATTTGAGACGGTATTTTGAAAGAAAGGGTTACTCAATTGGCCTGACCGAGAGAAAAGAGGACTATCGTTCCGGTGACGTGGTCACGTGCACGGTCCCGCCGAATCGGCCTCACATGATGATCGTGAGCGACAGAAGGGCGAAAGACGGCACTCCCTTGGTAATTCATAACATCGGCAGTGGCACGAAGGAGGAGAAGCGGCTGTTTGAATTCCCTCTGACAGGCCACTACCGCATCATGACAGGGGGCTCGAACAATGGGATGGACTCTGGCCACCAATAGCCGCGCGTCGTGCTCCTTGCCCGAGAGGCCACGGAGGTCCGGCCGCGTCGTCTTTCGGGCTCTGGAAATCTCTGATAAGTTGCCGGCGTGATTACATGTGCTGCTGATGACGAGTTTCTTGACAGCCGCTTCGGCCAACCGTGCCGGCCCCGCCAGGGGCCCCAGGGGCCTGCATGGGGCGCATTATGATTTGTCAGACAGAGCCCTAGTCAGAACGCTTGACAGAAACCCCGTCCCAGAGCAGCTCAATACGTTTCCCATCCGGCGTGAAGCTCACCGACGGTAGAATGTTGCCCTGGGCGTCCCGGGGCAGGCGGCTTTCGACGGTCGGGAATTCATCCTGCCGATAGGCCCGCTCGATCAGCGGCGCGGTTCGCATTCTCGGACGATATGGCGATTCCGCATACACATCCTTGATCGTCGGATCGGACGGCGGATAGTTCGACCGCTTGAACAACGGATGATTCGGATCCGGGTCATCCATAGCCCGCAATTCCTGCTCGCCCCGATACGCGCACAGCGTGTCCACCCACAGGATCAACTTCAGCAGGCTGAGCTCGTCGACCTTCACCTTGTTGTGCTTCCCGCTGGAGGCGATCTCAATAAGCTTGCTCTTGTAGGACAACGCAATCATCGGCGGAAATGTCCCGTAGTCCTTTGGCCGCCACGGCTGGGCCTCGGCAAGGATGGTGCCGGCGATACCGCCCTCGCAGTTCGCCGGGAAATCTCTCATCTGTCTTTTCTTGCCCAGCGTGAGGGTGAGATACGGCTCGGGGAATACGCCCCCGTCCTTGCTCGGCCGAAGGGTCAGGTCCAGCTTCTTGCGGCCCTTGCCGTCGCCCTGGTGGCACTTGCCGCAATACTTGTCGAGTATCGGCTGTATGTCACGCTCGTATCCGAAGCTGTACTTGGGGCCAAACGGATATGGCTTGATCTTAGCCGGCGCTTTTGCAATGGCCAGGCTGCGCCTGGGGAACGGGGCAATGCGCTGGCCTTCATGACAGCCCGTGCAGCCGCGCTGCTCGCCGGGCATGACGTTCGTGAATGAACGCATGGTGTGAAGAGTGTGATGGTTTTCATCGAGCATCTGAAAGTGCAGAGACTGGCAGGGCGGAGCCTCGAAGAAGATCGAGCCGTCCTTCTCGATGGGGACCGTGCCCAGAACGTGCTTGACGCCGTCGTTGTAGACGGCCGATACCACCGGCCCGACGTGCATGTGGGTCCGGGCCCGGGTGTGCTTCACATCCTGTATCTTCTTGCCGAGCGTCATCGTGTTCCAATCAAGACGGATCACCCTGAGGTACTTGGCCTTGCCCCGGAGAATCTCCGGCGCGCCCTGGTACACGTCGGCGCAGAAGAACGTCCCCGGCTCTATCTTGCCGCCGTCTTTCTGGGCGCCCGCCCACGCAACACGGTCTGGCAGGGCAGGCGGACGCGGCCGCGCCTTTACCGGCATGGCATAGAGAGCAAGGAACGCGCCTTCATAGATGAGTTCGCGGTTGCCGTAGACATCCATGAGGAAGATTTTGAACTTTGTCCCCCCCCCGGCGGCGCGGGCTGAAACAAGAAACAACTCCTCGCTCAACGGATACGGCGACTTGTACCCGCGGTAGTTGCCGGAAGTGTGATAGTCCTTGGTCTCAGCCTTTTCGGCGGGGCCGTTTCCGACCTCGCACCACGGCGTGTCCCCGGTGACTTTCGTCAGGCCGTTGGGATAGTTGAAGCCTTTCTTGGGGTCGATGATGCCGATGCTTCCCCGGTAGACCTGGTGATGGCCGTGGCCGGCGAACATGACGCGATGGCTGCCGGGGATTGCGCGTGCCTCCATCAGCAGGTCCGGCCAGTAGCTCTGATTGCCCCAGAAAGCGCTGGTGCCGGTTCCATCTGGGTTAACGGTCCAGAGACTCTGGATGCGCATCAGCTCCTTGTCGGTGTATTCCCACCTCGTGTAAAGGATCTGCCCGTTGGGCATGAGGGCCGGCGTGTATTCCGGCTCGTTGCCCCCGCTGATCAGGTAGATGTTCTTGCCGTCGGCGTCGCACCTTGCCACTACCGTGCTGGGATGGCCCACCACGCAGCGCGCGTGGCTGCTGCCGCGATTCGACACGAACACGATATGCCCGTCGGGCATGTAGATGGGATCCTGGTCGTCATAGTTCCCGAAGGTCAACTGCTTCAATCCCGAACCGCCTGTCCCGAGCGAAGTCGAGGGGTCCACGTTGACCTCATAAAGATGGAACGTCTTGTCCTTGGCCGGGCGGAAACAGAAAAGCACGCGCTTGCCGTCGAAAGACACATCAGGCCGCCAGTACCAGCCCGGGCCGAGTTTGTCGGTGACCTTTCGAATCTTTCCGGCAGGATGAAGCCCGTCGAGAATCAGCAGACGTACGGAGTTCAATTGTGCCTGCGGATAGACCCGATGCATCGACTCGTGCGGGTATCTTTCCGGAACGTCGATAAAGACCAGCTTGGAGAAATCAACCAGCGGATCCTTGAACATGATCTTGCGCTTCACGCGCCGGACGGCGAGATACAGATCCTCGCTTGTCTGGGAGTCGGCTTGGGCGGGGAGGGTCTTCAGGCTCTGCTCGAGCTTGGCCAGCGCGGCCAGCGCGGCGGACAGGTCGGGAGGGTTGTCGGCCTTGCTCAACCGGGCCGCCATTTCCCTGGCCCAGGCAATCTCCTGCCCAGCGCGCTTATCGAGCGGCTTTCCCTCCGCCTGGAACAGCCATTCTCTTGCCAGAAGCTCGTCGCCTTCCTCCGCGGACAACGTGCGAGTCTCGGGCTCTTCGAGGGGAGATTGTCTGGGAGCAGCCGTGCCGCCTTTTCCGACGGCTCCCCAGCCGGGCCAGGACAGGACGGCGGCCTTCTTCCAGCCGGAATCGTCAAAGCCGGGCCTCTGCCAGCCGCCGGTGGGGGCCGGCGACGTCCGCCATTGTGCATCGGTATGCACGATCAGCGGCTTGCCGCTTGCGAAGTCCACGCGCAGGGTGCCGATGAGCCCCGCGGGGTTCGTGGCGCCGGACTTCCAGTTTTCGCCTTGCACGGCGATCACATTGCCCCCGGCGGACAGGAGCTTCTTCACGTTGAAGGAATACACCTTCTGCCAGTCATTGCCGGAACCGACCTTCTTGCCGTTTATGAAGAGGACGAACTCGTTGTCGGCGGTTATCCCGCAAGTGGCTGCCTTGATGGGCCTGCCGCTGGGGATGATAATCTGACGTCTGAAATACCGTTTCTGGGCGGGGGCGTTGACGGAGGCCTTGGGATTTGGATGCCAGATCCACTTCCCGCCGATTGCCCGGCCTGCGGCAGGGCTGGGGGCAGCGGTCAATGCCCACGCGGAGAAAAGGACAACCGCTATCCGAGCGAACGCGGCGGTGCATGTGTGTTTCATAATGTCGCCTCCCGCCAAAGAAGAATTATAGCACATATGCCTCCAAGCGGTCCTAGGCAAATGTTGTGGCCTTTGGCCCGATGCGAGGCGATCAGAAGGGCTCGGTGGTCAGAAACTCATGGCGGATGTACGCCGTTACTCCATTGCCTTTGATCTTCACTAAGGTCACCTTGCCCGGCGCGAAACGGACTTCCTTGACGTTGGCAAAGCCCTTGGGGACCTTCACCACGCCCTGGATCAGCTTGACGGTGGTCGGGCGAGTCGGCGAGAACGTGACGTACGTGGGGAAGCCGGCCTTGCTGATCATGTTCCCCTTGACGGACGGCACGAGTCCCTCGGCGAAGTAGCCGGAGACCTCCTCCATGCCGAGGCAGCGGTTTCGGCCGTCCCACGGCGAGCCGTGGCGTCCCTTGTTGGAGATCCAGAAGACGGTGCCGGGCAGCACCGCGGCATCCTTCAGCGAATACCACAGGTACCCGCGGTCCTGGCAGGTCACAGCCGTCCAGGCCGGGGTCTTCGAGCCCTTCTTGAAGATCTGGATCAGGTCCGTATAGCCCTCTCGCTGGGGGAACGACGAGCAGTCGGCCGGCGGGTCGTCCTTGGCGATGACGGGCACTTTGGTCAGATCGGTGAACCGCGCGTTGATTGCCAGCGACTGGTACTCGCGGTTCTTGGGGTTACTGAAGATGACGGGGTTGGTCATGCCGAAGGCGAACTTGCTGACCGCGACGCGCAGGGAGCCTTCCTTTTCGGGAACGTCCAGCGTGCAGTGGTGGCCGAGCGGCATCTTGCCGGTGAAGCCCTCGATTGTGTGGGTGGAGTAGACCGCGTTATGGCCGTCCACGAGCGTGAGCTTTTTGGTGACCTTGCCCTTGCGGATCTTTGTCTTCATCTGAAGTGTCAGGGTGGTGATGCCATCCTTTTTTTCCAGGCGGACGAACGACCATTTCGATGATGACACTTCGCCGTGTCCCGTGTACTTCTCGCCCTTGAACGGCTCGGCGTTGCCGCCGAACGGCATGCAGAAGAAGTCGCCGCGCAGCGGCACGAGCACCGGGTCCGGCAGGTCCTTGAGCTTATCGTTCTGCCACGGGCTGATGTAGTAAGGCTGGACGGGGCTTTTGCTGTCGCGGTAGAAATGGACGGGCGCCATGTGTCCGCCGCTGACCGTGACGAACATTTCCACCGTGTCCGATTGTACGCGCCAGGCGGCCTGGGAGTTGTTGGTCGTCTCGATCGTCGCGCATCCAGCCCCCGTGAGGACCGTTGCTGCCGCCAAGATTGCATTCTTCATGCCGTGTCTCCTGTGACGAATCCTGCTGCGATGAAGCTATCTGAGAACGCCTGGTTCTACTCTTTGGTGGCGCGCTATCCCACCGGCGCCTCAAGATCAAGGCCCGTGAAGCGACAGAGCGGCCCGGATTGATCCGGGCCGCTCATGTTTCCAGACTGCGGCTACTCGCGCCGTGCACCGGCCAAAGCACCGCGGGCCGCTTACATAAACTTGTCCCAGCCCTTGCGGGCGGTGCGGCGCAGCAGCTTGTTGGCCTCTTCGCTGTTGGTGAACTTCAGTGTCTTGGCATCGAACTCGAGCTTCTTCTTGCCGACGCGCTCGGCCACGACGCCTAACTGGATCACGGCCGTCATCGGTCCGGCGTACTGGAAGTTCGACTTCGGGTAGTCCCACGGCTTCTCGCCCCGTGCGGCCAGCATGAATTCCTTCTGATGCCCGGGCGATCGCTCCAGAAGCTGCTTGGGCTTGCCGAATTCCTTCCTCTTGGTCTCGGGGATGAGGCGGGGGCTGTTGTTGTAGTCACCGCTGCACAGGATCGTACCCTTCGTGCCCACGAACATGGTGCCGGTATTCGGAATCCTGAGCCCCTTTTCGAGCTCCTCGGGCCGTTCTGGCTTCTTGCCGCCGTCGTACCAGTACGACTCGAATCCCGGACGCTTGTCCGTCTTGGGGAAGACCCACTTGATTATCTCGGACTTCGGGAAGGTCTCTTGGTTGGCGCCGTTGTGTTCGAGCAGCTCGACAGTGGTCGGATAGCCCGGCGTCATCACCTGGAACAGGCCGTTCATTGTGTGGCAGGCCATGTCGCCCAGCGCGCCCGCGCCGAAATCATAAAAGCCGCGCCACTTGAACCCGTGATACACCCCATTCTTGAAGGGCCTCATCGGCGCCGGGCCGATCCACCCGTCCCAGTACAGCGAATCGGGAATCGGGTCCTCGCCCGCGGGCCGGGGTATGCCCTGCGGCCAGATCGGGCGGTTGGTCCAGGTGTGGACCGCCTTGACGTCGCCGATGGCGCCGCCGTGGACATATTCGTACAGGACCCGCCAGCCCTGGCCTGCGTTGCCCTGGTTGCCCATCTGGGTGGCGACTTTCTGCTTTGCTGCCTCGATGGCGAGCTGCTGTGCCTCCCAGACCCCCCAGGTCAGGGGCTTCTCGCAGTAGACGTGCTTGCCGGCCTTCAACGCCCGCATTGCCGCGGGGAAGTGGTTGTGGTCCGGCGTGGCGACGACGACCGCATCGAAATCGTCCGCATTGTCCAACATCTTGCGGTAGTCCTTGTACTTCTTGGCGTTGGGGGACCGCTTGGCGGCCCTGGCAACGTAGCCTGCGTCAACATCGCCCAAGGCGACGATTCCCTCGCCGCCGGCCCATCCCAGGTGCGCTCCCCCGCGCCCGCCGACGCCGACCATCGCGTATCTGACTTTCTTGGGCTCTGCGGCGCCCAGGATCGTGGGGCCGATCAGTGTGCCCGCTGCCGTGGCGGCCGATGTCCGCAGAAAATCGCGGCGTGTAACATTGCTAGCCATGATCTGTCTCCTCTACTCGGTGAACGAAAACTCATCAGGTTGATGAACCCAAACCGGCCTATCCCATATGGCCCTGCCGGGGGTCCTTAGCCCGTTGAGACTACATCCCCCCGGCGATTGCTGCAAGGACTTTTTACGGGACAGGCAAGCTCAGGGTCCAAGGACAATCCGAAATCGACCCCGTCCTTGGGCCTGAGCGCCGACTCGTGCTTCGGCGCCACGGGCGCGGATTCTTTCTTGCCGGGCATATTCACGCCGAGCCAGGGGGCGTTTTTTCGGTCCACGCACAGCCGGTGCGCCTGGGCGGACCTGCCAATTACATGTACTTGTCCCACCCCTTGCGGGCGGTGCGGCGAAGCAGCTTGTTGGCCTCGTCGCTGTTGGTGAACTTCAGCGTCTTGGGATCGAACTCGAGCTTCTTCTTGCCGACGCGCTCGGCCACGACGCCCATCAGGACCACGGCCGTCATCGGGCCGGCGTATTGGAAGTTCGACTTCGGGTAGTCCCAAGGCTTCTCGCCCCGGGCGGCCATCATGAATTCCTGGTAATAGCCGGGCGAGCGTTCCAGAAGCTGCTTTGGCTTGCCGTATTCCTTCCTCTTGGTCTCGGGGATGAGGCGGGGGCTCTCGTTGCAGTCGCCGCTGCACAGGATCGTGCCCTTCGTGCCGACGAACATGGTGCCGGTTTCCGGAATCCTGAGGTTTGCTTCGAGCTCCTCGGGGCGTTTTGGCTTCTTGCCGCCGTCGTACCAGTACGCCTCGAATCCCGGACGCTTGTCCGTCTTGGGGAAGACCCACTTGATTATCTCGGACTTTGGGAAGGTCTCTTTGTTGGCGCCGGTGTGTTCGAGCAGCTCGACGCCGGTCGGATAGCCCGGCTTCATCACCTGGAACAGGGCGTTCATTGTGTGGCAGGCCATGTCGCCCAGCGCGCCCGTGCCGAAATCGTAATAGCCTCGCCAGTTCCCCGGATACACTCCGGCCTTGTAAGGCCTCATCGGCGCCGGGCCGATCCACCCGTCCCAGTACAGCGAGTCGGGAATCGGATCCTCGCCCTTTGGGCGGGGTATGCCCTGCGGCCAGATCGGGCGGTTGGTCCAGGTGTGGATTTCCTTGACGTCGCCGGTGGCGCCGCCGTGGACATATTCGTACAGGACTCGCCAGCCCTGCCCTGCGTTGCCCTGGTTGCCCATCTGGGTGGCGACTTTCTGCTTTGCGGCCTCGATGGCGAGCTGCTGTGCCTCCCAGACCGACCAGGTCAGGGGCTTTTCGCAGTAGACGTGCTTGCCGGCCTTCAGCGCCCGCATTGCAGCGGGGAAGTGGTGGTGGTCCGGCGTAGCGACGACGACCGCATCGAAATCGTCGGCATTCTCGAACATCTTGCGGTAGTCCTTGTACTTCTTGGCGTTGGGGGATCGCTTGGCGGCCCTGGCGACGGCACCGGCGTCAACATCGCACAAGGCAACAATTCCCTCGCCGCTGGCCCATCCCAGGTGGGCTCCCCCGCGCCCGCCGACGCCGACCATCGCGTATCTGACTTTCTTGGGCTCTGCAGCGCCCAGGATCGTGGGGCCGATCAGTGCGCCCGCGGCCGTGGTGGCCGATGTCCGCAGAAAATCGCGGCGTGTAACGTTGCTCGACATAGTTCCTCTCCTCTGCTCGGTGATAGAAAACTCATCAGGTTGGTGAACCCAAACCGACCTTCCCCATATGGCCCTGCTGCGGGTCCTTAGCCCATTGAGATTATATCCCCCGGCGATCTCTGCGAGGACTTTTTACGGGACAGGCCGGACGCAATCGCGAACCCGCCCTTCGGCCACCTCGACTGGTTCGACCCCTACTTCCGCCAGTACTTCTCGATGGCGCGATCCGTGGCCATCCAGAGGAAATCCTTCTCCTGGACTATGGTCGCCGTCTTCAGGAGTTTCTTGTAGTACTCATCAGTCGCCTTGTTGAACTGCTGCTCCCGCAGAGCTTTCTCGATCTCCTCCTGGGCGTCCACGTATTTGATCTCCTTGCCGAGCTGGACCTTCTTGGCCCTGACAATGTAGTAATCCCCGGCGATCTCGATCGGCCCGGCCATCTGGCCTTCCTTCAGCTTGAAGGCGATCTGCTCGACCCTTTCTGCCTTGAAGCTGCCTTTGGACATGAGGTCCCACAGGCCTCCGTCGGCGGCCTTTACTCCGCGCGAAAAGCGTTTGGCCACCTCGCCGAAGGGCTGGCCGTCGATCAGTTGCTTCACGGCCTGGCCGATGAGCTCCTTTGCCTTTGCCTTGGCGGCCCTCAGTTCCATCTCGGTCGGCGTTGAAGTTCTGTCGGGCAGGAACACCTTGAAGGGCGCGTGGATGATCTGCATCTGCACCTTCTTCGGCGCGGTGAAGTCCGCGCGGTGGCTCGTGTAGTATCGCCACAGCATAGTGCTGGTTACGAGGATTGTGGGCATGAACCTGGTACGCAGATAAAGCCTGATTTTCTGTTGCTTTCGCTCGCCGGCTATGGCGGCATCGAGCGTTGTGCCCTCGCGGATGAATCTTGCCTGGAGCTTCTGCCTGCTGCCACCGGCCTCGGCTATCATCTCGCGCAGGTTCTCTTCTATTTCCTTGTCTATGTGCTCTTTCTGCTGGTCTGTAAGCCTGCGTTCGGCCTCGGTGATGACCAGGTGGTGGACGACCTGCCGGCGGACTTCCTCGTCTATCATACCCGCGACCTTCCGGCGGTAGGTCGTTTCGCTGACGGTGACGGGCAGCTTGGTAAGATCCACGGCAATGGATTTCAGGACATCTTCAATGGTAATGAAGTGGTCGTTGACCCGGACGATTGAGGCGGCCACAATCTCGCCGCCGACCGGCTCCGTCGCCCGGGCGGTCGTGGGCGCCACCGGCGCGGTTGCGGCCACAGGGATTGGCC
>SDBS01005903.1_pt1 | contig 11921 bp, 10 predicted proteins | sample 2277091 | NCBI WGS metagenome assembly SDBS01 (sample SAMN10404972, study PRJNA504765) | marine sediment metagenome | isolation source: marine sediment core GS10_PC15, 163 cmbsf | place: Arctic Ocean: Southern Knipovich Ridge | collected 2010 | reverse complement strand
GTGGTGGCGGCGGCGTCGGTTGTGGCGCGGGCCGAGTTCCTGCGGCGATTGACTTTGTTATCGAAAACCATCGGCGTGGAACTGCGCAAGGGGGCCTCGGACCTCGTCGACCAGGCCGGGTTGCGGGTTCTCCAATCGGCCGGGGAAGACAAACTCCGCCAGGTGGCCAAATGGCACTTCAAAAATACCCAAAAAATCCTGCGCTCAGCCGGGCGATAGAAAAGATTGCCAACGATCACCGGTCCGGGGCCACCAAAATCGCCCTGGATGTTTTGCGTCTGGTCGGCAAAGCCGCGCAACTATCTTCCGGACAACCGCCGATTATCCGGCGGGGAATTATTAATGATCTTTTGCAGGAGGTCGTTCAGGCCCATCCGCAGATGGGAATCCTCTATTTTCTGCAGCGTGCATTGAGGAGGATGAAGTCGTTTGAACAACCCGTCCTCCGTAAATTATCGCGGGAATTCAAAAAGGGCATAATCGAACAGCAGTCCGCCAACGCCACGGCCTTTGCCGGGTATCTTCGTCGCGGGGCCACGGTTCTAACGTTGTCGTATTCCAGCGCCGTCGCCCGGGCGTTGGTCGAGGCCCAGCCAAAGAAGATTAATATAGTTCTCTCCGAGTCGCGGCCCAAAAATGAAGGCCGAGCGCTGGCCCGTTTTCTCCATAAGAAAAATATCCCGGTCACGCTTACCGTCGATGCCGCGCTGGGGCTGTCCGTGCCGACGGCAGATATTGTTCTCTTGGGCAGCGACGCGGTAACGCCGGAATATTTCGTTAATAAAATCGGCAGTCTGGCGTTATGCCTGCTGGCCCGCCGTTTCAAAGTCCCGGTTTTTGTGCTGACCGACACCTTTCGCCTATTGAGTAAACGGCAACTTCGCCGCCGGCAGATTGTCCATCCGGCTGAAGAAGTCATTGCCCGGCCTCAACCATACAAAATCGACAACCGTTACTTCGATTTCGTGCCGTTGGAATTGGTGAATAAAGTTATTTGCGAGGGGAAGGTGTTATCTCAACGGCGGCTATTCTAAATCATATCGCGCATTATACCTGGCCGCGATGAGGAGGAGCTGGTCGCGGCTATTCAGGGCGGGGTCATCCAGGACCTGTTCCAGAAGGTGATTGAGGATACAACCCAGACGCGGGCCTGGTTGAAGATTGAGTTGTTCCATCAAGATGGTGCCGTTTACCGCCAGATCACTCAAGCCAAAGGGCGACTTCCGTTCCAGTTCATCACGGATTCGCTGTTGAAGTTCGTCGACATCCTCGGTGGTGCCGCCCATTCCCTGGGCGACAACATCGGCCCGCCGCAAGTCCAACAGGTCAAAAACAAGCTCCGGCCCCATGCGGCGGATCAGCCGGCGCACGCCCTTATCGGTGACTTCGGTGGTAAACATATGGTGGTCGATCAATAACGCCGTCTGGTCGATTAGCTCTTTAGAATATCGCAGCCGCCGCAGAATTGTTTTTGCAGTTTTAGCCCCGTGTTTCTCGTGGCCGTAAAATGTCGCCTTTTCCCCCTCGACCTGTTTTGTCTGCGGCTTGTTGATATCGTGCAACAATGCCGCCCACTTGAGGCGCAACGGCCCCTCGACCTCATCAACGGTCCGTATTGAGTGCTCGAAGACATCAAATGCGTGATACCCTCCCGGCTGATCCACCCCGGCGCAGAATTCCAATTCGGGCAAAATAATTTTCAGCATCCCCACGTCATGCATCAGCCGGAAACCGATTGACGGCCGCCCGGCCTTTAACAACAGCTTGTTCAATTCCTCGGCGACTCGCTCGGCGGAGATTGTTTCGATCAATTGTACATGCTTTCTAATCGCAGCCAAGGTTTTTTCCTCAATAGCGAAGGCAAAGCGCGCGGCAAACTGGATGGCTCGTAGCATGCGCAGGGGGTCTTCTAAAAACGCCCGCTCACTGATAAAGCGGATCAAGCGCGCCGCCAGGTCTTTTTGCCCGCCGGTCGGGTCGATGAGTTTTCCGGTCGTCACGCTTCGGGCCAGCGCATTAATCGTAAAGTCGCGGCGGACAAGATCATCCTCGACCGAACAGGTGTGATCGAACTCGACGGCAAACTCGGTATGGCCGACCCCGGTCGAATACTCCACGCGCGGCAGGGCGATGTCATAGGTAACCGGCGTGCCGTTCCGGGGGTAGGGCGGCGTGAATTTAATCACGCCGAAAGATTTGCCGACTACGTCCACCCGGCCGAATTTCTTCAGCCGGTCGATTAACTCCTCCAGCGGTATCCCCGTGACCAGGTAGTCTTTATCCTTGCTCGCCTGGCCCAGTCCCAGGAGTCCATCCCGGACCTGGCCGCCGACCTCGTAGACCTGGCCGATCTCACACAGGTGATCCAACCAGGCCGCTGAGGTATCTGGGGACTCTTTCTTCATCCTAGTAAAAAACCATTTTCAGCTAACGCGACAAGCGATAATCTGATAAAGAGACCGCCGGACAGGCAAAAATAAATAATTGAGAATAATTGTTTGCTGGTGTACCTCTCACGGCACCGGCTTGACCGTGTAAATGCTCTTGCGGGGAATCAGTCGGGGATAATGCGGGTGCCGGTGCGACCGGCAATGGCATCCGCCGCGCGATCGATGGATGAAATTAATACTTCACGTCCACCGGAATTGATGAAGCTGATGGCGGCTTCGATTTTGGGGCCCATCGAACCCGGCGGGAAATGGCCCTGATTTAAGTATTCCCTGGCAAGAGACACGGGAATCGTGTCCAGGAACTCCTGATTGGATTTGCCAAAATTAATGGCCACGCGGTCGACATCAGTAAGGATAACTAAAAGCGAGGCGCCGATTTCACCGGCCAACACCGCCGCCGCGCGATCCTTGTCGATGACCGCGTCCAGGCCCTCGAAAGTGCCATCGTCCTCGATATAGACCGGTATTCCGCCTCCCCCGGCGGCGATGACAATATGGCCCTGGTGCACCAGGGATTTAATGGCCTCGGATTCGACAATTGACAGTGGTTTCGGGGAGGGTACCACGCGGCGCCAACCGCGGTCACCATCTGGTCGCACCTCCCAGCCCCGTTCGGTTTTGAATCCGGCGGCTTCTTCTTCGCTGTAGAACTGCCCGATAAATTTCGTCGGGTTGCCGACCGAGGGATCATCGCGGTCGACGATTACCTGCGTTACGATAGTCAGGACCTGCCGGTCAATTTTTTCCCGGTGCAGACGGTTTTGCAGTGATTGCCCGATCATATACCCCATGCCGCCCTCGGTATCAGCGACACAAATACCCAGCGGTAAAATCGGCGCTTTGCCCCGAGCCAGTTCGATGCGAAAAATCGCATTGCCCACCTGCGGGCCGTTCCCGTGGGCAATGGCCAGATTATAGCCGTCTTTGATCAGGGGAATGATTGCCGCGAGCGATTCACGCGTATGGCGAAACTGGTTGGCAATGGTATCGGGTTCGTCTTTGCGCGTGATGGCGTTGCCGCCCAACGCCACCACCGCTGTTTTGTCGCTGGACATGGCAAACTACTTTTTGCGCTTCTTGCCGAAACCGGCGAGGATATCCGCCAGATCAGGTCGGCCGATTTCCTGCAGTTCATAGGTTACCCGGACCGACGGCTTTTTGATTTTGCAAATCTTTCGCAAGTCAATCGGCGTACCAATGACCACGGTATCGCACGGGACCGCGTTGATCGTGGCCTCCAAGTCGGCCACCTGCTGCTCGCCGTAACCCATCGCCGGAAGCAAACCCTCGACGTGCGGGTACTTCTCGAACGTCTCGGCGATGGTCCCCTTGGCGTACGGTTTAGGGTCGACTATTTCAGCCGCGCCGTAATTCTCCGCCGCCACAATGCCGGCGCCATAAAGCATTTCGCCGTGCGTTAGAGTTGGGCCGTCCTCGACGACCAGCACTCGTTTGCCACGGATGATCGACGGGTCCTCCACGGAAATCGGCGAGGCCGCCTCAATGACCGTGGCTTTTGGATTGTACTCCGCGACGTTCCGGCGAACTTCGAGGATACCCTCCGGCGGCGCGGTTACTACTTTGTTTAAAATCACCACGTCGGCCAGCCGCAGATTCGTCTCGCCCGGATAATAGGTCAGTTCATGTCCGGCACGGTGCGGGTCGGCCACGGTGATATACAGATCGGCCTGATAAAACGAGGTGTCGTTATTGCCGCCGTCCCAGACGATCACGTCGGCCTCTTTTTCGGCTTCCTTCAGGATCATGCCGTAATCGACGCCGGCGTAGATCACATTACCGGCCATGATATGCGGTTCGTATTCTTCGCGTTCCTCGATGGTACATTTGTGTTTATCGAGATCGGCCAGTTCGCCGAAACGCTGGCAGGCCTGTTTAACCAGGTTGCCGTACGGCATCGGGTGCCTGATCGCCACTACTTTAAGTCCCTGGTCGCGGAGAACGTCGCACACCCGCCGCGTGGTTTGGCTTTTGCCGCAGCCGGTGCGTACCGCGCAAATGGCAACCAACGGCTTTTTGGACTTGATCATCGTCTGTTTCGGGCCCAGCAGGATAAAATCAGCGCCCATCTTCTGCACCCTCGAGGCCTGGTGCATCAAGTACTCGTACGGAACATCGGAATACGAAAATGCGACCAGATCGACATCATGTTTGGTGATCAGCTTCTCCAGGTCGTCCTCGACCCTGATCGGGATGCCTTTGGGATACAGTTTCCCGGCCAGGGCGGCAGGGTATTTGCGTCCGGCGATGTCGGGGATTTGCGTGGCGGTGAAAGCGACGACTTCGAATGACCGGTTGTGGCGATAAACGCAATTAAAATTATGGAAATCGCGACCGGCGGCGCCCATGATAATCACTTTTTTCGGCATATCCAAGACTCCTCAATTTGTTTGTTGTTTCGGTTGATCGCACCAAAGCAATGAGGTGTCGCCGTTAGACACAAGATGCCATCCAGATCAAATCGATCAACAAATCAGTCGGTCTGGAACAATCGGTCGAATCCATCATTCGTACAACCACCACTTCCGCCCGCCCTCTAATGGGCGGACGGGATTTCGTTTATCGTCACACGCCTCAAGGTGCCCTAATCACCCACCACCAAGGCGGTTTTTCCCGTCTTTTGACCTACTGGTTATCGATTTGCGCGCGCTGGATCGTGCCCGAGAAATCGATATACACTGATTTCCACTCCGAGAAAACATCGAGTGCGGCCACACCGGCCTCGCGGTGTCCGTTGCCGGTAAGCTTGGTCCCACCGAACGGCAGATGTACCTCCGCGCCGATCGTCGGTGCGTTGACATAAAAGATGCCGGTGTAAACATCACGCATCGCGGTGAACGCGCGGTTGATATCCTGCGTGTATACCGACGCCGAAAGCCCGTAGGCCACATCGTTGCACACTTCAATGGCCTTTTTCATCCCATTGACCGGAATGATCGAGACGACGGGGCCGAATATTTCTTCCTGCGCGATACGCATCTTGGGTGTGACCTCGCCGAATACCGTCGGCTCGTGGAAATACCCGTGGCCATACTTGCCCCTGGTCAGCGGCTTGCCACCGGTCAAGAGTTTTGCGCCGTCCTCGTCCTTACCTATTTTGATATACTCCATGACGGTCTTAAGCTGCGGGGCGGAAACCGACGGACCCATATCAACTTTTTCATCCAGACCGTTGCCGACGCGGAGCGCCTTCACGCGGGGCAGGAAGCGGTTGAGGAACTTCCGGTAGACCTTCTTGTCGATGATGATGCGCGCAGTCGCCGTGCAGCGCTGGCCGGTGGTGCCGAATGCGCCCCACAGGCAGCCATCGACAGCCAGATCGAGTTTGGCATCGTCGAGGATCATGATCGCGTTCTTGCCGCCCATCTCCAGATGACAGTGCCGAAAATCGGGCGCACAGGCCTCGGAAACCCGCTGGCCCACTTCCGTCGAGCCGGTAAACGAAATAACTTTAACATCGGGGTGGGTTATCAGCGGTTCGCCGACCTCGGAGCCCGAACCGGTTACCAGGTTGACCACGCCAGGCGGCAGGCCGCATTCCTCACAAATTTTCATGAAATTGACCGCCGACAGCGGGGTGTACGTCGCCGGTTTAAGCACGCAGGTGTTGCCCAGGACCAGCGCGGGCATGATCTTCCACGACGCGATAGCCATCGGGAAATTCCACGGCGTGATCATGCCGCACACGCCCAGCGGTTGCCGCACCGACATCATAAACTTGTTCTGCAGTTCCGAGGGGGTGGTCTGGCCGAATTGCCGCCGTCCCTCGCCGGCCATGTAGTAAGTCATGTCGATGACTTCCTGCACGTCCCCACGGGTCTCGGCAATAATTTTGCCCATTTCCTGGGTCATTTGCTGGGAGAACTTTTCCTTATCGGCCACGAGGCGGTCGGCAATGGCGTACAGAATCTCCGCCCGTTTGGGGGCCGGTACCAGTCGCCAGGTTTTAAAGGCCTCCTTGGCGGCCGCCACCGCCGCATTGACATCGGACTTGTCGGATTTCTGGAAACGTCCCAGATTCACCCGGGTATCCGCCGGGTTGATATTGTCGAATGTCCGACGCGTCTTGGTCGCCACCCATTTACCGCCAATAAAGTTCTTGTAGGTCTGAACCCTGGCCATCTGTTTTCCTCGCTTACCCTTAGGTTTAGGACTCCGGTCCCTTGTTATCTCGGAAAAATGGAATGTAGAATCGTATGCCTTTTCTGTAAAGGAGAATGTGTCAAAATCGAGATGGCGTCCCGAAAATCACACCTTCCGGCGCAGCCATTTTCGCCGCAGAAACATCGCATGGAAAATCGCTGCTCCAACAATAGACGCGGCGGTAAACGACCACCAGACACCCTCCAGGCCAAAATCAAGAACGCGGGTCAACAGGAACACCCCCGGGACCTGAACCACCCACATGTAAACCACGCCGACCCCCATCAATGGTACCGTATCTCCCGATCCGGTAAAGATTCCCTCATAAATGATATAGGCGCCGATGAACGGCAGACTCACTGCCATAATCCGGTAAAAGACGACGCCCAATTCCACTTCCGCTCCCGCAGAGAAGAAAATACCGATCAGTGTTCGCGCGAAAATGAACGTGAGGACACCCAGGAGAACCATCGTGCCGGCTCCCAGCGCCAGTCCCTTTTTTGCTGTTTCCCACGCGCGCTCGATCTTTCCTGCGCCAAGATTCTGGCCGATCAGGGCCGCAAGCCCCAACTCCAACCCCACACAAAACATGATCCCCAAGTGGAGAAACTGCATCCCCGCGCCGTAGACCGCGACTGCTGATGAGCCAAATACGGCCAGCATCGGCATAATCACCGAGCGACCGAGCGAATCCGATATCGAAGTAATTCCGGCGGGAAGGCCGATTTTCATCATTTGCCACATCGTGAGAAAGTGGATACGTCCCTCCGGCCGCCAATGAAATGCCACATTGAATTTCCCCAGGTAAAACAGGGATATTCCGACAATTAGGGTAATAGTATAAGAGATGACCGAGGCCACCGCCGCGCCAACCACGCCCATCTCAGGAAAGATCCACCAACCAAAAATGAAAAATGGATCGAGGATCATATTCAAAGCGGCCGAACCCACCATCAGGATCATCGCCTGATTCGGGTGTCCGATGCCCCGGAGTGCGGTATAAATCGTCCAGCAGGAGAAATTGGTCACCAGCCCCGCAAACAGCACTTGGCCATAGGGGATACATAAAGCCGCGACTTCTCCCCTCGCCCCAAGCAAATGAATTATCTGCGGGGTGGTGATAAAACCCACGGCGCCAAAAATAGCCCCCAAAATCCATTTGAGCAGGAGGGCCTCTTTAATGGCCACTTCGGTGCGGGGAAGGTCTTTCTCGCCGTAGCGGCGCGAAATTACCGCGACCGAGCCGGTACCGGCAATCATGTTGACCGAGGAGATGACCCAATAGTAGGCGCCGAAGAAGGTGATCGCCGCCACCGCGCCCGCCCCCAGCCGCGAAACCCAGAACATATCGGCGATGTGATAGAGATTGCCGGCCATGAAGCCAATGGCGGAAGGAAAACCCATGCGCATAATGCCACTGATAACTTTGCCCTCAGTAAAATCGCGGGCCGGCTTTTTATTCTTGCTCGCCATTGAAACTCTCGCTCAGTCAGCCAGGGGAATAACCAGGCCGTCCTCGGCGATAATCACCACTCCGGAAAAACGTTTCGCGGCCGCCATGGCCGCATACGGGTCAAAACCGGGACAAATATGCGTCAGCACCAGGCGGTCGATATTCCAGGCCGCGGCGCGCGCGTAAAGCTCCGGCAAGGATATATGAGTGGATTCGACCAATAATAAATTGCACCCCTGGCAAAAATCGAGATCATCCAAGGAGCCGATGTCGGCGGAGTAGGCGATCTTGTGGGAGATATGTGAAATTTCAAAGCAAAAGCATTCTCCCTTGTTGTCAAAACCGGCCATCCAGGGTTGCCCGCGGTGGGCGGTGAGATGGGTATCCAGATGAGGTGTGATGACAAGATCACCCAGGGTGATGCCCTGCTTGTCGTGGATGGACGCAAACACAACCGGAAATCCAAAACGCTCCACAAATAGATAATTCGAGACCAGGTATGATTTAAAAGCGGCCAGTGCCTCGCCGGGCAGATGGACAACCAACTCCCGTTGCCGTTGCGCCAGGTATAACTGCTGGAGGAAAAATGGCAGACCGCAGATATGGTCGGGATGCGTGTGAGAAATAAGAATCGCATCGACATCATCGTAATTATTCCCGGCGCGGAGAAACGATCCGGTCACCCCGTCGCCGCAATCAAACAACGCGATTGTTTGTGGTGTTTCCAGTAGATAACCTGAAGACGAGCGGTCCGCCAAGGCCTCCCCCCCACCGGAACCGAGAATGGTTAACGTTGTCTTTTGCGCCATGCGAATACTCGGGAAAAACCGACAACGGTCCGCGGCGACTGACTTATCCGTCCAGGATTTTCGCCAATATGTCGGCTGCCTGTTTCATGTCGTTGGCGGAAACATCCAAATGCGCCACCGCGCGTAAACGTGTCGCGCCGAAAGGCACCAGCAAAATGCCGGCCTCACGAAGTCTAATTAATACATCCGAAACCTGCTTGCCCGTATCGGCGATGTCCATCACGATGATATTCGTCGGCGGCGGGTCGGGTAGGATACGGACATTGGCGATTTGCCGAACTCGTTCGGCGAATAACTTCGCTTTTTCATGATCTTCGCCCAGCCGGGGCAAGTGATGTTCCAGCGCGTACAACCCGGCGGCGGCGAGAATGCCGACTTGCCGCATCCCCCCGCCGAACATTTTGCGCGTGCGGCGTGCCCGGACAATGAAATCTTTGGTCCCGACAATCATTGAACCGATCGGCGCGCCGAGTGCTTTGGACAAGCAACACATCATCGAGTCGGCCAGCCCGGCATAGTCTGATAAAGGGATACAGCTGGCGGCCGAAGCGTTCCAGATACGGGCGCCATCCAGATGCACGATCATTCCGTGCTGATGCGCGACATTGGCCACGTCACGCATTTTCTCCAGCGGGATGACCGCTCCGCCACCACGGTTGTGTGTGTTTTCCAGGCAGACGATGCTGGTTTTTGCACAGTGGATATCAATCATGCGAATCGCCCGGGTTACCCGTTCGGCGGGCATGATGCCGTCGGGACATTCGATCATTTGCATTTGCAGGCCGGAGAAAGCGGCCGCTGTGCCGACTTCATAACAGGCGATATGCGATTCATAATCCAGGACGACTTCGTCTCCCGGCGAACTCCAGGTCTTTAAACATACCTGGTTGCCCATGGTCCCCGAGGGAACAAACAGCGCGGCTTCCTTGCCGAACAACTCGGCGACCTGCACTTCTAGTTTCTGGACCGTCGGATCACTTTCGAAAACATCATCGCCGACTACGGCTTCGACCATCGCCTTGCGCATTCCCGCTGTGGGTTGGGTTACGGTATCTGAACGTAAATCAATCATGTACGTTCTCCCTTTTGTGATCAGAATAATCCCGGAATATAGTGCAGAAACGCGCCGGTGACCAGCGGGACCGAGACATTATCATCAATCAGCCCCGAGGTGGCCTCGACCAGTGTGGCCAAAAGTGCAGCCGCCAGACCCCAGCCCAGCGGTATTCCCGGCAGGATTGCGGCTCCCACCGCCGCGCAAACGAAAAACGCAGCGGAGCCCTCGTAAGATTTGTGGCCGAATTTATGCCGTCCCCAACGCCGCCCGACTAACGCGGCGGCGGTATCGCCGAGAATAATGAAAACCATTCCCGCCGCCGCGGCCGGCACGGAAAAGGCAACGCGGCAAAAAAGTCCGGCAAATAAAATGTAGGTCGCGCCGGTAAAATCGCGCCGCTCCTGCGGTCGCAACACCTGTCCCAGAAGCGGCTTGATCCATCGATACACGCGCAATTGAAAAAGTCTGATTACATCCAGGCCTAGCGAAATCAGCCAGGCACTTAAAAGCAACCCGACCGCCCAGCCATAAGGCACAATAAAATACCCGATCGGCATGACCAGGGCGAACAGATGTATTGCCTTACGTTTGACTTCACCGGCGTAGGAAAGCTCGGCCATGGGGGCAACGCCGCTCATTTGTCCAATGTCGTGACGCTATCACCAAGGGTGGAAGTATCAGCGGGTTCCACCGTCGGAATGGGGACCGTGGCGAGCATCTCTTGGTCTATTTCCACGATATACCTGCTGAGCAACTCGTCCCGCCATTGTTGAAATATTTCTGCTTTATTCCTTTTAATCAGACGGGACCGGATTTCCTGCCGCGCTTTTTTAATCGGTGTGCCTCTTTTAAGTTCCACGACGCGGATGAGATGATATCCCCACTCCGTTTGTACCGGGGCGGAAATTTCCCCTTCTTTCATTCCGATGGCCGCCGTGAAGAATTGTGCGGGCAAATCGTCGGCTGCAATGAATCCCAAATCGTAGGTAACGTCCTCCATGTCGGGATCGCCACGGTAATACTGCCGGGCCAGTTTGACAAAGTCGGCACCATCATTCAGTCGTTTTTTTACGGCCCACGCCGTGTCGGGATTGTCCAGGACAATGTGCTGGACATGGACCGGCCGTTCGGGGAAAAATTCGGCGGGATGTTCCTTATAGTAGCGCATGATTTCTTCCTCACCGGGGACATACTTACGATCGGTGGCGCCGGCGCGGACCCTAATCTTGGCCGCCCGCATAAGATATTTTTCCCGCGAGCGGACCATTTCCGGTCGGTCGAGATACCCGAGATCTCCCATTGCTTTCCAGATCACGCGAAGCTTGTGAAATGACTGTAACAGCCGGCGTTTATCCGAAATTTTGAGTTGCCGGGAACCATCCTCTGTTTTGAAAAAGTGGCTCTGCAACCGGAATTCATGGCCGAATATTGTATCAGTTGAATTTGAGATCGCCATCGGTAAATCATCCGACAGGTCCGGGATGGGGATTTCCAGGGCAGAATCGATAATCTCCAGTTTCCCAGCCGCAAGCAAACTATCTTGAAAACTGTCCATCCAATTATCCATGCGTTGTTTGCCAAGCATTTCGGCGACTTCCCCCTGCATTTTGGTGTCGGGTACCAGCACTTCCCCCGGCATTCTGCGCCCGTTGATTCGTATAATATAATATAATTCAGAGAAGTAGAAAGGCGGCATGAACCTGCCGGTGGGGAAGGAGAACAGCGAATCCTGCCACGGCGAGGTCTTGGTTGAATCGTAAATAAGCCATCCCAGCCGGCCGCCCTGCGCCCGCGACGCCACGTCCTGACCGTCGGCCAGGTCCACAAGCTGACCCTCCAGCGGCGCCGCCGACCCTTCAGCACACTGCTGGTTCAACTGGGTTCAGGACGGTCAGTGGGGATCAATTGGAGCCGAACTACTTTACTACCTCGCTACAGGTGGTGGAGCTGCATGGCTTTCTTATGAGCCAACCGAAGGTGAAATCGTGGGC
>SDBS01005902.1_pt1 | contig 11922 bp, 10 predicted proteins | sample 2277091 | NCBI WGS metagenome assembly SDBS01 (sample SAMN10404972, study PRJNA504765) | marine sediment metagenome | isolation source: marine sediment core GS10_PC15, 163 cmbsf | place: Arctic Ocean: Southern Knipovich Ridge | collected 2010 | reverse complement strand
GCAGCTAAAAATGATGGATAAGACGCTGCCGAGACCAACCCAGCAGGAAAGGAGGGCGTTATGATGATCAAGACTCTATGGACTGACGAGGAAGGTCTGACCACCGTGGAGTATGCGCTGTTGCTGGCCTTGTTAGTCGTGGCGGCCATTGGTGTGTGGAGTACTTTCGGCACCAAGGTCCAGAGCGCAGTAAGCAGCTCCACCAGCGCCTTTGATACGGCTACTAGCACCTCGTAGTTTGCTCAAAGGCGTCGAGCTGGCTGCGGCCAGCTCATCTGAACCGGAGTTGGACTACTCTATGTTCAACTCCATCAACGCAAATCGGAGCTATAAAGGTGTACGAGACACTACAGACGCTAATCAAAGACGAGGCAGGCCTGGCGACGATAGAGTATACGCTGCTTATAGCGATACTTGTCGCCGGTCTTGTCCTTACCTGGCGCGGCTTCGGCTGTACGCTGAAGATGACCATAGCGCGGAGCTCGGAAGCCTTTCACACTATCTCTGGCGGAGCGTTGTAACGAACCATACCCGGCAGGGGCCATGCTCCGAAATGGGAGGAAGGGCCGCAGGTACGAAGGCCCGGGGGAGAAAACCCGGATAGTCTTAGCGGCCCCTTCTCCCAACATCGCACTAATGACTGGACATGGGCGACAATAGATATTCTCTTTCGCCCTCACACTCTTAACCATATTATCATAGGGAGGCGGCCAATGATAGCCGGGATCCTCGGAGCTATTACCTTAATTGTGGCTGCCATAGCCGTGTACACCGACGTCCGTTGGGGCAAGATATTTAATGCAGTCACTGTACCAGCTATGGGGGTGGGGTTGATACTGAATGCAGTCGCAGATGGCACCGCGGGGCTGCTGATGAGTGTCGGCGGGATTGCTGTGGGGCTGGGGTTGTTTGTGATGAGCGGATTGTTGGGGCGAATCTTAGGTGGGGGAGACATTAAATTGCTTATGGCTGTGGGGGCATTGCAAGGCCCGGTTTTTCTGCTGTGGACGATCGTGGCCACCGCCGGGGTGGGAGCAGTTCTGGCCATCGCCATTTCACTGTACAACGGCATTCTGATTAGTAAACTCAAATCACTGGTGACCTCCTGCTATCTGCGAGTGGCCTGTAAGGTGCCTATGCGTATTGAAGAGGATGCAGGTGGGCCGCGGTTACCCTATGCAATTGCTATTGCCCTGGGGACAGTTATAAGCATGACGATTGTGAAACTATAACCATCCAGTACCAGAAAGGGGTGGGGAGAATGACAATTCTTGATGGGACACAAGACAAAAGTGGACTGAAAATTGAACACCGTCAGACTCTCGGAACGGTCACGGTAGAGATGGCCATTGTGGCCCCTATCCTGGTGGTACTACTGTTTGGCATCATTGAGTTTGGGTTCCTGTTCCGGGATGTCCTGGGTCTTAAGCAAGCAGCCCGGGAGGGAGTACGGATAGCTGCCACCGGCGCCACTACCACTGAGATTACCGATCGCATTGAATCCAGCTCACCGCTTCAAGACACCGAGCAGTTTCAGATACATCTGAAATATCGGCTTTACACGTCGGGCTGGAGTGAGTGGTATGCCCTGGGTGATATTGGTAGTGGGGCTGATGCCGAGAATAGTGCTTCCCAAGGTGCTCAGGTGCAGGTGACGATTACCTATCCGCATCCGCTGGTCACCGGCGGGTTGTTTTCCGGGTTGGCTGATAGTCCCGATAGCCAGACGGTGACACTGCGCACCCAAGTGGTAATGCGTCGGGAATGATAATATGGTCAGTAACCCAGAATTTGATGACAGCAGTACTAAGACTAAGAGAACCCCCCACGCCGCTCCGGGGCGTCATTATCCTTGTTCATGGCACCGAAGTGCCCGTTCCGGCGCGCACTTTTAGGTTCCAGATACATAACATCCAATCAACACAAATCGGACTTAACGGCTGCCAAAAGGGAGACATCTGACGGGGCGTATAGGCACAATAGTGGTGTAAATGAGCGAAACTGTGGTATAATAGTAGCAAGAGCGTAGATGAAAGAGATGTCACAGTACTACATCACAGCAATTGAAAGAAGGTATCGCTCATGAGAATGACTCGACGCCTGGCAATCACCATTGCAGTCCTGTGCGGCTTGCTGGCCGCGCTGTTGACCTACGTCTACCTTAGTAGTCTGCAGCGGCAGCCAGAAGAACCGGTAATGCCACCGGTGCAGGTAATAGTGCCCGTTGAGACCATCAATAAGGATGCATTGCTGACCACTCAGATGGTTGAAACACGGATAGTACCGCAGGGTCAAGCTCCGGCGGATGCAGTGCGAGATCTGAATACGATTCAGGGTAACATTGCCCTGGAGGAGCTACCTGCCGGCCAGCCGATTATAAGGAAGCAGATTAGCGAGCACAACGGACCCTTGGGCCTAGCGTATGTGGTGCCGCCCGGGATGAGGGCCGTGACCGTGGCGCTGGATCCGATTATCGGCGTGGCTGGCTTCCTGAAGCCGGGGGACCGCGTGGACGTCGTAGTCACCTTTAAGATAGCTGATAAGGTGATCACTCGCACGGTCTTGCAGAATGTCCAGCTACTGGCTCTCGGCGAGACGACCATACTTAGCCGAGAGCGGGGTGTAGGGGAGGAAGAGGGGGCGGAGCCTAAAGCCGAGACCCAACCCAACGCCACCCTATCCGTGACGCCCAAGGATGCCCAAAGACTGATTATTAGCGATGGCCAGGGAACCATCCGCCTGGCGTTGAGGCGCAGGGGTGAAACAGAATACCAGGCCCTGCAACCTACTGACCTGTTTAGTATCACCGGCATCGAGTTCAAAAGAGAGGAGGTGGAAAAAGAGCAGCCGCCGTCAGAGTTGGCTCAGCCTGTGCCCACTGAAGGGCTATTAGCGCCAGCGGGACCTCCTAAACCTACAGTGGAGGTAATCCGCGGCGGCCAGCGAGAAATTGTAACGCCTTGAGCAGCTACAGGTATGCCAGCACTAACAAAGGAGGCTAACAAATTATGCAATACACTCACCAGTTACAGCAAAATCTAACAACTCAACGGACACACTCCTGGCGCTTAGGGGCCACATTGTCGCTGGCGGTACTGCTTCTGGCCGCGACAGGAACTGCCTACGGCGAAGCGGTAGTCCTCAAAGAGGGAGGCAGTACCATCCTGCGGTTTCAGCGGATGCACCGGGTAGCGGTAGTTGACCCGAGCGTGGCTGATGTGGTGGTCTCTTCACTGGATGAATTGTTGCTTTACGGCAAGCAGGCTGGTAAGACTAAGGTCTACGTGTGGGATCGCCAAGGACGTCATGAATTAGGCGTGGTAGTAACTGCCGCTCAGCAAGCTCAGCAGCTCGCGGCCAAGTTGCGGCGATTGCTGGGGCCCCAATTCCACTATGAGGTGATTGACAGCGGGACACTGCTGATCGACGGGCAAGTACCTAACAGCGGCGAGTTAGAGCGGACCAACCGAGTAATTGAGGGCTTGGCGGAACAGGTTGAGGTGGTAAACCTGGTCACCGTAGAGGGAGCTGGTCTCAGTCCATCCCAGCGGCGGGCCTGGGGGCTGCGGGAGTTGCTGGGGGATAAGTTTACCTATGTAGCTTGGGACGATACCACGCTGCTGGTTATGGGAGAGGCCGAGTCCCAGGCTGAAGCCCAAAGGGCCAGTAAGATCCTTGCTGCGGCGGAGAACGGAGTCCAAATCAATAACTTAATAACCGTAGGCCCGGTCACGGCTGCGTCGCCAGTGGAGGAGATCGCCGCGACTATCGGATGGCCCTACCAAGTATGGGGTCTGAAGGGTCGCACTGTGGTCGTGGAGGGCGAAGCCCCCGATCAGACGGCCAAGCAGCGCGTAGATTCGCTATTGGCGGCATTTGGGGAGGAGGCCGATGTGATCAATTTGGTTACTGTCTCCGACCAGCCGCGGGTGCCATTATTCGCCCAGCGCGACCTGTTGCAAGCCGCTCTGGGTAACCATCTCCAGGTGAAAGTAATTGAGGGCAAGGCCCTGGTGGTGAAGGGAGCAGTAGCTGACGCGGAAGAGGCTGAGCATGTGGCAAAGCTGATAGGCTTGTTTGAGCCAGATACCAAAATAGTCAACCTCACTTCCGCAGCCGATCCCCGCAAGCGCCAGGTGCTGGTCCGGGCCAAAGTGGTGGAGATCAACCGGGGTGCCCTGGACAGGATGGGGATAAACTGGGGGCAAATTGAGGAAGACGAATCATTCCGCGACCAGCCCTTTGTCGTGCAGATAGAGAACGCTCGCCGCACTGGGGTTGACCCTGTGGGTCTCCAAATAGAGGCACTGGCCACGCGGGATCTGGCCAAAATTCTCTCCGAACCCACTCTCCTGGTGGACGACGGGGAGACGGCCGAAATGGTGGTGGGCGGTGAAGTGCCGATACCCGTCCCTCAAATCCAGGGGGGGGTAGCCACCGTCACCATCCAGTACAAGCTGTATGGTGTGGTCTTGAAGATAACCCCCGAGATTCTGTCAGAAGATAGAATCCGGCTACAGGTAAGCCCGGAAGTCTCGTCAATTGACCTGGCCACCCAGGTAGCCATTGGGGGCATAAACGTGCCTGCCTTCCGGACGCGCAAGGCTCAGACCACGGTCACTGTTGACAACGGCACTCCCCTGATCATCGGAGGATTGGTACAGCACGAGCAGTCGCGAGTTGTCCGCAAGATTCCCATTCTGAGCAGTATTCCCATAATCGGACAGCTGTTCAAGCACAAAGAATTCAAGGAGGGCAAGACCGAGCTAATAATTGTGGTTACCCCCTACATTATGCCCGGAGGGCCGGAAGGCGTTCCCGGGGCTACTGAACCGGAGATAACCGCCAACTAAGAGCATAAAGTATAGATCATTATGATAAAGCTGCTAATCTCAGAAAATGAACCCGGCCAAGCCGAAGAGCTAGCCAATAAGCTGGATGGTATGAAGGAGGTAGAGGTCGTCGGCTATGCCCGCGACGGGCTGGAGGTAGCCCAGATGGCGGCGCAGTTATCTCCCGACGTGGCCCTCGTTCATGCTGAGCTACCCGGCATCAGTGGGTTAGATGCTTGTCAGATGGCAGCCATAGCTTCGCCGGAAACAGCATGTGTAATCCTGACCGACAATGGCGAAGAGGACAAAGAAGTTCTCCATCAGGCCATGCAGGCCGGCGCCCGGGCAGTGTTGCCGATGGCGACCTCGGCCGAGACGTTGGAAAACACGGTGCGAGAAATGGCAAAGCTGAAAGAATGCAAGGACCGGCCCGAGTATGAGCTGATCATCGACCCGGCCAAAATGCCCGTGACTATCGCGGTCACCGGCGCCAAAGGAGGAATAGGGAAAACTACTATCGCCACCAACTTGGCAGTATGTCTCCAGCAACAATTTGCCGGTGAGGTAGTGTTGGTGGACTTTATTGGTCAGTACGGAGACGTTTCCCTGATGTTAGACCTCCCCCAGAAGGGGGGCCTGACTGAACTGGCAGCGCATGACGAATTAGAACTGGACTTAGTTGAGTCATATTTGGAGACACATAGCTGTGGTCTAAAGGTATTATCAGCTCCTCAGCAAGGTGAAAACAGCAACATCAGCACGATTACTACCGCCTACTTGGCTGAGTTGCTGGGGGTACTGCGGCGCGGCTACCGGTTCATAGTGTTTGATATTCCTCCCCTGATTGAGCCGCTGAGCAGCTATGTCCTATCCCGGGCCAATCTGGTAATTGTGGTTACGTATCTATTGGACCTGGCCGCAATTCGTGGCACTGCTGCCCTGCTGGATAGCCTTATTGACAAGAAACTACCCAGCGAGCGGATTAAGCTGGTGGTGAATCGCACTGCCAGTCGCAACCCGTTTAGTATTGCTGACTTGCGCCAGGCCACTAAGTGGACGCCCAGTGCTCAGATTCCCGAAGATGTGTCCACTGTCGCTGGGGCCGTAAACGAAGGAATTCCCGTGATACTGGGAGCACCCAGCTCGCGCATAGCGCAGAGTATTAGCAAGCTAACCAAGGAAATAATTGCCGAGTTACCGGGCCAAACCGGAGCACATAATAGATGAGACTAACGGCAGTTGAAACAACCCACGAGATAGAGACTTCTCAAGCCGCTGATGACGTGGACAAGCTCAAGCGGCTGGTCCACCGGAAGCTGCTGACCGAGACCGAATTTTCGGTACTGGAGCGCATGAATGAGGAGCAGTTAGCCCAGCGGATTGAGTATCTCACCGTCCAAGCGGCGGCTGACAGGGACCTGTCAATTGGTTCGCGAACTCGTCGGGAAGTCCAGCAGCAAGTCATCTATGAAGTGCTTGGTTATGGGCCTATTCAGACCCTGTTAGATGATCCGGACATCACCGAGATTATGGTCAATGGGCCCCACCAGATATTTATAGAGAAACAGGGAAAGATCCAGCTGACTGACTGTCGGTTTATGGATGACGGGCACGTGATGCGGATTATTGAGAAGATAATCTCCCCGTTGGGAAGGCGACTGGACGAAAGTATGCCTATGGTGGATGCTCGGCTGCCGGACGGGTCGCGGGTTAATGCCATCATTCCTCCCTTGTCGATCAATGGACCCTGTGTGACAATACGCAAGTTCGCCGTGGAGCCGTTTGCTGCTGCTGATCTGGTTTCGTTTGGGACTTTGTCTGAGGCGATGAAAAAGTTCTTGGAGGCATGCGTGCAAGCGCGGCTCAATATCTTAGTGTCCGGAGGTACCGGCAGCGGCAAGACCACTACCCTGAATGTGCTATCTTCGTTTATTCCTGCCGTTGAGCGGATTGTCACCATCGAAGACGCAGCCGAACTGCAATTGCAACAGGACCATATCATCACTCTGGAAAGCCGACCGCCCAATGTGGAAGGCAAAGGTGAAATTACCATCCGCCAGTTGGTCAGGAATGCGTTGCGCATGCGTCCCGACCGTATTGTTATCGGCGAGGTGCGGGGGGCCGAGGCCCTGGATATGCTCCAGGCCATGAATACCGGCCACGACGGCTCGCTGACTACGCTGCATGCCAACACCGCCCGCGACGCGCTGGCCCGCCTGGAGACTATGACAATGATGGCGGGGATGGACTTGCCGACCCGGGCCATACGAGAGCAGATTGCTGCGGCTCTACACCTGATTGTGCATCAAAACCGGCTACGTGATGGTTCCCGGCGGATAACCTCTATTACCGAGGTCCAGAGGCTGGAAGGTGAGGGCATAGTTATTCAGGACCTGTTCCTCTTCAAGCGGTATGGGGTCGCCGAGGATGGAAGAGTAAAAGGGGAATTCACGCCCACCGGGGTACGCCCCTTGTTTATGGATATCCTAAAGGCCGAGGGCATAGAATTGCCCTCTGACATATTCACTTCCACTAATCAGCCTGAGGCGAGGAGGAGATAACGTGAATCTGCTGATACCGTTAGGCGCGGGGTTGCTGGCCATGGCGGCCATAGGAATAGCGACGTGGTTGGTATGGACGAAGAAAGTTCACACTCGTCAGCGATTAGCGGCAATGAGTTCCGATACCGACAGTACGTCATCGTCGGTGCCCTCTTCCCAGGACATTGTGGCCGGGACCTTTGACCGCGCGCCGCTGATAAGTAGTATACTGCGGTACACTTCCTTGTGGGAACGGTTGCAGCTTGAGATCCTGAGGGCTGGATGGCTACTGCGCCCCTCTGAGTTAGTTAGCATAATGGGTGCCCTGGGGTTTGTGGCGGCGGGTGGCACCTTACTGATCGAGCGGGGGTGGATTATGGCCGTGGCAATGGGTGCCTTCGCGGGCACTATTCCTTGGTGGATACTAAAAGCTCGCCAGTCGCAACGGTCCAAGGCACTCAGTGCTCAGATTCCCGATGCGCTGGACATGCTTACTTCAGCGCTACGATCCGGCTTTGCTTTCATGCGGGGCCTACAGCTTATTCAGACCCAGATGCATCCTCCTATTGCTGAGGAGTTTGGCCGGGTAGTGGAAGAGGTTCAATTTGGAGCATCATTGGCAGAAGCTCTGGATAATCTGATAATGCGAACCGATGACTACGACCTGGAGTTGATAGTAGCGGCCGTACAGACACAGTTAGAAGTCGGCGGCAACTTAGCCGAGGTCTTAGGTAACATTGGTTCTATGATCCGTGAGCGAGTGAAGCTGTCCGGAGAAGTAGCTGCCGCTACCGCCGAGGGGCGACTGTCGGCGGGCATCCTGCTGGCGATGCCGTTCGGTATTGCCTTTGCGGTTAATTTGCTTAATCCAGGATATCTGGCCCCTCTATTCAACACCCCGTTGGGCCTGATGCTGGTAGGTGCCGGTGGCGGGTTGATGCTCATGGGAGGACTTATTATCAAAAAGTTGGTTGACGTTGATTACTAATAGCTGGCTGTCGCCGGTGCGAACTAAACCAAGGCAACGGAAGGTAAACATCGGGAGGAAGGGGTAGCATATGTTCATAGTAATCGGGATATTAGTCTTCGGTATGATCGCTGCCCTCGTGGTAGTCTTTGTGGGAGAGAGCCGAGCAGTGCGGGTTCAGGAGCGAGTGGAAGCGGTGGGGCAGAATTATATAGTCCGACAGGGCACTTCGTTGGATGGCGAGTTGTCCAAGTCCATCTACCAGCGGTTGATTGCCCCTGCCCTGAGCCGACTGCGAGATCAGGTAATGGGTCTCATGCCCTCGCAAGCTATCGCGGCCACCCGGCACAAGATAGACCAAGCGGGTAGTCCCCGGTATCTAAGGGTATCCACTTTTCTGACGATAAAAGTGGCCAGTGCGGCGGTCGGAGTGGTGGGATTTCTCGCCTTGGTGCTAATGTGGCCCGGGCCGCTTCTACCCAAGGTGGTGATGGCTGGAGGGGTGCTGGCGATTGGTGCGTTGGCACCTGACTATTTCATAACGGGAATGATCCGCAATCGTCAGAACCAAATCCGCAAAGCCCTGCCCGATATTATTGACTTGCTGGTGGTTAGTGCCGAAGCTGGGACTGGTTTAGATGGTGCCCTGGCGGTAGTTACCAAGCGCAAGGACGGACCCTTGCCTGATGAATTCAGTCGGGTACTGACGGAAATGCGCCTGGGCAAGGCGCGCCAGCAAGCATGGGCAGACATGGCCGACCGGGTGGATCTTATGGAGATGAGAATGTTAGTGGCCGCTTTGCGTCAAGCTGAGCAGCTCGGGGTTAGTATTGCCAATACTTTACGTACCCAGTCCGACTCGCTACGTAACCGCCGCAGCATCCGGATCCGCCAACTGGCGGCGACTTTGTCAGTAAAAATGCTGTTTCCGCTGATATTTTGCATTTTGCCGGCATTGTTTATTGTAGTTTTGGGACCGGCGCTAATGTCAATAACGGGCGCCATGGAATCTATTGGCTGGTGATACCAATCCCCACAGCGCGCTATGAACCTGACAACAAAGGCCAAGTGCTACGGCGGCGAGTTGGGCATGGTTGCCGGATTGACCGAGGGGAGCAGATAATTGGTGGGCAACAGTAATGAAACTACTGATCGCAGACGCAGACAAACAACAAGCCGAGCAGTTAGCCAGGCACATCATAAAGCGCCATCCGGACTGGCACGCTCAGCCGGTGACGTCACTGTCGGACTGCGAGCAAGCGTTTGCCCAGAATGGCCACGATATTGTCCTGTGGGATCTGAATATGCCGGAGGGCGGAGGACTGTCGGGCCTACAACGGCTCCGCGAATTGGCCCCCCGCGCCTATATAATCGTAACTGTATCGGCAGGTGACGAGCTGTTGGGGGCGCGGGCTCTGCTCCAAGGTGCTGACTATTACGTCGCCCGACATGAGCAGTGGGATGAAGAACTAATACCGGTCGTTCGGCATGCCCAACAAGTATTGCGACAACGCCACCAGCATCGCAATCTCCAAGCCCAAGCCCGCTACCTGCAGAATACCTACCAGACAGTTATAGCTGGAAGTGGCGAAGCCATCATTATCACCAGTCCGGCCGGCATCATCACCTTCTCCAATCAAGCCACGGAACAACTATTGGGCTACTCGGGCCAACAGCTATCTGGCCAACACGTGGCCTCTCTGTTTACGCCCCCCGAAGATTTTCGCCAGACTGTGGAATATTTGCTTACTACTGAAACCGAACAGGAGCCTCCGCCGGCCTCCGGCTTGCTCGTGCAGCGCCGCATCGGGCCCAATGCCCTACAAGTACGAGGTTTTGTCCGTCGGGGAGACCAACACTATCAGCTCTGTGACATCCGAGTGGCAAGGATTATGGATGAGGAGAACTACCGGGGATTGGTAGTCAGCATAAAGCCGGTTGCCGACCGAGAGGTAACCGAACCCCATGGGCTTGCGGGTCGGGGATTAATGAAAGCGCTGCTCCAGTACTCACCCAACTACACACTGCTGTGTGACCCTGAAGGAATCGTCATTGACATTGGTGACCAATTAAGGCAGCAACTGGGTGACCAGGCAACACAGATAATTGGCCATCCGCCTACCCAACTATTGGAAGTTTTGCCCCAGTTTCAGGACCAACTGGATGAGGTCCTCCACCACGGGGGTAGTTTTGAGGCCGAGGGCCAGTTATGTCTGGCGAAACGTCAGCTTACAGTCAGGCTGATTTGCACCGGCATAGGCACCGAGGGAGAGGTGCCGCAAGCAGTGCTGCTGACCGCGGTAGAAACGGAGGACACCTCGGGATTAGCCGCCGAACTACAGGGGATCAGTGCCCAACTGGTAAGTCTGGTCACTGCCCTTGAAAGGTTAGAGCCAACGGAGGAATTACCGGCACTGGCCGAGGAGGTCTTAGTGGCCCTCAGCCACCTGCTGCCTTATGATGCTGCCCTGAGCGTAATAAGGATAGGGGATCCGGGCGCTGAACCGATTACTGCCTACGAGGGCTTCAACCCCCAGCATACCAGGGAGCTTGCCGAGCACCTAACCAACAACCTGTCACAATACAAGCTCAGTGAGCAGTCCGTGCCAACCCTCATAGATGACTGGGAGACGTTCTACCGCGACTTAGGCGAGAGCGCCCTGCAAGAGCTGATGGTCCGTGAAGGGCTGCGCAGTGGGGGCGTACTTCCTCTGACTCGGGGACGAGAACTTGTGGGCATTGTATTTTTTGGCTTCCGGGATCGTTGGACAGGTACCGAGACTACTCAGCACCTGCTCCAAGTGTTCGGGATAGAGGCGGCCATAGTAGTCGGCACTGCCTTGGAGCGTCGGCAAACTGAACGCAGCTCAGACCTTGCCCAGCGGCTAATGGACATAACTATGGCTATTAGTGCCGGCGAGGATCTGTCCGAGGTAATGCAGCGCATTGTTAGGACCGCCGGTGAGGTTTGCTCAGCCAGTTGTGCGTGGATTGAGATACTTGATAAGGAGCATGCCCAGTTTGAGCAGACTTTTACCCATTGGCCTAGCCGGACCGTGGCCGAGCAGCTCTATGTGCAAGTGCAGGACCTCGCCTGGAGTGCGGTTCAACAGTCCCAGATCGTCCATCGCGACCTGCCCGCACCAGAGGGCAGCACTACCCACAATGTGACCTCCATTCCCCTCCGGGTTGAGCAGGAGATTGTTGGGGTGCTAACCGTCGCCCGCCCTGTCTCGGGACCGCCGTCGGGCACCCAGCAGAATATTCTGCAACTGGTAACTGCCCAGGCTGCCGTAGCTGTTCACAATGCGCGGCTCCGTGGCCTGGCGGAGCAGCGCAGTAAGCGGCTGGAGGCGGCGGTGGCTCAAGCCTGGGAGGAAGAGGCTCGGGCCCGGACCTTATTTGAAGCAGCGGCTGCGATAACTGAGACTTCCGAATTGCATGAAGTTTTGAATCGCATCGCCTCTAATGCTGCTAATACCATTGGATTTGAGCGCGTGCAGATGTACTTGGCTGACCATGACGAGCGGGTTCTGCGGGGTGCGGTGGAAGCTCGGTCTGATGGGACGGTTATTGATATTTC
>SDBS01005901.1_pt1 | contig 11922 bp, 24 predicted proteins | sample 2277091 | NCBI WGS metagenome assembly SDBS01 (sample SAMN10404972, study PRJNA504765) | marine sediment metagenome | isolation source: marine sediment core GS10_PC15, 163 cmbsf | place: Arctic Ocean: Southern Knipovich Ridge | collected 2010 | reverse complement strand
TTGAAATTTATGATTCTCATTAAACAACTTCTTAAAACGTGAAATAATATTTACCATCTTTACCTAGATTCAAAACCCCCTTATCAACCAGGCTAGAAATACTTTTAAGTTTATTTGTGAATGATGGCAAAATTAAAATAGTTTTAGAATGAAAAGCACACTCAACAAGTTTTTTTATAGTTTCTAAATCAGTAACGCCCCTTCTTAATTCTAGTTGGGCCTGGCCGTTTTTTTGAGTTACTATTATAGGCATGTTTAAGGTAATTGCTTCTTTGCCCAGTAAATCAATCTCAGCCATCTTTATAAATTTCCCCTACAATATCGTTACTATTCTTAAGAAGATCCTTAACAATTCCAGTTAATAAGAATCTGCTTAAGTTAATTAATAAATTTTCTAAATCTTGAACATTCATAACGTATTGTTCTTTCAGCCTTTTATAAGAATCCTTAATTTCTATCTTAATCTTTTTTACTTCTTCTTTATCTAAATCCTTTTCCAATACTTGTTTAATAGTAGAATAGGAAATATAAACTTGTGTAAGGCTTATCCTCATTGTTTGTATTGCCTGCTTTAAAATTGCGTAACTTTCTTCTTCTAACTTCTTTACTTCTATATCTTCCCCGACTTTAGTTTTTATCTCAAGAATTACATTAAAATACTGTGAAAAAACAACTTTAAAATTATGTATTTCATTATAAAAAGAAAGTATATAACTGGCCCCGGCTGTTTTCCTTTCATCTAATCCGCTAGTCATTTTATTCTTTTTGTGATTTCGGATTTATATTATATGATTGTTCTAACTGCTTCATTCGGTTACTATCTTTAACAAAATAAAGAGTTATACCCATACATAAGATAGCTGCAACCCCTGCGGTAAGGTACATTCCAACCTTACCCGGTACCCCCCTGGTTGCAGCAGTAAGTAGTATTCCTGTAAATGCGACTAAGCTCTGTGTTTTTGCCTTTTTATGAACATTATAAACCTCTAATGCTGCAACCTTCATAGGCATATATTCTACACCATCATATCTTATATTAATAGTTCCGGCCTGCTTCTTTACTAAATCTTCTGGCTTTTTTTCTTCTTTAACTTCTTCTTCTTTAGAAGGTTCTTCGGGTGGTTCATGGGATCCACCTTCTGAACCTTCTGGCATATTCCTATTAACTATCGTCGCTGTTTCTTGAGTATTATTTTTTATATCTTCTTGTAATTTATCTATATCTTTTGATATTTCCTTTTTCTTTTCCTGTTGTTCTTCTGTTAATTTGGGCTTTGCTTTCTCAATATTTTCTTTTATTTCCTTTTGAGCTTCACTTAATTGTTCTTCCATTTTATAAACCACCTAAGAATTTAGTTAAAATCTTATCCATAGCTACGTTATCAGTTACTTTCAATTCAGGGTATTTAGTTTGAATAATACCCTTTGCTTTATTAAATTTTAATTCTGTTTCTTTACTGATAACTATATTTTTTCTGGACATAATCAATAAAAAAAGAAGGTAATATATAAATGTTTTTATTTTTTCCATTTAATCAAAAAAAACAAAAGGTTTAAATATGGCTTATATTATTCATAGAAATATGGGTAATTTTGAGAATCAGTTACAAAATGCGGTATTTTCTGGCAATCCAGAAAAAACAACTATTGATAAACTACTAGCTAAATCTGATATAGACGCAATAAGAGAAATAATAAAGAAGCCAAGATTAACCCGTTCAGAGATTCTGGAAATACTTTATTTATTAAGCGGAGCAGAAAGCAAATTATTAAACTATAGCGAATGGGACAGGTACGTAATCTTAAAATTCTTTACATGGCTTAGAGATTTTGTAAAGGGCGCAGAGTTATTATATGATTACAAAGCAGACTTAGAGAAAAAAGAAAAAACCTGCAAAGAGTGTGAGAAATTATTTAAGAAATTCGAAGAATTCGAACCAGAATGTAAATGCACTGAACCTCAAGCAAAAAAAACAGTAACAAGGAGAACAAAAAAACTACTGGAAAATGCAGAAAGATTAATGGAGCATAATATTAAATTCCTTATAGATTTATATTTAAATATCGGCAGAACTTCTTTAAGTGTAGGCGGCACCGGAATAATGGAATTCTTAAAGAACAAATTTGAGTATCATTATGGCGGAAATATACAAGGGATTCAAGGAGTACAACCGCCAAATGCAAAAACTGGATTATTCGGATTTAAAGGAAAATGATGGACGAAAAAGAATACACCAAAATAATAAAATCACTAGATGTTAGAATAAAATTACTTTTAGTTTTTCTTATTCTAGTCACTTTTATATATTCACTACTAATAATATTTCATAATTTATATTTTATAATAATATTTAGTTGTTCGTTTATCTCATTAATACTATTAATATTATTTTTAGATAATAGAAAAACTATAATAAAATCCAACAGAGGAATAGTAACAGAAATAAAAAACATAATAAGGAAAGAAAACCGGAGAATTAAAAAATGATATTAAACCCATTCGTAATTAAAAAAAATACAGCACTTCTATTAAACTCAATGATTTCAACAATGTTCTTTTTTATGGGAATTCAATTTTACGGCCTATTATGGGGGGTATTATTTTTAGTGATTGGTTCAATAATAGGTATTGTATTAGGAAAATTATTATTAGCTAATCCTTTTAGCTCAATGCTAGAAGGAAAAGGAATTTTAACTTTAGATATATCAAGCACAGGAATATTAAGGATTTTTGTTGTTGCAGTAAACCCGCCGCATATCCAGGGCAAGATAGGGAACAAAATAATAAAAGATGTATTCAATAGAGAAGCAGTTTTTAGCCTAGCCCCACCAATAGACGCAGAAATAAACGCCGAACAAATAACAAAAGGGAAAAATAAGGGCGGTATAAAAATAGAAATAGGCGAAGAAGAATTAAATAAATCAAGGTTTGGCTTATTCCATTATCCCCTATTAATCCATAACAGCCAAACGGGTTCTTTAATGACTAAAGACCAATTCTCAGAACAGGAAAAAGACACACAGGCCGAACATTTAGCCCTATATCTTAATACAACAATGCAAGAATTAACTAGCCACGTAAGAGATTTCGCAAGGTATATAGTAGAAAGCTTAAAGCCTGGCAAGGGAATAAAAGGCGGTAAATGGATTCTATTAGTAGTAATCTTCATAATATTAATAGGCCTGGGTATTGTATTTTTACCTGCAATTATGAACGCTGCGGGGCCTGTAGGGAGTTCAATCGGTTCAGCAGCACAGGCAATAGGCCAATCAGGGGGCGTGATAACACCTATATAAAATGGTAAATAAAAGTGTAGATTTCACGTTTAAGTGTATGACTTACACAGACTACGAACTAGAAATAATCATGCATGCAGAAAACCACTTAGTACTTAAAGTATTTCAAAAAGCGAGATATGCACTAGCAAGGAGAAAAAACATAAATGTTTCGGGCCAAGAAATAAATAAAATAGAAGAGTTCGAAATTCCCCAAAAATACGTAAACACCATAAAAACCATAGCACAACCCATTTTAAGAAACATAAGAAAGCAACTAAAAAGACCACCCCATAACTGTACTTTGATGGACGAAAGAATAGAAAAATGTAATTTCATAAGGGATAAATCCGGCACAGATTGGGACATTAAAATAAACTTTGAAGGGGTTTATGTTAAAAAAGCATGAGAAATAAAATATTGAATAATAACTAAAAAAATGAAAGAGAACAACCCCTATATAATTGGTTCGATAATAGTTATTTTAGCTACTGCCTTATGCGTAACTATTTTTATGTTAAGCGGTATGAATGAACGTGGCCCTATTATCATAGAAAAAAATAACACAATAATAAGAGAAGTTCTAATAACTCAAGATTGCCCGCCGTGTAATCTAGGTTTTGATTGTTCGGAGTTCATATGTGAACCTTCTATTTGTGTTTGTAATTTCCCACCTGAAAAAGTATGCAAAACAAATACTATAACTACTGGCGTTAATGATTGCACTAGGCGGCTAATGCAGGCAAACGATAGGGCAAACAGCTTAAGCCTTAGATTAGATGAATATACAAATAATAGTCAATTTATGTATTATCAAAACAGATCTAACCATCTAGATAGCTGCTTAACTAATAATACTGCCATGCAAAATAAATTAAATAAAATAGAGGTACTATTTAAATGAAACCTGAACACTTTGAATTATTACAAAAAGAAGAAAAAAGGAAATTTAATGTTATTTCAACATTAACATTTATTGCTTTTATACTAGCTATAATACTTATTTGGAGTATGTCGGACAACTCAGACATAAGCTTAAGTTGCCATATAAGCGGGATAGAATACACCAATATAACCCCTTCCGAATGTTGGCATAGTGGTTTTACTAGCGATTACTGCCCATTACCTAATGATGTGGATTGCTCCGGTAATGCTAAATCTTTCTCAGCAATTTTGGGGAGGTTAATAATAGCTTCTATCTAAAATGATAAACTTAATTTCATGGTGGGCATTTACAGGAACTATTAAATTAATTTTCTTTACATGGCAAGACTTTAAAAATAATATGCGTGTAGACGATAGATATAATTCTTTTATGATGGGTATGAGTATAGCATTTATCCCTTATATCGGAAGAACCATATTATACGTACTACCTTTATTAATCATAATTCCTTTGTTTTACTATTTTCTAAAAAAAGTAAAAGTATTAGGGCAGGGCGATATTCATACTATGACCTGGATTTTAACAGGTTACGGCTTAATAAATATGTTCTATGCTGCGTGGTTCTGTGTAATCTTTATGTTTGTAACTGGTATCTATTTCATAATGAAACTATGGCTTATGCCTTTTATATTCGAAAAATTAAAAATAGGAGAAAAGAAATTCTGGAAAAAGCCAATGCCTTTTTATCCTGTGATCTTAGTTGCTTTTGTAGTTACTAATCTACTTTTGAAGGTGTATTAAATGCCAATAACAACAACATGCGAAAGGTGCGGAAAAGACATTACTGGCTTAAAAGATACTAGAATATCTAGTAAAAAATCAACTATTTATTTATGTGAAGGTTGCAAGCAGGCCGTTAATGCAGTAATAAACCAAAGACCTAAAGGACAACAGGGGGCAGCACATGCGCCGGGTGCGCCAGGTACGCCAACGAAATTTAATATTAATTTCATAAATAGGGAAGCCCTTAACATAATCAAATACGGGGGCGGTGGCCTTCTAGCTGCTATATTTATAGGTATGTTTTTAAAGGTAATTTTCAAAAGCAAATTAATAAATCTAGTGTTTTGGTTTATTGTTGCAAGTATTGCCATAATAGCAACATACCTCTATTTGAAAATTAAGAAGCCTGGAATATTTAAGAAACAACAATATAAGAAACCTGAAATATTTGATGTGAGAAAATGATAACTAAAGACGAAATTATATCTGTTTTAATTGATTATGGTCTTTCTAATATTGAAGCTCATAGAGTAACAGATAATAAAAGGAATTTTGAACTTGCTATTGAAGATATTATAGAAAAGACTTACGATACAGATATAGTACAAAAACCAAAAATAAATAACTTAAAAATCAGAAATAAAATGCTAAACAATACAATTAAGAAAGTGGAACTCAATAGCGAATACTGGCATACAAGACAATAGCGAATACTGGCATACAAGATATAAAAATCTAAAGAATAAAAATGATAGGCGAAAAAAGAAGTAAAGAAGAACTTAGATTTACTGGACATTTCCAAGCAGGTAAATTCATACTAGCTATATTATTATTAATTGCGGTTATTTCTGGAATCTATACGTATTACAATCCTTCTGATGATTGGAAATACTGCCAGAGAAATAAACCAGAATGGAATAACTCAGGGGACGAAAGGGCCGACAAATGCTTTAATGAACTATGGCCTTCATATTGTGAACTAAGGGCACCCAGGAACTGCCCTATCGATCCAAGCCCCTTAATCATGCCTGGGATTCAACCTACAGCAAAATATAACTTCTCACAATGAAAATACTTGAGTTATTCTGCGGAACTAAAAGCGTTTCTAATTGCTTTATAAAAAGGGGGCATGAAGCATTTACTATAGATAACGATAAACAACATAAACCTAATTTATGTATAGATATTCTGAACTTTGATATTAAAATGTTACCTGGATCATTTAGAAAGCCCGGAGTTATATGGGCTTCAATCCCATGTACTACTTTTAGCGTAACCTCAATATATAGATATTGGGATAATTTCGGAAAACCTAAAAGCTATAAAACTTATTTAGGGTTAGCATTAGCAAAAAAAACCCTGGAAATTATAGAAGAATTAAACCCCAAATATTATTTTATTGAAAATCCTAGGGGTATGTTAAGGAAACAAAAATTTATGGAAAACCTAAATAGAAAAACTATTACTTACTGCCAGTATGGGGCCAAGGTTCAAAAACCCACCGATATATGGAATAATGCTTATTCCTGGATCCCTAAGAAAATGTGTAATCCTGGGGACACTTGCCACGAATCAGCAAAAAGGGGGAGCGATAGGGGCACACAATGCCAAAACAGAAACCCGATTACCCGAGCAATAATCCCGGAACAATTATGTAACGAAATAGTAGACGTATGCGAAGGGAAAACCAAAGGAATACAATTAACTTTAAATCCCAACACCCTATTATCAATATTAACCCGCAAATAAGATAAGAATATAGCACTCAATTAGTAATTTAGAATAACTTTCAGTAATTTTTAATAACTTTCAATCTATATACCTAGCAATACTTTTACTTCTCTTAACGCTCATGTGTTGGTAAGCTCTTATACTCTCAAAAGTCTTACTGCCTTTAAGTAACCTTAATTCATTATCCCCAACACCCTTTAAAGTTAATCCAGAAAACCTACTATGCCTAAGATAATAAGGCGGGATTTCCAAGATACCATAAAACCACTTATTGAAGTAATGCCGAAGCTTATTAGAAATATCTAACCTATACACAACTTCTCCTTTAACTATAACCCTGCGCTTGTAAGTACTCCAATAAGCATGAAACAAAAACATTCCTGGGAAAATAGATTTAGAGTATTGGAATAACTCTTTTGCAAAGGGGTTAGACTTCCTTAAGTATATAGTTCTAGGAACTCCGCCCTTACTAGCTTTCATCTTTATAGTAATAAAAGATTTATCTATTCCTATATCCTCAGACTTCAACCTTAGTACTTCGTTGGGCCTGGCCCCTGTAAGGTACAGAGTTATTAATAAAGATCTTCCAGAGATTTTTAACCTACCTTTTACATTACCTAAGGCCTGCGCTATGTGTTCTTTTTCAACCAGTTCTATAATACCTTCATCTAAAAACTTAAGGTAATGTTTGTTTTTTATCTTGTTATGTTCTTTCATTTTCACTTGAAATATAGTACCCCTTTCTTTATAAATATTACGATTATAACAGTAATCGTAATCTATTCTTAGTTTGTCGATTTTTCTTGCACCATATAATATATATATATATAAAGCCCAATACAGAAAGTATTTAAATAAGTTAATTAATTAAACCAGTATGGCTTTTTGTGATTTCGCTGTTAAATATGATCCCGCCAAAGATTCAGAGCAAGACATTCTTAAAAGAATACTCTACAGTATAATAATAAAGCCCCTAAAGGCTAAGAAGCCTAGAGTTATATTTATAGGGGCCGATTCGGGAGAAGGAAAATCGTACGTTGCCCTCAGATTACAAGAACTATTAATGGAGATACAAGGCTTAGACATAATGGACTATGTAGATGTAATGAATGTTTACACACCCTTAGAGTATTCAACTAAGCTTAATAAGATACTGTTTTATAAGGCTTATAAGAAAGCGAATATATTTTGTATACATGAAGCCCGGACAGTTGTTAAAGCTAAACTATGGCATGGCTTCTTAGCTCAAGCGATAAGCGATATAAACGCCATGAGTAGGAGCATTAAAAGAATATGTACTATAATTATATCCCAATTCATTAGGGACATTACAGCCGATACTAGATATACCTTAAATCTGTATTGCAAGATAAGCAGGCCATTAGGTAAACCCGCAAGATTATATATTAATGTAATGTGGAAAGATGATAGAGATTTAGAAAAACCAAAATTAAGAAAAAGAAAACTCTCAGGATATTTGATTTACCCTAATGGGAAATATCAGCGCTTCATACCTAAATACTTTGAAATGAAAAAACCTTCTAAAGCAATAATAGAATTATTCGAAAAAGCAGACAAGGAAGGCAAAACTAAAATAATCCGTAGGAAACTGGACGAAGTTTTAAAAGAACTTAAAAATGATTTAGGCCAGGGAAGTAATAAGGTTCAGGCCATGCTAGGGTATTACTTGCAAAACCAGGAAAACCTAGCAATCATAGGGAAACAATATCGGGGCAAATGGAAATTACATGTAAGCACCCGGCAAATGCACGATTTAACAGTTATAGAAGCTAAAGAGTTCGAAGAAAAATTAAACGAAAATCTTAAGAAATTAGGGGGCATTGAAAAAAATGAGTAAAAAAGAAGAATACGACGAATACGAAAATAAAACCATGAATATTTCTGAATTAGATGGTACAGATATTAAAATCAATCCAGATTATTACATTCACAAGGCCTTAATAAAAGCCCAAGAAGCCCTATTAAAAGATAACATGGAACAGGGCTTTATTCAATTTAGAATCATTGTAGAGCATATCCAGGTACTTTGTAGATCTGCCAAACTTCTAGATTCAGATTTTAATAAAAAAGTAACTGAATTCAAAGACACACCGGATTATAAAGAAGAAGAAAAAGCCTTAGTTAAATCTGTACTTGTAGCAAATAAAAAACTAGAATTACTTATGGATATGGTATTTCAGCAAAAAGTAAATACTGCTTCACTATCAGACAAAAAAGAAACAATAACAAAGATAGAAAAAAAAGAACCTAATGGCGAAGTAGTGGCTACCTAATGGCGAAGTAGTGGCTACCTAGTGGCTACCTAGTGGCGAAACAATAACAAAAATAAAACAAGAATGAAGGGAATAGATACATTTTTTAGCGGGCTATTTGATTTTTTAAATGACATACTCCCAAAATAAATCACCCTAAAGGGTGGGGTTTCTCACGCAGAAGCCTTAACTTAAACTGTTCGGTCAGAAAAGACCAAAAAGTTTAATGTGGCTTCCGCTAAACGAAAAACCACACCTGACGAAAAGCAACCACCTTCAAAGTGAGGTGGTCGCTATGACTAAGAATCAATACAAACATTTTAATCCAGTAACACACAAGATTGAAAGCAAGATAGCAACTGTTAAACGAGGACACCATTGTAAGTTTAACATAAACTATCACATAATATGGATTCCTAAATATAGGAAACACATACTAACAGGGAAGGTGAAAGAAGTGCTAAAAGAAATAATAAACGGTCAATGTTACGATATGCGAATACAAAACTTAGCATTAGAGATAATGCCAGACCACTTACATTTATTTGTAGGTGCAAGACCAACATCAACACCATTTAAGATAGTTAATCAACTTAAAGGAAACACAAGTATTCAGTTAAGAAGAATGTTTCCAAATTTAAGATACTTAGGATTTAAGAAACATTTTGGAAAAGGATTCAAAGCATTATGGGCTACTGGTTACTATTGTGGAAGTGCAGGACACGTAAGTCAAGAGCAAGTTAAAAGATATATTCAGGAACAAGATGGTAAATCTGTTTTTGAGTATGATGTTTATAATTGTCCTAAAGATTTGAAAGGACAATTAAGGATAGGTGATTTTAATTGAAGAAATGTAATCATAGATTTAGAATTAAATCTGAATTATGTAACCATAAACATTGTGAAAAATGTGGTGTATGTCAAGCTATAAATGGTTGTAATAGAATAATAAAAAGTTTAAGAATCCTTATAGCTTGTGAAGAAAGTCAAATAGTTTGTAATGCTTTTAGAAAATTAGGATATGAAGCATATAGTTGTGATATTCAAGATTGTTCAGGTGGACATCCAGAATGGCATATCAAAGATGATATATTAAAACATCTTGATGATGGGTGGGATTTGATGATAGCACATCCACCATGCACTTATTTATCAAGAGCAGGAGCTCGTTGGTTACATCAAGGTGGAAAGATAAACCAAAAAAGATATAATAGTGGATTGAAAGCAAAGGAATTTTTCTTAAAATTACTTAATGCAAATATTCCTATGATTTGTGTTGAAAATCCTACACCATTAAAGATTTATGAATTACCAAAATATACTCAGGCAATTCAACCTTATATGTTTAAAGAACCTTATTCCAAGAAAACATTACTTTGGTTAAAAGGATTACCAAAATTGTTTTCAATGGGTCACTTAGAGAATTATCAACCATTTCTTCCATCTAATACAGGTGGAAAGAAGAGAGGACAAAAGTATAAGATTAAAGATGTTGTTCGTGACCCAAAAGAAGCAAGTAAAACATTCAAAGGTATAGCAAAAGCTATGGCAGAACAATGGTGCAAACTAGAGGTTAACCAATCTCACAACAATAAGCAAAATAAACGAAGCGAGGTGAGTGGCAATTCCTCCCATGACTAAAGTCAAGGGTATCCTTGCCACATTTTTATGATAAGCGTAATTTGAACAGAAAAGACATTTTAAACAAACAAAAAAGGAAGCCAAAACAAAAACTAAATAAACTAAAGGAACCTAAAAACCTTAAATTTCATAAACCCCTACAAAAATTTAATTCATGGTTCCCGAGAAATAGGGAATATAAAGAAAAATGAAAGCAATAAGTATTAAAGAACCCTGGGCCAGTTTAATAAAAAATGGCTTAAAGGACATAGAAACTAGAACCTGGGCAACTAAATATCGTGGCCCACTTCTATTATGCGCTTCTAAATATCCTAAAAGCGATATATCAGGCCATGCCTTTGCTAAATGTAATCTTGTAGCAATTAGGCCTATGTTAGCAACAGACAAAAAAAGGGCGTGCTGCGAAATATACCCTAAAGCCCAAGCATGGATATTAAAAGATATAGAAATAATAACTCCTTTCCCTGTAAAAGGCCAATTAGGCATATCCTGTAAAAGGCCAATTAGGCATATCCTGTAAAAGGCCAATTAGGCATATTCGAGGTACAAACATGACAAAAAAAACATATGAATTCTGTATCATATGTTTTTTAGATTTAATATCTAAAGAACATTTTAATGGTATAGAATATAAACACCAATGTGATACAAGAAAAAAGACAATAAAAACTTTAGCAATCTCTGAAATTAACAAGGTGTAATACACATGAAAGTAAAAATAAGAAAAGACGAAGTATCAAGATATATATTTACTTGCCCTAGTTGCCATGCCAAATCAATGACGCACAAACTCTATCCTCGATATATGTGTAATGCGTGCCAATATACGGAGGATTTAAAAAAAAGTGATATGCAAAAACTGCAATAATGGTTTTGTAGATGGCGGACAGCGAAAGAGAATTAATAATCAAGTAGAACAATTAACTCAAAGAATGGATATGGAAATAGCAAAAATAAAAGAAAAAAACAAAAAAAAGAGAATGAAAAAACAAAACGAAATTAAATCTAATTATACTAAATTAATAAGAATAAAGCAAGATGAACCAAAAATTAAAATAAAGTGCGGCTACTGCAAGGGCACAGGATTTAAATAATACTTAAATGGGTTGCATTAGGAATCCAATAACCGTAAGGCCTGGTGGGGCTTCCTGCTCCTTTTCAATTCCTAGCAAAAACCCACTTCAAAAATGTTACAACTAAAACCAAAAACGGCACTGGCTTTTTATACTTTAGGCTTTGGCTTAGCTATATGGGGTTACTTCCATCAAACAGTATTATTATTCTCTTTTATAATCTTATTTTCAATTTCTGCATACTTAACATTCATTACAG
>SDBS01005900.1_pt1 | contig 11922 bp, 11 predicted proteins | sample 2277091 | NCBI WGS metagenome assembly SDBS01 (sample SAMN10404972, study PRJNA504765) | marine sediment metagenome | isolation source: marine sediment core GS10_PC15, 163 cmbsf | place: Arctic Ocean: Southern Knipovich Ridge | collected 2010 | reverse complement strand
AACTTCCATATCGATGAGCTCATCCGTTCCGGGGTCGAATGAAGATGTGAAGAGCTCTCTGCCCTCTTCGTCGAATACGTCGAACCAGGGATCGGTGTGCACGCCGCTCCGGACCCATATCCTGTCTTCGGAATCGATGAAGAGAGCCGCTATAGCAACTTTCAACGCTTCCGGCTCAAATCCGAATCCTCCTCCGCTGCGACCACCTCCGCCGCCATGCCTTCCACCCGCTCTGCTTGCTATCATTCTCTCGAACTCCTCGACCTCAGCCTCCAGCTCTTCCTCTGTCTTCTCTACCGGGGAGAAGGGTCTCTCCAGCGAGAGGATCTCTTCCCCGTCCGCGGAGAAGCCGAGAACTTCCCACGAGTCCGTTGAGCTGACGGCGGCATATACGGTGCCGTCGCCTGCGACTGCAAACTTTATGTCATCCTCGAGGAACGATGACGCGATGTCTTCCGGGTTGAAGTCTTCGGTCTGCGAGAGGTATTCGACGACCGGTTCGGGTCCCTCCTCCCACCTTGCGAGAGCGTATCCGAACTGGTTGTCTCTGAATCGGATGATTCTCTGGTACCCGACTATCGCATCTCCCGGTGCCGACTGCATGACGAATGGTGCTGACGGATAGAAGCCATCGATGACACGGTCGAACGAGTAGTCAGGTCTGAATATGCTCAGGAGCCTGCCCCGTGGATCGGACACCGCAATTGCACCGGAGGAGAGAATACAGAGGTCAGCGGGTGCAAGGAACTCTCCAGGACCGCTCCCGGCCCTGCCGACTCTTGCTATAAACTCACCGCCAGGGGAAAAGACCGAGAAGGAACTGGTAGCGGGATCCAGGACAAGCATGTTACCCGAATGATCGAAATCCACAGAGCCGATGAGTCCGAAGACGTAGTTGCTGTCGCCCAGCTCGATTCCCACCGTATCCACCGCAAGAAGTTCGTAGTGCGGGATACAATCTGCCTCCGTCGCAGTGTCGGTATCTTCGACGCCGCAGGCGAACAGCAGAAGAAGGGCGGACGCTTCGATAATTCTCTTCATCCCGATTCCTCTCAGTCTGCGCCAGAGCGATGATATAACGCCATAAAGGGAGAGGACCCATCCCGCGGCGCAACACCGGTTATCCGGGGCTTTCCCGGACCGGAAACCTGCAACGCCTTGCACACCGGTGAGACGGGTCCTCTGCCATCTTCACGGTTCTGTCTGTACATATGATGGGAACGCATTCCTTCTCGCGTATGGCAGCTCCGTAACAGACTGTAACAGTCGCAGGACTTATCTGGCGCTAACGGTTGATGATTACGAAGATGGTTGTTCCCTGCCGCCAGACGAGGAGTAGCACGTCACCGGAACTCCCGGCCACCAGTTCCTCCACATCGACGGGGCTGGACACGCTCGTCCTGTTCACCTCGAGCAGGACGTCACCGCGTACGAGCCCCGCCCTGTCCGCAGTGCCTCCGGGCTCCACCGACTCCACGAGCACTCCTCTGAGAGACTCGTCTCCCAGACGACCCGCCGTCTCCCTCGTCAGTGTAGAGAGGTGCCATCCGATCTCCGTTGAAGGCTCTTCATCGGCGGAGGCGACGTAGCTCTCGGGCTGCTGGTCCAGGATCACGTTCTTCCTGATTTCATCGCCATCACGAAGTATCAGGAGCGTGGCACGCGAACCAGGATCGATCGATGCGATCATCTCCCTGAAATCCTGTATCGACTCGACGTCCCGGCCATCCACTGAGAGGACTATGTCCCCTCTCCGCAGGCCGTACTCCTCCGCAGGGGTATCCTCCAGGATGTCCGCGATGAGAACTCCCGTCGTACCATCCTCGAGGTCGAACTGCCGGGCCAGATCGGGAGAGAGGTCCTGGATCGTGACACCGAGCCATCCGCGGAGGACGTATCCGTGCATGACCAGGTCGTCCATTATCTCGGAGACGACGTTGATGGGGATGGCGAATCCCACTCCCTGGTAGCCTCCCGTCCTGCTCGCGATCGCTGTGTTGATGCCGATCAGTTCCCCCCTGAGGTTGACCAGGGCACCGCCGCTGTTCCCTGGATTTATGGCGGCGTCCGTCTGTATGTAATTCTCGTAATCGGCAAGGCCTACACCCGACCTTCCGATGTAGCTGACGATCCCCTGGGTAACGGTCTGGCTGAGTGCAAAGGGTGAACCTATCGCGAGAACCCACTGGCCAACAAGCAGGTCGTCGCTGTCGCCGAGACGTATTGCAGGCAGGTTCTCGGCGTCGATCTTTATCACTGCGATATCGGCCTTCGGGTCTGTTCCTGCCAGTACCGCTGGATATCTCTCCCCGGTTGAGAGCACCACCTCGAGGTCATCGGCGCTTCCAGCGACATGGTGATTCGTGACGATGTAGCCGTCCTCCGAGATGATGACACCGCTGCCGATACCTTCCCTTGTGAACTCCTCTTCCCTGGGCGTGGGGAACATGTCCTCCCAGTTCCTTCCCCACGGGTCCCGGAAACCGAAGGGTATCGAAGGGAACGAGGGAACAACCGCCGTAAACGTAGTTGTCGATGTTATGGTCACAACGCTGGGGCCGACATCTCCGGCGATCTTCACGAAGATGTCGCTGATCGCTGCAGGGTCCCTTTCGACGATGTAAACAGTGTCGGGTTCCTGCCTGCTTGCCTCTTCCCTGCTCTGTGCCTGAACAGGCCCGGGCAGATACACCAGGACCGCCAGGACGACGGCGAGAGCCGCCCATACTGTATGGCTTCTTCCGTTCATCGTGCTTTCTCCTCGATGCTGTATTCCTTCCCGCTCCGTGGGCATACTTTCCGGTTGTGTTACCCTCCGATGTCATCCCGGGTTCCAGAACCGGGCACATGCACTCCCGGATGGATTCAGGATATGTACAAGGAATGAGTCATTACAGATGTTCATGCAACACGGGAATGACGGGAGGAAGCCTGATGATCTTCGGCGTTATAGAGATGAGCATCAAGTGCCCCAGGTGTGACTCGCCCGTACACGTGAACGGACCGACAAGGTCTCTTCTCTGCAGCAGTTGTCACTCAGACATCGAAGTCCCGGACGATTTCTGGGAAGGCATCCTGGAAGATGTCGCCAGTGAGGTAAGAAATGAGTTCGAGGAAGGAGAGGGTTCGAACAGCACTATCTTCGGTACGTTCAACACCACCCTGATGTACGGTCGTCTCAAACCATACTGTCTTAAATGCAAGAAGGATTTCGAGCTGCAGGAGGAGTACGACTCCGCCTGCACCTACAGCTGCCCGGACTGCAGCACAACTTCACCTGTTGCGCCTGTACCCGAATGGCTTCGGAAGATGATCCCTTCGGCAAGGCTCATCGTCAATGCCACTCCCGAGTTGCCGGAGGGCATAGAAGAGGAGCCGGCGGTCTCCGGTCCCGTTGCCTTCTTCTGCCCGCAGTGCGGAGGATCGCTGATGATAGACGGCAAGGAGAGGCTGGTTCCGTGCAGCTACTGCAACACCAGCGTCTACCTGCCCGACGACCTCTGGCTGAGGCTTCATCCTGCCAGGGTCAAGAATCGATGGTTCATCGGGTTCGATCAGACCTGAAGCCTGTGGATCAGAATCGACTCGTGGAATTAACCTACTAGACGACCGGTCTAATATTAGGCATACTTCCCTGGAATCGAGGGATTTGAACCTGAACAGGGAGTGTGCCATGCGTTTGCTCGTAATCCTTTCTTGTCTTGCCCTAACAGCCATTCCGGCAGCAGCAGAAGAGTTCATCCTCTCCCCGCTCCAGGATGCCTACACCTGCGACTGCGCACCTGGAACCACAAATCCGAACGGCGGTTCCAACTACCTCTATCAGGGACCCGTTTACGGTTGCCAGGTGAATCTTTACATGGAGTGGGACCTGTCCGAGCTGGGGACGGGTATGGTGATCGACACCGCGGAGCTGTGGCTCTACTGCAAGAGTATCACAGGCAGTGTTTCGGGGGGCTCGATGGTCTACTACCTCATCACCGAGCCCTGGGATGAACTAAATGTGACCTACAACACCATGCCTTCCTGGAGCACCGACATCACCTCTCTCTCGCCCTGGCCGGAGGCTGGTTCGTGGATATCGATTGACGTCAAGGACTTCGTCGATGCCTGGTATCAGGGTACATCCGACAACTACGGGCTCTTCGGACACTACATCGATACTGTGGGGAACTGCTGTGCCGGGTTTTATTCCTCGAACTACGCGAACGAGAACGTCAGGCCATACCTGTCGGTCAGTTGCTACGAGGTAGCGCTCAATCCTGAATCCTGGGGTGAGATAAAGACGACCAACCCTGAATAACCGGGGATCTCACGCTGGCTAGAGGATTCTGAATAGATCCAGCAGCCTTCCCGGTAGATCGGGTTCTCCCCGGTAGTCGCCATCGCTCATGAACGAGGGCTCTTCCTCCTCTCCGTAAACCCCGGCGTAGAGGATTTCGGCGTATTCACTGTGTGCTGCGACCTCGCCCGTGTACTCGGCGAGCAGAAGCCACCTGTCTCCGGCCTCCGCGTTCCAGTACAGGACGATCCACGCCTGGTAGCGCCCGACTGCCGGATAGGGCAGATCGTCGGGGTTGATTTCCACTTCGGTACGGTAGAATCTGCCCTCCTCGATTCCTTCCATGACCTCGTTATACATTCCACTGATCTCAAGGACTTCATCCGGCTCCCTGGGGAGCTCTGCCGTCAGCATGACTGCGGCTGCAAATGCCGGAGCGATCATTGATCCTCCTCTCACCCTGTACCGGCTTAGTATAGAAACTTTCCAGGGAACCCGTCGCATGAATGGGTGTTGCTGTATCTGTACCAGTTTAGTATGAATTATCGTTGTACATCTCAACCCCGTCAGAGAGGGAGAAACAATGAAGATCCTTCAGCTGCTCGCTGTCGGCCTGCTCTTCTCTATTGCAGCGGCCGATGGTCCGATAATAGGCAACCCGGAAACCCCCAGCATGGATCCATTCTGCGCGTCTTGAGGCTCCGCAATACGCTATCAGGTGATAGCACTCGACGAGGAGATAGGCGGACCCATGACGGTGGATGCACTCTCATGGCACCGTACTTCAGCAGGAAGCTCTTCAGCCTCCTTCAGTAATTTCGAGATCTACCTCGGCTACGGAGCCACCGATGAACTCGGAACCACTTTTGAAGACAACTACATTGCCGGCACGAAGGTCCTGGTCTACGAGAACGCTTACGTGACGCTCTCTGCAGACCCGGAAGAATGGGTCACGCTGCAACTCGATACCCCCTTCGATTACAATGGGACCGACAACCTGATCATGGAAATCAATTGGGCCGGCGGCTCGGGAACCTTCTACACGTACAAGTGGCAGACCGGAACCAATCGCTGTCTCACCACTTCGAACCCTTCACTTCCCACGGGGTCTCTCACGACCCAGATGTGCCAGTTCCGTCTCGACCTGCCGTTGGCTCTCGAGAGCATGACGTTCGCAGCGATCAAGAGAGCCTTCAATTAGGGGGGAGAGGATATGAAAATCCTGTCAGTGGCACTGTTCTGCCTGGCTTCCGTATCGTTCGCCGTGACGATTGGATCACCAGACGTGAACTACGGCAAACCTCTCTGCGCTAATTGAGGATATGCAAGCCTCCGCTACCAGGCGGTAGTGTACGACGAAGAAATAGGCGGTGCGATGACCATCGAGAGCGTCGCATTCCAGAGATCGGAATTTGGCGAGCCGATAGCAACCGGCAATCTCGAACATTTCGAGATCTACATGGGTCTAGGCGATTCCGACCTTCTCGGAACCGATTTCGAAGAGAACTACATCGTGGATTCCAGGTATCTGGTCTACGGCAGCGACCCGCAGACCTTCAGCGCAGGTTACAACGAGTGGATCCAGTTCGACCTGGATACACCGTTCTGGTTCAACGGAAACGACAACCTGATCATCGAGATCATGTGGAGCTGGGGAGAAGAGGGTGACCATTTCCTGGTATGGGGATGGGAATACGTTGGCAGATCGATCTTCGGGTACTACGGCAGCCCCGAGGGCGAGTACGAGGACAGGGTTCCCTACATAGAGCTGAACGGGACCATGATCCTCCGGCCGGCAACCTTCGGCAGCATCAAGGCCGAGCTCGGATCCATGAACTGACCGCTGGTCCATAGATTGAGAGGGGCATGCAACGCATGCCCCTTTCTCTATTACGGAGTACTCGGTTCCGATCAGACAGGGGCTTTTTCCTCCTGCCACTTCATCAGGCACTCGGGCTTGTAGCGCTGCCTGTCGAAACCAAGTTTCTCGTAAGGAACTCCCTGAGCGAAAGCCAGCAGCTGGAAGTAGTAGACGGGGGGAGTGTTGAATTCCTCATTGAACATCTTCGAGATCTTCATTTGCCCGAAATCGAACTGCCCGAAGCATGTCGGGCATATCATGCCGAGGATGTCGGCATTCTCGTCGTTCACCGTTCCAAGCAGGTCTCGCATCATGTTCGCCGGTATCTCCTCCGCCTGGCAGGCTTTTCCGCAGCACAGGTACCAGTTTCTGTGGCGTACCGGTGTCGCGCCAAGGGCTTCTATCATCTTCTCCAGAACGTCCGGATTGTCAGGATTGTCGACCTGCATGATGTTGCTTGGCTTCAGCAGATGACAGCCGTAGTGGATCGCTACCTTCAGACCCTCGAGAGGTCTGGCGACCGACTCCATGATCTTCTCGTAACCGACCTCGTCACGGACGAGAGTGGCTATGTGACGGACCTTTACGGTACCCTTGTATTCCCTCCCGATCCTCTTCAGACGACCGTTGATCTTGTCCCTGAGTTCGGGATTCTCCAGGAGGTGGACGGTCTCGGAGAGGGTGGCGGTGCATCCCGAGCAGTTGGTGAATATGTCCAGCCCTGCTTCTTCTGCAATCGTCAGGTTCCTCGCGGCTACAGCGAGCCAGTTGAGTTTGTCTTTTGACTTGAAGTAGATGGGATCGGGACAGCAGGAGGTGCCATGCAGGTCCACTATCTCTATTCCGAGCTTCGGCAGGGTCTCCCGTATAGCGAACTCCATCGCGGGATGCCGCGCAGGTATGAGGCAACCGGGGAAGAAAGCGAAGCGCTTTGTACTTCGAGCACTTTTCGGCATCAGTCCTCCTCACCCTCCGGCCCGAAGAGCTTCCTGATCTCATCCATTGGTACGGGCTCGAGCGGCGGTAGTCCGAAAGCGTCCCTCTGGCGCTCCAGGGCTTTGGTCCAGGGAACCGTGCGTCCCGTCTCCTCGAAGGTCGTGATTATCCTGTTCACCGCATCGGGATAGATCCCCCGATCAGCAAGCATGTTCTTCAGAGAAATGATTACCTCGACGGGTTTTACATCCTGTGGACATCGTTCGGAGCAATTGTAGCAGTTCGTACACTGCCAGACGATCGAGTCCTCACGTATGAGCTCGTCCCCCAGCCCGTACAGGACCTTGAGCATTATCTCCCTGGGGTTGAAGCTGTCGCTGTACGTCATTGCCGGGCAGTCACCAACGCATGCTCCACACTGGTAACAGAAGCTCGCCAGGTTCCCCTCCACCTTTTCAGCGAGCTCGCGACGGAAGGTAAAGTCGACCCTTACCGGTTCATCCCTGTCACTCTTGCCTGCCATCCGTAACCCCGATCTCTCCCGGCTGATGTCAGTCAGCCGGTCTCGACTTCTTCCGGAGATGTCTTATGCTGTTGGAGCGGCACTCGGAACAGGTCCTTTCCTTGTCCTCGCCCTCTTCGACCTTCTCCTCGTATTCGTAGCCGCACATCATGCAGCGGAATGTCTCGATCGTCGTCTTCGCCAATCAGATCTCCTCCCGGTGGGCGCAGGTCACCCATGACGGCAGCATGTCACTTCACTGCCGCTGCCACCTTCTTCTTCGTCTCCACCTTCTTCTTCGGCTTGGGCTTCAGGGCTTCGACCGCGTGTTCTATCTCCTCTTTCGTCACCGTTTTGCGAAGTTCTTCCATCTGCGTCATCACTTTCGCGAAACGCTGACCCTCTGCGGCGCTGATCCATTCCAGCTGCAGTCGTTCGGGTCGAATTCCCTCTTTCTCCAGCCTGTTCCATAGCCGCTGAACACGCTTCACGGTCTCCCGGTTCGCGTCGATGTAGTGGCAGTCGCTGAAGTGACAGCCCGATACGAGGACGACCGGGGCTCTGCAGCGGAAGGCTTCTAGAACCATCTCCTCCGATACCCTTGCGGAGCACATCGTCCGGATGAGCCTGTTTGTACTGGGGTACTGGAGCCTCGATATACCAGCGGTATCGCCTCCGGCATAGGAGCACCAGTTGCACGCGAAGACGAAGACCTTGTCCTCTGCTTTCTCCGCCAGGATAGCCCTGATCTGCGCCATGAGCTGTGCATCGGTGAAGTGACGCATTGTGATGGCACCGAAAGTGCATGCCGCGCCGCAGTTGCCGCATCCGGCGCAGGCGGCTTCTATCACGGTGGCGATCTCACCCTTCTTCCAGTGAATCGCACCATACGGGCAGACCTTTGCACATATGCCGCATTTTATGCACAGGTCCGGATCTATTACGCTGGTTATCGCTTCGATCTTTATCTTGCCCGCGTTGAGGAGAACCCCTGCCTTGGAAGCTGCGGCTCCGGCCTGGCAAACCGAGTCCTTGATGTCCTTTGGCGCTTCGCAGAATCCGGCGAAGTAGACACCCCTTGTGGGTGCTTCCACCGGTCTGAGCTTGGGGTGCGACTCCAGGAAGAAGCCGTCGGATGTCTTCGACAGGGCGAACTGGCTCGACACCTTTGGCTGACCCTCGGAGGGCACTACGCCGACGGAGAGGACGACCATGTCCAGTTCGTGCCGTTCCAGCCTGCCTGAAGTGGTGTTCTCCACAGTCAGTATCAGGTTCTGCGTCTCCGGGTCCTCTTCGATGTCACCAGGGATACCCCTGATGTAGCGGGTTCCTGCTTCCTTGGACCTCTGGAACAGATCCTCGAAGGATTTGCCGAACGCCCTGATGTCCTGATAGAAGACTTTGTTCTCGATGTCCGAATAGTGTTCGGACAGGAGAAGGGTGTCCTTTACCGTATTCATGCAGCAGATGTTGGAGCAGTAGGGTCTGCCGATCTTCGAGTTCCGCGAACCTACGCACTGGATGAAGCCGATGCGTTTCGGCCGCTCCTGATCCGATGGTCTAACGAAGTGGCCCATCGTGGGTCCACCAGCGGAGATCAGCCGCTCGAACTCCATCGAGGTGATCACGTTGTCGAACCGCGTGTACCCGTATTCGTCCATTTCTGTCGGATCGTAGACGTCGAGGCCGGTGGCGATTATTACGGTTCCCACCTCACGCGTGATGATCTCGTCCTCGTCGTCGTAGTCGATCGCTTCCTTTTCGCAGACTTTAGCGCACTCGCCACACGCTATCGGGTTGTTCCCGAGACAGTCCTTCATGTTCAGGATGTAGGTACACGGAACCGCTTGCGGAAATGGTATGTAGATAGCCTTCCGCGAGGACAGGCCCAGCTGGAACTCGTCAGGTACGGCCACGGGACAGACGTCTACACAGTCCCCGCAGGCATTGCACTCATCGGGGTCAACGTATCTTGCTTTCTTCCTGATCCTGATGGTGAAGTTACCGACGTAGCCGGAAACCTCTTCGATCTCGGAGAACGTCAGGAGCTCGATATTCGGATGCCGACCGACATCCATGGCCTTCGGCCCGAGTATTCATATCGAGCAGTCCATTGTGGGATAGGTCTTGTAGAGCTGGGCCATTATCCCACCGACTGATGCCTCCTTTTCCACCAGAACCACCTTGTGGCCCGAATCCGCGAGCTCGAGGGCCGCTTCTATCCCTGCGATACCGCCTCCGACGACCAGTGCCGCTCGCGTAACCGGCATGGTCACCTCTTCCTGCGGTTCAAGGAAGTGAGCCCTCCCGACTGCACTCGCCACCAGGTCCCGCGCCTTCAGGTTGGCACCATCGGGGTCCTTCTGATGAACCCATGAGCAGTGCTCCCTCAGGTTGGCCATCTCGAGCAGGTAGGGGTTTAGCCCTGCGTCACTCACACACTGCCTGAACGTGAACTCGTGCTGCCTGGGAGTGCAGGCGGCAACGACCACGCGATCAAGGCGGTGCTCAGCTATGGCCTCCTTGATTTCGTTCTGACCAGGGTCCGCGCAGATGTACCTGTTCCTCCCGACGTACACCACGTTAGGCAGGCTGCTGGACCATTCGGCGAGTGCGGCGGTATCAACCGTGCCGGCGATGTTCGATCCGCAATCACAGACGAATACGCCGATCCTCAGCTGATCCTCCGTCTTCTCTGGAGTCATCACCCTCCCTTCGCTCTGTTCAGAACATCCTTCTACAGTGCCTCGGCGACTATCTCTGCCACGTCGCGCAGTTCTATTGCGATATCGTCTCCGATATTCGGATCGTTCATGGCGCAACGGAAGTGAATCTGGCATTTTGGACAAGCAGTAACCAGTATCTCTGCACCGGTTGCCCTGGCCTCCCTGAGCCGGTTCACCTGGATCTTCTTGGCGTAGCGATCGCAGTTCGACCAGGTGCCTCCTGCGCAGCAGATTGCACCACGACCGGATCGCGGCATATCGATGAGCGAAACTCCCGGCACCGAAGCCAGAACCTTCCGGGGCGGGTCATAGATCCCGAGATGACGGCTCATCCTGCAGGGATCCTGGAATGTGACCTTCTTCTCTTCCCCCGTCGTGAGTTCCAGATCCTCCGTCCTGTCGGCAATCAGCTCGGAGATATGCTTCATCTTTGGCGGCTTTTTCCTGAAGTAGGGCTTGTAGTCGATCTTCCACGTGCGAAGGCATTCTGCACACGATGTCACGAGGAGTTCGGCTCCGCTCTTCTCGAACAGGCTGATGTTGAACTCCGCGAGAGCCTCGAAGCTCTTCCTGTCTCCGTTCCAGAGGAGATCGTGACCGCAGCACCTCTCGTCAGGTGATACTACAGGTTTTTCACCGAGGGCGTTGAGCAATCGGATTGCGGCTTTCGTTCCCTCCAACGTGGCAACCTCGAATTCCGAGAAGAATGCATCGAAGTACATGGTGCAGCCGGTCCAGTAGAAGACCTTCCCTTTTTTTGCATTTACCTTCAGGGAATCGTCGATCCAGTCGAGTCTGGCCTGCTGTGTGCCCCCTTTCGCCATCATTCTCATGATGGACTGGAGAGCACCGCCGTGTGGACACTCCGGTTCGGCAGCAGGATCGTAGACCATCTCGCGGAGACCCAGGATCAGGCCGGTGTAGTCAACCTCGACGGGGCACCGTTCGTCGCACTGGCTGCACGTAAGGCAGACTGCGAGGCTTTCGTCAGCCTTTATCTCCTCAACCTGAGCCTGGTTAGTTTCGAGTACATGCTTCCGCGGACTGTAGTCAGCGCCTGCCCTTGTTATCGGGCATGTAGCCGTACACTTCCCGCAGTCGTAGCAGGCCCAGGCCCTCGTTCTGCTAGCCAGTTCCTGAATCGATCCGGCGTTCTCACTGCTCACCCTGCAACACCTTTCCTGCGTTTTCCGGAGCCCGGCCTGCCGCCCAGGGGATTAGGACCCAGCACGCGAACCTGGTCTGTGAATTCGTCGATGATCTCGGCGAATCTTGCTCCTTCCGCGGAGCTTATCCACTCGAGCCGAAGTCTTCCCTCCTCTATTCCGAGCATCTTCACCACGTTCATCGTCTTCTCGAACTGCTCGACTGCTCTCTCGTTGCCGAAGATGTAGTGGCATTCGCCTAAATGGCATCCGGAGACAAGGACACCGTCAGCGCCCTTCTCGAAAGCACGGAAGACAAATGCCGGCTGAATCCTCCCGGAGCACATCACCCTTATCATCCGGAAGTGCGGCTGGTGCTCGAACCGCGATACCCCTGCCGTGTCTGCCCCGGCGTAGGAGCACCAGTTGCATGCGAAGACGACGATGGACGGGTCCCAGCTGGTTTTCTT
>SDBS01005899.1_pt1 | contig 11922 bp, 13 predicted proteins | sample 2277091 | NCBI WGS metagenome assembly SDBS01 (sample SAMN10404972, study PRJNA504765) | marine sediment metagenome | isolation source: marine sediment core GS10_PC15, 163 cmbsf | place: Arctic Ocean: Southern Knipovich Ridge | collected 2010 | reverse complement strand
CGTGAAAATGAACAAGAATTATGTGCAGCTAAGATGTTACTGACTGAGGTGTTGGGTCTTACCCTCGAACCATTACTAGAAACAACAGTTCATATCACTCCTGAAATTCAGCAGCTCATTGACGAACGCAGTCAGGCGCGTGAGCAAAAAAATTGGGCTCGTGCAGATCTACTTCGTGAACAATTAGAACAACTTGGTATTGAAGTACATGATGAAAAAACAGATTAAGGTAATTATTCGCCAAACGCTTCTTCTATTTTTTCTCTGAGGGTATCTTTGCTCATGTATCCTGTCTCTTTTCCTTTTACTTCATTATCTTTGATAAAAATAAAAGTAGGTACTGACGTAACACCATATTCGATAGAAATTTCTCGTGCTTCATCGACATTGAGTTTTACAAATTTATATTTATTACTCAGCTCTTTTTCTAATTCTTCTAGTATTGGCATCATTTGCTGACAAGGGCCGCACCAGGTAGCGTAGACGTCAAGTACGATTGGTAATGGTGATAATGCTATTTCTTTTTCAAAATTTTCTTTTGTTATTGATATTGTCATAACAGTTCCTTTGTAAAGTTAATGGTAAGTGATTATAAATTATTTTTTTACTATACCAGTGTTGATGGTGAACAACAATATATGTTACAAACAACGTGATTCATATGTTACGTTCACCGGCATGTTGGTAAAGCTATTTCTTTGGGAAAACAGAGTGATGTACATTATCACTAGAGCTTTTAAGAGCTTAATTTTCGTGGTAAGATATTTCAAGATACTTTTAATGTGAATGGTTAATATGAGTAATTTAATAAATCCATCAAAAAACAAAGGATTTAGTCTATGAAAGAAAAACGTGTAAGTAGTATATTGCTCTTTTTATTGCTCACTTTAGTTGTAGGTAATAATCTGAAAGCTGCTGAAGAGGAAAATTCAAGGAAGATTCAACTAGAGAATGCTCCTTCTCATATAAAGGAGTTAAGGCAAAAGAATAAGGAGGCTAATAAAAAGTTCCAACAAGACACTTTTGATCTAATTGCAAAGGCATCTGATTTTAGCGTGGCAGCTAATTTAGAAAAATTGTACAAAAATTTAGATCTTCTACGTGAAGAAAGTTTCGGCGAAAACCTTGATTATCTAAAAGAAAAATATGCATCTACTCCTTCAGAGGAATGGCAAAAAGATGCTGATTCTCTATTTGAAAAGGAACTAAGCGGAGAGGAACTAAAAGAAGCTATTCTTAGTCTAGCTAAAAAAAGATTCAACGATTTTAATGATCAAATTAGCAAAGAGTGCGACGAAGAAGTTTGATTATCTAATTGAAGAAGGACTAAGAAAAGTGCAACGCTTTGTCGTTTTTAATGTAAATGGTTAATATGAGCAATTTAATAAATCCATCAAAAAACAAAGGGTTTAGTCTATGAAAGAAAAATATGTACGTAGTATATTACTCTTTTCATTGCTCACTTTAGTTGTAGGTAATAATGTAAAAGCTTCTGAAGAGGAAGTTGAAAGAAAAATTTTAATAAATAATGTTCTTTCTGGTACGGATGATTTTTTTTCTAGTATGCATAATGCTATTTCTAATATGGATAATGCTATTTCTAGTATGGAGGATGTTCTTTCTAGGAAGAATGATGCTCATTCTAGTATGAATGATGCTCGTTCTAGTATGAATGATGCTTATTCTTATGCAGAAACGCTCAAAGAGGCGATTGATGGGCTAATTAATCATATGAATGAATCTCAAGTGGATGAATCTCAAGTGCATGAACTTATAAATGGGAAAATTTCTAAAAAGGAACCTAAAGAGAAGATTCAAAAAGCTGCCATAGAAGATTTTCTTTCTCGTTGGAAGAACTTTGGTCCTTCACCTCAGCGAGCTGATTATCCAGTTAAACTTGAAAAAGAAATTAAGAGTCTCAAGAGTTTATTCTGGGGAAGGGGAGAAAAACGTCAAAAACACATTCTTTTTCTAAAAGAACAGATTCTTTTTTTTGTCACAATCAAAGACATTTTTGAAAAATCTAATAAAGAAGAACTCAAAGAATCTCTTTATTCTTTAACTAAAAAGGCACGTAATAAAAAAGTAGAAATCAAAGAAATTTTTGATTCTCTCATTAAAGAGCGAAAAGAACGCCAAGAACTTGTTCTTTCTATACAACAAAAGATTGAGGAGGGAGTGTCTCTTGATTCCTTATTGAGAGAATACCCTCCAGATATCGTTCAGGAAGTTGAGTATAGAAATAAAAAATAAAAAAAATTAACAAGGATTTACTTGCTCTTTTTTTGAAGATTAAAATTTACTTATTTAATTTTTTATTAGATGTTGCCAAATTTTTCTACAATGATTGCTTTGAGAAATAAGATAATATAGGCTAGTGATTTTTAATAGCAAATTAATTGAACAATCTACTAAATCCATCAAAGAACAAAGGGCTCAGTCTATGAAAGAAAAATGTGTACGTAGTTTATTACTCTTTTCATTGTTCACTTTAGTTGTAGGTAATAATCTGAAAGCTGCTGAAGAGGAGATTCAAATGAATTGTGCTCTTTTTGATAGTCCAGAAGAAGCCGAAGAATATCGTAGTTGGTTAATTAATTTTATGGAGAAGAAGGCTGACAAACGACAGAGAGAGATTGATCAAGCAGGCCAACAATGGTTTTCTAAAATTAAAGGGGGCTTTGACCTTAGCCTGGTACATAATAAAAGAAAATTGTACGAAGATTTAGTTGGTCTATTTAAAGAAAAATTTAACGTAGATGACGAATATTTTGATTCTTTTCTAATGACTGAAAATGCAGATAATTCAGAGGAATTTAACGAGGAATTTGCTAAAGAGGGACTAAAAGAAGATCTTCTTGCTTTGCAGAACCAAGGACTTGAGGAAGAAGTTTGGTCATCTAATCAAAGAGGAGTTAAGACGAAAAGAAAGTTTCCTGTTCGATATGATTCTAAGAAGAAGCGCAAAAAAGTGTAACGATTCGTCGTTTTTAATGGGAGCGGTTAATAGGAGTAATCTAATAAATTCATCAAAAAAACAAAGGGTTTAGTCTATGAAAGAAAAATATGTACCTAGTATATTACTCTTTTCATTGCTTACTTTAGTTGTAGGTAATAATGTGAAAGCAGCTTCTGCAGAGGAACGCAAAAAGAAGATTCATCAAATGAATAATTTTCTTTCTAGTATGGAAGCAGCCGAAAGAGATGTTGATTTGCTAACTGCTTTTCTACGTGAATTGAAAGAAGATGGATCTAGAAAGAAAATTAACAAAGATTTAGTGAACCTTCTTTCTAGTTTAAAAAAAAAAGCTAAAAAAATAAAAGAACATTCTGCTTTTCTAGTATGTTCTTTTAAGGAGTTTGATAAAAAAACTCAACAAAATTTTCTTTCTCTAATTCAAAGTGTATCTGGTCTTAAGGTGGCAGATAATCGAGAAAAGTTTAGGAAAAAGTTAGTTCTTTTTAAAGAAAGTTTAGAGGTAAATCTTGATTCTCTAACGAGTGAAAATGCAGCTAATTCAGAGAATTTTGACGAGAAATTTGACAAAAAAAGACTAAGCGAAGAGGAAACCTGGTAATCAAGATGAAAATGTAATTTCTTTGTTGCAAGAATCTGAAAAGACAGTTGGGGGTTAGGAGAATATAGAAAAATTACTGGCCTTCTATTTTGAAAATTAAAACTTACTTATTTAATTTTTTTTAAATGTTGCCGAAATTTTTCTGTAACTATTGCTTTGAGAAATTAAGATAATATAGGCTAGTGTTTTGAATAGCAAATTAATTAAATAATCTACTAAATTCATTAAAACAAGGGTCTAGTCTATGAAAGAAAAAAGAAGAAGTATATTGATTTTTTCATTACTTACGATAGTTGTATGTAGTAATATAAAAGCTTGTGAGAACGCAGAAAAAAAGTTTTTAGAGACCAATGGTGTAAAAGTTTCTGAACCGAAAAAACCCGAAAGAGCTAAATTTTTGGTAAGGGCCAAAAAATACAATAAGATGGCAGATAGAGTAGAAGCACTTAGAGGGGGTAAAGATTGTATGCCGGAATTGCTAAAAAAAGAGAAAAAAATAAACAGTCTACAACGTCAACTTAGTACAGAAAAGACAAGTAACAATTCTCTAAAGGAAGATAAAAAGCTTCTTGCTTTGGAACTTGCGATGGCTAATGAAAAACTAAAAAATCTGCAGAGTAAGCAAAATAGAAAAGAAGAGGAAGAGTAAATTTACTCTTCATTGTTTTTCTGCTTTTTCATGCGAGTGTTGTTGTTTTGTGATTTAGCATCGATATTATCTCGCAACGAATAACCTTCGATAATAAGTTTATTAATAGCAGACAGTGGAACAATTTTTTCTACTGGGCCTGCAACATTAACTTCATCGCATCGTACTTTGGTTTTACGCCCTAACAGGTAACTATTTTTAGTTTTTTTCTTATTTTTTGAAATAATGGTTACTTCAATATATTCTAAACGACGACGATTGCCTTCTTTTTGATAAACCCAGGTAATGTTTGGCTTGGGTATATGCATTTCACCTATTTCACTGAGATCTATTTTCGAAGTAATAAAGTTATTTTTTGGATTTACCTTAAGTACTATTTCTTTTTGATTTGTTGTCGGGTTGAGGGTAGGTTTTGGATGTTGTCGTGGTTTGTCATACATGGCTATTTGTTTATATTTTCCGTTAATAGATATGTTGTCTACTTTATATTCTTTCCCTTGATAGGTAATAAGCTTGCCATAAAAATTCACCGTTTGTTTTAGGTTTCCTTCTATTGTTGTCTCTTGTGCACGCCAATTAATCGACACTATACTAATGAGTGTTACCAATAATAATAACCGTTTCATATAATCTCCTTTTTTATACATATGTCTCTTATTTATATCTACTAAAGTAAGGAGGCCATATGCAATATTGCCAAGAAAAGTTTTTTGCAAATCTGCTATTTTTTGGATAATTATTGCATAATAGATTCTTTTAACTATATAGTTAATAGATGCAATAGGGAGCAGTATTGAGGGTGTAATTTATAGGAAGAAAAGGAACTTTTATGATGCAAGAAGATTATCCGGTTTCTGGGCAAGTACATTCTTTTATGTATAGTGTATATGCTTGGATGGCATGCGCACTACTTGTTTCTGCTCTTACTGCCTATTATGTTGCCGTTACACCTGCTATTTTTAAATGGATTTATGGCAACGTTTTTGTATTAATTATGCTTTTTGTTGCACAGATAGGATTAGTTATCGGGTTAAGTCTTTTGTTGCCCCGTCTGACATTGGTGACGGCGCTGATAATGTTTTTGTTGTATGCAGGACTCCTCGGCGTTTCGTTGTCAGTAATTTTTCATATCTATACAACTGCATCGATTTTTTCCACCTTTATTACGGCAGCCGGGATGTTTGGTGCAATGGCCGTCTATGGCTATGTAACACGGACTGACCTGACGACGGTGGGAAACATAAGTGTCATGATCCTTTTTGGTTTGATCATTGGGTTGGTTGTGAACCTATTTTTACGGAGCGCTACTATGGATCTTGTCTTGTCAGGGGTTGGGGTGGTGATATTTTCATTATTGACGGCTTATGACACACAAAAAATAAAAGAGTTAGGGCAACGTATGTTGGCTGAACAAGAGACAATGCAGAAAGTGGCGGTGCTGGGAGCACTTACTCTTTATCTTGATTTTATCAATTTGTTCTTATTCTTGCTACGTTTTATGGGAAGACAACGGGAAAATTAAACCTAATATGTAATTTTTATAAGCAAGAATATACAATACAAAAATGTTTCATAGTTTGTCTAGAGGGATAGCTATTTTGTTGTTGATTGGTGAAAAAACAAATTTGATGCTATGATAATAAAATTAGATTAGTATTAGATTAGTAAATGATATTATTGGTTGAACAAGTAAAGGAGTTTTTCCATGTTTCACAGTGATTATTCCATGTCTGAACGCCTGAGTTCATTTATGTATGGTGTCTATGCCTGGATGACGTGTGCGCTAGTGTTGACCGCCTGCACGGCATATTATATCGCATTAGTTCCGCAAGTTTTTGCAATCATTTATGGTAACGGCTTTACTCTATTTGGACTCTTTTTGGTACAAATAGGACTCATTGTCGGACTTTCTCGGTTTTTACATCGCATGACATTGACAACTGCTTTGCTGATGTTTCTTTGCTACGCAACGTTAGTTGGTGCTACCTTGTCAGTTGTTTTTCATGTATATACAACGGCGTCAATTTTTTCTGCCTTTTTAACGACAGCAGGGATGTTTGGTGGTATGTCAATCTACGGTTATATGACACGATCCGATTTGACTGCTATGGGAAACATAGCGATCATGATGCTCTGGGGATTGATTTTGGGAGTTGTGGTTAATATGTTTTTACGCAGCCCTGGCATTGATTTTATGTTATCTGGTGCTGGCGTTATTATTTTTACCCTACTGACCGCCTATGATACGCAAAAAATAAAACAACTTGGCCAACAGATGCTGACAGATCAAGAAATGATGGAAAAGGTAATGATTTTGGGAGCGCTTACTTTATATCTTGATTTTATTAATTTGTTTTTATATCTACTACGGTTTATGGGTAGACGGCGTAATTAAAAAAATATGAGATTTTTACGATAAAGGAAAAGGAGATGAAGCAAAACCGTATCTCTGTTATATTAATTCCTGTTTTAGTAACTATTACTGCTATCTTGTACGCAGCAAGAGACAATAAATTCACCGCTGTACGTGGGGTAGTAACGCAAACTAGTGCGCAAGTGATTGGTACTGATATTGAATTTATTGATGAAACATTTGATCTCGATGCAAAGCGCAAATCAGTTATTTCCCTTGTTGAACGGGGTGTTGAATTCTTTAACAAAAATGATCTTGTCACCGTAAGTAATAGTTTTAGTCATACAAAGGAGTTCATTAAAGGTGAACTTTATCTTTTTTTAATCGATACCAAAGGGACGGTGTTTGCACATGGTCAAGAACCGAGTCTGTTATGGCAAAATCGTTATAATTCAAGAGATGGCTTAGGGTCATTATATATACAACAGATGATTAAAAAAGCACAAGATGGTGGTGGTTGGATGACCTATGAATGGCGGGGTGCCATGAAGGTTGTTTATGCAAAGTTGGTAAACAAGGCAGGTAAGGACTATGTTATTGGTACCGGTTATTATCCCCATTCAAAGGCTGATATAGCAGTGGGGTTAGTGAAAGGTGCTGTCGCATTATTTGATCGTGTTGCTGGTGAAGGGCGCCCGGTAGAAGAAGCATTCAGTACATTGAGTTATCCATTAAGTAAACGATTTCTTATTGGTGACTTATATCTCTATGCACTTGATTTTAATGGTATCATTATGGCGCAGGGTGATAGACCTGGATTAATTGGTAAAAATGCATGGCTCAGTAAAGATCCTACTGGTAAATTTGTAAATCAAGAAATTATAAAAAAATTAAAAGAAACAGATGAGGGTATTTGGATTGAATATACTTCCAAAAATACGCTTAAAAGAGCCTATGCAGAAAAAGTAGCAGACAAAGAGGGAAATTCTTATTTTATTGCCTGTGGTTATTATCCGAATGCAGGTCGGAAAGAAGCAAAAAATTTGGTAGGACGTGGTTATCAATTTATGAAAGCAAGTGGTAAATCACAAGCAGCAAAAGAATTTACCAGCAAGCGTATTAATACGTTTCGCTATGGAGATTTATTTCTTTTTGTTTATGACATGAAAGGTCTTTGTATTGCTCATGGTGGTAATGAAGAATTTGTTGGTAACAATCAATGGGATTTAAAGGATGAAGATGGCCATTATTTCATTCGTGAATTTATAGAGAAAGCAAAAACAGGAAGTGGTTGGGTTAATTCTAAGATAAATAATTCGTTTGAAGCCGCCTATGTTGAGGGAATTGATCTTGGTATTGATCGCTTTGTCATTGGATGTGGTTTGTTTCCGGTTTCAAAAAGTGAAACAATGACCTTGCTAGTAAAGAGTGCTGCCAGCAATTTAAAACATCATAGTCAAGAAGAGGGATTTCGGGCTCTTGTAGAACGAGACGGTTCTTTTGTGCGTGGTGATTTGTTTGTTTTTGCGTTTGATGAAACCGGTATTTGTTATGCATATGGTGATGATTTTAATTTTATTTGGCGTAATTTACTTGATTGGAAAGATGATAATGGAAAACCTTTTGTCAAAATTATAATTAATACTGTCAAAAGAGGGCCAAGTAAGGTTCGCTATCAGTTGAATGGCGCCCCCGTAGTAGCTTATGTTGAACAAGTAGAAGTAGAGAAGGATGGCAAAAAATTTGCTATAGGTTCCAGTTTTTATCAATGATAAATGGAAATAAGGGATTAATCTGGCGTGCTAGATTAATCCCTCTCTAAATTAAAGCAATGCAATGGTGAAGAGATTTTCAAAGCGAAGCAAATGTTTGTGCGGGTATTTTTTCATCCATTCTGGAATAATGTGTTGTGCATAAGTCATAAAATCAAGAAGACCAATTAAATTACGTGGGCTGTCTGTTTCATCGGTAGCTTGTTGAGGAAATGCAATACCAATGCCAAATAATCGAGGTGATATGACACCGGTTGAGCTGTCATAGTCAAGCTGTTGGCTGTCACTATTTAAAAGAGGAATTTCGTTTCTTTCATAGCCGATAGCATAGATTATTTTATCACAAACAGGAAGCCATGAACTACGTGAAGTGGGTGTATTTTGTATGCGCATGATATTAGGTGGTTGTTGTTTTTCAAGTATGGTATACGCCCATTTTGCAACGGTTCCCCGTAATCCGTTTGGATTGGTTGTATTTCCTTCGCCCATGTCATAATAATATATTATTGGGTATTTAAAAAAATTAATAATTCTCTGAATACCAAGTTCATATAAATACTTAAGTATAAGGACGGCTGAATGCGAACCACCAACAAGTGCTATTGTTTCATCACGTTCAACGAGTTTTGTTAGTATTTGCTTGTCAAGCGCAAGGTCAAGAGGGACTTCTTCCTTGCATGGGTAGTTAAGCGTTTGTGGATGACTGCCTGTTGCAAGTACAACATTGTGTGAACTGAATTGCATATCATTGTTTAGTGCTACTTGCCATTCTTCATTTTCAAAACTCAATCGTGTGATACGATTTTTGCGTGCAACAACTTTTCCCCGCAAGTAGTGGGTAATATCTTGTAATGGGCTAATAATAACAGCTAAGGTACAAAATTCATTAGGATCATGCATGCGAAGTGATTCTAATGCTGGTGAGGAATATTCTTGAAAAGTATGGCATTGGTTGATAAAGCTAATATAGTCGATCGCTTTTGCATTTCCTGGAACATGATAATAATACTTACCAAGTCTTCCAATATTAAATTCAGGGTCAAGCCATGTTATAGTGCGACCATCGACGCCAAGGTCAAGCAGTAATCCAACAACAGCAATACCGGCTGGTCCAGCTCCCACTATTGTCCATGTAACGTCAGCATGGTGATCTACAGATCCTTTGAGTTTCTTGAGTAGCGTCATTGGTGTTGTTGTGGTAAATGATAAAAGAATAAGAAAGTTAAATATTTTTGTTCTCTTCATAACATTTCCTCTTCATTGTTTAAATGATTAAAAAGTATCGTTGCTTAGTATAGATACTTATTTTTGGGAAATTGAATAGTTAAGTTGATTTCTACTTCGACCTGGTTTTATTTCAACGTGGTCATGTCATAGCATGTTACAGGCGACGGTGGGCTTCAATAATATGTAGACAAGAATTTAAATACTGATAAGGAAAAGGGAATTTTTTACGTGAAGGTTGAGTAAATCCAACACAATGTAAAATATCCTCTATTTCTTTGTATAAGTAGAGATTTGCTTTCCACCATTTATAAATAACCCAATGGGTTAACCAGTTTCGATTACAGATAAAGAGAAGAAGAATGCCTGTTGGCTTGAGTAAATTTTTTAAATTGTTAATTGCATGTACAATATCCTTTTTAGGAATATATTCCAACATACCTGATACAATAATCATATCAAAATTATGCCAATGCGATGGTAATTGTTCTGGCTTACATAGGTCAGCTTGAACGAGCCTAATGTTAGTTATATTATTTTTATTTATCCAATGATGAAATTGCTTGAGCATAGCTGCTGTTAAGTCAAACCCATAAAAAAATAAGTCTGTTTTATTTTTATATAAAGCGAGGTTATATATTATTTTAGTCACCAATCCGGCGCCACACCCAGCATCCAGAATATGCATTGAAGATTGTAAATAATTTGCTTGATAAAAAAATTTCTTAATTGCTTGGTGATAACCAGTACCGTGTGCAAAAATAGTATATAATTTTCTGTGATGAGTATACAAAGATTGAACTTGACTCTGGTTCTTCATCATCCTCTTTTTTAATTATCGTTAAGGAAGCAGAAAGTTATGACTTAACTTATGAATAAACTCTAACGGATAGCCAATATTTTGTAATTATGTAGATTAGGTAGTATGCCGTTATTCCATCCATCTTGCACCAAGGTTGAAGATTGTTCTTTAAAGAGGGTGGCTACCTGTTCTGAAAAATGCTCTGTTCGAGCAGACTCATCAGTAAAAATTTCAAATATACCATAGGTATCATCATCTAATTGTAAAGCTACCCAGAATAGTGTTTTGGGTTCTGTTTTACGGATAATTTCAGCTCCAGCTGTCAGAAAGTCTGTCAGATTTTTACTTTGACCAGGTGCTGCGTTTATTTTAATAAAAGTCGCTTCAGTTGCTTCATACAAATTAGTTGGTAGTTTGGTAGAAAGTACTTTAAAATTATTGACGTTATTTAAAACACCATTTTCCCAACCACCCTCTATTAGTTTATCAGCATTTTCTTTAAGTAAATTTGCAACCTTGCCAGCAAAATGTTCCTCTCTTGCTTTATTATCAGGAAAAACATCAAAAATAGCAAAAGTATTATCATTTTCTTGCAAAGCAAACCAAAGCTTAGTATTTGGCTCATATTGCTTTACTAATTTTGCGCCTTCTTTTAGAAAAGCTGCTAAATTTTTTGCTTGATCATGTTTAGCTGTCAATTGAATTAATGTTGCTTCTTTAAGATCGTCTTTATTCATCTTAATATCCTCTCATATTCTTTATCTATCGTGAAAATTAATGTTGTTGTCCCTAAGCTCATTAAAGTGGTAAGTGTAAGTAGTTTTAATTTAATAGTTATTTTCTACTCCATATTACATTCGGAACTATTATTGAAAAAGCAGTGTATCAGTAAAGTTGCTTGGAGTAAAGTTGCTTGGACATAGTCGAGGAGAGTTTACTAGTAAAATTAATAGGCTAAAGCCTATAATTACTGGGGTTTTTTGGTATCTTGCCAAACTTAAAAAATCACATCCAAAATGGCTGTCACGGCCGTGCGAAAACCTACGGTTATAAAAATTTCCTTAAGCAATCTTAATAGATCTATTAATATTATCAGATAACATAATTTTAGTAATTTTATTATTTGCCTCGCTTAACATAAAATCAGCGCAGGGTTTTATAAGTTCCTGTATATCATCCCAATGTTCTTTTTCTTTACCTTTGAAAATTGCCTTTGCCCGTTCCATAACTGGGCGATATTTTTCAGGCAGGCGATTAATAACCCAGTCTGCCGCAGCTGGTTTGGAACGAATCGCGTCAGTTTCTACAGTGCTCCAGATTCGAGCAAACGTTAATAAAACATTACGAACATCACTATCAAGATCCGACATAAAATCTTTATAAGGAACCTTGCAAAGTAATTGATCTGGATTGGCACCCACTAATGTATTGCTGGCTAATAAAATTTGAGTGACGAGCAGTGCAAGATCAGGCATTTCTTTAGCTGGCCATGGTTCTATATTTCCGTGCTCAAATTGTTTACGTAACCACTCACCATATTGAAA
>SDBS01005898.1_pt1 | contig 11922 bp, 6 predicted proteins | sample 2277091 | NCBI WGS metagenome assembly SDBS01 (sample SAMN10404972, study PRJNA504765) | marine sediment metagenome | isolation source: marine sediment core GS10_PC15, 163 cmbsf | place: Arctic Ocean: Southern Knipovich Ridge | collected 2010 | reverse complement strand
TAACTATGGCGTCGCTAATAAATTGCTTGATATTAAAAAATTTTCAGGATTTAAAGTTTAATTTACTGCCGGGTTTAATAAATTCAAAACCAATTTAAGATGCCTAATCATCCTGTTTTTATACTATTTTTACTTTTTGTCACACTCATCTTTTATATCATTCTCGGACTATCGGGTGACATTTGTAGTGAAATTGAAATATATTGGTTAATCGTCATACCTCTATATCTATCCTATGCACTTGTGATATTTTATATTCTGAGGAATAAACTGTTAGAGAGAATCTCATTTCTCTGGTTTATTATTTTTGGGGTTCTTTTTCGAATAGTCCTTATCCCTTCAGAACCATTTCTTTCCGACGATATTTATCGATATCTATGGGATGGAAAAATTATTGCTTCTGGCATTAACCCCTATAAATTTGCTCCGGTCGATATACAACTCCTCCAATTTCGTGATCAAATCATTTATCCCTTTATAAATTTCCCGGAAATAGCCACTTCCTATCCCCCGGTTTCTCAATTCATGTTTTTGATAAACCAATGGCTCGGTGGTTCTGTCCTCAGTTGGAAAATTTTACTCCTTTTCGTGGAAATCATCCTCTTCCTGGTTATTTTAAGAATGGTGCAGCATTTCAAACTGAATAAATTCAGAATACTTATATATTTCTATAATCCATTACTGATTATTGAAACTTATTCAAGTGGTCATCTGGAGATTACCGGAGTTTTATTTTTCTGGATTGCCGTGTATCTGTTTTACAAACGCTATGATTGGAAAAGTATAATTTTCTTTGCTATGTCGATTATGACGAAATTTATTCCTTTGGTTTCAGGCATTCCATTTTTGCTTAACAAGTTTTTTCGTAAAAGTGCACTTCTTATGGTAATATGTTCTATCCTTCTCTTACCATTTATGTTTAGCGGTATATTACCTCTTCCCGGATTGTTTTCGTATATCAACCGCTGGGAGTTCAACGGTGGTCTGTACCAATTAGTCATCTCTATAATGAATCTACTGAATATTAAGGAATATCAGTGGATGGATGTAAATTTTAGCGGTCACCTGGAAACATTTTATTTTAGTTATGCTTTTTTTTATAAAATTTTTGCAGCAGTTATATTAGTAGCGGTGTTTTTCGATCAGATGAATAAACTCCGGGCAACTTCCAGTTTTCGCAGTATAAATTTCATACAAAGAGGCTTTATTCTTACCGCAGGTTTTTTACTGCTGATGCCCACCCTACATCCCTGGTATCTCATCTGGATTATTCCATTTCTGGTATTTATTCCAAACTGGTCGTGGTTACTTTTTACGTTTTTGATTCAGACATCTTATTTCGTATTAAAGGATTATGCCTTATTCTTCGTATGGAAAGAATCAGTTTGGATTCTACTTTTTCAGTATATACCATTTTATGCGATACTGATATGGGAATACTTGGATAAGGATAGGATTAAAAGCTGGTTTGTGCCTTGATGCTGGATACTGGATGCTGGATACTGGATACTGGATGCTGGATGCTGGCCAAATCGTGGATGATTTGGCCCCGATCGAAGATCCGACTACTGGCGGATAAATCGACTGTCGAAGATCCCGTTTTCGGGGCAACTGCAAAGATCCCTCCGGGATGACATATTAAATCCAGTATCTCTGATAAAAAATGCCTCCTTCCCCCGTAGAACGGGATCTTCGCTTCGCTCCGACCAGCATCCTGTAACGAGTATCGAGCGACGAGAAGCGAGAAACGAGTAACAGATACGAGTATCCAGCATCTAGCATCCAGCATCCAGTATCTTATAATATTTTGCTCTCTTCCCCTGGTAAAATTCCACTTCATCACCTTTCCCTCTTTTTTTGGCACCTTGGATATATATGTCAATTTTTTCAAGAAGGGTTTGGATCGCAGCAAGTTTATTCTCAGACGATAGTGCAGGATTCTCAATTAGTTTTTCAAGAGCAATTATCCGAAATCGATCCATTCCCCAGTACTTATGTGACAGTTGATCACTATGTCCGCCATATTTAATAATTTGAGGTTTTTCTAAATAGAGAATGGGTAAGAATGCACAAAAACGGAGCCAGAGATCATAATCTTCACATACGGGAAGTGACTCATCAAATAATCCGTGATCTTCAAAGACAGAGCGGTGTATAATTACCGATGAAGGCGAAATTATGCAAAGCGGAAGACAATTTTTAAATAAGAGTCCACCGGATTTTTCATGTTTTTTCATCGGATTAACCCGTTTTCCATTCCTTACCCAGATTTCGTTGGTATGACATATTTTATAATCAGGCTGATGTTGTAGGGCTTTGAGCTGGTTTATGAGCTTAGATGGCAGCCACTCATCGTCTGAATCGAGAAAGGCAATCCAGATACCCCTTGCCTGAGAAATACCTGTATTACGGGCATGACCGATCCCACGATTCTCTTGCCAGATATATTTAATGTCAGGGTATTTTTCTTTAATAAGTTGATCGGTGTTATCAGAAGAACCATCATCAACGAGGATGATTTCATCGGCAGATCGTGTTTGTCCCAAAACAGAATCCACTGCCCGCCCGATGATATTTTTTCTATTATAAGTGGAAATAATTACGGAAACCGAATCTTTATTATCTTCTTGTAACAATTTCATCTATCCTATATAAATAACAAATTACGAACTCGATGCTCGATGCTTGATACTGGATGCTGGATTTTGAATAACAAATTTTTATTAGCCTGATCTATTCATACCGCAGCATATTGCTTCAGACAAAAAAAACTTTTCCACGAATTATCACGAATTTTGACGAATTTCACGAATTTAAAAACATCTTATAAAAAAATTCGCAAGAATCGGCGTCATCTGCGTTTTAAAAATATTGTTGTGTCGTCCGTCGCGAGAAATTAGATATCCAGGCTAATGAAGTTTACGGATTAAATAAATACATAAATCCGTGTGAATCTGTCTAATCCGTGTCATCCGTGGTCTATTACAACCCCCTAACCCCCTTTATTAAGGGGGAACTAAATCTGTATCATCCAACCTCCAACATCAAAATATTGCCGGCAACTGCAAAGATCCCTTCGGGATGACATCGAGAAACGAGTACCGAGCACCGAGCACTCCCGATTAAAACGCCTCCTTCCAGTCGGCATATCGGGATCAAATCATCCATGATTTGACGAGTACCGAGCAACGAGTAACGAGTATCCAGTATCCAATATCCAACATCTAATATCAACGCCCTGTGTCTAGCGTCTTACGTAGACACGTTCATCACCAGCAGCTTCATCTCAGTCATTTCTTCGATCGCAAATCTCACCCCTTCTCTACCCATACCTGAGAGTTTTGTTCCGCCATAGGGCATATGATCAACGCGAAAGGTAGGGACATCACCAACTATGACGCCACCTACCTCAAGGTCTTCATATGCTTTAAAAATAATTCCGGCATCTTTTGTAAACAGGCCGGCTTGTAACCCATATTCAGAATCATTGATTTGTCCAAGGGCTTCTTTGATATCTGTATATTCATAGACGACAACGACCGGAGCAAACACCTCCTGACAACTGATCTTCTGTTTGGGATCGACGTCGATCAGAACAGTCGGCATTATCATATTACCGTCACTTGTTCCTCCGGTTACAATTGTTGCGCCACTGTCGGTTGCTTCCTTTAACCATTCATTAACCCTTTTTACTTCGGCCGGATGAATCATCGGACCGACAAAAGTTTCCTCCTCAGCGGGATCCCCGGTTTTTAGCGCTTCTACTTTTGTAATAAAGACATCCATAAATGACTTATATATATCTTTATGTACATATATACGCTGAACAGAGATACAATTTTGTCCACTTTGTACAAAGCCCCCGGCAGCACATCGGGAGGCAGCGTATTCGATATCAGCATCGTGGTGAATAATAACGCCGGCATTTCCCCCTAATTCAAGGGTGACACGTTTGCGACCGGCATGATTTTTTAAGGCCCATCCGACTGCCGGACTGCCGGTAAAGGTAATCATTTGTATCCGATTATCTTCAAGAAGCAGGTGAGCATTTTTTGAATCCATCGGTAATACATTAAAACTTCCATTAGGCCATCCAGCTTTTGAAACTGACTGAGCGAGTCGGAGGGCGGAAAAAGGTGTCTGCGATGCCGGTTTCAGGATCATCGTATTACCGGAAGCAAGAGCCGGTGCTACTTTGTGACAGACCAGGTTAAGGGGAAAATTAAAGGGTGATATACCAAAAATTGGTCCAATCGGGAAACGCCTGATCATCGCCCAGCGATTTTGGGCACTTGGGTCATAATCAAGTGGAAGGTACTCCCCGCGGATTCTTTTGCATTCTTCCAAAGCGTCGGTAAATGTCATCACCGCACGTTCTGCTTCTCCGCGAGAGGTGCTGATTGCTTTTCCAGCCTCTTCACAAATAATACGAGCAAACTCTTCTTTATTAGTACGAATATCATCAATAATTGCCGTTAATTTTTCTACCCGTTCATATATGGGCATTTTTTTAGTTTCATTAAATGCATTTACCTATGCCTCAATAGCCGCTTCGATTTCTTCAGAATTCGCTCTATAGGTACGCCCGACGAGGTGATTATCATATGGGGATCGGATCTCAAGAACATCATTTGTTTTACAAAAATCTCCATTAATAAAGATAGGAAAATCATAGGGCATGATATTCTCCTTTGTACTTTTATGGTTATTTAAGATAAAGAAAAATCTTGAATCGAAAAAGGATTAAACGGACTAATTTTTTTAATCTGAATTATTTATCACGAAGATCTAATAATAACAATTATTTAGAGTGAAATAATAATGGAATTCCTGCGCAAATTTTAATATTGTAATTTTTTATTTAAATTAAGTAAAAATATCTTCGTGGGCTTCGTGGGCTTCGTGGTTAATGAATAGATCGGATTAAAATATAATTGATTAATCAGAAGTAAATTTTTATTTTGCCCTTTTTCCGGGGAGGAATTATATGAGTTCAGATAAAAGAGAGAAGAAAAAGACTGTCTGGTATAAAGTAACCGAGTTGAGAACTTTAGCCTCTGATAGAGTCATGACAGTAACAGCAGGTACACATCAGCTATGTCTGGTAAATTATAAAGATAAGATCACAGCTCTGGATAATCATTGTCCCCATCAGGGAGGTCCACTCGGTGAAGGACAAATTGAGAATGGGTGGGTGATTTGTCCCTGGCATGCTTATGAATACCACCCGCTGACAGGTAAAGCACCGGAGGGATTTGAGGATTGTGTAAAGACCTATCCTGTTGAAATACGAGAGAACGGTATTTATGTAGCAATTGAAGAGGATTTGCCGGTAAAGACAATATCTGACCAGATGGTTGAGGTTATGACTGATTGGGGAGTTAATGTGGTATTTGGAATGGTTGGCCATTCAAATTTGGGATTTGCTGATGCTATGCATTTGGCGGAAAAAAAAGGAAAATTGAAGTATTTTGGAATTCGGCATGAAGGAGCTGCTGCATTCGCCGCCTCAGCCTTCGCTAAATTAACTGGTAATCCGGCAGCATGTTTTGCAATTGCCGGACCCGGGGCAACAAACATGATAACAGGCATGTGGGATGCACATGTGGATAATGTACCGTTACTGGCTCTCGCAGGACAGGTAAATACACAGGTAATGGGACCCGGTACTTTTCAGGAGGTTGATCTTCACTCGGCATATCTACCGGTAACACGCTGGCAACAGGTTGTATTGGGATCAAAAAATGCCTCTAATTTGATGGCCCTGGCCATTAAACATGCTGTTGTAGAACATGGACCCACAGCACTTATTTTACCCGATGAAGTACAACAATTGCCCGCAGAAGATCCGGTGCCTGAGACGCCGAGAGAGGGAAGGGTGGCAAAAACAGATATTTCCCCTCCAGCGGAAGAACTGTCCCGTGCCATCGAAATGATTAACAAAGCCAAACGCCCGGCGATTATCGTTGGGAATGGAGCGAGAGGATTTTCTGATCAGATCACACATTTTGCAGAAAAAATCCAGGCACCGGTTATCACCACTTTTAAATCAAAAGGAATGGTACCCGATTCACATCCACTGGCCTGTGGTGTGTTGGGCAGAAGTGGTATTCCGGTTGCCAGCGTAATGATGGGTACGGCAGACCTTTTAATTGTTTTAGGGGCATCTTTCTCCGTGCACACCGGAATTGCGGAATATATTCCTACAATCCAGGTTGATCATGATCCGATGATATTAGGTAAATTTTATCCGGTCACTGTCCCACTTTGGGGTGATATTGGGATTACACTAACGCAGATAAAAAAATCAGAAAAATTGAAGACCGTTAAACGACCAGATACGAAAAAGGAGATTGCTTCGCGATGGGTAAAATGGCGGTTGGAAAAAAAACGACGGGAAAAGGATGTTACTAAGCGAGGACTAAATTCTGCAGCTGTTTTTGATAAATTAAGCTTCTTAGCCCCCGATGATGCGATTATATGTGTCGATGTGGGTAATAATACCTATTCCTTTGGACGTTATTTTGAGTGCAAAAAACAGTCGATCCTGATGTCCGGATATCTTGGCTCTATTGGATTTGCATTTCCGGCAGCGATGGGAGCATGGGCAGCTGCACCTGATAGAAAAATTATTGCCATAGCTGGAGATGGTGGATTTGGTCAGTATCTTGCAGAATTTACCACAGCGGTAAAATATAATATGCCGATCACCCTGATTCTCCTGAATAATAATGAGATTGGTAAAATCTCAAAAGAATTCTTAAGTGATAACAAAGAAGTCTGGCATACAAGTTTACATAACCCGGGATTCGCCGAATACGCAAAATTGTGTGGGGGTGAAGGAATTCGTATCACAAAACTGGAAGAACTGGAAACAGGAATTAACAAGGGGCTTGAAAGTAGCATAGCATCTATCGTCGAAATAATGACCGATCCTCTGTTAATCTAATATAAACCTGAACTAACCCACCCCCTAAATCCCCCTCCCTTATGCATAAGGGAGGGGGACAAAGGGGGAGGGTCATTACATTTGCACTATATCCCAAAAAACATCTAATTTTAAAAAATTCAGTTTTTGTAACCAGAACCATCAATGCTTGATAAAATTGAGTACAGAATTGCCAGAAACTTGGCTGAAAACCATCACTATCCCTATGGCCGGGAGATATATATCAACATTTTTAAGAATTTCAGTCATTTCCCGCTAAAACTTCAGGATCTGGGAATACAGGATCAGGGAACTACGATCATATATTTGGCCCTGGTAATATGGCGTTGTTTTGATCACGGAAAAACAGATTTTTTGAGTTTTTACAAAAAAATACTACAGGACCTAAAAGAGTCACCAGTTGCCAAAATGCGCAATAATCTGGCCGTCGAAACCTATCTGGGCTGCGTTCTCTATTATTACCATCCGGTAAATATTAAAAATATACTCTCTACAATTTCAGTAGATGATATCTTCAATGACAAAGAGCGATATGAATACGAGATAAAAAAGAAAACTGTTCTTCTCTACACCATCTAATTCATTATTTTAATTAACCACGAAGGACACGAAGCGCACGAAGAATGAAATTAAAATAGTAAAAAGTAGGGGATATGAAGTGATGCTGGATGGTAGAGATCTATTTCCCCCCTATCAAGGGGATTAAGGGGGGTGTTTTGATATTGGTCTTGGATGCTGGCCAAATCGTGGATGATTTGGCCCCGATCGAAGATCCGACTACTGGCGGATAAGTCGACTGTCGAAGATCCTGTTCTACGGGGGAAGGAGACATTTTTTATCGGGGATAAGAGATACAAGATATATGATGTCCGCCGCGGAGGGGTGGCCTCAGACTAGCCCGGTACGCCACGCCAGTAGGCGGGCAAGGAAGTGCCGGGTAAATAGAGTACACCACAATAATATAAGTCCAATAGGGATGACCTGTTATTGTTGACAAGGTTGGAAGTAGGAAGTAGAAGGAAAAGTATGCGGAAAATACTGGTATTTATTCTGATCTTGTCCGGTTCAATTTATGCACAGAATGATGATGAATTCAAAATCGGAATTGCTCTTCGTGGTGGAGGTGCCCTGGGATTTGCCCATATCGGTGCTCTGGGGGTGATTGATTCGCTGGAGATTCCCATAGATTATGTTGCCGGTACAAGTATGGGAGGGTTAATTGGTGCTCTCTATGCCATGGGGTATTCCTCACAGGAAATGGAAGATTTTGTGATAAATGTAGACTGGGGTGATATCTTTGATGACAAAACTTCCAGGGATTATCTGCCCTACCTGATAAAAAAAAATTCGGGAAAATATCAGATGGAGTTTGATATTAAGGGTTATTCACCTGCTTTACCAAGCGGATTGATCTCCGGCCAGAAGATATACAAGCTGTTTTTTGAAAACACCTATATATATGAGGGTATAAAATCTTTTGATAATCTGCCTGTTCCTTACCGGTGTGTGGGCGCGGATCTGGTTACCGGTGAACAAATTATTTTTAGTGACGGATCGTTGGCAAAAGCCATGCGGGCCACCATGTCCATCCCGACCGCTTTTAATCCGGTGCGATTTGACCAGGCCCTGGTTATCGATGGTGGGATGAAAAATAATTTTCCGGTCGACATTACAAAAAATATGGGTGCAGATTATATCATTGGCTTGAACCTGATAAGTCAGCAACATAACGCCGATTATTATGATGATCTTTTAAAAATTCTTGATCGAACACTGGATGTTCCCCGTCAGGATAAATTGCAAGAGACCATTGATATGGCTGATTTACTTCTTCAGCAAAATATTGTTCCTTTTTCCCTTACAAGTTTTGATACAATCAGCATCCGTGCAATAATCCGTCGGGGGAAAATAGCGGCCTACGAAAAACTCGATCAGCTGATTGCTTTGAAAAAGAGGGCACAAATTGAAAGTCATCCGGCTGAACAAACAAAAATCAAATTAATTTCAAAAATAGAAGTAACAGGAAACTCAAAAATTACTTTATCAAAACTTGAAAAGATCCTGCATATAAAAAAAGGTAAAATTTATTCCAAAGATCACCTACTTAAAAGAATTAAAAGATTTAATCAATCAACCCAACTAGCCAGGATTAATGTAGACGTTGAAGACAATGGACTCTATGCGGTAAATCTGATTGTGGATATCCGGGAAAACATCACTCCGCTTTTCCGGGAGATTTCAATTAAAGGAAATGTAGAAATTAGTGATAAATTTATTCTTAATTTTCTTGGATTGGTACCCGGAGAAAAATATCATCTGGCTGAAGTTCAACATAGTATTTCCCTGTTATATGGTTTGGGTTATTTTAGTGATATTAAATATACCCTAGAGCAAAATAAAGACGGGAGTGTATCTCTCAATCTTGAGATGGCTGAAAAATCTCCCTACAAGTTCTTACTCGGACTCCACTATGACGATTTTTATAAATTGGTCGGTACAATTGGATTTCGGATAAATACTGTTCTTATCCCGGGATTATTTATTAATACTGAATTGGAGTTTTCAGGTCTAACCCGTTTTAGAACAGATATATTTTATCCGACACGATCGATGGATTTTCCGGTTTACCCGATTCTATTATTTGGTTATCAGGATATTCCAAGGGATGTCTATAATATTGAAGGCGAAAAGATTTTACGATACGATGAGAGAGGATGGTATGTGGGTGGAGGGCTGGGGATTAGCCCGACAAGATTTCTGAATTTTGAAGGAAAGGTTAACCTCCAATATCCTGACATTTATCTGGATATTGGTGATATAGAGGAAGAATTCAGAAGAATTAGGGACAAGATTCTTGCTTTTATTGCCGAGGTGGATTTTGATCTTCTTGATAATGTCCTGGTGCCAAGAAGAGGTCTGAAGGTAGCAGCAAGGCTCGAGATGAGCTTCAAGCAGGTTAGTTCTTCATTTGACTATGGAAGATTAACATCACTTTTTGATTTTTATTACACTATTTCAAAATTACATACTTTCAGGCTGAACAGTCGATATTTGCATTCCTGGAAGGAGGATCCTTTTTACAAGACAATCTTTTTTATTGGAGGACCTCATATATTTTATGGATTAGAATATTCGCAGGGACTCGGCACTAAATTCTTTATTCTCCGCTTTGATTACAGGTATGAGGTAATTCCAAATTTGTTTGTAAAGGGAATTGTCAATACTTCCCCATATTATGAGCTTGGATTATCGGGAACTGAACATACCGGCGAAGCCTTATGGGGTTATGGATTTGGATTTATGTATGATTCGATTCTGGGGCCTGTCGAATTACAATTCGCCTGGGGAGATAAGACACCGTATGATCCGGGCAAAAAAGTATCCAGAATTTATTTTACTGCAGGGTATAAACTCTGGTAGAACCTATCGCTCATAGTCCTTTTTTCCAGTCATTCCGCCCTTGCGGAATCTTTGCAGTTGCATGTGACAGCTGTACCGACAACAGCAAAGATCCCTGCGGGATGACAGATAAGAAAATGAGATGAAATGAAAATACCCCAGGAAGTCTGTCATTAGTCTCTCGTTATTCTATGGGTATATTCATTTCATTTAATAAATAATCCGCGCCGGCAAATTTTTGTGTCACCCAGAGAACATATCTAATGTCAACGGCGATTGATCGGCTGTAAGATTCATTCCAGGCATAGTCATTGATTGTGGCCTCCCAGGCACGATCGAAATTTACCCCGATCAGTTGGCCTTTAGCGTTCAGAACCGGGCTACCTGAATTTCCGCCGGTTGTATCTGTGTTATAGAGAATTGCAACCGGGACATCTTTTAAATTTTGATTGTAAAATTGTCCGAATTTCTTTTGTTTGTAGAGGTCAATAAGACCAGGCGGTGTTATAAATGGATCCTTACCGGTTGTTTTTTCGATAACACCACTAAATGTTGTAATGGGGGAACAATAAATGGCATCTTTAGGATAGTAACCACGAATATATCCGAATGTCAATCTAAAGGTGCTATTCGCATCCGGAATAAAATCTGATTTATAAAAATCTTTTTTTAATTCAATCAATTTTGGATGAAGTTTATTCAAAGCACCGCTTTGTTCTCTGGATCTTTCTTTATTGCGTTGTAATTGTGTATCCATTGCCAAGACAAAATTAATGGCGGGATCATCCAATTTTGCCAGTTCTTCTGATGATATAGAAAACACTTGTTGAAGGACTTCTGTATCAGCAAATTTCGTCTCGCTGTATAGATTATCGACAAATAAATCGATATTTCCATCCGATATCATCTCTTCAAGTGCTTCAATTTTTTGCTCTTCCGGTAATTTCATCGCTTGTTTCAATAATCCCGCTAAGATTATTTTTTCCGATGGGGGATAGTAAGATTTTAATCCCAGAAATAGTCTTTTTTTTGTTCGTTCAATATTGCGGTCCATATAAGCAGATTCCCGCTCGATATCCTGTTTTGACCTATTTTCTGCTGCTTCGTAAATTGTGTGAGCATTTCTGAGCGGTACAGACATTCTCCAGATGTTGCTTATTAATAGTTCACTTTGGGCGTTCAGGCTTTTTTGCTGATAAATGTCCTCGATCTCTTTCAGGATGCTTTCAAGTTCCTTTGTTTTATCATCATTATCAGAATAGAATTTCTGCAACTTTTCTTCTTCAATTCTTCTTTTTACTACCAGATTTATTTTTCTCATTCCCGTTAATTTGCCGCGATAGTTTTTCATTCGGTTGGATAATCCCTTGATTGGTGATGCCAGTTTTAAGGCAGCTTCAGGATTTGTCAGGGAGAAATCTTCCATTATGAGAATCGCTTTTTCATATTCAGAGGCCAGGTACGGAAGACGAATATTTTCTTCATATGCTATATAGTAGGATGTGCGATGCCTGTAAGTACGCCCGGGATAACCCATAATAAAAACAAAATCTTCTTCGTTAACTCCCTCGGGG